>ENA-OFDP01000008-OFDP01000008.1-metagenomes-genome-assembly--contig:-NODE-8-length-191519-cov-9.187518_pt1 | contig 191519 bp, 197 predicted proteins | sample MGYA00153389_OFDP01 | MGnify analysis MGYA00153389
AGACTTAGGATCTAGTGTCAACGACGTGGAGGTTCAAGTCCTCTAATCCGCACCATTTTTTTTTATAATAGAACTGCAGAATGCGGATGTAACTCAGTGGTAGAGTGTCACCTTGCCAAGGTGAAAGTCGCGAGTTCGAATCTCGTCTTCCGCTCCATATGGCGGCATAACCAAGTGGTAAGGTAGAGGACTGCAAATCCTTCATCCCCGGTTCAAATCCGGGTGCCGCCTCCAAATTGAATTTTAATGAACTTATTGGAAACAATAAGTTTTTTTTGTATATAAAAATAGATTATAAGAGGAATGATATAGATGGATTTTTTAAATAAACCATTCTTGCCTGAAAAAAATATTAAAGCAGCTCTAATTGACTATAGAATTGGTGCTGAAGCTTTGGAAACATTAAACAGCTTAGATATTGAAGTGGTTAAAAGCATCCCTTGTAAAGACCTGTACGATGCAATTAATGGACATCCGGACATAGTTGTATTCCATATTGGGGACAATAAATTAATACTAGCTCCGAATGTTTTTGACGCTTTACAGCCTATACTAACAAAAAAAGGATTTGCATTGACAAAAGGTGAGACTTGGCTGAATAGAAACTATCCGGAAAACATTGCATATAATGTATTAAGAATAGGTTCTTTTGCTTTTCACAACACAAAGTACACAGACAAAACAATTATTGAAGAACTTAATAAAGAAAGCATAGAACTTATACATATAAACCAAGGCTATACAAAGTGCTCAGCTTGTATAGTGGATGAAAACTCGATTATAACATCGGATTATAAACTAGCTAACACCTTAGAGAGATACGGAATTGAGAGTTTGTTGCTGCAACCGGGGGGGATAATTCTTGAAGGCGTAGACTATGGATTTATTGGTGGTTCCTGTGGCTTAATATCAAAAAATGTTATGGCCTTTACAGGTAAATTAGATAAAATTCAGGATAATTACAAAATAGTTGATTTTTTAAATAGTAAGGGAATTGAAGTAAAAATACTAAGCACAAAGCAAATATTTGATATTGGTTCAATAATGCCATTAACCTATTGATTTGCCTAGATACAGAAGCATTTTAAACTCTGAATACAAGTCGCTATTGAGTAAATACTACATATAAGAAAGGAGTTGAAGAAATGTTTCTTGTTACAATCGGAGCAATTAATTATGCAGACAATGTAAGAGAATTTATATATAATCAGATGAATAATTTAAAGCAAGAAGGACTTGAAATTAACTGCGAACATTATTATGTTAGTGATAGCGTATTTATTAAATGCAGTTTAAAAGATAATCTATTAACAAGATTTACTGATAAGAAAAACTTTGAAGAGTTTAGATATTCAATTTCCAGGATTATAACAGAATCCATCATAGACAACTGGGAAGTAAAGCTCATAAAAAAGATACTGAAGGATAATTATTTCTACCTAACTGAGAAGGAAAGAAATGCGATATGCAAAAACACTACTAAGCTTTTGCAAGAGGATAAAGGAATATTACCAGGTGGTTTTTACAAAACTACAAGAAGAAATAAAATCATGAAAGATATATTAGACTATCTTTCAAACAACAACACTTTAATTATTGATGGTATAGTAAATTTCAGATTGCACAACTATATAAAAGAACTTAGCGAAACGGTTGAAAGAGCTATAGAAATGTACATTGCAGAAAGAGAATACAATGAGTTTATTAAACTTCTCAAGTACTTTGTAGAAATACAAGAATGTAAAGTTGATATATTGCATATTACGCCGACACCAGAGGGGAAATATCTACTCTTGGACGGCATGCAGAATAAAATAAACGGGGAATTTTATGAAGAGATTAGAGCAGATATAGGAGAAGGGGATATTAATTATGATGATTTGTTGATTAGTACCTTAATAACGATCTCTCCGAGAAAGCTCTATCTGCACAACCTAAACAGCTTCGCGAATAAAGAGTTGGTAAAAACAATCACAAATGTTTTTAGTGATAGAATCAGTATCTGCCCAGGCTGCGAAATGTGCAGCATCAACGGCAATGTTGAATCAAACAATTATAGGCACTAGCTTGTTTTGATAGTACATTAACGATACTTAGCAAGCTAGTGTTGCACCAATGTTAGAATAACATAAAGGTGCTGAACTTAAATAAAGTGGATTACAAATGATTTAAATGCTGAAATACTTAGGGTAATAGCATGTGTGCTATTGTATTTTTGCAAGGTTCACTTGTAATATTCATTTTGTAATTTGCTACATAAATAACTATTGACATTAAAAATATAATGGTATAGAATTTCTATAATATAGATATGTTGTGAAAAAAGTAATCTATACAAAATCAGTAGAAACATCTGCTTTTGTATTATCAAAAATGTATTTTTCACAACATATAGATTAAGGAAAATGTTTTATAAAAACATATTGATAAATGCAACGATAAGGAAGAGTAAAACAGTCATAGCTAAAAGAGAGGAAATGTCACCGGCTGAAAGCATTTCTAAGTGTATGTGTTTGAAAACCACCTTTAAGCTTTTGGCTGAAAATAAGTAGGCACAAACGATGATTACGTTATAATCCTTAAGAGCAAACTAGGGTGGAACCGCGAATAAACTCTCGCCCCTTTACAGGGACGGGAGTTTTTGTTTTTGTCTAATATATTCAAAAGGAGGAAAAAATGATGATTAAAATTACTTTAAAGGATGGCTCAGTAAAAGAGTATCCAAAGGGAATTACAGTTGGAGAAGTAGTAGCTTCTATAGGAAGCGGACTATTAAAGGCAGCTTTGGCAGCCAAGGTGAATGGCAAGACCGTAGGACTCATAGAACAGCTGAATGAGGACTGCACTATGGACGTATTGACTTTTGATGATGCGGACGGCAAATGGGCCCTCAGACATACAGGTTCACATACATTAGCACAAGCGGTAAAAAGATTATATCCAAATGTAAAGCTGGCAATTGGTCCGGCTATAGAAAACGGCTTCTATTATGACTTTGATTCAGATAAGCCATTTACTGAGGATGACTTATCAGCTATAGAAAAGGAAATGGAGAAAATCGTAAAAGAAGACCTAAAGCTTGAGCGCTTCGAGCTTCCTCGTAAAGAAGCATTAGAATTTGTAGAAAAGCTTGGTGAGAGCTATAAGGTTGAATTAATTAATGACTTGGGTGAAGATGAAATCATCTCTTTCTATAAACAAGGTGAATTTGTTGACCTATGTGCTGGCCCCCATGCCCCATCAACAGGTAAGTTAAAGGCTATTAAGCTCCTGAATGTTGCCGGAGCATATTGGAGAGGCAGTGAAAAGAATAAAATGCTTCAGAGAATATATGGAACTGCTTTTGCAAAGAAGAGCCAGCTGGATGAGTATCTGCTGATGCTGGAGGAAGCAAAGAAGAGAGATCATAGGAAGCTAGGCAAGGAGCTTGACTTGTTCAGTTTACATGAAGAGGGACCAGGTTTCCCATTCTTCCATCCTAAGGGAATGATTCTTAGAAATATTCTTGAGGATTTCTGGAGAAAAGAGCATAGAAAAGCTGGATATCAAGAAATAAAGACACCTATTATGTTGGATGAGGATCTATGGCACAAATCAGGACACTGGGAAAAATATAAAGACAATATGTATACAACAAAGATAGATGAAGGCGATTATGCATTGAAGCCAATGAACTGCCCTGGCGGCATGATGATGTATGCAAGAGAAATGCACAGCTACAGGGACCTGCCACTCCGTATGGGAGAGCTAGGATTGGTTCATAGACATGAGCTGGCTGGTGCGCTTCACGGACTTATGAGAGTAAGATGCTTTACTCAGGACGATGCACATATATTCATGATGCCTTCACAGGTAAAAGAAGAAATCATAGGCGTAGCAAAGATGATTGATTCCTTCTACAGCTTGTTTGGTTTTGAATACCACATGGAGCTTTCTACAAGACCGGAGAAATATATCGGAACAGTTGAGTCATGGGATATGGCTACTGATGCACTCCGAGATGCGCTGGATGCACTAGGCAAACCTTATATAATAAATGAGGGAGACGGCGCGTTCTATGGACCAAAGATAGATTTCCACCTTAGAGACAGCATCGGTCGTACTTGGCAATGTGGAACAATTCAATTAGATATGCAAATGCCTGATCGTTTTGACCTCACATATGTAGGAGCAGACGGCGAAAAGCACAGACCAGTCATGATACACAGAGTTATATTTGGAAGCATAGAAAGATTTATTGCAATACTTACTGAACACTTTGCAGGAGCTTTCCCAATTTGGTTAGCCCCAGTACAAGTAAAGGTGATGCCGATATCAGAAAGACAAAACGACTATGCAGAGAAAGTTGCTAAACAATTAGAAGAGCTTGATATTAGAGTAGAGTTAGATACTAGAAATGAGAAGATAGGCTACAAAATTAGAGAAGCTCAAATGCAGAAGGTTCCTTATATGCTGGTTGTAGGCGATAAGGAAATCGAGAACAATGCCGTAGCTGTCAGAGATAGAAAAGAAGGCGACAGAGGATCTATGAGCTTGGATGAATTTATAAGCAATATACAAAAGGAAATTAAACAAAAGATAAATAAGTAAATGAGTAAAATAGCAGAGGCGATAATCGCTTCTGCTATTTTAAATTGCGGTGTATAAGTGGAAATAAGCATTTGCATCAAAGAAGATAGAACTTGTATGAAAAAGTACAGAATTTGAAGGTAAGCAATGGCAAAAATGTGGTAAAATAGATTTATAATTTAAGATTTGAACCAACTAATAAATTTTTTTGGGGTTCAATGAAGGGCGGGATATTATGAAATTCAACAATACCATAGATTCTATGAAGGCGGACATAATTAGTACTACACAGGAGCTTATAGGATTTAAGAGTGTAGAAACAACACCAGAGCCAGGAGCACCTTTTGGAAGACCTATGAGAGCATGCTTGGACAGAGTTTTGGAAATGTGTGAAGAAATGGGTTTTAGTACTAAAAATATTGATGGCTACGCTGGCCACGCTGAGTGTGGAGAGGGCGAAGAAATTGTCGGGATACTGGTACATATGGATGTAGTTCCTGAAGGCTCTGGCTGGAGCGTTGACCCATACGGAGGTCAAGTAATTGATGGCAAGCTTTTTGGCAGAGGCGCTATAGACGATAAGGGACCTGCAGCCGCAGTAATGTATGCACTGAAGGCAGTTAAGGATTCAGGAGAAAAGTTCAACAAGAGAGTTAGGATCATTTTTGGCTGCGATGAAGAAAGTGGACGCTGGGATTGCATGAAGCATTATTTTCAAAGTGAAGAAATGCCAAGCTGCGGATTCTCGCCAGATGCAGATTTCCCTATAATAAATAGTGAAATGGGTATAACTATATTTAATTTAAGCAAGGAATTTTCAAACACTGAGTCTAATGCTCTGGCAGGAATTAAAATAAATTCTATAAAAGGTGGAAATAGACCTAATATGGTGCCGGATTACTGCGAATGTGAACTGGAAGTGGGGAAGGATTTAGAGGAAAGCCTCAGAGAAAAAGTAGAATTCATGAAGGATAAGCAAAATGCAGATATTATATTAGAACAAATGGGTGCAAACTTTATTGTAAAATCCCATGGTATCTCAGCTCATGGCAGTACTCCTGATAAGGGTTTAAATGCAGTATCCCAAATGATTTCTCTTCTTTCAAAATTGCCTCTGGATGATGATGAAAGAGCTGGCTTTGTAAGATTTATGGACAGCAGCATTGGTATGGAAACAGATGGGGAGAGCTTTGGTCTCTACATGAGGGATGAAGTATCAGGCAAGCTTGTTTTTAACTTGGGTGTATTTGAATTAAATGAAAAAAGTGCAACAGCAACAATCAATGTAAGGTATCCTGTTACAAAAACGAGAGATGAAGTTTATGCTATAATAGAAAAGAAAGCTTTGGAAGCGGGAATTAATTATAATGAAGTAACAGGTAAGGCTCCACTATATGTGCCAGCAGATAATCCATTGGTACAAAAGCTTAGTGCAGTCTATAAAAGAGCAACCGGGGAAGAAGCAACCTTGATATCTATAGGTGGAGGAACATATTCTAGAGCTATCAAGAATGCAGTAGCCTTTGGACCGCTTTTTCCAGGTCAATTGGAGCTGGCTCATCAAAAAGATGAATACATTGGTGTGGATGAATTAATAAAATGCACTAAAATTTATGCAGATGCAATTTCTGAGTTAATTAAATAATAAATAAAAAATATTGACAAATGTAAATATTAGTAGTAGTATTATCTAGTAATTGTATTGCAAAATATAATTTTTAATGAATTTAATAAGATAGATTTAAGTAGAAGGTCCACTTCTCACCTTGCGACATTGTCAGTAAGGTATATAAGATCGTAAATTTTACGGCAGGTGGATTTATCTACCTGCCTATAATAATTTTTGGAGGTGATACGTATAAGCAGCAATAAAGATTTACAAATCAATGAGGAAATTAGAGACCGCGAACTTAGAGTCATAGATTCTAACGGAGACCAAATGGGTATAATGACCTCACGTCAAGCGATGGAGCTTGCTAATGAAAGACAACTTGACTTAGTAAAAATTGCGCCTCAGGCTAAACCGCCTGTATGCAGAATTATGGACTATGGTAAGTTTAAATTTGAAAATAGCAAGAAAGAAAAAGAAGCAAAGAAGAATCAAAAGATTATTTTGCTTAAAGAAATTCGCTTTACTCCAAATGTAGAGGAGCATGATTTACAAGTAAAGGCAAAAAATGCTTTGAAGTTCCTTGCAGATGGAGATAAGATTAAGGTAACAGTAAGATTCAGAGGTAGAGAAGTTGATCATGCAAGCTTTGGTAATCAAGCGTTAAACAGATTTCTTGAGATGATCAAAGATTCATGTGTTGTTGAAAAGTCTGCAAGACTTGAAGGCAAGAACATGAGCATGACAGTAGCACCAAAACAAAATTCATAAATAATCAACCATTATAATTTAATGGTTAAATAATTAACTAGGATAGGAGTGGTTTGACAATGCCTAAAGTAAAAACCCACAAGGCATCAGCGAAGAGATTTAGTTTTACTAAAACTGGTAAAGTTAAAAGAGGTTGTGCTTTTAAATCTCATATATTGACAAAGAAGACTACAAAGAGAACTAGAAAGCTTAGAAAAGGTGCATATTGTACCGCAACTGAAGCAAGAATGTTAAGAAGATTACTACCATATAAATAAGGTACAGGGAGGCAACTAAAAAATGGCAAGAGTAAAAAGAGCAGTTAGTGGACATAAGAAACGTAGAAAGATAATGAAGCTTGCTAAGGGTTACTTTGGAGCAAGAAGCAAGAAATATAGAGCAGCTAATGAAACTGTTATAAGAGCATTAAGATTTGCTTACATTGGTAGAAAGCTTAGAAAGAGAGATTTCAGAAAGCTCTGGATAGCTAGAATAAATGCAGCAGCAAGAATTAATAATATCTCTTACAGCAGATTAATTAATGGCTTAAAGAAGTCAGGCATCGAAATAAACAGAAAGATGCTTTCTGAAATGGCTATAAATGATGCAGCAGGTTTCGCAAAGATTGTTGAAACTGCTAAAAAGCAATTAGAAGCTTAAATAAGATTTAGAATAGGCCCTTTGGGTCTATTTTTTATTTGCAGGATTTTTAATATATTGTTTTTAGAGATTATATAAAATGCAAATCAGTTAATACTATAAATAGAAGAAAAATGCAGATAATACATAAAACGAATAGACCAATGCATTAATACATAAGATTTGGAATTATAACATGGTTTTTATGAATATTGTAAGGTTTATTAATATTTTGGGCTATGCTATAATTACACGTTGTATTACAAAATTTACTAAAGTTCTTAATGAATTAAATCGAGGTGTTTAAAATTTATTCTTTAAATGGTCTGCGAAGAAAGTTGAATATTTCACCTACTCAAACGGTTGTAATCAGTTTCGCAGTAATAATTATTATAGGAGCAACACTATTAAATTTGCCCTATGCAAGTAACAATGGACAGAGTGTAGGATTTATCAATGCTTTATTTACGGCGACATCTGCAACTTGTGTAACAGGCTTGGTTGTTGTTGACACTGGAACACACTGGACTGTTTTTGGAAAAGTGGTAATTATATCACTTATACAAATCGGCGGCTTGGGGATAATGACATTTTCTACTATGCTGGCACTTTTGGTAGGCAGAAAGATTACCTTGAAGGAAAGATTACTCATTCAGGAGTCCTTTAATCAGTTTGAATTGGAAGGAATGGTTAGATTAACAAAAAATATAATCATTACAACCTTTGCAATTGAGCTGGTGGGAGCACTGGTTTTTGCTACGGTATTTGTTCCTCAATTTGGTTGGAAACAAGGCCTTGCCTATGGGGTGTTTCATGGAATTTCTTCTTTTTGCAACGCTGGGTTTGACTTGATGGGACAACATACAGGTCCGTTTTCGAGTTTTACAAGCTATGTCAATAACCCGATTATCAATATAAACACCATGCTGCTGATTATAATAGGAGGGTTGGGCTTTTCAGTTTGGATTGATTGTTTTAAAGCACTAAAGAAAAGAAGTTTAAGCTGTCTTTCACTTCATTCAAAGGTGGTTTTGACAATGACTGTAGGTCTAATTGTTCTAGGTGCTGTATTCATTTTTATTATGGAAATAAATAATCCGGCAACCATTAAAAACCTGCCCTTTTCAGGGAAGATATTAGCATCATTCTTCCAATCTGTAAGTCCGAGGACGGCAGGCTATAATACCCTGGATATGGGTTCTTTGACCATGTCAACGACCTTTTTGACAATCATTTTAATGTTCATCGGCGGATCGCCGGGTTCAACTGCAGGGGGTATAAAAACAGGAACTGCTGGTATTTTGTTTTTTACTGTACTTTCTGTAATAAAAGGAAAAGATAGTACTGAAATATATGATAGAAGACTGCCTAAATATTTAGTATACAGAGCAGTTTCAGTCGCTTTAATATCATTTGTGCTGGTGGTTTTTGCAACTATGGTGCTTTCTATAGCTGAGGTACCCTATAATCAAACTGATTTTATGACCTTGCTTTTTGAAGCTACCTCTGCCTTTGGCACTGTTGGTTTAACCATGAATTACTCAACACATTTAACGCCGGCGGGGCGAGTTATAATCATATTATGTATGTTTGCAGGTAGAGTGGGTCCATTATCCTTGATATTGGCTTTAGCTAGTAAAGCGCGTAAAAATAATGGACATATAAAATATCCAGAAGATAGAATTATGGTAGGTTAGAGGAGAGATATTATGAAACAATTTGTTGTTATAGGAATAGGAAGATTCGGAAGCGCAGTTGCTAAACGGCTTTATAAGATGGGCCACGACGTGTTGGCCATTGATACAGATGAAGATGAGATACAGAATATATCGGACAAGGTAACTCATGCTGTTACAGCAGATGCTTCTGATGAAAATGTTCTTAAATCCTTAGGGGTAAGAAACTTTGATGTAGCTGTTGTAGGTATTGGTACTGATATTCAGTCCAGCATAATTACTACAGTGATGTTAAAGGAATTAGGCGTCAAATATGTGGTTGCTAAAGCGATGAATGATTTGCATGCAAAGGTTCTTTTAAAGGTTGGGGCAGACCGGGTTGTATTTCCTGAAAGAGATATGGGAGAACGTGTGGCTCATAACCTTATCGCGACGAATATATTCGAGTTTATTGAGCTTTCACCGGAATTTAGCATTATTGAATTTGCTGTTCCTCCGAATTGGGTTGGAAAGGATTTGCGAGAATTAAATCTACGTGTAAAGTATGGAGTCAATGTTGTCGCAATTAAAAGCATTAATAATGATATGATGAATGCAGCCCCAATGGCTGAAAGTGAAATGCATGAAGATACTGTTTTGGTTGTTTTAGGAAGTAATGAAAATCTGAAAAGACTTGAGAAAAAAGCGGATTTAATATGAAAGAAACAATTACAAGCAGCCAAAATAAGCATATAAAGCATATAAAATCATTGCATTTGAAAAAGCATAGAGATAATTTAGGGCAATATATTATAGAAGGCTTCAAATTAATTGAAGAGGCTATAGAATATAAAAAGTCATTTTATTTACTGTTGCTTTCGGAAGCTTCTTTAAATAGCTCAGATAGCAGTGCTTTGATAAATAAATGTGAAGACTCTGGTATACCTGTATATTTGGTATCGGAAAAGATATTTGCTGAAGTCAGCGAGATGGACACGCCCCAGGGCGTTCTGGCTGTGATTTGCAAAGATGAACAAGAAATTGATGTGGTTATTGATAACCCTGATTTTGATATAATTATATTGGATAGCGTAAGAGATCCGGGCAATGTTGGAACAATTATTAGGACTGCTGATGCCTGCGGAATGGGTGCGGTAATACTATCAAATGGATGCGTTGATTTATACAACAGCAAAACATTGCGTGCAACTATGGGTTCAATGTTTCATATACCTGTTTTTACAGATGTAGATATCATTAAGCTTATAGGAAAATTAAAGACGGCCAATGTAACAGTATTGGGTGCGGATCCTCATAGCAATATAAACTGCATAGATGCCCCAGCAGTTGGTTCTACGGCCATAGTAATTGGTAATGAAGCAAATGGTCTTAGGGATGAGGTTAAAGCTCTTACAACCCAAAACATCACCATACCGATGCCAGGCAAGGCAGAGTCCTTAAATGCAGGGATAGCAGCTGCTATATTAATGTATGAATTTACAATACGCAGAAAAATATAATCTAAAAGTTTAGCAAGCTGAGGCTTGCTTTTTTTATTGCAAATTTGCAGAATAAGCAGGAAAAGTAATTTGTACATAGAATATAATAGCAAAATAAGGTAAAAAAGGTGATAAAATGATATTTAAAGTGAAATCCTGCGCTCTATATGGAATTAACGGTTACCTAGTGGACGTGGAAATAGACCTGTCAAATGGCTTGCCGGGATTTGATGTTGTAGGCCTGCCTGATACCGCGGTAAAGGAATCTAGAGAAAGAGTCAGAGCAGCTATCAAAAATTCACAGTATCAGTTTCCTCAAAAAAGAATTACAGTAAATCTCGCACCTGCTGATATAAAAAAGGAGGGCTCAACTTTTGACCTTGCTATTGCAGCGGGAATTTTACAGTCCACCGGAGATATTAAGTGCGAAAGCTTGGAGGACTATGCCTTCTTAGGGGAACTTTCCTTAGACGGCTCAGCTAAAGGCATAAAAGGCATTTTACCTATGTGCATTGAGCTTAAAAACTGTGGGGTCAGAAAAATGATTGTATCATTAGAAAATGCAGATGAAGCTGCATTAATCAAGGAAATAGAGGTATTTGGGGTAGCTTCCATTCAAGAAATGGTGGATTTTTTAAATGGAAATAATGAGATAAACAAGCACAACGTGGACATAGATAAATATTTCGATACTGAGGACTTTTATGATTTTGATTTCTTTGATGTGAAAGGTCAAGAGACTGCCAAGCGTGCCATGGAGATAGCGGCGGCGGGGGGACATAATGTTTTGATGGTAGGTCCCCCTGGATCCGGTAAAACTATGCTGGCGCAGCGGTTACCCTCTATTTTGCCTGATATGAGCTTTGAGGAAAGCTTGGAGGTCACCAAAATATATAGTGTATCAGGTCTTCTAAAGGATAGAAGCACTCTTATTACCAAAAGACCCTTTAGAGCACCGCACCATACTATGTCTTCTGCGGCTCTTATTGGCGGGGGACGAATACCCCATCCCGGTGAGGTTTCTTTGGCCCATTATGGAGTACTGTTTCTTGATGAAATGCCTGAGTTTCCAAAACATGTGCTGGAGGTGCTAAGACAACCCTTAGAGGATGAGAATGTGACAATATCAAGGGTCAACGGTTCTATTACATACCCGGCAAAGTTTATAATGATTAGCTCGGTTAATCCTTGTCCCTGCGGATATTTTGGGGATGAGACAAATCGCTGCAACTGCTCACCTATGCAGATTAAGAACTATATGGGTAAAATTTCTGGACCTCTTATGGACAGAATTGACCTGCATATTGAAGTAGCACCTGTAAAATTCAATGACTTAGCTGATAATGCCAAAAGCGAAAGCTCTAAGCAAATAAAACAAAGAGTAAACAATGCAAGAAGAATTCAAAATGAAAGATACAAAAGTGATGGCATTTATTTCAATTCTCAGCTAAAACCCAAGCATATAAATATTCATTGTAATGTGGGAAGCAAGGAAAAACAGCTTTTAAAGCAAGCTTTTGAAAAATACAATTTAAGCGCTCGGGCATACAACAGAATACTGAAGGTAGCAAGAACTATCGCTGACCTAGAATGTGCAGATCATATTAACGTAAGTCATATAGCAGAGGCATTGCAGCATAGATGTCTAGATAGGAAGTATACTATATAATGGAGCTCGTGTAGATTATTTAAAAGATTTATGATATGTTAAAAAAGTAAAAACATCTGCATAAAATTATATAGTTAAATATGAAGGAAAATGTTTTGCATACTCTGATTAAATGGAAGAGGTTTAGTGCAAAACATTCTAATGAAAGCCTTCAAATAAGGAGTAATATTCATGAGAAAACTTCCGCGATATATGCTTGCTATTATATTAATCTTTAGCATCACTTTAACAGCTTGCGCAATACCAAATTTTATAATATCAAATCAAATGCTTACCCGTGGAAATGAATTGTTTGACGAGGGCAAATATGAGGAAGCAGCCGAGTTATACGAGAAGGCATTAAAAGCGTATAAATACAACGCCACTGCATATGGGAATAAAGCTGCCGCGCTGATTATTTTGGAAAAATATGATGAAGCACTAGAATTAGCAAATAAAGCTTTGGAAATAAACCATCGAGAAGCAACGTTTCACCTCAATAAAGGTGAAGCACTAAATAACTTGGGGGAGAACGAAAAGGCCATTGAAAGCTTTGATAAAGCAATAGAGGCTGATCCCAAGCTTACAGATGCATATAATAGTAAGGGTGTCGCTTATTATTACATGGACAAATATGAGGAGTCATTGAAGGAATTCGATAAAGCTGTTAAGCTTGATTCTGGCTACTTTGACGCATACTTTTGGAAGGCACAAGTATACATCAATCAGGGAAAATATGAAGATGCTTTAGATGCCTGTGATAGAGGGATTTCTCGAAGTAAAAAAGATCCTGAAGGCTATAGTAAAAGAGCCGAAATTCTTATTGAGATGAACCGATATGAGGAGGCTTTAGCCAATTTAAACAAAGGCATTGCCCTTGACAAAGATTTTGTAGATACATACATTGACAAAATGGACATGTATTACAATCTTAAGGATTATGAAGCATGTATAGATTTCGGCTTGGATTCATTGAAACGGTTTCCCAGTGATGAAAATATAAATTGGTTTATAGCAGACTCCTATTCCGCAATATTAGCTCATGATAATGCTGTGAAATATTATATTAAAGCATTGGAGATTAATCCTCAAAATAATCAAGTTGCTGTAAGTGTCGGTTGGGAATATTTTTACATGCAGGACTATGTTAATGCTCAAAAATTTACTGAAAAGGCTAAGGAATTGTCTGGGGACAGCTATGAGATTGAGAGCTTGCAGGAAGAGCTAGACAAAACAAAACTGCCTGAAGCAGAGAGAATTGTCGACTTTGTAAAGAGCAACTATCTCTATATGAATGAAAATAAGAATTTTAATGACATATCAGAGGAATTTATAAAGGATAAAAATCTAACTGCTGCAGAAATACAGGATTATATAGATTCAATCAGAATCAAAAATGACATATTTACTTTTGTTGTGTCTGGAGAGGATTATGATTATATGACTCGGGAGGAAATAACAAATCAAGTAAGCTATTATGAGCTGGAGAAAAATACATTTTATATAAAAATTAATTCCTTTGTTCCAAGTACGGGCAGTGATTTCAGGAAAGCTCTCAAAGAAATAAAGAATACTAAGGACACGAATCTTGTAATAGATTTAAGAGGAAATTCCGGTGGGTTAATATATTCTTCCACAGACATACTGGACTATCTGCTGCCAGAATGCACTACCAGCTATGTCATAGACAGAAATGGCTATATTGATTCCTATTATTCTAATGAAAATCAAATAAGCTTTAGAAGTATTTTGATACTTGTTGATGAAAACTCCGCCAGCAGTGCAGAACTATTGACCTTAGGACTCAAGAAATATTTAAACAATGTTGTTGTTATTGGGAAACCTACTTTTGGAAAAGGGGTTGGCCAAAATATTTATGAGGATAAGAACAAAAAGTACATGATTTTCCTTGTAAGCTTTTATTGGAACGTAAAGGAGGAAAATATTTCTGGAAGCAGAATTTATCCCGACGTAAAAATTAATTCCAACTCTAACGAAGATTATATTAGGGCAATTAAAGCCCAAATAAAATAGTGTTAGAGGAGAAAATTTATGAATATGCCTAGTCAAATAAAACGGTGCAAAAAATGTGGTTTACACTTTATATATTCAAAGGACTCGAATACGACCGCTCATATCCAATATTGCCATGATTGCAGAGGAGATAAATATGATGTTATAGCGGTACTGATGGCAAGAGTAATAGAACAATTGTTGAAGGCATAAAAAGTATTGAATCTCGTTTCAGACGTCGGAGCATTCTAGACTTTTTAATAGTAAAAGCAATATTTTACATGAATTTTAGGAACCCAATAGCATTATATTTGCGGTTCCTTTAATTTGGTCTCAAATAAATTTGCAAAATTCTGAAGATATCATAAAAATAACACAATTTTAGTATATCATGTGGTAATAATAAATAAAATCAGAATAGGAGCTAATATTATGAATGACTTAAAATACTGGGTTTGGCTGTCTAGTCTTCCTGGAATAGGCTCTAGGAAGTTTCGTGATCTAATCAATTATTTTGAGACGGCAGAAAACGTTTTTAATTGTACAGCGGAAGAATTGAAACAATGTGGAATAATCAAAGAGATAGTTGTAAATACCATAACAAATAACAGAAACCTCGAAAAAATTGATAAATATATAAAAAAAGTAAAAGATAATGGCATAAAAATATTTTTATCCAATCAAGAGGAATATCCAATAAATTTAAAGACAATTTATGATCCGCCACCAGTATTATATTGTTTGGGTGAGGTTAGGAAAGAAGATAAACAGGCAATATCCATAGTTGGCTCAAGAAAAGCAAGTGATTATGGGTTAAAAACAGCTGAGAAGCTAGCAGAGCAGCTAGTGCAAAATGGCATAACTGTAGTTAGTGGTATGGCCCTAGGAATTGATGCAGCCGCTCATAGAGGCGCCATACGAGGTGGCGGAAGGACTATTGCGGTATTTGCTTGTGGAGTGACCAATCCCAATCCAAAAAGCAATATCAATTTATACAAAGAGATTTTGAAAAACGGTGCAGTTGTTTCAGAATATCCTCTGGGAATGCCGCCCCATCCTGGTAATTTTCCTGCTCGAAACAGGATCATAAGCGGCTTAGCCTTGGGCAGTCTTATAGTTGAAGCAAATATAAAAAGTGGTTCCTTAATTACTGCAGATTTTGCTTTGGAGCAAGGCAGAGATGTTTTTGCGGTACCAGGCAATATCAATTCGCCAAGCAGTATGGGCACCAATAATCTAATAAAAAATGGCGCTAAGCTGGTTGATTGCATTGATGATATTTTATGTGAGATTCCAGACAGCTGCTTGATTAAATCCGCTAACAGCAAAATACGACTGGAGGATTCTGAAGCGCTTATAGCGGCGACCTTGTTAGAAACAGGAAAGTCCATAGACCAAATTGTAAATGATACAGGCTTAAGCATAAATGAAGTATTAAGTAATGCTGCGATTATGGAGCTAAGAGGCATAATAAAGAGTATTAATGGTGTATATTTTAGTGATTTAAAATAGCAATGTACCCAAATGTTATATAAATATTATAAAAAATGGACATTTTGCAGTATTATTGGCTTTTATTATATACATCTGTTATAATATGTTTTGAATTTTTAAAATGGGGTGAAAGATTTGAAAACAGCTTTAGTAATTGTAGAATCACCTGCAAAAGTTAAAACGATAAAGAAGTTTCTCAGTTCTGGATACAAGGTTGAGGCATCTATGGGACATATAAGAGATTTGCCAAAAAGCCAAATTGGTATTGATATAGAGAATGATTTTGAACCTAAGTACATAACTATCAGAGGCAAAGGTCCTATTTCAGATAAATTAAAAAAGGAAGCTAAAAGTGTTGATAGAGTTTATCTCGCAACGGACCCTGATCGCGAGGGGGAAGCAATATCATGGCACTTGGCACATATGTTGAATATTGATACAACGAAGGCTTGCCGTATAGAGTTTAATGAAATTACAAAGACCGCGGTAACCAGTGCACTTAAAAATCCAAGAAAGCTGAACATGAATGTCATCAATGCACAACAAGCTAGAAGAGTATTGGATCGCCTAGTTGGCTACAAAATAAGCCCTTTGCTTTGGAAAAAGGTAAAAAAGGGTTTAAGCGCGGGTAGAGTTCAGTCTGTTTCAGTGAGACTAATTTGTGATAGAGAAAATGAAATAAAGAACTTTGTGGAGAAGGAATATTGGAGTTTAAATGCCGCACTGCTTGAACCAAGCAGCAAGAAGAATTTAGAAGCTAAGTTTTACGGTACAGCAGGTGAGAAGCTAGAAATAAATGATGAGAAAAGTATGACTGAGCTCCTTTCTAAACTTGATGGGGCAGACTATGTTGTTGGCAGGGTTAAAAAAGGAGAAAAGAAACGTAATGCTCCTTGGCCATTTACCACCAGCAGCTTGCAGCAGGAAGCCTACAAGAAGCTTGGCTTTACTACTAAGAAAACAATGATGCTGGCACAACAGCTCTATGAAGGTATAGACATAAAGGGCGAGGGTACAGTTGGGTTAGTAACCTATATTAGAACTGACTCCATCAGGATTTCTGATGACGCCAAAAAAGAAGCGGCACAATATATAGAAGAGAAATTTACTAAGGATTATATAAATACTGAAGTTAGACAGCAAAAAGCAGGCAAAAAGGTGCAGGACGCCCACGAAGCCATCAGACCTAGTTCGATATATAGAGAGCCAAATGCAATAAAGGACTCTATGGAAAAGGACCAATATAAGCTATACAAGCTTATTTGGGAAAGATTTGCGGCCAGTCAAATGCAGCCGGCATTATATGATACTGTATCAGCTGACATTTATGCTGGAGATTATTTATTTAAAGCTACAGGCAGCATACTTAAGTTTGATGGATTCCTGCGTGTACACATGGATAGCAAGAACGATAAGGATGAGAAGAATGAGTTTGAAGATGTGACCTTGCCAGAACTAACTGAAGGTCAAATATTAAAGCTTAAAAAGCTTGATCCTAAACAGCACTTTACTGAGCCTCCTTTACGCTACACTGAAGCAACACTGGTTAAGGTATTGGAGGAGAAGGGGATTGGAAGACCAAGTACCTATGCCCCAATTATTTCTACGATACTAGCCAGAGGCTATATCGTTAGGGATAAAAAGTCTTTGATACCAACAGAATTGGGAGAGAAAGTTACTGAGCTTTTGATAGAATATTTCTCAAGTATTGTAGATGTTGAATTTACGGCAAATATGGAGAGATTGCTTGATGATGTGGAAGAGGGAGAGAAGAATTGGGTTGATATAATCAGAGACTTCTACATACCCTTTGAACTTGTACTTCAAAAGGCGGAAGAAGAAATAGGCAAAATTAAGATTGAAGATGAAGTCAGCGACGTTATATGTGAACACTGTGGTAGAAATCTTGTTTACAAGCAAGGAAAATTCGGAAAGTTTTTAGCTTGTCCCGGCTTCCCTGAATGTAGAAATATTAAACCGATATTAGTGCTTACAGGTATAAAATGCCCTAAGTGCGAAGGTGAAATGGTGCAAAGAAGGTCCAAGAGAGGCAAGAAATTCTTTGGCTGCAGCAGGTACCCGGATTGTAATTTTGTATCATGGGATGAGCCTGTCAAAGAAAACTGTCCTGAATGCGGTACCAGTCTAGCTAAGAAACCTAGCAAAACAGGTACAGTGTATAAGTGTTTAAACGAGGAATGCAGCTATCAAAAGATAACAGATAAAACAGATAAGCAGGTGGAAAATTGAAAGATTATGTAATAGTAATAGGAGCAGGATTGGCGGGAAGTGAAGCTGCTTGGCAGCTGGCACAGAGCGGGGTTAAAGTTAAGCTATATGAAATGAGACCTGTAAACACTACCCCAGCCCATCACACAGCGAAATTTGCGGAGCTCGTTTGCAGCAACTCACTCAGGTCTAATCAACTGGAAAATGCAGTGGGACTGCTTAAAGAAGAAATGAGAAGGCTAAACTCTATAATAATGGAATGTGCAGATAAACATGCTGTTCCGGCAGGTGGAGCTTTGGCAGTAGATAGGGAAAATTTCTCGGAAGAAGTAACTGAAAAAATTAAAAATCACCCGAATATTGAGGTAATTCATGAAGAACTAATTGACATACCACTGGATGAATATGTTATTATAGCCTCTGGACCATTAACTTCTGATAAATTAGCTGAAAGTATTATGAAAATGACAGATAATGATTACTTCTACTTCTATGACGCCGCCGCTCCGATAGTGTCCTTCGACAGTATTGATATGAGTAAGGCCTTCAAAGCTTCGCGTTATGACAAGGGTGAAAGTGATTATATAAACTGCCCTATGAATGAAGAAGAATACAACAATTTCTATAGAGAATTAATATCTGCGGAGGTTACTCCAATAAAAAGGTTTGAAAAAGAAATCGTATTTGAAGGCTGCTTACCAGTTGAAGTGATGGCATCAAGAGGGCCAATGACATTATTATTTGGCAACTTAAAGCCTGTAGGACTCGTTGATTCTAGAACAGGTCATAAGTCTCATGCAGTTGTGCAGCTGCGCATGGATAACAAAGAAGGAACATTATATAATTTAGTTGGTTTTCAAACCCATCTTAAATGGGGAGAACAAAAGAGAGTTTTCAGCATGATACCCGGTCTTGAAAATGCAGAGTTTGTAAGATATGGAGTAATGCATAGAAACACATACATTAATTCACCTAAGCTATTAAATTTGAACATGCAGATGAGACAGCACCCAAACATCATGTTTGCTGGTCAAATAACAGGGGTTGAAGGTTATATCGAATCTGCTTCCTCGGGACTAGTTGCAGGTATAAACATGAGCAGAATTATGAAGGGTTTAGAGCCTTTGGTATTTCCAAAGACAACAGCCCATGGAGCGCTTTGTCATTACATAAATGATGAAACCAATAAGAACTTTCAACCCATGAACGTTAATTTTGGAATACTTCCAGCATTGGATGTAAGAATAAAAAGTAAGGTAGAAAGATACGGCAAATATGCAGAAAGAGCTTTAAATGACTTAGCTGTATTTGTTAAATCTATGTAATATTATTGCAAGTGATTAGTGGGTATGATATATTATAGTTGGTATTTGTTGAACAATTATGAAAATTCAACCAATAATTAACAATTAATGATTTTGGAGGATGCCTATGTTTGAAGCAACAACCATTGTGGCCGTCAAGAAAGGCGATAAAAGCGCCATAGCCGGAGATGGGCAGGTAACTATGGGACAAAGCACAATTATGAAGTCTACAGCCAAAAAAATACGCAGGCTGTATAATGGAAATGTGATTGTGGGATTTGCTGGTTCTGTTGCTGATGCTTTTACTCTATCTGACAGATTTGAGGAGAAGCTGGAGCAATACGGAGGTAACCTAAAAAGAGCAGCAGTTGAGCTTGCAAAGGATTGGAGAAAAGATAAGGTACTTAGGAATTTAGAAGCCATGCTGATAGCAATTGATAAGGATGAGCTTCTTGTAATATCAGGTACAGGGGAAATTATAGAGCCTGATGATGGTGTAATAGCTATCGGATCTGGTGGCAATTATGCATTGGCTGCAGCAAAGGCTTTATATTACAATACTGATTTAGAAGCAAAAGACATAGCAGTGAAATCTTTGGAAATAGCTGCGTCAATCTGTGTTTTTACTAACAATAACATCACAGTTGAAGAAATTTAGGAGGTCAGTATGAGTGAATTTACTCCCACGCAAATAGTACAGGAACTTAACAAATATATAATTGGTCAAGAAAAAGCTAAGAAATCTGTTGCGGTGGCACTACGAAGCAGATATAGGAGAAATCTTCTTGATGAAGAAATGAGAAGTGAAATTACTCCTAAAAATATTCTTATGATAGGGCCAACCGGAGTTGGAAAAACAGAAATTGCCCGCAGACTTTCCAAACTTGTATATGCACCATTTATAAAAGTTGAAGCAACTAAGTTTACAGAAGTAGGCTATGTTGGAAGAGATGTAGAATCAATAATTAGAGATTTGATAGAGACTTCTGTAAGAATGGTAAAATCTGAAAAGATGCAAGAGGTTAATGAGAAGGCACATAATTTAGCAGTTGAGAGAATGGCTGAGATTCTAGTGCCAGCTCCACAGCAGCAAAATTCTCATAAAAATCCCTTTGAAATGTTGTTTTCTTATCAAGCTAAAGAAGAAGACAATGAGGTCGAAGAGGATAAAGATGAAAATATAGAGACAAGTAGACATTATATAAAACAAAAGCTGCAAAATGGTGAATTAAATAATGAGACTGTTGAAATTGAGGTAGAAGACAGCAGCAATGGCTCTGTTGAACTGTTAGCCGGCTTTGGTATGGATCAAACTGGCATCAATATGCAGGATATGCTAGGGGGAATATTCCCTAAAAAATCAAAGAAAAGAAAACTTACTGTGAAAGAAGCAATAAAAATTATTACCAGCCAAGAAGCGGGGAAGCTAATTGATATGGACAGCGTCACCGAGGAAGCTATTAAAAGAGCTGAAGAAAGAGGTATTATTTTTATTGATGAAATTGATAAAATAGCAGGAAAGAGTTTTTCAAATGGTCCGGATGTATCAAGGGAAGGGGTTCAAAGAGATATACTTCCAATCGTTGAGGGCAGTACAGTAATGACAAAGTACGGACCGGTTAAAACGGATTATATGTTATTTATAGCAGCGGGGGCATTTCATATTGCCAAGGTTTCTGATCTAATACCCGAGCTGCAGGGAAGATTTCCTGTAAGAGTTGAGCTAAACAGTTTGACGAAAGCGAATTTCATTGAAATTCTTACTAAACCAAATAATGCTTTGGTTAAGCAGTATAAGGCACTACTTGGTACAGAAGGACTGGAAATTGAGTTTGAAGAGGATGCAATAGATGAAATTGCAGAAATAGCAGTATTTATGAACGAGCATATGGAAAACATAGGTGCAAGAAGACTATATACTGTTATGGAAAATTTATTTGAAGAGATATCTTTTGAAGCTCCGGAGCTTACTAAGGGCAAAATTGTAATTGACAAACAATATGTAAATAAAACTTTACATCAAAATGTTAAGCAGAAGGATTTCAATCAATATATAATATAAAGAAAGTAATCGTAAAGATTAAAGGAGGAACATATGAGCTCTACATTAATTGAAAAAATGCGTAAAGTAAATAAAGCACTACAGACAATAGGAACACAACATGTTTCATTTGGAGAACTATGTAAGTCGCTAAGTGAGGTAATTGAGGCAAATGTTTATACATTAAGCCGTAAAGGAAGAATTTTGGGGTATGCTTTAGGTGGATCAGAGGAATGTGATTTCCTAAAAAATGAAATTATAGCAGATCAAAAATTCCCTGAGGATTATAACAATAATTTACTTTCAATAACTGAGACAAAAGAAAATCAAGTGAGCGAAGATAATATTTGTGTACTATCTGACAAAGAAAAGTGTGGTATGGGTACTAACTACTCCACAATCGTTCCTATTTTCGGCAGTGGTGAAAGATTAGGAACACTGATACTAGGAAAATACAATACAGCCTTTACTGAAGGCGATTTAGTTTTAGCAGAATATGGTGCAACTGTTATAGGTATGGAAATACTTAGAGCAAAGCAAGATAAGATAGAAGAAGAGGCACGTAAGAAAGCAGTGGTTCAAATGGCTATAGGCACTCTATCGTACTCCGAGCTTGAGGCTGTGGAACATATATTCAAAGAACTTGATGGCAGCGAAGGCTTGCTGATTGCCAGCAAGATAGCTGACAAAGTGGGCATAACACGATCTGTGATTGTTAATGCACTTAGAAAATTCGAAAGTGCAGGAGTAATAGAATCAAGATCTCTGGGCATGAAGGGTACACACATTAAAATATTAAATGATAAATTGATGGATGAATTGAAAAAACTAAGATAATTTTAAGGGCCAGACACAATTAGTGACTGGTCCTTTTTTTTACGCAAATTCAGGTTACATAATGCATTTATTTGACTGCAGCTACAAATAAATATTTCCTTAATTATCAAGCCCTAGTACTATTGTCCTATATTTGTAGTATAAGTACCTCATTTACGAAAATTACCCCAAAATAAAAGGAAATTGTATTTTACTGTCGAATATAAAGAAATTGAATAAAATATAATAAATTATTGTAGAATTTTAGACAATGGGGGTAAAAAATGTTAAACAAAATCGAAGGTAAAACCGCAATGTTAGAAAAAGCTTTAGATGCTGCTTGGATGAAGAATGAAGTTATATCCAATAACATAGCAAATGTTAATACTCCCGGCTTTAAAAAATCCTATGTGCGGTTTGAAGATGAAATGGCCAGTGCTGCTTCAGAGTTTCAACTAGGCAGCATTCAAAAGGATTCTAAGTTTCTTCCTATTGGAAATGATGCAAGAAATATAGCAACTCCAGAGGTTATGCAAGAGTCTTCTACAGCTGTGAGAAAAGATGGAAATAACGTTGATGTTGATGTAGAAATGGCAGAGCTTGCAAAGAACACAATTAAATATAATGCTTTAATAAATCAAATAAGCAGACAGTTTAGCAGTATCAGAAATGCTATTAGTGAAGGGAGAAGATAGTAAATGGGCTTCTTAAATTCAATAAATATAAGTGCATCCGGTTTAACAGCAGAAAAGCTTAGAATGGATGTAATTTCAAAGAATATTGCCAATGCAAATACAACAAGAACTGCTGAGGGCACTCCATACAGAAGACAGGTTGTGGTTTTTGAAGGGGCAGACAGTAATGTTCCCTTTAGTCAATATTTAAGCAATGCCAGCCAAAGTATGATAGGTGGAGGCATAAAGGTAAAAGGAATAATCGAGGACAAAACCCCATTTAAGTTAGTATATGAGCCGGGGCATCCTGATGCTGATGGTGATGGATATGTTAAAATGCCCAATGTAGATATTATGACTGAGATGGTTAATATGATAACAGCTAGCCGAGCTTATGAGGCCAATGTTACAGCATTAAATACAACTAAAGGTATTGCAATGAAAGCTCTGGAAATTGGAAAGTAATAAGTTCAAGCACAATAAAAGCTGTATTGGAGGAAAACTATGAAAATTGATTTACCTATACAAAGTTTAAATAGCAATATGCTAAAAGATATAAGCAGCAGCGATAGCAGTACTAAGGGTGTATCTTTCGGAGAGTTTCTAAACAGTGCGATCAAGCAAGTTGACGGTTTGCAAAATGAATCTGAAAAGTTGAATGAATCATTAGCCATGGGGCTTACTGATAATATTCATCAGGTTATGATAGCTTCTGAAAAAGCTAGTATTGCAATGCAATTTACAATGCAGGTAAGGAATAAGATTATGGATGCATATCAAGAGATTATGCGTATGCCTATTTAATCATAGAGAGATATTTAATAATTATAAAGAAAGTCACAATAAAGGCTAACTTAAGCATCTCAGGGCCTTTATTAATATGAATGAGGTGATTAAGTGGGAGAACTTTTAACTAAATTAAAAAGTGGTTTTGATGAGATGTGGACTGGTCTTGAAAAAGGACATAGGATAAGAATAATTATTGGAGGCGCGCTTTCTATCATCCTTATTGCTAGTGTTGTTTACTTCACAAGTCGTACGGAGTTTGAACCGTTATACTATGATTTAAGTCAAACTAGCGCTGGAGAAGTCAATGCGACGCTTAAGGAATTGGGCGTGAAGACAAAAGTCGAAGGCACAACAGTATATGTACCGGAAGGTAAGGCTAGTGAACTGCGAATTCAACTTGCTGCAGACGGAGTTATAAATGATGAAGGCGTAATACCTGAACCAAAGACTTCATCAATGTTCGAAACTACAGCAGATAAAACTCATAGATATTTAAGTGAAAAAGAAAGTGATATTGAAAGAGGTCTAAAAGCACTTAGTGGCGTGGAATGGGCTAGTGTAACGCTTTATATACCAGATGATATTAGCGTACTAGAAGAGACAAAGACGGACTCAACGGCAGGCATTATAATTAAAATGAAAAATGGTGCAGAGCCATTAGATACAAAGCAAGTTAGCGGCATAGTCAAATATGTTGCTAAAAGCGTTAAGGGTCTTAAACCCGAGAATATAGAAATAATTGATGAATCAGGTAGAGCTTTAATGGAGCAAAAAGACGATCCAAACAGCTCGGTAGGTTCAAATTTTGATATGACAGAGAATGTAAAAACAAAAGTAGAAAGTTCCATAAAGAAATTTCTGCAAAAGGTTTTTGGCGCAAATAACGTAGAAGTTACTGCAGCTGTTAAGTTGAATTTCAACAGTGAAGCAATAAACAGCACTGAGTATATAGCTCCAGATGCGGAAAAAAGCGCTGGAATCGTAAGGAATATGCAGGATATCAAGAAAGAATGGGTAGACGCTGGTAATAGTGGGGTTCCTGGTACTGATACAAACTCAGATATTACTCAATATGTCGAAACAGATACATCTAAGGCACAGTACAGTGAAGCCAATTCTGTAATTAATTATGAAATTAACGAAATCAAAAAACAAATAGTAAAAGAACAAGGTAATATTGAGGGACTTACAATTGCGGTTATTATAAATAAGGATAGTCTAAAAGAAGACGTTCTTGCTGATGTTGATTTACTGCAACAAGATGTAAAAGAGTTGGTTAAGCATGCAACTCAAGGTTTTAATGTACAGGCCTTAGCTTTAGATGACAACATTAGTATTAAGGTTATGAATTTTGATACAAGCCAAAAGGATGCGATTTCAAAACAAATTGCAGCTGAAAGTGCTCAAAGTAATAGAGAAACATTAGTGATGATAGGCACAGCAGTGATAGCGTTACTTATACTTGGTGGTTCATTATTTATTATTTTGAGAAAGAGAAAAGTAGACAATATGGACACAGCAATGAATACCGGAAATTATGCGGCTGCTAGTCAAAATGTAGATGCACAATTGCAAGATATAGAGTTTGATGATAAGAATGAGTTGAAGAAAAAACTAGAAAAATTTGTAGGTCAAAAACCAGAACAAGTTGCTCAATTGTTAAAGACTTGGCTGAGTGAAGATTAGGAGTGATTTATATTGTCTAGAGTAGGAAAAAGCGGTCTTAATGGTCGTCAAAAGGCGGCGATACTCCTTATAACCCTGGGGCCTGAAAAGTCAGCTCAAATCTTTAAGCATTTAAAAGAAGATGATATTGAGCAATTAACTTTGGAAATTGCCAATATGAGAACAGTATCACCTGAGGAGAAGGAGGTTATACTGAATGAGTTTTATCAAGTGTGCCTTGCACAGGACTATATATCTGAAGGTGGTATTTCCTATGCAAAGGAAATATTAGAAAGGGCGCTAGGCTCGCAAAAGGCTTTGGATGTAATCAATAAACTTACTGCCTCATTGCAAGTTAGACCTTTTGATTTTGTAAGGAAGGCAGATCCAAGTCAGATATTAAACTTTATACAAGGGGAACACCCACAAACCATTGCACTTATACTTGCATATTTAAAGCCGCCTCAAGCTGCAACTATTGTTTCTGCATTACCCCAGGACAAACAAGCAGATGTGGCTAGAAGAATTGCGGTTATGGATAGAACATCACCAGATATTATAAAAGAAATAGAACGTGTATTGGAACGAAAACTATCTTCTATGGTTACGCAGGATTACACAATGGCTGGTGGTTTATCAGCAATTGTTGATATTTTGAATTCTGTAGACAGAGGTACCGAAAAGTACATTATGGAATCTCTTGAGGTACAAGATACAGATTTGGCAGAACAAATCAGAAAGAGAATGTTCATATTTGACGATATTATTACTTTGGACAGCAGATCAATACAAAGAGTTATCAGAGAAGTGGAAAATGGAGATTGGGCACTTGCGCTTAAGAGTGCAAACGAAGAAGTACAGAAATCGATATTTGTTAATATGTCGAAGCGTTTAGCTGAGATGATAAAGGAAGATATGGATTACATGGGACCAGTAAGACTCAGAGACGTAGAAGAAGCGCAGCAAAAGGTTGTAAATGTTATTAGAAAGCTTGAGGACGCAGGAGAGATAGTAATTTCCAGGGGTGGAGGAGATGAAATAATTGTCTAGGATTTTTAAATCTAATTATGTGAAAGTTGGATTTCCTAAACATATAAAATCAAATACTCCAATAATTCAAAAGGTAGAAGAGCCAAATTTTATAGAGGTAACGCACATAGAAAATTTGGAAGAAGAAGCCACTAACATTATTGAAGATGCAAAGAATATGTATTTAAGAATTATTGACGAAGCAAATGCTGAAGCTCAAAGGATATTGGATAGTGCGAATCAAGAAAGAGAAGAGATACATTTAAATTCAGCTGAGCAGGGCAATGCTGAGGGATACGCTTATGGCTTAGCACAAGGAAAAAATCAAGCCGAGGCAATAATTCAACAGGCTGCTGAGCTCAAGATGCAGCTAGATGAGAGAAATAAGCAGATATATAAAGAAGCTGAAATAGAGATAATGGAAATGGTATTAGATATCGCTAGAAAAGTTATAGGTGAAGAGCTAACGCAAAACTCTGATGTTTTAATATCTTTAATTAAAAAGGCCTTAGACAAATGTGCATATAAGGAGAAATTGTCTATCAGGGTATCAGAGCAAGATTATGATTTTGTTAATCAAAATAAAGATAGAATAGTTATACTGACCGAAGGAATCAATGATCTGGAGATCATATGCGATAAAGCATTAAAAGCAGGAAGCTGCGTTGTGGAGACACAAGCTGGGGAAATTAATTCTGGGATAACAGTACAATTAAATGAAATTGAAAAAGCATTTGAATATTTAATAAGAAATGAGTGATATCTTGATTAATTACGATAAGTACAAAAATGTCATTTCAACTCATGACTTTGTGAAATATTCTGGCAGAGTTTCACAAGTTATCGGCTTAACAATTGAATCAATAGGTCCGGCGGTAAACATGGGAGAAATTTGCCATATTTACCCTTTAAAAAGTCAAATTCCTATAATATCAGAAGTAGTTGGCTTTAAGAATAATATAGTTAGCTTAATGCCTTTAGGTGATATGGATGGAATAGGTCCAGGCAGCAGAGTTGAAGCAACAGGAAAGTCACTTATGGTTAAAGTAGGCGAAAATTTATTAGGTAGAATATTAGATGGATTGGGGAATCCAATTGACGATAAGAATCTTATAGATAGCAACACCTATTATCCTGTTTTAAATACCCCTCCTAATCCTTTAACCAGAAGAGTCATAGATGAAGTATTGCCCTTGGGAATCAAATGTATAGATGGGCTGCTGACAATTGGTAAAGGACAAAGAGTGGGTATTTTTGCTGGAAGCGGTGTTGGTAAGAGTACTTTAATGGGTATGATTGCAAGAAATACGAAAGCAGATATAAACGTTATAGGACTTATTGGTGAGCGGGGAAGAGAAGTAAGAGAGTTTATAGAGAATGATTTGCAAGAAGAGGGCCTAGCAAGGTCTGTAGTCATAGTAGCCACTTCTGACCAACCGGCACTAGTAAGATTAAAGGCTGCACAGTTAGCAACTTCTGTAGCAGAATACTTTAGAGATCAAGGTAAGGATGTAATGCTTTTAATGGATTCACTAACAAGATTTGCTATGGCACAAAGAGAAGTAGGACTAGCGGTGGGAGAGCCGCCAGTAACGAGAGGATATACGCCTTCAGTGTTTTCTATTATGCCAAAGCTTTTAGAAAGGGCAGGTACCTCTAATGTTGGGTCTATTACAGGAATGTATACCGTACTAGTTGATGGAGATGACATGAATGAGCCAGTTGCTGATACCGTAAGAGGGATACTAGATGGACACATCGTATTATCAAGAAATCTTGCCAATAAAAATCATTACCCTGCAGTAGATGTATTATCTAGTATCAGCAGAGTAATGCCTAATATTGTAGGAATAGAGCAGAAACAATATGCAAATGAAATAAAAAGTCTAATGGCAGTATATAAAGAAGCAGAAGACCTAATTAATATTGGGGCTTATACTCGTGGCAGTAGTAAAAACATTGATGAAGCGATAGACAAAATAGATCAAATCAACAGCTTTTTAAGACAAGAAACCGATGAAAAGGTTGAAATAAACGAAGTTCTGACTATGATGAAAAGTATTATTTCATAAGGAGAATGTTTATGGCTGGATACAAATTCAAACTTCAAAACATATTAAAACTAAGAGAAGATGTTGAAAAAGATAAAAAGAATGAATTTGGTGTTGCAACACAAAGATTCGACAAAGAAAAACTAAAGTTACAGCAGTTAAATGCCGAAATGTATTATATGTGCGATGAAATTGAGAAGGCAGTTCAAAAGGGAATGTCAGCCAAAGAACTACTGGCACAGCAGCAATTTAAGAATTATTATAAACGCAGCATTTCCAATCAAACAATAAAATCAAAGATGGCAGAAGAGCATCTAGCTTACTGCAGAAATAACCTTATTGATGCGGTTCAAGACAGAAAGATTATGGAAAAGTTAAGAGAAATAGATTATGGAAAGTATAGGTATACTGAACAAAAAAATGAGGAAAAGCTTGTTGATGATTTAGTGTCCTTCAAACATAGCAATAGATAACAGGAGGAAAGGTTCATGCAGCAAACACAAAGTACAAATCCTAAGAATTCTGGCAATAAAGAACCTAAAGGGGAAAGCAAAAAAAGTAAAACATTTGTACTTATATTGATAATATTATTACTTACTGTTGTAATTACTTTTGGTTCAATATTTGCTTTTAATGTTGCAGGACTTAGAAGTGGTGTAGCAAAATCCATGGTGGGTATTCCTATACTGGGTAAGCTCGTGCAACCAATTATAGAGAATAAAACACCTGAAGAGATAGAAAAAGAAAGCATTGAAATAGCAAAAAAGAACTTAGAACTAAAAGAACAGCAGATTAATGAAAAGCTTAAAGAATTAGAGAAGCGAGAGAAAGAGCTGTTGTCAAAAGAACAGGAAATTACTACAAAGGAAGCTGATTTAACTGCAAAAACCAGTCAGATAGATGAGAAAATCAGCGAAATAAAAGAAAGAGTTGAATATTTAGAGAAAATTGAAACCCCAAAGGCAGTTCAGATACTTTTGAGTATGGAGTCCAAGGAAAGTGTTGTGCAAATACTGCGCAACATGAAAAAGGATAAGGCATCTCAGATACTAGCTGCAATGGATCCACTACAGGCTGCTCAGCTTCTGGAGGATATATCCTCACAGTAGCTATTAATATAACAGCAATTATTATTAAACAAAATTGAATAAGGAGGTGAAATGATGGAAAATGCAGTGAACATCATGGCTATGGTTCAAGGTAAAGGTATAGTCAAGAAGAAATCTGATGTTCCAAGCAAACCTTTGGGAAATGACATAACAAGCTTTAGAAAAGAGTTGCATCAAGCTAGAAAAGATATCAGCAAATATAATAGCAATGAACCTAAAGATGTTGGAGAAATGAACCAAAGTACAACTGAAAAGAAAATAGAAAAGCTTGCAAAGGTAATGTCTAACAGCAATGTGAAGGCAGAGATTAAAAAAGAAGTAAAAGTAGAAGCCAATGCAGATATCAAAGATGAGTCTTCAGTTGATGCCGCGAAGCAGACAGATACAATCGAGACGAAGCCTAATTCAGATGTAGCTGATAAGAAGCAGTTAGAACTCACTGAGGAAGATGTTGAATCCTTAAAGTCAGTACAAGCAGCATTGGATACCGTTCAGCAGATGATTCAGATGATGCAGGGACAAAAGGCTGAAGGTGCATCAAAGGAGCAGCTAACAGAGCTAAAAACAGAGTTGCAGACCGTAATTCAGAAACTTCAAGAATTGGTAGAAACACCAATCGCCAGTGGAGCACATAATTTAGATAAGCATTTAAACGGTCTAAAGGATGATTTGACAAAATTGGTAGCGCAGCTTGAGATTATTCCTGAGAATGAAATTAATTTAAAGCAGATGGAGCAATTGTTTAATCAATTATCGAACAAGCTAAATTGGACAGAAAATCTAAACAACAGAATGCATCAAGAAATAGTAAAACCACAGAATAGTTCTGAAGCGATGCAGCTGCCTTTGACGCCAGCCTTAAAGCTTGAGAACAAAGAAGCTGAAATTACAGACCGCAACAAAGCAGTACAAGCAGTTGATGAAATGCAGCAAACTCAGAAAATGGACAATGAAAAGCCTTCTGATGATAAAGGGAATGAAGAAGATGAAACATCTTATAAGGCTAGTGAAAACAACTCTATAAAACAAGCTGCAGCAGGAGAAAAGTTAAACCAGACTAATGTTAATGAAATCGTTGCTCCGCAGGTTGAAAAGGAGAATTTCCAATTAAATATCAAGCAGGCAAGTGCAAATCTGCAAAAGGGAAATTTGGTCAAACTCAGTACATCGGACATTATAAATCAAGTAGTCAAGAAGGCAGATATATTGGTACAAGGCAGTCATCAAGAAATGGTAATGAAGCTGGAACCAGAGAGTCTAGGCAAAATAAACCTTAAGATTATAGTTGAAAATGGCCTAGTTACAGCGAAGTTTATAGCCGAAAGTCAGCAGGTAAAGGAAGTTCTAGAATCAAGTTTCAATCAGCTTAAGGATGCACTACAACAAAAGGGTGTCTCCGTTCAAGGCTTTAGTGTCTCGGTAGGTCAACAAGGTGCAGAATTTAATTCCGGAAGAGGCTTTGATAAGTGGAAGGAAACAATTAAAACAAGCAGCAAGATTTCAGGTGGTTATATGGGATTAGATGATGAAAACAATATCAGCATGAATCCATACAACTATCATGAAGGCAAGGTAGATTATAGAGCATAGGAGGTTAAAAGATGGGAGTAGGCGCAGTAGGTGCAGCAGCAATGCAGCAGAAAGCAAAAGTATACAACGACAATCTTGACAAAGATGCGTTCTTAAATCTTTTGGTTACTCAGTTAAAAAATCAAAACCCTTTGGAGCCAGTGGATAATTCGCAATTCATAGCTCAAATGGCACAGTTTTCATCCTTAGAGCAAGCACAAAACACCAACAAAACGATTAAGACTGATTCAGCTTATAACATGGTTGGGAAACTGGTAAAAGCTACTCATATGGATCCCAAGACAAATGAAGCATCAGAAGTAGTCGGTGAAGTCAGTATGGTTAGGGTTGATGGAGATAAAGTTTACTTAAAGGTAAATGGAACTGAAGTTCTTTATGATGATGTAAAAGAGGTTACAGACGTAATCAGCCCATATGATCAAATGCAAGCCATTAATCAAAACTTCAAAATGTCCTCAGCATTTAGCTTAATAGGCAAGGATGTAAAGGCAAAAGTCGCAAAGGATAGCACAGGTAAAGAATTTGATGAGATAGCTGGTAAGATTACTGGAGTTAGAATGAATAATGGCAGCATATATGCTCAAATCGGCGAAAAAGAAGTATTAATGGATACCATATACCAAGTCAACTAACATGAATTGAGGTGAGGCAATGAGCGGTATATATAATAACAGACCGTTAATACCGGTTATAAAGCCTAATATAACCCCAAATACAAATCAAAGACAGAGTGTAACACCAAACCAAGGATTTGATTCGGTTCTTCAACAGCAGATATATAAGCAAACTGAAGTAAAATTCTCAAAGCATGCATTGGATAGACTGCAAAGTAGAAATATTAATCTAACAAAAGAAGATATCGGTAAGATTAATGATGCAGTAAACAAGGCCGCAGAAAAGGGTGTTAAGGAAGCTTTGATTATAATGGGTAACACGGCCCTAGTAACCAGTATAAAGAACAAAACAGTAATCACAGCAGCAACAGAAGAGAATCTGAAAAGCAATGTATTCACCAATATAGATGGTGCAATAATTATCTAAGCCGGACCTTAATAAGGGGGCTTAACCTTTCTGACTGATAGATGAAAGGAACAAAAAACTTTAGGAGGTCGTATTAATTATGATGAGATCAATGTACTCCGGTGTATCCGGATTAAAAGCCCATCAGTTAAAGATGGATATTATAGGTAACAACATAGCCAACGTTAATACCGTAGGCTTTAAGGGTCAAAGGGTAACATTCCAGGAAGTATTTAGCCAAACAATAAAAGGTGCCAGCTCACCACAGTCAGGCAAAGGTGGTACCAATGCTCAGCAAGTGGGATTGGGTATATCATTATCCTCTATAGATACTTTTCATATAAGAGGGGCTGTACAAAGAACAGACAAAACCACAGATTTAGCAGTTAATGGTGATGGATTCTTTATGTTATCAAATTCAGCAGACAACCTGAGCAGAAGCTACACAAGAGCTGGTAACTTTTCTCTTGATGAAGATGGAAACCTAGTAGCATCTAATGGTTATAAAGTACTTGGATATATGGTTGATCCAAATACAGGCGTGATGAAGAGCAGCTTAGAAGGTATAAAGATTTCTAAGGCAACAGCGGACGATGCAAAAGCAACAACTTTCTCAACATTTGAAGGAAATTTGGATAATAACATAACTAAGGCTACAGTAAATCCAGTTTTTACAGCTGGCGCAACAGCAGCAGACCCTGATAATGTTAATTTTGGTGCCAATAAATATTGGGAAACAACCTATCAATATACAGATGGTTTAGGAGGACAGCATAATGTTAAGTACACCTTTGTACGAGGATTAACAGATGCTGGTGTAACTACAGCTGCAGGAAATAATGATTGGGCAGTTTTCGCTAAAGATTTGGATACTGGCAAATTCTATCAAGCCTCTGGGGCCGTGGCAACGGATATTGCCACAGCTGCAATACCTTTAAAGTTTGGAACGGATGGTAAGTTGGATACCACTAGCTTAAAAAATATGACACTTACTTTACCTTCAAAAAATGGTTCTGCTGCATTTAATGTAAATGTTGATTTCTCTAAGCTTACACAGTTTGCTAGTGATTCAACTGCAGCAAATACGAAGAGTGATGGATATGCACAGGGCTTCCTAGACACTTACTCAATAGGACCAACTGGTGAAATTAATGCTGTATTTACAAATGGACAGAACAAAGTAATCGGAAGAATTGCTCTTTCTGTATTTAAGAATCCAGCAGGTCTAGAAAAGACTTCTGAAAATATGTATCAAATGACACCAAACTCTGGTGATGCGATAATAGGTATGCCTGGTGATGGCAGCATGGGCTCCTTAAACCCTGGTACATTGGAGATGTCTAACGTAGATATATCCAGTGAGTTTACAGAAATGATCACTACTCAAAGAGGATTCCAAGCAAACTCAAGAATTATAACAACCTCTGATGAAATGCTTCAAGAGCTTGTAAATCTAAAGAGATAATATAAAATTTAGTCCCTGAGCAAAACGCTCAGGGACTATCTAAAGGAAGTGTTATTGATGATAAAATTAACAAACATAAACGGAGTTAGCTACTATCTAAACTGTGAATTAATAGAGCTTATAGAAACTATTCCTGATACTCTAATCACACTTCGTGATGGTAAAAAACATTACGTTCTCGAAACACCTGAAGAAATCGTAAATAAAATAGTAGAGTATAAAAAGAGGATTTTTGTCGATTTACCTCTAATTAGTAAAAGATAATCTGAAGTGGGGTGTTCTTGTTGGATATTGCATCATTTGTCGGTCTAGGTGCTGGTATAGCAGTAATGCTTGTAACAATATTAATAAGTGGAGATATAGCTGGTTATATAGACATTCCATCTATAATTTGTACCTTTGGTGGAACAATTGCAATGGTTGTATTTGCATATCCATTTAGCAAATTGAAAGAGTCTTTTTCTGCTTTGAAGCATGTCTTTTTTTATAAAGCTTTAGCCGCAGAGGGTGTAATTAAAGACATTATAGATTTGGCCAATGTAGCAAGAAAGGAAGGTCTTTTGGCTTTAGAGGAAGCAGGACAAAAATTGAAAGATACCTTTCTACAAAAGGGAGTATTGCTTATAGTAGATGGCACAGACCCCGAATTAGTTAGAAACATACTTGAAACAGAACTATCCTTCATTGAAGATAGACATAAAAGCAATCAATCAGTTTATGAATTTATGGCTGCCATGGCGCCGGGTTTTGGTATGCTAGGCACACTCATAGGTCTAATTAATATGCTAGCCAACTTATCCGATCCCAGCTCTCTAGGACCAAATATGGCAGTTGCTATTATTACAACCTTTTACGGTTCACTTGTAGCAAATGTATTTTGCAATCCAGTTATAACAAAATTGAAATTAAGAAGCTCTGAAGAAATTCTTATGAAAGAGGTTATGCTGGAAGGTATGTTGTCAATACAAGCGGGTGAAAATCCACGTATAATCGAGGAAAAGCTTAAAGCATTTATGGCTCCAAAGCTTCGCGCAAAGATTGGCACTGTAAAGGAACAAAAAGAGGGTGAATAGCAATGAGTAGAAAGAAGAAAGAAGAAGAGCGTAAGGCCGGGGCGCCAGAATGGATGGCAACTTATGCTGATACTGTGACCTTACTTTTATGTTTTTTCGTATTATTATTTGCATCATCCAATGTGGATTCACAAAAATACAAGGCAATTGTTCATTCGCTTTCTGGAGCTCTTGGAGTGCTGGATTCAGGGACTACTATTTCACTGGAGCCGCTTATTAGTAATTATCCAAGTGATAATCCCACAGATGCACCAACTGAATCAGAAGAATTATCAGAAATGCAAGAAGAAATACAAAAAATTCTTGAAGACAGCAAGCTTTCTGGACAGGTTAAACTTCAAGTAAATGAAAGAGGATTATTAATTCGTTTTTTAGAAAATGTATTATTTGATTCAGGAAAAGCAAACTTAAAACCGCAGGCTATGGAAATAATTGATAAGGTTTCAGAGATTCTTAAGGAAACCCCTAAAAGGGTAATCGTAGAGGGTCATACAGACAATATTCCGATAAGCACTAGTAAATTTCCATCAAATTGGGAACTTTCGACAACGAGAGCTGTAAATGTCGTAAAATATATGATTGATCAAAATGGTATAGATGCAGTAAGACTTTCTGCTGCAGGCTATGCTGACCAGCATCCTATTAATGAAAATAACTCAATAGAAGGCAGAAGGAATAATAGAAGAGTTGATATGGTAATTTTGAGATCAAAGTAGGTCAAATAAGTAAAATTTTTAAATGTTTTGGGAGGCTAGTCATGGGTAAGAAAAATTTTCTATTAATTGCTATTATAATACTTTTACTTTTTATAATATTATCAGGTATAATATTATATATATTTGTGTTGAATAAACCCGAAGAACCGATAAATAAAGAGATAACCATCGATAAAGAGATAGTTTTGTACGAATTTGGAAATTCTTTTGTGAATAATGTCAAAGATAGTAAAAAAATGACGAAATTAACAGTAAAGTTAGATGTAGATGAAAAACTAGTGGAATTGCTTGAAAATAGAAAATCTGAAATTATTGATAAGATTAACCTAATGATGCGGGGCAAGATTGAACAGGATTTAGAAGGAAAAGAAGGTCAATTAAAGATAAAAGCAGAGGTACAAGATATAATAAAAAAGACACTATCTACTGATAAAAAGGTTGTAGCTTACATTGAAGAAATAATTGTACAATAATTTTTAGTTTTTTCTAAAGGGAGGTGACCAAATTGTCCGAGGTTTTGTCCCAAGGTGAAATAGATGCACTTCTAAGTGCTTTAAACTCTGGTGAAATAAATGTAAATGAAATTGATGAGGTAAAAGAAGAGCGCAAAGTAAAAGATTATAACTTTAAGCTTCCAAACAAATTTGCAAAGGATCATACTAGAACTTTACAAATTATGCACGAAAACTTTGCAAGGCTGTTGCAGACATACTTATCTGGTTTTTTACGTGCGTTAGTGCAAATTGAAGTAATCTCAGTAGACCAGTTAACCTTTAATGAGTTTAGTAATTCAATGCCTAATCCTTCTGTGCTTGGAATCGTTGACTTTGCACCCTTATCAGGTTCTATAATATTGCAAATGCCCCCAAACACTGCCTTCGCTATGATGGAGAGGGTACTCGGTGGTTCAGGCAATGCATATGAGAGAACACGGGGCTTTACTGAAATAGAATTAACACTATTGGATAAGATTTTAGGTCAGATGATTTCCTATATGAGAGACCCCTGGAAGAATGTTATTGATCTCAGACCTAAATTAAAAAAAATAGAGACAAACCCGCAATTTACGCAAATAATGTCTCCAAACGAAACTGTTGCATTAATTACATTGAACACCAAGGTAGGTAATATAGATGGAATGATACATATTTGTATTCCACATCTGGTGATAGAACCGATAATACCAAAATTAAGTACAAAGTTCTGGTTTTCAGGTATTACTAAAGAGATTTCCAACAATGAACTTAAGGTCATTGAGAGAAAGATAGAGACAACTTTACTGCCAATTAAAGTAGAGCTTGGGGTATCAGAAATTACAATAGGTGATTTAATGGGACTTCAAGTGGGGGATGTTATATCCCTTGATACCCAAGTAGGTTCAGATTTGAAAATATCTATAGGGGATAATCATAAATTTAATGGCAAGCCAGGAATAAAGAAAAATAGAGTCGCAATAAAAATTACCAATATTAATAAGAAAGGGGATGATTTAGATGAGTGATATGCTATCACAAGCAGAAATTGACGCTCTACTAAAGGGCGATAGCAATCCTTCTCAAACAAATTCATCTTCCATGGAGCAAGTATTATCAGAGGATGAAAAAGATGCACTAGGCGAAATTGGTAATATAAGCATGGGAACTTCAGCAACTACTTTGTATACGTTGCTGAATAATAAAGTAAATATAACTACACCAAGAGTTACAATACTGACATGGGAAGAATTATCCAATCAGTACCCAGTCCCATATGTAGCAGTTCAAGTTGAATATAAAGAAGGACTGGTAGGATCTAACCTTTTAATTATGAAAGAAAACGATGTAAAAATCATCACTGACCTTATGATGGGTGGGTCAGGAGAAATCAATAGCGATGAGCCCATAACTGATTTGAATTTAAGTGCTATCAGTGAGGCAATGAATCAAATGATTGGTTCTTCATCTACTTCACTGGCCAGTTTATTTAATAAGAAGATTGATATCTCACCACCAAAGGCTTTTTCAATATTTTTTAACGATTCTAAAATAGCGCACCAGTTTGCACCAAATGACTTGGTTGTAAAAATTGCATTCAGAATGGAAATTGGCGATGTTATAGATAGTGAGATAATGCAATTGCTGCCTATACAATTTGCAAAAGACTTAGTAGAAAATTTATATGCAGGTATGTCAAAGTCTGAGGCACAGCCGAAGCAATCTCAGCCAATGGCTGCACCAGCGCCGACTCCAACACCGATAGTACAGCCACAGCCTGAAAGACAAACACAGGTAACACAAGCAGTGCAAAACGAAGGTGACTATAATAGGAGACCTGCGTATCAAGAATCACAAAGAGTCCCTTCTACACAAAGGGAGGAAGCAAGAATGGTCAACGTTCAGCCGGCACAATATCAATCTTTTGATAATGATCAATGGGCAACTGAAAAAGAAAGCATTGATTTAATCAAAGACATTCCTTTGGAGGTTACAGTAGAGCTTGGGAGAACAAAGAAACTTATAAAAGATATTTTAGAGTTTGGACCTGGTACAATTTTAGAATTAGATAAGTTGGCGGGAGAACCCGTAGATATACTTGTAAATGGCAAGTATATTGCAAAGGGTGAAGTTGTAGTTATTGATGAAAGCTTTGGGGTTAGAATTACAGATATAATCAGTGCGTCAAAACGCTTAACAAAAGTACAGTAAACATATTTAATTACAAGGGGGATAAATAAATGTCAAATGGAATATTGGTTGTTGATGATGCAGCATTTATGAGAATGATGATTAAGGATACTTTGTCTAAAAACGGCTTCGTAATATGTGGTGAAGCTGAAAATGGAGCAAAGGCAGTAGAAAAGTTTAAGGAACTATTACCAGAGTTGGTAATCATGGATATCACAATGCCAGAAATGGATGGAATTCAAGCTGTAAAAGAAATTAAGAAAATTAATGGAAGTGCAAAGGTAATAATGTGTTCTGCGATGGGACAGCAAGCAATGGTTATTGAAGCTATTCAAGCTGGTGCTAAGGACTTTATTGTTAAGCCTTTTCAACAAGAGAGAATACTTGAGGCTGTTAAGAAGGTTCTAGGAAATTAGTGTAACGGAATATTTTTTAGGAAATTAATGCATCGTCTAAGTTTATAGATTTAACTTAGTTGCAGCTAGTATAGGCAGATCCAATGATGTTTTTAAAGTAGGTACAAGCCTTATAGTGTCAGTAATATGCTTTATTGACCTATTATAATATAAAAAAATATCTTAAGGATTACTAGTTCAATGTATGGAGTAGCATAAAAAGTATAGTTAGGAGTCGAGTTATTAATGAGAGCATTAAAATATTTTATTATGCCGGTTATAGTATTGCCAATGTTAATAGGCAACGTATATGCTAGTTCATCGGCATATATAAGATTTTCAGCCTTTAGTGCTTTAGGAAATGGTGTTGAGAGCTTTTTTAAGGCAATCTATTACTTGGTTATGTTTACGCTTATATTGACAGCAGCATATTTTATTACAAAGTTTATTGCTCGTAAAGGATTGGCTCAAGGTAAATCAAAAACGATGAAATTAATGGAGTCAATGCCCTTAGGTGTAGATAAAAGTTTGCATCTTGTTCAAGTGGGTTCACAGTACTTTTTAATAGGTAGTGCTTCCAAGAGTATGGTTTTGATTAGTGAATTAGATCAGGAGATGCTTTTTGAAGAAGCTTTAAAAAGTGCAGTTAATATAAATGATTTTGATTATGACTCCTTTGATGAAAATGTACAAGGGAGTGATTTCAATTCTTACTTGAATTTATTTAAAGACCAAATGCAGAAGATAAAATCTAAGGTAAGGGGAAACAACAATGAAACTAAATAAGACATTTTTTAAGATGCTAATTTTTATGGCAATATTAGTAATTGTGATGTCGATTAGTGTTTCTGCGGCACCTCCGCTTCCCATTCCAAAGATTGGATTAGATATTAGCGCTGCAGATAACCCTGAAGATGTAGCAGTGAGTATACAAATATTATTTTTGCTTACGATTCTTTCCTTGGCACCAGCGTTGTTAATTATGATGACTTCTTTTACAAGAGTAATTATTGTATTGTCATTTACAAGAAATGCACTAGGCACTCAACAAATGCCGCCGAATCAAGTGCTTATAGGACTGGCATTATTTATTACTTTTTTTATCATGAGTCCAGTGATTACAGATATAAATACAAATGCATTTCAACCTTATACCAAAGGTGAGATTACACAAGAACAGGCTATTACAAAAGCCATGGATCCCGTAAGAGAATTCATGATAAAAAATGTTAAAGAAAAGGATTTAGCTTTGTTTCTAAATTTAAGTCAAACAGAGCAGCCAATCAAATCTAGTGATATACCAACAATTGCATTAATACCCGCTTTCATCATAAGTGAATTGAAGACAGCCTTTATAATAGGCTTTTATTTGTATATTCCATTCATTATGATTGATATGGTTGTTGCCAGTACATTGATGTCTATGGGGATGATGATGCTTCCACCTGTAATGATTTCATTACCATTTAAACTTTTGTTGTTTGTTATGGTAGACGGATGGAACCTTGTAGTAAAATCCCTTGTTATGAGCTTTAATTGATAGAAGGTGGTACTTATGAATCAAGAAATGGTTATGGATGTTGGGATAGAAGCAATTAAAGTGGTACTGATGATTTCAGCGCCAGTCTTGCTTTTAGGACTTATAGTTGGTCTTATTGTCAGTATAATCCAAGCTACCACTCAAATACAGGAGCAGACTCTTTCTTTTATACCAAAGCTTGTTGCAATTGCTTTGGCTTTATTGATTTTTGGTCCATGGATGATGAGTATGATGTATGATTTTACAATAAACATATTTGAAAATATACCCAATTATATAAGGTAAGCCTATGAATGATGTATTTAGTATCCTAATGGACAAATTCACATTATTTTTGCTTATATTAGTTAGAATGGGCTCCTTATTTGTTATTACCCCGGTATTTGGAGGAAGAAATGTACCTAGTTATTTTAAAGTTGGTTTAGCCTTTTTTTGTAGTTTGATACTTGTTACATTATTAAAGGATGTCACAATAGAGTTTACAGATATATTTAGCTATGCGGCTATGATATTAAAAGAACTTGTAATTGGTATAATTCTTGGGTTTTCAAGCTATTTGGTGTTTTCTGCATTGTATCTTGCAGGTCAGATCATTGATACTCAAATAGGCTTTGGTATGGTTAACGTACTGGACCCAATGCATGATACCCAAGTACCTTTAACAGGTAATTTTTTATATATTCTTACATTAATGTTTTTCTTAATAATGAATGGACATCATGTGCTATTAACAGCGTTGTTTAAAAGCTATAATGTTCTTCCCGTCAACAGCTTTGTCTTCAATGACGTTTTATTTAACAATATGCTAAATATCTTCTATGAAACATTTGCTATTGGCTTTAAAATCAGTATACCTATAATAGCGGCATCACTTTTAGCAGAAATTGCTTTAGGGATATTAACAAAGACGGTCCCACAAATGAACGTATTTGTAATCGGTATGCCATTAAAGGTGGGTGTTGGAATGGTAACATTATTTGCAATGATTCCAATGTTTCTTACTACCATGGATGCAGCATTTAACAAAATGTATAACTATTTATATATCATTATTAAAAGTATGGCTAGTGGGTGATAAATTTGTATGAATTTGATTTTATTATCAACCTGCAGCTCTTTGCAGAGGAAAAAACTGAATCCGCAACACCTAAGAGAAGACGAGAATCTCGTGAAAAGGGTCAAGTAGCAAAAAGTAGAGAGCTTACTACAGCAATACTTTTGTTATTGACATTTTTGTCTTTAAGAATATTTGCACCTAGTATAATCACTAAACTTACAGAACTAATTATTTTATTTTTAGCATTTCCCTTGAATCTAGAAAGCGCAATAACAATAGAAAATTTAGGCGATATATATATTAAATGCTTATGGACATTCTTTCAGATAATGGCTCCTATATTGATTATTTCAGCATTTGTGGCTATCGCATTAAATTATTTACAGGTAGGATTTCTGTTTACGCTTAAACCTATAATACCTAAGTTCGAAAAATTAAATCCAATAGAAGGTTTTAAAAACATCGTCTCAAAAAAAGCCTTTGTAGAGTTTATTAAATCGATTTTAAAAATATTGGTAATAAGCTATGTAATTTATAGTTATCTTAAAAATAACTTTGAAGTGATACCAGAGCTGCTGGCAATGGATATGCTCGATAATGCTGTATTTATAGGTAATACAATAATAAATACAGGCATTAGAGTAGCGGCAGTATTAATAGTTATATCAGTTTTTGATTATGGATTTCAAATCTGGGAGTTTGAAAAAAACCTTAGAATGTCGAAGCAAGAAATTAAAGAAGAATATAAGTCAACAGAAGGAAATCCTCAGATTAAATCTAAAATTAGAGAAAAACAAAGACAAATGTCAATGCGTAGAATGATGACTGAGGTTCCAAAAGCAGATGTAATTATTACAAATCCTACGCACTTTGCAATTGCAATAAAATATGACACAACTAAAGCCGAAGCTCCAATTGTCTTAGCAAAGGGTAAGGATATAATTGCGCAAAAAATCAAGGAAGTTGCTAAGGATAATAAGATACCTACAGTTGAGAACAAGCCTTTGGCACAGGCATTATATAAATCAGTTGAAATCGGCGACATGGTGCCGGCTGAACTGTACAAGGCAGTAGCAGAAGTTCTCGCATTTGTGTACAGTCTTAAAAATAAGTAATTAGTAAAGGAGCTTTTGAATGGGAAAATATGGAGATTTTGTAGCGATTGGTATCATTGGAATAATACTAATGATTGTTATACCACTACCCAGTGGATTATTAGATGTATTATTAACTTTGAATATTTCTCTTTCAATTGTAATTTTCCTTATAACAATGTATATTAAGGAGCCTTTAGAGTTTTCAGTATTTCCAACTATGCTCTTGATTACAACCTTATTTAGAATATCACTAAACTTCTCCAGTACAAGATTGATATTGGGGAAAGGTGAAGCGGGGGAAGTAATATATGCCTTCGGTAACTTTGTTACTGGAGATAATATAGTTGTTGGAATTATAATGTTCCTGATACTTGTAATAGTACAATTTATGGTTATAACAAAGGGTTCAGAAAGAGTTGCTGAAGTTGCTGCGAGATTCACCTTAGATGCAATGCCAGGAAAACAGATGGCTATTGATGCAGATATGAATTCAGGCTTGATAAATGAGCAGCAAGCAAGGGATAGAAGAAAAAAGGTACAGAGGGAAGCAGATTTTTATGGGGCTATGGATGGAGCCAGTAAGTTTATTAAGGGTGATGCCATTGCAGGTATCATAATTGTTGTTATAAATATTACAGCAGGTTTTTTTATTGGAATGTTTCAAATGGGATTGCCTGCAGGGGAAGCAGCAAATCGTTTTTTGACTTTAACAATTGGAGACGGTCTTGTAAATCAGATACCTGCTTTGTTTATATCTGTAGCTTCAGGTATGGTAGTTACAAGAGCTGCATCAGACTCAAACTTAGGTACAGATGTGCTCAGACAATTGTTATCACAACCTAAGATATTATATTTTACCAGTGTATTTTTGGTAATATTAGCTTTTACAGGTTTGCCGCCAGCGCCAAATCTTGTTTTAGCAGTAGCTCTAGCATTTCTAGGGTACAATCTACAAAAAACTTTGAAGGATGCTAAGGTAGAAGAAGAAATAAGAGCACAGGATATTGAAGTAGATGAGATTAGGAAGCCTGAAAATGTAATGACATTATTGCAGGTGGATCCTATAGAGCTAGAGTTTGGCTATGGTATTATTCCATTAGCTGATGCGAATCAAGGTGGAGATCTGCTTGATCGAGTTGTAATGATTAGGCGTCAATGCGCCCTTGATCTTGGGATGATTGTTCCAGTAATTAGGCTTAGAGATAATATTCAATTAAGACCAAATGAATATATAATTAAAATAAAAGGCATAGAGGTTGCAAAGGGAGAGCTTATGTTTGACCATTACCTCGCTATGAATCCGGGTACTGCAGATATTGAAATAGAGGGTATTAAAACCATTGAACCAGCCTTTGGACTACCAGCGGTATGGGTAAGTGAAGATCAAAAGGAAAGAGCTGAAATGCTTGGTTATACTGTGGTTGATCCACCATCAATTGTAGCTACTCATTTGACTGAGGTTGTCAAAGCCCACGCCCATGAATTGTTGGGAAGACAAGATGTACAGAGATTGGTAGATAATATTAAGGAAGGATATCCAGCACTGGTAGAAGATGTTGTACCAAAAATGCTTTCTATTGGTGAAATGCAGAAGGTTTTGGCAAATCTTTTAAAAGAAAGCGTTTCTATAAGGGATATGGTTACAATTATGGAAACCTTAGCAGATTATGCGCAAATGACAAAGGATCCAGACATGCTTACGGAATATGTAAGACAGTCCTTAAGACGAAGTATAACCAAACGATTTATAATAGAAAATAAAGCAAAGGTAATTACCCTAGATGCGGGACTAGAACAAAATATTATGGATTCAGTGCAGCAAACAGAATACGGAGCATACCTAAATTTAGACCCGCATTCAGTGCAGGAAATCTATAATAGCTTATCAAAGGAGATTCAAAAGTTTACAAATATTGGGGAGCAACCCATGGTTTTGGCATCACCTGTTGTTAGGATATACTTTAAAAAGCTGACAGAACAGGTAGCTCCAGGACTTACGGTACTTTCATACAATGAGTTGGACCCATCGGTTGAGGTGCAATCAATAGGAGTGGTGAGGATATAATGAAAGTAAAAAGGTATGTTGGTGAAACCGCACAAGAAGCGATGCAAAAAGTTAGAGCAGATTTAGGAAGAGATGCAATTATACTTAATACTAGAAAAATTAGAAGAAAAGGCTTAGCAGGTATGTTCTCGAAACCCTTGATAGAAGTTGTTGCAACTATCGATAATGATATAAGCAGTAAACCGACGAAGCAAGAACCTGTTAAACCTCCTTTTCAAAGTCAGGAAGCATCTTATGATGCACCTAGCTTTATAAATGAGCTTAACGTAAATTTAAAGCAAGAAACTAAAACTTCACCTGATAGCTACCAATACATCGCAAAGAGTTTTAATCAAGTTGCTGATGAGAAGATAGAGATAAATATTCAGAAGCCTTTAAACAAACCTGCCTCTTTTATGAAGGAGGATATAGAAAAGGTTATAGAACAAGGCTTTTCAACCAATGAGATAGGTGAAATTAAGAATATTCTAAGCAAAGTTTATGATGCTGTAAAAGTTGATTATGAAAGCAGCAAGCTTTCCGAAATTTCTCGAACAGTGTTGGAGCGGCTTGAAAAAAATGAAGTAGATAAGGTTATTATCAATGATCTCAAAGAGGACATTATAGAAGAGTTAAGCTTTGAGGAACAGCAAGATGAAAGCCTAGTGAAAAACACAATATTTAATATTTTAAATAAATATGTAAAAGATTCTAAACCTAATGAACTAAATAAAAACAAGAAGGTTGTTGTTTTTATCGGACCTACAGGAGTTGGTAAAACTACAACTTTAGCAAAGCTAGCAGCAAATATGGTTTTGAACGAAAAACAAAAAGTAGGACTTATTACCTCTGACACTTATAGGATCGCAGCCGTTGAACAGCTAAAAACCTATAGCGAAATAATAGGTGTACCACTTTCGATTATTTACTCACCTGCTGAAATAGTAAACGCAGTAAAGAATTATGAAGACAAAGATATCATTCTATTAGACACAGCAGGACGAAGCCATAAAGATCAATCTCAATTAAGTGAATTAAAGTCCCTATTAAAATCTAGTATAGATTTTGAGACATACCTTGTACTAAGTGCCACAACGAAGTTTTCTGATTGTATAGAGATTATCAAGAGCTACAGTTTTCTTGATGATTTTAAACTTTTATTTACAAAGCTTGATGAAACAGCAACTCTTGGAATACTACTGAATATAGCCTATGTTACAAAAAAACCTATAGCATACTTGACCACGGGACAAAGTGTACCGGATGATATTGAAATTGCGGATAAAGTCAAAATCATTAATCGTCTTATGGGAGATAAATAAAATGAAGGATCAGGCTGAAAAGTTAAGAGAGATTATTAGTGATATAAAAAGCTATAGTAAACAATCGGCAAGTATGACCGCTACATCTCCAGCAGAAGCCCGAGTTATTACAATTACTAGTGGAAAAGGCGGAGTAGGTAAAACTAATTTTACAGTGAATCTGGCTATAAAGTTTGCACAGATGGGTAAAAAGGTCATAATAATTGATGCTGATTTAGGCTTATCTAATGTAGATGTTATAATGGGTAAAATGTCAAAGTACAATTTATCCGACGTAATAAAAAATGATAAGGATATACTAGAAATACTTGAAGAAGGTCCACATGGAGTTAGATTTATTTCTGGTGGATCTGGCATACAGGAACTTATTAAGCTGAATAAATTACAGATGGTAGATTTACTTATGAAGATTGGTAAATTGGATTATGAAGCAGATATAATACTTATTGATACAGGTGCAGGATTATCGGATAGTGTACTTAGTTTTGTTCATGCATCTAAGGAAGTTATTTTGGTGACAACACCAGAACCAACGGCTATTACCGATGCTTATGCTCTAATAAAAACAATATCAATTCAGGATGCTTATAAAAATATTAAGATTGTTGTAAATAGGGTAGAAAGTGATACAGAAGCCTACAATATCTTAAACCGATTAAAAGTAGTAACTGAGAAATTCATTGGAGTTAAGTTGAATAGTCTTGGTTTTATTATGAATGATAATTGTGTTTCAAAATCTGTCAAAATTCAGCAGCCCTTTGTACTAAATTATACAAAGTGTGAAGCTACAAAGAATATAACTGAGATAGCTAAAATACTACTGGATGCAAAAAATACTGAAATGTCTGGTTCTTCTGGCTTAAAGATGTTTATTAATAAATTATCCAACATATTTAGCTAAAAAATTTCAAATTTCGCAAAAATATTATATAATATATATATTATATTTTAATCAATCTTTATGCTATTTGTCATATAGGCATAATTTATATGGCAATCTGGGGGAGCGAATGAATATGCAGGAAATAAATAAGTTTTTATACATAGGAGCACGCATCGATCTGCTGGTAGTGAATAGTTATGATCATTCAGAGTATGTTAGCAGAGTTGACAATATAAATGAAGATGGATCTATAGATGTACTAATTCCCATTTCAAAGGGAAATATTGTTTATATAAAAAATGAAACAATTTTAAAAGTAGTTGCTGCAAGTGAGGGGGCAATTTATGAATTCAAGGCTCAGATAGTAAATAAGCTTTTTGGAGTTGTACCCCTGTTAAGGCTTGTTAGAGTTTCTGATGTTCATAAAATACAAAGAAGAGACTATTTTAGACTTAAATCATTAAATACTATTAAAGTACGTAAAGTAGTTGATTTGAAAGAAAAGAAATTTGAAGAATATTTTGATGCTAAAATGGTTGATATCAGCGGGGGTGGTCTTGCCTTCAACGCAGACATAGAACTAAGCATCAATGATTTAATAGAAGTAAGTTTGAATTTAAACTCAAATAGTATTAATTTGTTTGGTAAGATCGTTAGAGCTGAAAAGAATGAAGACAAAGCCAAAAAATTCGCTTATGGAATTTGCTTTGAAAAAATAGCGGAAGTGGAAAGAAACATAATTATGAGATTCATATTTGAAGAGCAAAGGAAGCTGGCGAAAAAGGGGTTGATCTAAGGTGGATATATCGCAGCAATTGATCAAAGTACTTGTAGTAGATGATTCGGCTTTTATGCGCAAGATTATCAGTGATATTTTATCAAGTGATAATTCTATAGAAGTGATTGGAACTGCTAGAAATGGTAAAGATGGAATCGAAAAAGCACAGCTTTTAAAACCTGATGTAATAACCTTGGATGTTGAAATGCCAATTTTGGATGGTATTACCGCCTTAGAGGAACTTTTAAAATTAACTCCGGCGCCCAAGGTTATAATGCTATCCAGCTTGACAAATAACGGCGGAGAAGCAACTTTGAAAGCCTTGGAGGCTGGTGCATTTGATTTTGTACTTAAGCCAACGGCATCAATTGTACATTTTAATATTGAAGATATTAAAGTGGATTTGGTTAAAAAAGTAAAAAGCGCAGTGACCTCAAAATTTTCAAGTCATAGTGAGCACAACATTGCACCTATTAGGATAAAAAAAGAACCCAAACAAAGCACTGAATTTCAAAGTGATTTGAAGTATATAATTGCTTTAGGAACCTCCACTGGTGGACCTAAAGCATTGCAGGAAGTGATTCCTTATCTTCCTGCCGATATACCTGCTGCGGTGCTGATTGTACAGCACATGCCGCCGGGTTTTACGAAATCCCTAGCTATGAGATTGGATGGATTGTCTGAAATAAATGTTAAAGAAGCGGAAAACGGAGATATTCTAAAACCCGGCTGGGCTTATATAGCCCCCGGAGATTACCATATAGCTATCAATAAAGTTTCTAGACAATTTATTATTAGCATAAATCAGGAAATACCAATGACAGGTCATAGACCTTCAGTTAACTACATGATGAATTCAGTAGCAGATTGTGGTCATAAGAACTTGATAGCTGTTATGATGACGGGTATGGGCAGCGATGGAAGTATTGGAATTGCAAAAATAAAATCCGTTGGTGGTAAGACTATTGCACAAAATGAAGAAACTTGCGTGGTTTATGGAATGCCTAAATCTGCTGTTGCCACTGGTGCGATAGATAAGATAGTACCTCTAAGTAGCATAGCAAAAGAAATCATTAAATTTACGGGGGTGTAATTTATGGATATGAATCAATACTTGGAAATATTTATTGAGGAATCACATGAGCATTTACAAAGTCTAAATCAAAGTCTTTTGGGGCTGGAAACAAACCCTAAGGACATGCAAATTTTAAATGAAATTTTCAGAGTTGCCCACACCATAAAAGGAATGGCTGCTACAATGGGCTATAATAAAATGACAAAACTTACTCATCAAATGGAAAATGTACTTGATGATATAAGACACAGTAAAATACTTGTAAACACTTTTATAATTGACGTACTATTTGAGTGCTTGGATTTCTTGGAGAATGCAGTAAATCATGTAGCTAGTAGTGGAAATGAAGGTAATAATCAAGCAGATGATATCATTGTAAAGCTGAATATTATACTAAATGGCAAGACTGAGGAAACAGTGGTGACTGAGACTCCTCAAGCAGTTGCAGCAGAAGGAGAACTGATGAAATTCTCCCAATATGATAACGGAGTAGTATCAAAGGCGATTGAGCAGGGTTATGATGTTTTTAAAGTGAAAATAAAGCTTGATAACGGATGTATGCTAAAAGCAGCTAGAGCATTTATTGTTTTCCAAACTGTTGAAAGATACGGAGAAATAATCAAAGCAGTTCCGACAGTTGAGGATATTGAAGATGAGAAATTCGAAAACGAATTCACAATATTAATAATTACAAATGAAAGCGAAGCAGTTGTTAAAAAAGATCTTGAATCAATCTCAGAGGTTAATCAAGTAATATTTGAGAAGGTCGATAAGATAGATGAAGTAATGATAACCGAGTCACAAGAGAATTCGTCAGAAATAGTCAATAGTGATTCAAGTGATCATGAAGAGAAAGATTCGACAGATGACTTACATAACAAAAAATCCAAAACAGGAAAGACCGTAAGGGTTGATATAGACCGACTTGACAACCTAATGAATCTTGTAAGTGAATTAATCATCATAAAGACAAGGCTTGAAGGTGTTGGCGTAGATAAAAGTGATCAAGATATGGGTGAAGCAGTTGAGTATCTTGAAAGAATCACAACGAACTTACACGATGCAGTAATGAAGGTTAGAATGGTGCCAATAGAAAGAGTATTTAACAGATTCCCTAGAATGGTAAGAGACCTTTCTAAGGAATTAGGTAAAGATATTATTCTTACATTATCTGGTGAAGAAACAGAATTGGATAGAACTGTAATTGATGAGATAGGTGATCCGCTTATTCATTTAATAAGAAATTCTATAGACCATGGTATTGAAGATAAAGAGCAAAGAGCTAAAAGTGGTAAAGCACTTACTGGCAACCTATACCTTAGAGCATATCAAGATGGTAATAGCGTTGTCATTGAAGTGGAAGATGATGGCAATGGAATAGATTTAAGTAAGGTCAGAAAGAAAGCAATCGAAAAAGGTCTTATTAGTAAAAGGGAAGCTGATATTATGGATGAAAAGACATCAGTGGAATTATTATTTAGACCAGGCTTTAGTACAGCAGAAATAATTTCAGATATTTCAGGCAGGGGTGTAGGGCTCGATGTTGTTAAAACAAAGATAGAATCCTTGAATGGGGTTGTTGAAGTAGAAACCATCAGCGGCAAAGGAAGTAAATTTATAATAAGACTTCCACTAACTTTAGCGATAATTCAGGCGCTTATGGTTACAATCGGTAGCGAAAAGTATGCAATACCGCTAAATGTTATAAGGGATATAACTACAATTACCAGAGATTCTATAAGAAATATTCATGGTCAAGAGGTAGTACTTAATCGGGACAGTGTACTTCCAATCATTAGACTTAGTAAGGTTTTGGATGTAGAAGCGAGTACTGCAGAAAATGAAGAAGAAATGACTATTGTAATTGTTAAGAAAGGCGAGAAGTATGCTGGATTTATTGTAGATAGCCTTATTGGTCAGCAGGAAATAGTAATTAAAACTCTTGGCAAATACTTATCAGGTATTCGTTTTATTGCGGGTGCTACAATACTTGGTGATGGACAAGTTGCTTTAATCGTTGATACGAATTCTTTAATATAGGGGGTGTAAATATGGCAGCAAACATAACAAACAAATACGTTGTATTCAAACTAGAAAATGAAGAATATGGAATAGACATCTTAAAAGTGAAAGAAATTAAAGAGATGTTAAGAATAACAAGAGTACCGAAGGCACCAAGCTTTGTAAGGGGTGTTGTAAACCTACGAGGTGAGGTAATACCGGTAATAGATTTAAGAAAGAAGTTTAACCTGCAGCAAAAAGAAGATAAATTAAGTACTCGAATTGTCATAGTAGCAGTGGATGAAATTACTGTTGGTTTAATAATTGATACATCCTCCGAGGTTTTAGAAATTGGGAAGGAACTTATTGAAGAGCCGCCTGCAGCAATCGCAAGTATAGATCATTCATATATATATGGCATTGGCAAGGTTGGAGAAAGACTAATTATATTATTAGATGTATCCAAAATAATAAATATTACAGCTTAAAGAAGGTGGTGGTCTAATGTCATTAACACTAGATAATTTAAACAGTGAACAAATAGATGTATTAAAAGAAATAGGTAATATTGGAGCAGGAAATGCAGCCACAGCTTTATCAAAAATGATCGCAAAAAGAATTGATATGGATGTTCCAAAAGTTAATATATTGGAATTTAAGGAAGTTGCAGAATTAGTTGGAGGCCCTGAAGCGGTTGTAGTAGGAATATATTTTAAGGTGACAGGAGATATAAATGGCAGCATAATGTTTCTACTAGACAAAGATTCAGCAAAGTTCTTAATTGGCTTGTTAATGACCGTAGAAGAAACTACTGATGGTTTAAGCGAAATGGAAATATCAGCATTGCAAGAAGTTGGTAATATTTTGGCTGGTGCATATCTATCTTCCTTATCATCACTTACAGGTTTAAAACTATTTATATCTGTACCGTCATTGGCTTTAGACATGGCAGGGGCAATTTTAAGCGTACCAGTGATATTGTTTGGGCAGGTTGGTGATAAGGTAATGCTTATAGAAACTGATTTTATAGAAGGTTCACAGCATGTTAAAGGAAACTTTTTCTTGATACCTGATGAGGATTCTTTTGAAATTTTACTTAAAAGTCTAGGGGTATATTAATATGGTGAATTTAATTAAAGTAGGAATGGCAGATTTAAATTGTACAAATTCTCCAGGGGTATTAACTACTTTAGGATTAGGTTCCTGCGTCGGAGTATGCTTGCATGATAAAATAAATAAGATTTCAGGAATGGTGCATATAATGCTCCCTAACAGCTTGCAAATTAAAAACAACAGTAATGCTGCAAAATTTGCGGACACAGGTATAGTTAAACTCTTGGAAGATATGCAAAAGCTTGGCGCTAATAAAAATAGAATTGTATGTAAAATAGCAGGTGGATCTCAGATGTTTAATTTTAACGATAGCAGTGATATTATGAGGATCGGATCTAGAAATGTTACTGCTACAAAAGAAGTATTGAAATCTCTAAATATCCCAATTATTGCTGAAGATACTGGTGGAAGCTACGGTAGAACAATAGAGCTTTACTCGGAAACAGGTGTGCTTCTTATCAAAACAATTGGATCTGGGATAAAACAAATATAGGACGGTCATAATATGAAAAAATTTGCTGACTTACCCATTTATTTTATACTTGGCGGACTTATATTAAATATTGTTATGTACTTCTATAATGAGGTTTCCTTTACGAATCTAATGATTAGAAGTAGTATAATCATCTTATTATCTGCAGTAATTGGCTATTTTGTTGCATCTGCTTTAAGAGGAGCTGACTTAGCCCTATCTAATACGACAAAGCAAAATAATAAGGTCAAAATAGAGAATCAAAAAACTGGCTCAACTGTTGATATAAGGGTAAACTCCGAGGATGATGAGGAGCTATTAAGATTAATACCTAAAACAAAAGAAGAAGACTTTGCTGAAATAAGCATCGATAATTTTAAGAAACTCATGAATCAGGATTGATATTAATAGCTTAAAATTAATATATAAGATCGTGCAAAGCATATAGATGGAGGCCAATATGGAAACAAACACTTTATGGGATAATTACATTAAAACTAAGGATGTAAAGATAAGAGAAGAGCTTATTATTAAATATTTATATCTTGTAAAGTTTGTCGCAGGCAGATTATATGCGAATTATGGAAATAATGTTGAGTATGATGATTTGGTTAGCTATGGTGTTTTTGGGCTAATTGATGCAATAGAAAAATATGATACTGCGAGGGGCGTAAAGTTTGATACCTACGCGCAGCTTAGAATAAAGGGAGCTATTATAGATTACTTAAGAGAAATAGACTGGTTACCTAGGTCAGTGAGACAAAAGGCAAAGGAATTAGAAAAGGCCTATTATGAGTTGGAAAACGAACTAGGTCGTCCTGCCAATGATGAAGAGGTGGCTGCAAAGCTTGATGTCACGGTTGAAGAATTTCAAAAAAAGATACAACATATATCAACCTATTCAATTGTGTCCTTAGATGATCTATTAGAGCAAAAAAGAGAGTTTGCAAATGACGAGGGGAATAATGAGAATAATCCCGGTGCGGCCTTAGAAAAGGACGTATTCCGAAATATTATTATTGAAACAATTAATGCCCTACCCGAAAAGGAAAACAGAGTAATAACCTTATATTATTATGAAGAACTAACTTACAAAGAAATTGGAAAGCTACTTAATATTTCCGAGTCAAGAGTTTCTCAATTACACACCAAGGCTATCATAAAACTTAAAAGTAAAATAAGCAGCTATCTAAATTAATTATTGGGGGTGGTTCCTATGAAAGAAAATTTTGTAATACTTGAAGGAAAAAATCTAGATTTAATAGTAGAAGAAGGCATAAAAACTCTTGGTATAAGTAAAAATGACATTAATGTAGAAGTGCTAGAGAGTAAAAAGAGCCTATTTAATTCTCACTTTAAAGTAAAGATTTCTTCAAAGAATATAGCAAGCGAAGATATAGTAGAAAAAAGCATTACGGAAATTCTCAATAATCTGCCGACTGATAATATTATTAATTTAAAGGATTTGGAGTTTATATATAAAGAGGATGGAGTTTATATTAAGCTTAATAGAATTCTGCCTTTTGAAGATATAAAGTCAAAAATTCAAATTAAAAGAATAAATCAATTTGATTTAGAAGAATTGCATAATGCAATTCAAACCTGCCAAATAAGTAAAGAAATTAAAATTGCTGGTGTGCAAGAAGAAATAAAGATTGATAGTAAGTGCGAAATTAGATTTAGTAATAATAATATCGAAGCATATGCCTTTGTTACTTTACCCATAGGTGGTAAGGATATTACAATGGAAACTATTAATGATGTTATAAAAGAGAATAAAATTATATTTGGCATTAAAGATGAAATAATTAGGGATATAGTACAAAATAAGCTATATGAAAATGAAATACTAATAGCTGAAGGCATACAGGCAATTGATGGTGAAAATGCAAAACTGGAATACCATTTTGATACAAGTATTAAATCAAAGCTATTGGAAGATGAAGAAGGTAATGTTAATTACAGGGAATTATCTTTAATTAAGAATGTAACGGCTGGACAGGCTCTCGTAACAATGATTCCAGAAACGAATGGAATATCAGGCAGGGACGTTTTAGGTGGGGAGATAAAGCCTAAAGTGGGTAAGAAACTTCATCTTCCAAAGGGAAAAAATACTACTGTTTCTGATGATGGGCTACAACTCATATCCTCTATTAGCGGTGAAGTAAAAATCTTAGATGATAAAGTACATGTATTTTCAATTTATTTGGTGCCTGCAAATGTAGATAATTCTACTGGGAACATTAGATTTATTGGAAAGGTTATTGTCAAAGGTAATGTACTTACAGGCTTCTCTATAGAGGCAGATGGAGACGTGGAGATATTTGGGGTAGTTGAAGGTGCCAAAATCGTTTCAAAAGGCAATATTATTCTACACAGAGGTATACAAGGCATGAATAAGGGTGAACTAATCTGTGACGGGGATTTAGTTGCTAAGTTCATAGAAAACAGTATCATTGATGTAAAGGGTAATGTTCATAGTGATGCAATCATGCATAGCAGTGTTATTTGTGGTAAGAAGTTGGAAGCTGCAGGCAGAAAAGGATTAATAGTTGGAGGTAATTTTAAAGTCTCTGATGAGATTAAAGCAAAGGTAATAGGATCTCCTATGGCAACAATAACTGAACTTGAAGTAGGTATTAATCCAGAAATGCGTAAAAAATATGAACTTTTAAAACAAGAACATAAGAGTATTATTGAAAATATAGAAAAGGTTTCACAAGCTGCGGAGTTATTAACTAAAATAAGCCAAAAAATGGAGTTGTCACCTGATAAGAAGGAACTTCTATCAAAATCTATACAAGCAAAGCTTCAATTGACTGAAAAGATGGAGCAAAATGATTTCGAGATAAAGGAATTGGAAATCTATCTTGATGAGCTTTCTAAGGGTAAAATCAAGGCCTCGGATGTAATATATCAAGGTACTAGAGTAACAATTGGAAGCAGCGTAATGCATGTCAAAGATACATTGCATTATCTTACTTTATATAGATCAAAAGCCGAAGTAAAAATAGGACCGTATGAAAATTAGGGGGTGTTCCTATGCCTATAAGATCTATTGATTATCAAACAATTATACCAAAAGCTACAGAAGTGCAAAAGATAAAACACGCAGAATCGCAAAACCCCCAAAATAACAATGCAATTAACATTAAAAAAGAACAAGAGCAAAATGAAAAGAATCTGAGGAAGGTAAATGAGACGAAAAAGGCCTTCGAAGGAAAAATAAAAAGAGATAACCCAAAAAAACAGCAGCAAAATAGTAAAGATGATGACGAGCAAGCGCATAAGAAACAGAGTGATAAAAAGCAAAGCATAGATATAAGAATTTAATAGAGGTGGCATCATGACAACGAACTTTTTGAATTATATATTATTAGCAGTTGGGATTTTAACAATATTAGTCGTAGCAATTATTATATTTTTAGATAAGCTAAAAGGCGATGATATGTATTTTAATATTGACGTTAAGGAGCAGGAAATCAAAAAGGTTATCGAAGATGCTGAAGAAATTTTATCTGAGCTTAACTTTACCTCCGATGTAATAGTAAAGGATATAGAAGAAAAGATAAATGATCTTAATAGAATTTATAAAAGTGTAAATAACAATTTAGAGCATTATAGGGCAAGCACTGTAGCTGTACCACAAGCTGCTGCGCCTAGAATCATAGAGCAGCAGCCTAGTCAGTTTATATATGAAAAGCCAATAGCGCCTAGTAAATCTAAACCAATGACTATATCTCCTAAAAAAGTGAATACCCCTCAAGAAGAAGTGCAAAACTCAAAACAAGAAGCTATTTACGAATTGGTAAGTCAAGGAATAAGCATTGTTGATATCGCTAAGAGAATGAATATAGGTCAGGGCGAAGTGTCTTTGATTTTGTCACTCAAAAAAGAGGAGAAATAGTATGACAAAATACAGTATAAAAAATATATGTCTAGGTATTGGTATAGGGCTTGTTTTTTCTGCTATTGTAAACATTAACACCGCGCCTAAAAGTCTTACGGTTGAGGAAATAAGAAGCGCTGCAGCAAAACATAATTTAATTGTTATGGATGCCAAGGATGTAATTCAAAAGCAGCCAGTGCAAGAGGCACCAACCAGTGAAGCCCCTATACAAAATGAACCTGCAAAGCAAGATAATCTAAGTCAAGAGCAAACCACAGTAATTGTAATAAATTCTGGTACCAATGCAGACGGAATCGCAGAATTACTTATTAGCAATAAACTTATAGAAAGCAAGCAGGCTTTTTTGAGTAGATTGACTGAACTAGAGAAAGAAAGCAAGCTTCAGATAGGAACTTTTCAAATACCAACGGGAGCAAGTATGGATAAGATTATTGAAATAATCACATTATCTTCAAAATAGGAAAAAAAAACTGTTATTTTCAAAAAACAGTTATAAAAATAGTTGTTGCTAACAAATAATATATATGGTATACTAGCAAACGTGAAAATACACACACGAATCGATTCCATAGACGGTGCTGAGAAGCTTTTATGGGAGATGAAAATCGTGGCGGTAAAAAAACCAAACGGAGGTGTTTTTTAAAATGTCAGTAATTTCAATGAAGCAGCTTTTAGAAGCTGGGGTGCACTTCGGTCACCAAACAAGAAGATGGAATCCTAAGATGGCTGAGTACATCTTCACAGAAAGAAACGGTATCTATATCATCGACCTTCAAAAAACAGTTAAGAAGGTAGAAGAAGCTTATGATTTTATTAAATCAGTAGCAGAAGAGGGCAAAGATGTACTTTTCGTAGGTACAAAGAAGCAAGCTCAAGAGTCAATTGAGTCAGAAGCAATAAGAGCTAATATGTTCTATGTTAACCAAAGATGGTTAGGTGGAATGCTTACAAACTTCAAAACAATCAAGAAGAGAATCGAAAGATTAAATCTACTTGAAACAATGGAAAAGGATGGCACTTTCGATGTTCTTCCTAAGAAAGAAGTAATCAATCTTAAGAAGGAAATGGAAAAGTTGGAGAAGAACCTTGGCGGTATAAAGCATATGGTTAATCTTCCAGGTGCAATATTCATAGTAGATCCAAGAAAAGAAAAGATCGCTATACAAGAAGCACATATTCTTGGTATTCCAGTTGTTGCTATCGTAGATACAAACTGTGACCCAGAAGAAATTGACTACCCAATTCCTGGTAATGACGATGCTATAAGAGCGGTTAAGCTTCTTACAGCAAAAATGTCAGATGCTATATTAGAAGGCAGACAAGGCGAACAGTTAGCAGCAGAGTAGTATAAATAATAGTATTTAAAGAACGCAGTTTGAATTATTTATTTAAACTGCGTTCTATAAAATATTTTTGGAACAAATACATATATTTAATTTAGGAGGTACATATAATGGTAGATGCTTCAACAGTAAAAGAGTTAAGAGAAAGAACAGGCGCAGGAATGATGGATTGCAAGAGAGTGCTTGTTGAGACTGATGGGGATATAGAAAGAGCTATCGAAGTACTTAGAGAAAAAGGTCTTGCAGCAGCAGCTAAAAAAGCTGGTAGAGTTGCAAGCGAAGGTATTGTAGAAGCTTACATACATGGCGGCGGAAGAATCGGAGTTCTGATAGAAGTTAACTCTGAAACAGACTTCGTTGCGAAGAACGCTGACTTTAGAGCATTCGTAAAGGATATGGCAATGCAAGTTGCTGCTACAAATCCTATGTACGTATCTAGAGATCAAGTTGATCAAGAAGTTATAGAAAAAGAAAAAGAGATTTTCAGACAGCAAGCTATAAACGAAGGCAAGCCTGAAAAGATTGTTGATAAAATGGTTGAAGGTAGAGTAGAAAAGTACTACAAAGAAATATGCTTGTTAGAGCAACCATTTGTTAAAGATACTGATATGACAGTTCAAGTAGTTCTAAATTCTATGATAGCAAAAATAGGTGAGAACCTATCTATTAGAAGATTTACAAGATACGAAATGGGTGAAGGACTACAAAAGAAAGAAGACAACTTCGTTGAAGAAGTAATGAACCAGATGAAAAAGTAAAAAAGGGAACACATAGTGTTCTCTTTTTTTCTAATATAAAAGCAGGATTTTTAATACCAGTGTGGAAATTTTATTTACTATTAAGTTGAGTAGAAAAATAGTTTGAGTTAATGAATTAGTCAATACATAATGGAGGTATAATTCTAATGGATGGTGTCAAGTATAAAAGAGTAATATTAAAGCTCAGCGGTGAAGCTTTAGCTGGAGAGAAAAGCTTCGGGTTGGACCAGGAAACTTTGGAGTCCATTGCTAACAAGGTTAAGGACCTTAAAGCTTTAGATGTTCAGGTAGCTATTGTTGTAGGCGGCGGCAATTTCTGGAGAGGCAGAAGCGGTGAGGGTATGGATAGAACAACAGCAGACCACATGGGTATGTTGGCTACAGTTATCAACTCACTGGCATTACAGGATGCTTTAGAGAAAATTGAGGTTCCTACTAGAGTACAAACAGCTATTGAGATGCGTCAGATTGCAGAACCATACATAAGAAGAAAAGCCATAAGACACCTTGAAAAAGGCAGAGTTGTAATATTTGCATCTGGAATAGGAAATGCATATTTTTCTACAGATACAACTGCGGCGCTTAGAGCGGCTGAAATAGAAGCTGAAATAATATTGTTGGCAAAAAAGGTCGATGGAGTTTACGATTGTGATCCAGTTAAGAACGTGAATGCGAAGAAATTTGATATGATTTCATATAAAGATGTAATTAATAAGGGATTGGGCGTTATGGATTCCACGGCAGCATCCCTTTGTATGGATAATAAAATTCCTATACTTGTTTTTGATCTGAAGGATCCTGATAACATCATTAAGGCTATAATGGGAGAAAAGATAGGTACAATAGTAAAGGAGGAGAACTAGAATGATTAAGGCAGTTGAGAAAAATCTACAAGAGAGAATGGATAAAACAACACAAGTACTTAAGCACGAGTATATATCAATCAGAGCAGGCAGAGCAAATCCTGCGCTACTTGATAGAATACATGTAGAGTATTATGGAACTGAAACACCTTTAACCCAGTTGGCAAATATTACAGCACCTGAGGCTAGAGTACTGAATATTAGTCCATGGGATTCCAAGTCAATACCAGCTATAGAAAAAGCTATCCAAAAGTCTGATTTAGGCATGAACCCTTCTAATGATGGAAAAATCATAAGACTGGTTGTACCTCAATTAACAGAGGAAAGAAGAAAAGACTTGGTTAAGACTGTTAAGAAGCTTGCTGAAGAGGCTAAGGTTGCAGTTAGAAATATACGACGTGACGCAAACGATAGTCTTAAGAAGCATAAAAAAGACGGCGATATAACAGAAGATGAATTAAAGAAATCAGAAGAAGATATACAAAAGATCACTGATAAATACATCAAGGAACTAGACAAGTTAGCAGAACTTAAAGAAAAGGAAATCATGGAGGTTTAAATTTGAAACCTGAAATTCCTTACACAATTGGTTATGAGCTAAACAAAGCGCTTTTAATGCTCGAGGGGTTTGAAGTTGTTATAAATGAAACTTCAACACCATTTCAAGACAAAAAGGATGAACGAAAAGATAATTCTTCTGTGGTTGTTAGACAATCAAAGGTGGATAACTGTGTTCATCTGACGGTCACAAGATTTAAATAAACTATTTATCCCCTCCATAAGAGGGGATTTTCGTTTATCATGTATAAATAAATATAAAACACTATATAATTCAATAAAAACAGAACTTGCTTTGTTTAAAGTCTACTGATTGAGTTTATAATAAGTTGGATGATTGGTATAATGATTTATTATATAGTATAATATAACGAGGCGAAAAGATGTACTTCACATCTATAAGTTGTGAGTTCCGATTTTGTATTAGGCGATGGGTATATATCCCCGCCCCGCTTACACGCTTGGGTAGGTTTTTTGCAATAGTGCAAAAAACCCTCATTAAAATCTTGTTATAATTGCTCTAAATATTTGCACAAAGGAGGAGTTTTATGAAAGGTGAAATTGACAGCAGTAGACTTCCTAAGCACATTGCCATTATTATGGATGGAAACGGAAGGTGGGCAAGTAAAAGAGCATTACCAAGGGTTTTTGGGCATAAGGCAGGAATGGAAGCCTTGAGAGAAGTGGTAAGAGCATGCAGCGACATGGGAATAGAAATTCTAACTGTATATGCTTTTTCTACTGAGAATTGGAATAGACCCACAGATGAAGTTTCGTTTTTGATGAATCTTCTTATAGAGTATATGAGGAAAGAAATTAATGAACTAAACAAAAATAATGTTAAAGTTAAGATACTTGGAGACATTAGCGGGCTTCCTGGAGTGACTCGGGAAGAAGTGGAAAAGGCTGTTAGTTTAACAGAGAATAACAATGGCATACAGTTTAACATCGCTTTAAACTATGGAAGCAGAGCAGAGATAATCAGTGCCTGTAAAAGGGTTGCGGAAGAATTTAAAGAAGGTAAGATATCAAGTGAAGAAATAACTGAAGAATTAGTTTCAGAATATCTTTTTACCAAAGGCGATATTGATCCTGATTTGATTATAAGAACCAGTGGTGAAAAAAGATTAAGTAACTTTTTATTATGGCAAAGTGCTTACAGCGAATTAATTTTCGTTGAAGAGATGTGGCCAGATTTTAATAAAAAGCATTTAATGAATGCCATACTGGAGTACCAAAATAGAGATAGAAGATTCGGACTTGTTAAATAACGGAGGGTATAATGCTTACTAGAATAATCAGCGCCATTGTTGGCGTACCGTTAATAGCTTTATTTTTGATTGTAAGGGGTAATTATTTGTATATGTTTGTAGGTCTTCTTTCCTTAGTTGGAATGTATGAATACTACAAAGCAATTAAAGCTACAGGTGTTAAAACCGTGAACTATATAGGTTTTATATTTTGTATCGCTTTTTATGTGCTGCAGCTAATTTATCCGAAGGTAGAGATATTCAGCAAATTGATGGCTATTATGCTATTAGTACTTTTTACATATGAAATTTTCACTAGAAAAAGCGGCGTAAATGGTATAGTACATACAATATTCGGTTTCGTATATGTTGCATTTTTGTTGTCACATATAATATTGATTAATAGTCTTGAGAATGCGGCTGTTTTAATATGGTTGCCTTTCTTAACAGCTTGGTTTACAGATTCAGCTGCCTTCTTTACTGGTATTAGTATAGGCAAGCATAAGCTAAGTCCAATGATAAGTCCCAAGAAGACCATTGAGGGTGCTTTAGGCGGAATAATTGGCTGTAGCTTACTTACTACTGTATTTGGATATTTTATCAGCAATTACAACAGTGGCATAGGAATATACAATTTTATATTAATCGGACTATTATGCGGTGTATTTTCACAATTAGGTGATTTGGCCGCATCATATATAAAAAGATTTGCAAAGGTTAAGGATTTTGGGAAATTGATACCCGGTCATGGTGGGATACTAGACCGGTTTGACAGCATATTGTTTACAACACCTATTGTGTACTATTATTTTCTTTTAGTACAAAATATATAAATTTACCGAGGAGAGTAAAATGAAGAGAATATCAGTTTTAGGCTCCACAGGCTCCATTGGCATGCAGACCTTGGAGGTAATTAGGAGCAATAGAGAGTTGTTCAGCTTAGAGGCAATAACAGCTAATTCAAGCATAGACTTATTGGAACAGCAGGTACGGGAATTTCGTCCTAAGCTTGCAGTTATATATGATGAATCCAAATATGCTGAACTAAAGAGTAGGATTGGCACCTTGACAGAGGTAGCCACCGGCATAAAAGGCTTAATAGCCGCCGCAACCATTACAGAGGTTGACACAGTTGTTACCTCTATCGTTGGAATCGCAGGGTTAATACCTACCTACCATGCTATAACAAATAAGAAGAATATTGCCTTAGCGAATAAGGAAACATTAGTCGCTGGTGGCAGACTCATTATGTCCAAAGCAAAGGAAAACAATGTAAGTATTCTTCCTGTAGACAGTGAACACTGTGCTATTTTTCAAAGTATTGGAAGCAATAATAAATCAGAGATAAGCAAGCTTATTTTGACAGCTTCAGGAGGACCCTTTAGAACAAGAACAAAAGAGGAACTGAATCACGTTACACTGGCTGATGCACTAAACCATCCAAATTGGAAAATGGGCAAAAAGATCACGGTAGATTCCGCAACACTTATGAATAAGGGTTTAGAAGTAATTGAAGCAAAGTGGCTATTTGATGTAAGTGTTGACGAAATAGAGGTCTGTGTGCATCCTCAGAGCATCATTCATTCCATGGTGGAATATGTTGACGGTTCTGTTATTGCACAGTTAGGGCTTCCTGATATGAAGCTGCCTATTCAATATGCTTTAACTTATCCAAACAGATTGCCTATGCATGGAGAGAAACTGGACTTGACCAAATATGGCACTCTGACTTTTGAAAAGCCAGACACAGATAAATTCCCTTGCTTGAAATTAGCTTATGATGCATTAAAAGCAGGAGACAGCGCTTGTATAGCAGTCAATGGTGCCAATGAAGCAGCAGTTGAATTATTCTTGAATAGTAAAATAAGCTTCATGGATATACCAAGACTTATTACAGCGGTATTAGAAAAGCATGAAACAGCCAATAACCCGACTTTAGATGAAATTATTGAAATAGATAAATGGGCAAGAAACCTGACAAACGAATTGTATAAAAAGGGGTGGAGTATTTGTTAACATTTATTACGGCTATATTAGTATTTACCCTGTTGGTAGTAATACATGAATTAGGACATTTTGTGGTTGCCAGACTTTCTGGTGTGAAGATTGAGGAATTTGCAGTCGGTATGGGGCCAAAGATATGGGGATATCAAGGACCGGAAACGTTATATTCTATTAGAGCATTTCCTCTAGGTGGTTTCTGCAAAATGCTTGGCGAGGATGAGAGCAATCAGGACCCTAGAGCTTTTAATAATAAGCCAGTATGGAAAAGAATACTTACAATTGTTTTTGGGCCTATCATGAATTTAGTTTTGGCAATTATGATTTTTTCGCTTTCTTTTGCACCGATTCCTGTTATAAAGCAGGTGCCGGTAGATACGCCGGCAGCTAAAGCTGGGATTACTGCAGGAGAAAAAATTGTTGAAATCCAAGGGACTCAAATTACAAAATGGGAGCAAATCAAACCCCTAGTAAACGAAAATGTAGGCAAACTGACTACCGTAAAGCTTGAGAAGGACGGCGTTACGAGAGCAGTTACATTAACACCTATAAAGCAAGAAGGTGTGGAGGGTGGAATTATCGGCGTAGTACCTTCCTATGGATATAAGGGTTTTTCAATAGCCAACGGTTTTAAGACCGCAACCAATGTATCCTATCAGATGGTAGATTATCTTGGGAAGCTGTTTGTAGGAAAGGCATCCGCTGAAGAGGTTGTGGGACCTGTAGGAATCATATATTATATGAGCGATGCTGCTAAGACCGGGTTTTTGGCTGTTTTAAGCTTGACAGCATTCTTAAGCTTAAATCTTTTTATTGTAAACTTACTTCCACTTCCAGCTTTAGATGGAGGGCGCTTAATTTTTTTAATAATTGAAGCTATTAGAAGAAAGCCGGTAGATCCGCAGAAGGAAGGTTTCGTACATTTTGTAGGCTTTGTACTTCTTATGATTCTATCAGCCATAATTATTTACAGAGATGTTATAAAATTTGACGTATTTAATTTTTAGTGAGGGACAGATGAGGAAGAAAACAAAGAGAATCAGAATAGGTCACGTGGAAATAGGCGATAATCTCCCTATAGCAATTCAGAGTATGACAAACACTCATACCCAAGATGTTAAAGCAACAATTGCTCAAATAAGAGCTTTAGAGGAAGCGGGTTGTCAAATAGTTAGAGCTGCCGTTCCAGATATGGAGGCAGCGGCGGCTATTGCAGACATAAAAAAAGCCATAAATATCCCGTTGGTAGCGGACATACATTTTGACTATAGGCTTGCCATAGAAGCTATCAAGAATGGTGTAGATAAAATAAGAATTAATCCAGGAAATATTGGTGAGATTGACAGGGTTAAAAAGGTTGTTGAGAAAGCTAAGGAATATGGAGTGCCCATTAGGGTCGGGGTAAATTCCGGATCTGTTGAAAGAGAATTACTTTCAAAATATGGTGGACCAACAGCAGATGCATTGGTAGAAAGTGCTCTAAATAAGGTAAAGATATTAGAGGATATGAACTACGACAATATGGTTATCTCAATTAAATCCTCTGATGTACTGCTTTCCATTGACAGCTATATTAAGATATCAAATCAGACTGAGTATCCCCTGCATCTAGGAATAACAGAAGCTGGTACAAAATACATAGGTACTGTTAAATCAGCAGTAGGTTTAGGAACCCTGCTATATATGGGTATTGGAGATACTATAAGAGTGAGCCTGACAGATAATCCCGTAGAGGAAATTGGTGCTGCTCGGGAAATACTTAAGAGCTTAAAGCTTATAGAGGGTGGAATAGAGATTATTTCATGCCCAACATGCGGTAGAACCAATGTAAACCTTATTGAGATTGCAGAGGAGCTTGAAAAAGCTGTAAAGAATATAAAAACCAAAAGACCCATTAAGGTTGCAGTAATGGGCTGTGCTGTAAACGGTCCGGGAGAGGCGAGAGAAGCTGATGTAGGAATTGCCGGCGGCAATGGAGAATTTTTACTATTTGTAAAAGGTGAGATTGTAAAGAAGATACCTCAAGAAAATGCAATTGAAGAACTAATAAAATTTCTCAAACAAATGGAGGAATAAACATGTGTATTACTGCGATTATTCCTGCTTACAATGAAGAGCAGACGATAGGAAGCGTTTTGGATTGTTTAATAAATGTAGAAAAAGTCACTCAAATCATTGTTGTTAGTGACGGATCCACCGATGAAACGGCGGAAGTAGCTGGCGCCTATGATATTGAACTTATTAATCTGACAGAAAATATAGGTAAGGGCGGCGCTATGAAGGCAGGTATAGAGCGTTGCACCAACGATTATATTCTCTTTCTTGATGCAGATTTAATAGGGCTTACAGATAAGCATGTAAATGATTTGATCCAGCCTGTAATAAGCAATGATGCAGATATGACAATTGGAATATTTAAAAACGGAAGAATTGTTACGGATTTAGCCCAAAAGGTCACCCCCTATTTATCAGGTCAAAGAGCAATCAAGAAGACATTACTTGATAAAATACCAAACATAGATATTTCAAGATATGGAGTAGAGGTTGCACTGACTAAATTTGCTGATAAAAACTCCATTAGGACAAGAGAAGTATATCTTGAAGATATGACTCATGTTACCAAGGAAGAAAAGTTAGGATTAATTAAGGGCATGCAGGCTAGATTTAAAATGTATTGGGATATAATGAAAGTATTTAGCAATGATGACAGTGAAGAACAAGTTAAATAAGGTACTTTGGAGGATAGCATGGAAGAGGATGCAAATAACAAGGAGTTTTTAAGCAAATACTCTGACAGCTTTGAGATAAAGACGATTAAGGTATTCAAAAAAACCTCCAGCTGGGAAATTACAATTAAATTAAAGAACGATTTAAAGCTCACTGATATTAAAGCTATAGAAGAGAGCTTTATTCATATGTATAATCTTAAAGGAATACAAATCAACATAGAAGATTGGCAAGGCATTACCAATGAAAAAGAGATTTTGGACAAGCACTGGGAAGAACTAAAATTGCTTGCATATCAGAATAATCCATCCTTGATGGGTTTTCTAAACGAAGCGCAGCTTTCTTATAAAGACAAAGTAGCACATATAAAAGTTCCAAACAAAATGATCGCAGATTTTTTGAATGTAAAGAAGTGCGGTGAAATATTTGAAAGATTTACACTGAACTATTTAAAGCTGAACCTAAGATTTAAAGTAGAATATAAAGATGAGGCCTTTCCTGAAGAGGAACACCATATCAGCCTAAGGGAAGAGGAGCAAAAGCTTGTTGCAGAAACTATGAGCGGAAGAGCTAAAAGCAATAAGTCATCTAAAGACGGTGGCCAGGCCTCAAATACGGCAACTGTAATTTTAGGTAAAAGCTTTAATAGTCCGGCTATTGAAATAGATGAAATTACACAAGACAGTGGAAGGGTCACAATACAAGGCTCTATTTTTAATGTGGAAGCAAAAACCTTAAATAACGGGAAATCAATCATAACGTTTAACATAACTGACTTTACAAACAGCATGACAGTAAAGCTGTTTGTAAAGGAGGATACAAGTCCAGATAAGCTGCTCCAGAATATTGCGGAGGGCAAGTATGTAAAGCTTAAGGGAGATGTGCAATACGATACTTATGCCAAAGAATTAGTCTTATATCCCATAAACATATTAGAAGCTGAGAGAAGTACCCGCAAGGACAAATCAGAAGAAAAGAGAGTAGAGCTGCATGCCCATACAGCCATGAGCTCCATGGATGGTTTCTGCAGCGCTTCACAGCTCATTAAACGGGCGAAGGAGTGGGGACATAAAGCCATTGCCATTACAGACCATGGTGTGGTCCAAGCTTTTCCGGAGGCCTATGAGACTTCTAAAAAGACTGGAGTTAAGGTGCTTTATGGGGTAGAGGGTTATTTTGTAAACGATGGAGCCCCTATAGCATTTAACGCACGGAGTCTGCCTTTAAATGAAGAAATCGTCGTATTTGATATAGAGACAACAGGACTTTCCTCATCTGTTGATAGAATAACAGAAATAGGTGCAGTGAAAATAAAGAATGGTGAGGTTATTGACAGGTATTCGACTCTAATAAATCCTGAAATTCCAATACCTTACAAAATTACGGATTTGACCGGTATTACCAATGATATGGTAAAGGATCAAAGAACAATAAAGGAAGTAATGCCTGAATTTCAAAGGTTCTTTGGAGACTGTCCATTGGTTGCCCATAATGCCATGTTTGATTGGGGTTTTATAAGGACTAAGGCTCACGAGTTGGGTATTGAATTAAATAATACCATAATAGATACATTGCAGCTTTCGAGAACACTACTACCAAATCTAAAAAAATACAAGCTGAATTTAGTGTGCCAGCATCTAAACATCAAGCTTGAAAACCATCATAGAGCTGTTCATGATGCGGAAGCTACAGCACAAATGTTTTTGAAGTTTGTTGAAATGCTAAAGGATAAAAATGTAGAGAATGTTGACCAAATAAACAGCATAGCCTCTTCAGAGAATGTAAATTTCAAGAATGCAGAATCCTACCATATAATTATATTGGTTAAAAATAAGACTGGCCTTAAGAACCTGTACAAACTTATATCCTTAGCACATCTAAACTATTTCTACAAAAAGCCTAGGATACTTAAAAGCTTGCTGATACAGCACAGGGAAGGCCTAATTATTGGCTCAGCCTGTGAAGCAGGAGAAATCTACAAAAGTATTCTAAATGGGGTAGATGATAACACCTTAATGAATAATGCCAAGTTCTATGATTATCTTGAGATACAGCCGGGCGGAAATAATGAGTTCTTGACCCGTAATGGAAGAGTCTCAGGGTCAAAAGAGCTTGAGAAGATAAATGATAAAATTGTAAGCCTTGCAGAAAAGCTTGGTAAGCTTTATGTAGCAACGGGAGACGTACATTTCTTAGACCCTGAGGATGAGGTATATAGAAGAGTAATTATGGGTGCTCAAGGATTCAGTGATGCCGATGAGCAAGCTCCCCTATATCTTAAGACTACTGATGAAATGCTAGATGAATTCAGTTATTTAGGAGAGGAAAGGGCATATAATGCCGTTATAAGAAATCCTAACTTAATTGCGGATTCAATAGATACAATCATACCTGTGCCGGAGGAAACCTTCCCTCCAATCATTGAAGGCTCAGAAGACCAGATAAGAGATATGACCATGAACAAAGCCCATTCCATTTATGGAGATGTATTGCCGGAAGTAGTTGAAAAAAGAGCTGAGAAAGAGTTGAACTCAATTATAAAGCATGGCTTCTCCGTAATGTATCTGATAGCGCAAAAGCTTGTAACAAAGTCCCTGCAGGATGGATATCTGGTTGGCTCCAGAGGATCAGTAGGTTCTTCTTTTGTTGCCACCATGTGTGACATAACTGAAGTAAATCCTTTGCCGCCTCATTATATTTGTACAAAATGCAAGAATTCAGAGTTTTTCCTAGATGGCTCAATATTATCAGGAGCTGATTTGCAGGACAAGAATTGCCCAGTTTGCGGCAGCAATTATAAAAAGGATGGACATGATATACCCTTTGAGACATTCCTGGGCTTTGACGGAGACAAGGAGCCTGATATAGATTTAAACTTTGCAGGGGAATATCAGCCTGAGGCTCATAAATATACAGAGGAGCTATTCGGGAAGGGATATGTATTCAGAGCTGGAACAATAGGTACTGTAGCAGAAAAAACTGCCTATGGTTTTGTAAAGAAGTATAATGACGAACGCAATAGAAATGTGCATAGTGCTGAAATAAATAGATTGGTAAAGGGCTGCTCCGGAATAAAAAGAACAACTGGACAGCATCCCGGTGGTGTAATGATCGTGCCGTCCTATACTGACATATATGAGTTTACACCTATTCAGAAACCGGCAGATGACTCGGATTCAAACATCATAACAACACATTTTGATTATCATTCAATAAGCGGTAGACTGCTAAAGCTAGATATACTTGGTCACGACGTTCCGACTATAATCAAAATGCTAGAGGATATAACAGGCTTCAAAGCAACGGATGTATTGCTGGACGACAAAGAAACCATGAGCCTTTTTACATCCACAGATGCCCTAGGTGTTAAGCTGGATGATATTGATTGCAAGTCCGGCAGCCTAGGAATCCCTGAGTTTGGCACAAAGTTTGTAAGACAAATGCTTATAGATACTACGCCTACAACCTTTGCTGAGCTGGCACGTATTTCAGGTCTGTCCCATGGTACCGATGTATGGATAAACAATGCCCAAGAGATGGTTCGAAATGGCACTTGCGTACTAAAGGAAGTTATTTCAACCAGAGATGACATCATGGTTTACCTAATATATAAAGCTGTACCTCCAAAGATGGCCTTTAAGATAATGGAGAATGTAAGAAAAGGAAAAGGCCTGACAGATGAACATATAGAAGTAATGAAGGCAAAGGATGTACCTGGATGGTATATAGAGTCCTGTCAAAAGATAAAGTACATGTTCCCTAAAGCCCACGCGGTTGCATATGTAATGATGAGCTTTAGAATAGCTTATTACAAGGTGCATTATCCAATTGCGTTCTATGCAACCTTCTTCACTGTGAAGATGGATGATTTTGATGCTGCATTGTTTGTTAAGGGCAAGGAAGCAGTGCTGGCAAAGTGGAAAGAGATAGATAAGCTAGGAAATGCTGCAACAACCAAAGAAAAAAACATCAGTATCATTTTGGAAGTTGTATATGAAATGTATCTTCGTGGAATCAAGCTTTTATCAGTGGATTTATATAAATCAGCTGCGGATAAATTTAAAGTGACTGAGGAAGGAATACTCCCACCTTTAGGAGCTTTGCAGGGGGTAGGAGTCAATGCTGCCTTCAGTATTGTGAAAGCAAGAGAAGAAGAGCCTTTCTTCTCAATTGATGAGCTTCGGGAAAAAACAAAGGTCAGCAGGACTGTAATTGAGGTCCTAAGAAATCATGGTTGCTTAAAGGATATTCCTGAGAGCAGTCAGATGAGTTTATTTTAACTTGCATAGATTGGGAATTAGTGCTATAATCTTTTGTGTGAATATTTTTGTTGTTTTTCACAAATAATGTACGTATCAGCAATTCAATCTATTTATGATTTGGCAGAGTGGGATTTCCCACTCTTTCGTATTATTATAGTAAATTCTTATTATAATAATTGGTATAAAAGTAACAAAGCACGCAAAAATAACATTATAAGAAAACATCATTATTTTAATGAAGAAAGGATGTAAAGCATGAGCAAGACAAAGGTAGAGGACGTAGTATATGAGCTCTGTAAGCCTGTGACGGATAAACATCATTTTGAACTGGTTGAAGTAGAGTATAAAAAAGAAGGCGGAGAATGGTATCTTAGGATATACATAGATAAAGACGGCGGAATAACAATTGATGATTGTCAGATTGTCAGTGAAGAAGTAAGTGAGATATTGGACGAGACAGATCCAATTGAAAGCACTTATATATTTGAAGTTTCTTCACCGGGTATTGAAAGACCGCTTAAGACAGAAAGAGATTACCAAAAGGCTATGGGCAAGTTGATGGAAGCAAAGCTTTTTTCTCCAATTGAAGGTAAAAAACTTATTACAGGGATACTTACTGGCTACACTGAAGATACAGTAGAACTTGATCAAAACAACAAAAAGATTGTATTGGATAAAAAACAAGTTGCAATAATTAAGCCTGTAATAGTATTTGAAGAGCTTGAATAATATAAATTTTAGGGAGGGAGTACAATGAACGGAGAATTCCTTGAAGCAATGGAGCAAATTGCTAAAGAAAAGGGAATATCTAAGGATCTACTGTTTGAAGCAATTGATTTAGCACTGGTTTCAGCTTATAAGAAAAACTTTGGTACTGCACAAAATGTAAAGGTACTAATAGATAAGCAAACTGGAGAAGTTGAGGTTTATGCACTAAAAACTGTAGTGGATCATGTAGAAAGTGATTTCTTAGAAATATCCTTGGAAGAGGCTAAACAATTAAACAGAAACTATGAGCTGGGTGAAATCGTTGAAAAAATCGTTACTCCAAGAAACTTTGGAAGAATTGCGGCACAAACGGCTAAGCAAGTAGTTGTACAAAAGATTAGAGAAGCAGAAAGAGGCATTATATTTGACGAGTTCATAACAAGAGAAAATGAACTGGTTACGGGCCTCGTTCAAAGAAAAGAGAAGAACAACCTATATGTAGATTTAGGCAAGACAGAAGCGGTGCTACCTTCAACAGAGCAAGTCATGTCAGAAGAATACAACATGAATGACAGACTAAAATGCTTTATACTTGAAGTTAAGAAAACAACTAAGGGGCCGCAGATAATATTGTCCAGATCACATCCTGGCCTAGTTAAAAGATTGTTTGAACTGGAGGTTCCGGAAATCCAGACAGGGATTGTAGAAATAAAGAGCATTTCCAGAGAAGCTGGTTCAAGAACCAAGCTGGCTGTTTATTCTCATGACCCTAACGTTGATGCCGTTGGTGCATGCGTAGGACAACGTGGACAAAGAGTTCAAACAATTGTTGATGAGTTAAAAGGTGAGAAAATAGACATTATTCAATGGAGCGATGATGCAGCGGCATTGGTATCAAGTGCACTAAGTCCGGCGAAAGTAGTTAGAGTAGATGCTAATAAAGAACAAGGCACAGCTCATGTCGTAGTAGTTGATTCTCAATTATCACTAGCTATAGGCAAAGAGGGTCAAAATGCTCGTTTAGCAGCTAAACTAACTGGATGGAAAATTGACATAAAGAGTGAGTCTCAAGTAAATAAGTAGGGGAGTGATCTCATGCAAAAGGTAAAAAAGATTCCACTACGCAAGTGTTTGGGCTGCAATGAAATGAAGCCAAAAAAAGAACTGATACGAATAGTTAGAAGTCCAGAAAACGTAGTCAGTATTGATAAAACAGGTAAAGCTGCCGGCAGAGGATGTTATATTTGTAAAAGTATAGATTGTCTCGAAAAAGCTATAAAAGCAAAAAGAGTACAAAATGCTTTGGAAACGCAAGTTGACGCTCTGGTGTTTGAACAATTAAGGGGGCAGTTGAATAAGAGTGAATAAGATTTATTCCATGTTGGGATTAGCAAGTAAAGCTGGGAAGCTGTTTTCTGGAGAAGACTTAGTTAGAAATGCCATAAGACATAAAAAGGTAAAACTGCTAATTATTTCTCAGGATGCATCAGAAAATACAAAAAAGAGATTTGAGAATGCTGCTGAATATTACCATGTGCCTATGTGTATATGGGGCGATAAAGAGCAACTAGGCTCTAGTATAGGAAAAAGCAACAGATCAGTGGTAGGCATCGGCGATGCAAACTTTACAAAAAGTATAATGACATTGCTAAGTGCTGAAAATCCGGTAACACCTACCGGGGAAAAATCAGGGGGTGAACTGAATGAATAAAACAAGAATATATGAACTTGCAAAAGAGTTCAATACATCAAGCAAAGAGCTTATTAAAAAGATTGAGCATTTAAATATAAATGCGCATAACCATATGAGTGCGCTAGAACAAGATGAGGTAGATAAAATTAGAAGTTATTTTGAGGTTGGAAGAAAAGAAGTAAAGCCAGAAGCTAAAAAGCCGGTTGCAGCACCTGTTGGAGCATCAGTTCCAAATAAAACTGCACCTACTACAAATAATATGAAGCCAAATGAGGCAAGACCAAGTACGCCTCAACACACAACACAAAGCACAACACAACATACGACGCAGAACAATACACAAAACAGGCAGCCTAGCGGACAGCAGAATTCACAACCAAGAAATAATGCTCCTGCAGGTAATAATGCAGGTACGCCAGCGGCTCCACAAAGGTCTACTTTCCTAAGACCTAATACAAATAAACCACCTGTAAACCGTGTTAACAATCCTGTTCCTCCAGTGGCGGCAAAGGAAGAGAAGGAAGTAGATGCTCCAGTGAAGGTAAAGGAAGATGTTAAAAAGGTTGAAAAAATAGCGAAGAGACCAAATTATCAGAAGACACAACCGCAAAATAATAAATTTGGTAATAACAATAGACCGTATAATAAAAACAGCAGGGGCGGTAGAACGCATTCTGGTGGATATGGACAACAGCCTAAAATACAAGAACCAACAATTATTAGAAATATTAAAATTGGTGATAGTGTGTCCATAAAAGAACTGGCAGAAAAAATGAGCAAGCCAGCAGCTGAAATTATCAAAAAGCTGCTGATGCTTAATATAATGGCTACCATAAATCAAGAATTGGATTTTGAAACAGCATCAGTAATTGCAGATGATTTCGGAATTCAAGTAGAAAGAATTATTGATAAAAGCAGTGAAGAGGTACTTCTAAAGGAAGAAGAAGATAAGGTAGAAGATCTTAAGGCTAGACCACCAATTGTTACAATCATGGGCCACGTTGACCATGGTAAAACTTCACTTTTGGATGCTATAAGAGAGACAAACGTTATAGCAACAGAAGCAGGTGGAATTACACAGCATATAGGTGCTTATAATGTAACGATAGATGGTAAGAAAATAGCCTTCCTTGATACACCTGGACACGAAGCTTTCACAGCAATGAGAGCTAGAGGTGCTAACGTAACGGATATAGCAATTCTGGTAGTTGCAGCGGATGACGGTGTAATGCCTCAGACTGCAGAGGCAATAAACCATGCAAAGGCAGCAAATGTAAACATCATTGTTGCAATAAATAAAATAGATAAGCCTGGTGCAAATCCAGACAGAGTAAAGCAAGAGCTTACTGAATACGGACTCCTATCTGAAGATTGGGGCGGAGAGACAATAATGGTTCCGGTATCAGCTAAGAAAAAAGAAGGTATTGATACTTTACTTGAAATGATACTTCTTAGTTCTGAAATGCTTGAGCTAAAAGCAAACCCTAACAAAAAAGCAAAGGGTACTGTAATCGAAGCTCAGCTTGATAAGGGTAGAGGGCCGATCGCTACAATATTGGTTCAGGAAGGTACTCTAAATATTGGAGATGCCTTTGTAGTTGGACACACTAGCGGTAGAATCAGAGCTATGGTAGACGAAAAGGGCAAGAGACTCAAAAAAGCCGGTCCATCAACACCAGTTGAAATCATAGGACTTTCAGAAGTGCCTGATGCTGGTGACATTTTCGTGGTTATGGACGACGAAAAGGATGCAAGACAAATCGCTGAGAAGCGTAAAGATAAGCAAAAGCAAGAGCAGCAAAAGAGCACAATGAAAGTGTCTTTAGAGGATATATTCAGTCAGATCCAAGAAGGCAAAATGAAGGAATTAAATATAATAGTAAAAGCAGACGTTCAAGGTTCTGTGGAAGCTGTTAAGCAATCTCTTCAAAAGCTAAGCAATGAAGAAGTTAAGGTAAAGACAATACATGGCGGCGTTGGTGCAATATCTGAATCAGACGTAATGCTGGCTTCTGCTTCAAGCGCAATAATAATAGGCTTTAACGTAAGACCTCAGCCTGCAGCTGCAGAGCTTGCAGAAAGAGATGATGTTGACATAAGACTTTACCGTGTAATATATAATGCCATAGATGACATAGAGGCCGCAATGAAGGGCATGCTAGAACCAGAGTACAAAGAAGTAGTTCTAGGTCATGCAGAAATTAGAACAATATTTAAGGTATCCAATGTTGGAACTATAGCAGGTTGTATGGTAACTGACGGAAAGGTAACTAGAAACAGTTCCGTTAGACTTGTTAGAAACGGCATCGTAGTACATGAAGGTACTCTAGCATCACTAAAGAGATTTAAGGATGATGCCAAGGAAGTAAATGCTGGATATGAATGCGGACTAAACCTTGATAAGTACAACAACATTGAGGAAGGCGACATTATAGAAAGCTTTATAATTGAAGCCGTGCCAAGAAAATAATTAATAGGCTGGTGCATAGATATGTCAAAGCATAGAAAAGACAGAATAAATGAAGAAGTTAAAAGAGTAATTAGCGATATAATAAGGAATGAGCTTAAGGACCCAAGAATTGCGATGATGTGCAGTGTTATTGCTGCTGAGGTAACTCCTGATCTTAAGTTCGCTAAGGTATTTATTAGCGTTCTGGGCAACGAGGAAGAAAAGAAAAACTCCTTAGCAGGCTTAAACAGTGCAGCGGGCTATATTCGCAGAGAACTTAGCTCACGCATAGACCTTAGAAATTATCCGGAGTTACACTTTGAACTGGATAATACCATAGAGCATGGCGCTAAGATATTGGGTATTTTAAATGAAATTAATAAGAAGGATGGAGGGCAATAGAGCTTGATATATGAACAGATAATAGATGTCATAAACAAGAGCTCAAAAATTGCAGTTACCTCTCATGTGCAGCCAGACGGGGACAACGTAGGTTCCTCTCTGGCTCTTTGCCTAGCACTTCAGAAGCTAGGTAAGAATGCAGTCTTTATATTAGATGATAGTATACCAGTGTTATATAGATTCTTAAAAGGTGCAAGGGAAGCAGAGAAACCGGCTTACTTTGAAGAAATTGATTTTGATCTTGTAATAGCTATGGACTGCGGTGATTTAGAGCGTCTTGGTAAGGTATCGCAGTTCATAGGAAATACAAAACTGATTAACATCGATCATCATATTAGCAATACTAAATTTGGTGAGATTAACCTAGTTGAAGAAAATGCTTCTGCCACAGCAGAAATTGCATACAAGCTGATAAAGTCCATGGGCATTTTTATTGATAGGGACATAGCTGACTGTATATATACAGGTATTGTAACAGACACAGGGATGTTCCAATACAGCAATACCTCTGAGGAGACTCATTCTATAGCTGCAGAGTTAATTATTGCAGGGGTGAATCCCTCAGATATCTTTTATAAGATATACCAAAACAGTCCAAAGGAAAAAGTTATGTTGATGGGAGAAGCTCTTAAATCCCTAGAGTTTTTTAATCATGACATGGTTAGTTGTATTTCAATTTCAAAGGCTCAAATCGAAAGTATTGGCGAGGATGATATAGATACAGAAGGTATAGTAAATCTGGGTAGAGATATTGCTGGAGTAGAGGTAGCAATTTTTCTTAAGCAGAAGGAGCCAAACGTAGTTAAAGTCAGTCTAAGGTCTAAAAGCTACATAGATGTTTCTATTATAGCTAAGGATTTTGGAGGTGGCGGACATATTAGAGCAGCAGGCTGTGCTATAACAGGCAGCTTAGAATCAGCAAAACAACAAATACTACTGGCAATTCAAAAACAAATATAACGAGGCAGAAAGATTTCCACCCTACTTCTTTTAGTGGCGGATTCCGATTATTACAATAAACAGTGGTCATAGATTCCCCGCCTCGTTGAAACGCATCGAGTAGGTTTTTTTGCAAAAAGCGCAAAAAAACCCATCAATAAAATCTTGTTATAGTTGGTGAAAATAATGAATGGCATAATTAATGTACTTAAACCACCGGGAATGACTTCCCATGATATTATTTACTTCATGCGCAAAAGGTTAAAGATGAAAAAGGTTGGACATACAGGGACACTTGACCCAGAAGCTGCAGGAGTACTACCCGTTTGCGTAGGAAAAGCTACAAAAGCGGTACAGTTTATAACAGATAAGAGAAAGAAATATAGGACAACCATTAAGTTTGGAGTACAAACAGAAACATACGATAAGTATGGGGCTGTAGTAGAAGCTACCCAGGTTAATGGGATTGATATGGATAAGCTGCAAAATGCACTGGGGGACTTTAGGGGCGTAATAAGACAACTGCCGCCAATATATTCAGCTATAAAGATAGCAGGGAAGAAGCTTTACCAATATGCCTTGGACGGGGAAGAAATAGAAATCCAGGAACGTGAGGTAGAAATATATTCCATAGAGATAGTTGACTATAACCAAAAGGATGAGGTTGTTTTAGATATTGAATGCTCTAAAGGCACATATATCAGATCTATTTGTTATGATTTAGGGTTAAAAATGGGCTATGGAGCAGCCATGTGGCAGCTTGTAAGACTTGAAAGTACGCCCTTCGTAATAGAGAACAGCTACACACTGGAAGAAATTGATAAGGCTGCAGCAGAAGGTACTATTGACAATATGCTACTATCTGTTGATATAATATTTAAGGAACTGTCAATTATAGAAATTAAAGCAACGGCTCTAAGTGCTGCAATGAATGGTTGCCTTATTTACGGCAAAGGAACTATCCAAGACATTGAGTCATTTGAAGACGGTTTAGAAACTAGAATCTATTGTGATGGTGAGTTCCTTGGAATAGGAACAATTAAATTTAACAGTGAGGAAAATAGAAAATATATTAAAGTAGATAAAATGTTTGTCTAATATTTAATAATTTTCGAGGGTGGTTTTTGTGAGAGTAATAAATACTTATGAGCAGGCAGCTGAGAATAAATCCTACTGCATAGCTTTGGGAAGCTTTGACGGAGTTCATGCAGGGCATCAAAAGCTGATAGAAGTGCTAGAAACCAATGCAGAGAATATGGGCTGTGTCAGTATGGTTTATACCTTTGGGACACATCCTAGAAAGATATTGAAGCCTGAAAGATTAATGCACATGATAACCAGCAATGAAAAAAGAACAGAAATAATGGATGAGCTGGGTGTAGACGTACTATATCTTGAGGACTTTCAAAAAATCATGAATTTAGATGCGGAGGAGTTTTTCCGTGATATTCTGGTCGGGAAATTTAATGCGAAGTGTATTGTGGTAGGCTACAACTTTAACTTTGGTAAAAATGGCGAGGGTGATGCTGAGAGGCTAGCTGAGCTTGGTAATAAATATAACATAAAAGTAGAGATTGTTCCACCTGTTCTAATAAAGGATAAGGTTGTATCAAGCAGCTTAATCAGACATAAGATTCATGAAGGTAATGTATCCGAAGTACTACAATACTTAAGTAGAATCTACAGCATAGAAGGACGCGTAATACACGGTAAGAAGAATGGAATGAGTATGGGAATAAGGACTGCCAACATCGAAATCGGCAAGGAAATCATTCTTCCTAAAAAAGGCGTTTACCTAACGGATACAAAGTTAGATCATCGCATATACAAAAGCGTTACTAATGTTGGGACTAACCCTACCTTTCAAGGAGCAACTCTTAGTATTGAGACCCACATTTTAGATTTTGATGGAGATCTTTACGATAAGGATATTGAGGTTTATTTTATAAAAAGACTTAGGAATGAAATTCTCTTTGGGAATAAAGAAGATTTGATCAACCAAATCAAAAGCGATATTCAAGCAAGACTAGATTTTGAAATGGTTTAATAATTATACTTTACATGTATGTGAATATATGTTAAAATCAGATTTGTTTATAGTACCGTTTGCCCAGTATATCGAGTCACCAACGATACGCTTAGCTTACGGTGAATATATTAGGAGGTGAAAACATGTTAACAAAAGAGCAAAAGGAAGATATCATAAAGCTACACGGTACAAAAGAAGGTGACACAGGTTCACCAGAAGTTCAAATCGCGTTGCTTACAGCAAGAATCAACTACCTTAACGATCACTTAAAGATCAATAAGAAGGATCACCACTCAAGAAGAGGTCTACTTATGATGGTTGGTCAAAGAAGAGGCTTGGAGAACTACCTAAAAGATAAAGATATCGCAAGATATCGTGTTATTATGGATAAGCTTGGCTTAAGAGCAAAGAAATAAATTGGAGCGGGAGTCATCCCGCTCTTTTATTTTAACCTAAAAATAGGTTAAATTTTCCTTCAAATGATTAATTTAGTTATTTGTAAGCAAAAGCTTCGATATGAATCCTAAATTAGACTTTTATAAGTTTTTTTTTATAAATAAACTTTTATAAGTTTTTTTATAACATAAGAAGGAAATAATAAAAAATATATAGAAATATATAATTTCGAAGGGAGGTATATAATGGAAAGATTTAAATTAGAATTAGCAGGCAGAACTCTTAGTATTGAGATAGGTCGCATTGCGCAATTAGCTGATGGCGCAGTTCTTATGCAATATGGTGAGACTTCTGTATTAGTTACAGCATGTGCTTCAGCAAAGCCAAAGGAAGGCATTGATTTCTTCCCACTAAGCTGTGATTATGAAGAAAGATTATATGCAGTAGGTAAAATACCTGGAGGTTTCATTAAAAGAGAGGGTAGACCTACAGAAAAAGCGATTTTGTCCTCAAGACTGATAGATCGACCTATCAGACCACTTTTCCCAAAGGGCTACAGAAATGACGTGCAAGTAGTTGCAACTGTTATGTCTGTAGATAAGGACAATTCACCAGAAATAGTTGCTATGATTGGTTCTTCAGCGGCACTTTCAATTTCCTCTATACCTTTTATGGGACCAACTGGTTCTGTATTAGTAGGCTTAATAGATGGTGAGTTTATACTTAATCCAACTATGGAGCAAAGAGAAAAGAGTGATTTGCATCTAGTTGTATCCGGTACTAAGGATGCAGTTATGATGGTTGAAGCAGGTGCAGAAGAGGTTCCTGAAGCAGTTATGCTGGAAGCTATTATGTTTGCCCATGACAACATTAAGAAAATTGTTGCATTTATCGAAGAGATAGCTGCAAAGGTGGGTAAGCCTAAGAAGGAAGTAAAGCTGTTTAATACCAATGAAGAGTTAGAAGCGGCTGTTAGAGAGTATTCAACAGATAAACTTTTAACTGCAATTAGAACAGTTGAAAAGCTTGAAAGACAAAATAATATTGATGCAGTAAAAGAAGAGGCAACGAACCATTTCGCTGAAATTTACCCTGAGAACATGAAAGAAGTGGGAGAAGTACTTTATAACATCATAAAAGAGCAGGTTAGATTATTGATTACTGTTGAAGGTATCAGACCAGATGATAGAAAGACAGATGAAATCAGACCTATAAACTGTGATGTATCTATTCTTCCAAGAGTTCATGGCTCAGCACTTTTCACCAGAGGACAAACACAAGCAATGACAATTGCTACACTAGGTCCCATGGGCGATGTACAAATTCTTGACGGCTTAGCTGAAGAGGAAGTACAAAAAAGATACATGCATCATTACAATTTCCCACCTTACAGTGTAGGTGAAACAAGATTTATGAGAGGTCCAGGAAGAAGAGAGATTGGACACGGAGCCCTTGCAGAAAGAGCTTTGGAGCCTATGATACCTTCAGAAGAGGAATTCCCATATGCAATCAGAGTTGTATCCGAGATTGTAGCTTCAAACGGTTCATCATCAATGGCCAGCGTATGCGGCAGTACATTAGCACTTCTTGATGCTGGAGTACCGATAAAGGCTCCTGTAGCAGGTGTGGCAATGGGCTTGATGAAGGAAAAGGATAACGTAGCTATACTTACAGATATACAAGGTATGGAAGATTTCCTTGGAGACATGGACTTTAAGGTAGCAGGAACTACAAAGGGTATTACTGCAATACAAATGGATATAAAAATTGCAGGTATTGATAGACCTATTCTAGAAAGAGCTCTTGAGCAAGCTAGACTTGGAAGACTGTTTATACTTGATAAGATGAATGCAGTAATTAGTACACATAGACCTGATTTATCAGAATATGCACCAAAGATTATATCCATGAAGATTGATCCAGACAAGATTAGAGATGTTATAGGACCTGGCGGTAAAATGATTAACAAAATCATTGCTGAAACAGGCGTAAAGATAGACATCGAAGATGACGGCCGCGTATTTATAGCAGCAGTCGATAGGGCAGCCGGAGAAAAAGCTCTCAAGATCATTGAAGGCTTAACGAAGGAAGTCCATGAAGGTGAGATTTATCTTGGTAAAGTAATGAGAATAATGAATTTTGGTGCCTTTGTTGAAATACTCCCTGGTAAGGAAGGCTTGGTACACATATCTAAGCTGGATGTTAAGAGAGTAGAAAAGGTAGAAGATGTAGTTAACATAGGCGATGAAATACTTGTAAAGGTTACTGAAATTGATAAGCAAGGTCGTATAAACCTTTCAAGAAAAGACGCAATGGTTACAGAAGAACCTGAAAAAACAACAGAAGAAGCTTAAAACATAAACTAAGGTTTATGTTTTTCTCTTTTTTGATATACTAAAATAAAGTGTAAGCCTTCTCAGGCTTTTACTTTATTACTAAAATAAAAAAGCAGAAGCGTCGCTTCTGCTTTGAACTACAATAATTGTATTGACATAATTAGGAATAAGGAATATAATTGACGTACTATACGCATATCTGTAACCAAATAAGCATAATTATTCAAAATAATTATAGCATAATAATTATTTTGCGGTCAATACAAAAAGGGGGAAAACTTATTGGAACTTAATGAAAAAGAGTGGGAAATAGAAACCAAGAGACTTGATGAGCTATGCAACAAAATCTCCACTTTGATAAAAGATAAAAATAAAACCATGGATGAATATAAAGAAGATGTTATAGAAATACGAAGAAGCATGTGGGACAATACTGCCCACGTACTTTCAGGTGAATTTGACGAATCAGTAGAAATACTACAATATATAAACCTAATGAAGCAAGAGGAAAAAAGTCATCAGCATACCTTGGAGCAAATAAAAAAGTTAGAAAAGATGATAGAATCTCCATACTTTGCACGGATAGATTTTGTGTATGATGAATTTGATGAGCAAGAAAAGATTTATATCGGCATGTTTTCTTTAATTGATAATGAAACCATGGAGATTTTAATATATGACTGGCGTGCGCCTATATCCAGCATGTTCTATGAATATGAATTGGGTGAGGCATCTTTTAATGTTCAGGAAAGAACTATAAGCGGCAATGTTAAGCTCAAAAGACAGTATAATATAGTCAAGTCAAAGCTTGTTTATATGTTTGACAGCAGTATAAAAATTGACGATGAAATACTGCAGGAGATACTTAGCAAGAATGCTGACGATAAGATGAAAAACATCGTTATCAGTATTCAAAAAGAGCAAAATAAGATTATCAGAGATGAAGACACTAGGGTGCTTATTGTACAAGGGGCGGCTGGCAGCGGGAAAACCTCCATAGCCCTTCATAGAATAGCTTACCTATTATATAGACAGAAGGATGAGGGCTTAAAATCCAAAAACGTTGCAATTTTTTCTCCAAATCAGATATTTAATGATTATATTTCTGATGTTTTGCCTGACCTTGGAGAGGAAAATGTTCATCAAACTACATTTTATGAGTATGCAAGAAGCTATATAGTGCCTGAAATTAAGCTGGAAAGCGTGCATGACCAAATGGATTTTATGCTTTCACAAAGTAAAGATAGTCATCAATATAAGCTACGCAACAGTAGTATTGCGGGCAAATCTTCTATGGAGTTTTTAGAGATTTTAGATAATTATCTGAACTTATTAAATGAGCATTATAATTTCTTTGAGGATATTAGGTTTAATAAAACCTTGGTTATTTCAAAGGGAGATCTTGAGAAGCTTTATAATTATGACTATAAGAATTTTACCCCAATAAAAAGATTACAGAAGATTAGGGATAGGGTTAATTACTTGCTCCGACCTCTTACCGGTGCGAGACTTAGGCAGTTAATGAAGCAGGTTGAGGAAGGCGAAGACCAAGAGTTTAATATAAAACAAGTAAGCCGCGGAATGCTGCATGTTGAGCTGAAGAATTTAAGAACAAAATTAGAAGAAATGACTGAGATAAATACTTATAAGCTCTTTATTAGGCTCTTTGCAGACAAAGAGTTCTTTAGAAGTTTATCAGGTAAATTGAATAATACTCTATCAGAAGAGCTGTTGGAGTATACAGCAGATTATTTAAATAATAATAAAATGCATTATGAAGATATAGCCCCTTATATATACTTTAAGGGCATGCTGGAAGGCACATTGCACATTGCGGATATCAGGCATGTTGTAATAGATGAAGCCCAGGATTATTCCTATTTGCAGTATCAAATTATAAAGAGACTGTTTAAATATGCTTCTTTTACTATTTTGGGCGATGTAAATCAAGCTATTAATAGCTATATGCATACAGCAGATTACACCACTGTTTCTGAAATATTCTCAGGCTATGGAGCAAATATCATGAAACTGGAAAAAAGTTACCGCTCTACAAAAGAGATTTGGCAGCTTTCAGAACATGTGCTGTCAAGCAGCAGCAACAAGCAGCCAATAAATCGAAGCGGTGAAAAACCATTGCTTGTTAAGGTTGAAAATAAGAAGAAAATGAAAAAGTATGTGCTTCAAAAGCTGCAAGAGTTGTCAGATCAAGGTATGAAATCTATAGCAGTAATTTGTAAAACAGCAATGCAGTGTGAAGAGCTTCACCAGAGCGTTAAAACAGATTTGAAGTTTGTAAATTTAATAACCTCAGAAAGTTCACGCTTAACTGCGGGCACATGCATCATTCCTTGCTATCTGGCTAAGGGCTTGGAATTTGACGCTGTTATTATATTTGATGCAAGCTATGACAGCTATGATGGAGAAGAGTTGCGGAAGTTGATGTACACTATGTGTACAAGAGCCTTGCACAAGCTAACGATACTTTATAGTGACAAAATTACTTCCCTTCTGGAAAATGTTCCAGATGATCAAGTTGAGCGTTTACATTACTAAGAATCAGTAATTTCAAAGCTTGCATTAGAATTTTATTAGCCCTCTACGAATATGAATTATAAAGTGAAATATTAATTCATATTCGTGGAGGGATATTTGTGAAAACTAGAATTATAGTTTTAAGTAGAAAAAGGTTGATGCTTTGGTTGGTGCTTTTGATAGTAATAGTAATGTTTGTGATGTCTTTACAAGTCATAAGCATTAATACAATGAATTATTATGACCCCATCTATAAGGGAGAAGCAGATGAAAAGGAAATAGCTTTTGCCTGTAATGTAGTATGGGGTAATGAATATTTGCCTCAGATATTACAGATTCTTAAGGATAATGATATAAAAATAACCTTTTTTATCGGTGGTGATTGGGCTACTAAAAATCCTGAGGAATTAAAAGCAATTTATGAGGCCGGTCATGAGCTAGGAAACCATGGTGAAAACCATAAAAAACAAACTCAGCTTAACATAGAACAAAACAAACGGGAAATACTAAAGGCAGAGGAATCCATAAAAAATGTAACCGGTGTAAAAACAACCCTATTTGCTCCTCCCTTCGGTGATGTAAACAAAACTGTTGCTGATACAGCTGAAGGACTTGGTTACAAGGTTATCATGTGGAGCATTGATACCATAGATTGGAAAACAACTGATTATTCTGAGATAATTGAAAGGGTAGAAAGCAAGCAGCATAGCGGTGCAATTGTATTAATGCATCCAACAGAGGTTACTGTAAAAGCACTACCTGATTTAATAAAGAGCTTAAAAAATATGGGTTATGAAATTGGCGGCGTAAGCGACGTATTGGACTAGAAAGTGTTTGTAAATATACGATATATCATTTATAATTTAATCTAAATCGCTATTTGGAGGAATATAATGTATCTAAAACATCAGATGAAAAACGGAATTAGAATCGTAACAGAAGAAATACCCTACATAAATTCAGTATCAGTCGGTATTTGGGTTAGAATTGGATCAAGAAATGAAGAAATTAACAACAACGGTGTATCCCACTTTATAGAACACATGTTGTTTAAAGGCACAGAAAAAAGAAGTGCAAAGGAAATAGCTAACAGCATAGATAAGATTGGCGGGCAATTGAATGCTTTTACTGCTAAGGAAAGCACATGTTATTACGCAAAAGTGCTGGATAGCCATTTTGATATAGCCTTAGATGTATTATCAGACATGTTTTTAAATTCAACCTTTGTGAAGGAAGAAATTGAAAAAGAAAAAGGCGTAATTATGGAAGAAATCAATATGTATGAGGATTCCCCAGAGGATTTAGTACATGATTTGTTTTCTCAGGGAGTTTGGTCTGGTAATCCTTTAGGAATGTCCATTTTAGGCACCGAGGAATCACTTAATTCATTAAGCAGAGAACGTATTTTTGATTACTACCAGTCAACTTACACACCTGAGAATATTGTTATTTCAGTTGTTGGCAACATAAAACATCAGGAAGTAGTAGAAAAGGTTGAAAAGCAATTTGGAAATTTACCTTCTTCTACAAAGAAGATTGCATTGCTAGAAAAGCCTTCTTTTGACCCAATAAGAATCACAAGAAGCAAAAAAACAGAGCAAGTACATTTATGCATAGGCTTTGAGGGTGTGGAAACGGACAATGAATCCTTCTATCCTTTGCTTACAATGAATAATATATTTGGTGGAGCTATGAGCTCTAGGTTATTCCAAAATATCAGAGAGGATAAGGGCCTAGCGTACTCCGTATTCTCCTATCCTTCATCCTACCAGGATTGTGGATTATATTCCATATATGCGGGTATGAAGACATCGCAGCTTAAAACAGTTACCCATCTGGTAATGGATGAAATACATGAGATCATGGCTAAGGGACTTACAGAGGAAGAATTATATGACTCCAAGGAGCAGATGAAAGGCAGCTATACTTTAGGTTTAGAGAGTACAAGCGGCAGAATGATTTCTATTGGCAAGTCTTTACTGATGCACGATAGAATATATTCACCAGCAGAAGTTCTAGAAAAGATTGACAAAGTGGACATGGCCAGCGTAAATAAAGCCATTAGAACAGTATTTGATTTAAATAGAATGGGTGGAGCAGTAATAGGTGACTTTGATGAGAAGGTGGACCTAAAGGATATACTAAAGTAAATAATATCACCAAATGCTCGGGGGTCACCCTCGAGCATTTGTTTTAAGAGGGAGAGAGCGCAATGGATATTGAGGTAAAGGTAAAATTGATTCGAGCTTTTGAGGGACAAGGGGATGTTGTTCCGTCTTATGGGACCGCAGGTTCAGCTGGCATGGATTTGAGGGCATGTATAGAAGCACCCATAATGATTGAAGGGGGGCAAATAGTTAAAATACCTACTGGTATCGCAATACAGATACCCAATAGATATGTAGGCGGTTTTGTATTTCCTAGGAGTGGTTTATCCAGTAAATACGGAATATCACTTATTAACTCAGTAGGGGTTATAGATTCTGATTATATTGGAGAAATTATTTGCCCTATGGTGAATCATAGCGACAAAAGTTTTACCATAACTCCTGGAGACAGAATAGCACAATTGGTGTTTATGCCGGTATGCAATGCTGCGCTGATACAGGTCGACGATTTGCAGGAAACTGAAAGAGGCAGCGGAGGCTTTGGCTCTACGGGATTAAAGTAGTTTAAATATTTATGTAATATTTGTCCCATTACAGCATATATATTAAAGAAATTATATGATGCAATAGGGGTGAGGATATGAGATTCAGTAAATTAAGCGGCAAGGAAATAGTTTCCCTTCCTGCCTGCGAGAGATTAGGCTTCTTGGGAGACTGTGATTTGACAATAGATGAGGAAACTGGGCGCATCAAGTCCTTAATCGTTCCGGAAAATAAAAATCAATTATCCTTCTTTATAGATAGACGATACTTGGAAATTCCTTGGGACAGAGTGCGAAAAATTGGCAATGATATGATAATAATAGACTTCGCGGATATATTGAAGTAACGCAAAATGTTGATGATAATGCTATCATCAACATTTTCTATATGCAATGGATTATATAGGACAAACACCTATGTGTAAAAAAAAACATAGTATATATAATAGTTTATAAGTGGAGGAGATATTATGCTTTGCAAGGTCGACGGCGCTCTTAGCAACGAAAGCATGTCCTTCTTGATATTAGGAGGAGACGACAGACTAGTTGAACTTGCTAATATCTTTTTAGGAAAGGGTTATAAGGTATATACCCATGGCATGGAAAAAGCAACTAATTGTCAGGCAGAAAATATTGAAAGCTTGGAAGAAGCTATTTCAAAGTGCGATGTTATTGTAGGACCTATACCCTTTTCAAAGGAAGGTAAAACAGTGAATTCAAATTATTCCAAAGAGCCCATAGAAATTGAAAACCTATTTAGTAAAATTACCCCTGAGAAAAAGCTGTATTTTGGAGCTGTTAATAAAGTCTCAAGAGAGCTGGCAGAAAAATATAGCATTAAATATGTTGACTACCATATGGATGAGAGCTATCAAATACTCAATACTATTCCAACGGCAGAAGGTGCTATTGCACTAATGGTAAGTGAAACTGATAAAACTGTTTTTGGTAGTAATGTTCTGATTCTTGGGTATGGCAGAATTGGAAAGCTTTTATCTGAATATGCCAAGGCTATGGGCGCTAAGGTGTATGTAGAAGCAAGAAAGGACGAAGACTTAACCTGGATAAAGTCAAAGGGAATGAATGAGATACATTTAAATAATCTACGGGACCATATTGGAAATATGGACATCATAGTAAATACGGTGCCGTCCATACTTCTTGATGAAAGCGCATTGGAGCTGGTTAAAAAAGATATATTAATACTTGATTTAGCATCACTTCCTGGTGGTGTGAATCATTCTTATGCGAAGCAAATTGGGATTAAGAGCATTCACGCCCTTGGAATACCTGGGAAAATTGCTGCAAAATCAGCAGCAGAATATATTTTTGAAACCATATTAAAGCAATTGAAAGGCGTCTGAAAGGGTGACATATATGAATTTAAATGGAATTAGAATTGGACTTGCACTTACTGGCTCATTTTGCACTTTTGAAAAAACTTATAAAGAGGTTGAGAAGCTAATAAATACAGGTGCTAAAGTAACACCGATTTTTTCCTACAATGCAGCATCTATTGATAGTAGATTTGGCAAAGCAGAGGATTGGGTAAATAAGTTTGAGGCTCTTACAGGCAATAAATCTATTATGACAATACCTGAGGCAGAACCCATCGGGCCAAAGAACCTGTTTGATATTTTGTTAATAGCACCATGTACAGAGAATGATACCATAATACAAAATAGACTTGTTATGCATCGAAATTAAAGATTATTTCCTTAAGAGATTTATTTAGTGCCAGTGTGACATGCCTTATACAAGTATTTATAAGTGCTTTTATTTCATTCTTATCATTACTCATTAGTATTTGCTTTATTTTGTCTACATAGTTTTTAGGCATTAATTTTATATAACGATTGCTTTCAGGGGCTGCCTTTAAGGGCTCCATGGCAGCTTGAAGTTCTAATATCCTTACCTCCAATTCTTTGATTTTACTAACTATAAATTCATTTGCATCATGGCCTTTCATATCTATTAATAATACATATTTATCCATAAGCATTTGCAGCTTTTCTGACTCTCTCTTAAGCAGAGCTACATTACTACTGTTATTTTCATTTATGGAGTCAAGAATTGATAAAAGCGATGCTAATTTATATGCGATGCTTTCATCTTTCAATGATTCAACCAACTTATTTAACAAAGCATTTTCAATACCGTCAGCATTGCATATACCCTTGCAGCCTTTGCATCTGTAATATCTATAGGTTTTAGTAGGGGCGTTTGATGTGAAGCTGTACATGAATGAGCCGCAATTAGGACATTTTATTTTTCCTGAAAGTAAAAAATAAAGCTGGTTATCCCTTACTGGTCTTTTTTTCTTATGCATTTGTCTTAGGCTTTGAGCGGCGTTCCAAGTAGCCATATCTATAATAGGAGTATGGGAGCCCTGGGTTTTGTATTCCTCTTCTTTTCCAATCTTGTGTCTATTAACTCCAATATAAACCGGGTTGCCGAGTATTACAGCAATACTGCCCTTAGTAAAACCATTATTTCTTTTAGTCTTAAAACCCATAGAGTTTAAATGAGTCGCAATTTGGTACATGCTCATTTGCTTAATTGTATATAGGTTATATATCATTTTTACTAACTCAGCTTCATCGGTATTGACTATAAGGTGTTTACTTACGTTATCATAGCCTAGTACTGTGCCTGTCTTGCCGCCTTTTCTGGCAAACTCAGTTAATCCTAGATTTACGTTATCTATTATAGTATTTCTTTCGAACTCTGCAATGGAGCCAAGTAATTGTAACGTCATTTTACCTACAGCTGTAGATGTATCAAATTTCTCTGAATAGCTGCTAAATACAATGTCTAGCTTATCAAACTCATCTAGTATCAGCAATAGGTCCTTAAGGCGCCTAGACAGCCGTGAGATCTTCCATACCAATACCAAATTGAAGCGGCCATTTCTAGCATCAAGCAACATTCTATTTAACTCTGGACGATTTTTAGTCTCTTTGCCGGATATACCCAGATCCTTATAAATATCACACACCTCTATGCCATATAGCTTGCAATACTGAGTTAAGGTTTCTACTTGAGCTGAGACGGATTGTCCATCAACGGCTTGCTCTTCAGTGCTGACTCTAATATATAGCGCAGCTCTGTATTTGCAACTCACAGTATTACCCCCTTGATATTAACTCTAATATTAAATATATTATAGAAGAATCCATTATATCATTATTGTTTTAGGTTCTTGGGTATTGGTATTTATACAAATAAATATTTGATTTCTGGTCATTATAAGTGGCTGCTTTACATAAGTTTATTATGTAAAGCTAGTTTGTATATGGAAAAGGAGATCAACATGAATGTAATTGAGACATTTTTGCAGCAATATACCAAGGAGTATGACTATTTTTATGAGCTGGCAAAGAAGGTAGCGAATATATGTGAGACTTTACTACAAAGAAATGGTCTGCACGCAGTTGTTACCTACAGAGCTAAAAGGCCAGACAGCCTTAAGGAAAAGCTGATAAAAAGAAATGATACTAAGAATTATGAGAGTATAGAGCAAATATATCAAGATGTTGCAGACTTGGCAGGGGTTAGAATTGCAAATTATTTTCCGGGAGATAGAGAAGAGATTGCAAGGCTTATACAAGCAGAGTTCGTCACAGAAAGAGCAAAATACTTCCCAAACACCGAAAATGCACCGTCCTTTATGTTAGATTATAAAAGAAGATTTGCAGGCTACGATGCAATTCACTTTAGAGTAAGAATAAAGAATATCAGATTAGAGGATAACAAAAAGAGATTTTCTCAGTCCCAAGTAGAAATTCAAATAGCTTCTGCCCTGATGCATGCTTGGGCAGAGGTAGAACATGATTTGGCATACAAGCCCAAAGTGGGCAGTCTCTCAGAGGAAGAGAACAGGATTTTAGATGAACTAAATGGGATGGTTCTGTCAGGGGAGATTGCTTTGGAAAGATTGCAAAAGGCTTTCAATCATAGAATTTCAAAGATTCAACATAGCTTTAACAATCATTTTGAGTTGGCAGCGCTGATTAGGGAAAAGATTAAAATGGATTTGCCCTACAACACATATATGGGTAGAGCTGATATACTGCACAGCTTTCTGCAGAAGATTAATATGGATAAACCAAGGAACATTAGCAAATATATAGAAGAAGCCGGTAAAATCAAACAAACAAGAACTATAGTAAGAAAAATGGTTGATTTGATACTGGAGGATTACCCTGAGCATTACAACAGCTATATAGAAGCCAAATATGAGATCTATGGCATTACGGCTCATATAGCAGAGGAGTCCTTAGCCTTTATTCAAAGAGATAATTCTAAGCTGCATGAGTTTGTGGAGCTGTGGGGCAAGCTGCAAAAGAGTGCAATGCAGTTACATGAAGCAAAGCAAATAAATGCCTGTGAAGAAGGCAAAATAATAGACATATACGAATGCCGCATCATAAAAATGCTGCATTTTCTAAATGTAAATGACGAGCAAATGGAGGAGTTAAGGTATTTATATAACTTAAGAAATAATGTATTGTTTGCTGCTGAATTGCCTGAGGAGGAAATACTCATAAATGGGTGCAATAATTTAAGAAGGCTAATCGATTCTTTAGATGACAGGTTTTACTAAAAGATAAAAAGATTGACAAGTATAAGCTAGAATAATAAACTAAGTAAGTTAAAATATATAGATTTTACACTTATTAGAAAAACTAATAAAGTGTAAACGTGCGATGGGATAACCCATATTTTTTTAATTTTGCAGAAGAGGTGTTGTTATGGGAATAAACTGGTTAGAATGGTTGGGGTATTTGTCATCAATAATTGTTGCAATATCCTTACTTATGAGCTCAATTATTAAGCTAAGGTGGTACAATCTTGCAGGGTCTATTTTGTTTGCTATATATGGATATATGATTCATGCTGCACCTGTAGCGGCAATAAATACTGTAGTAGTATTTATCAATATATATTATCTATATAAAATTTACACAGAGAAGGAATATTTCAAGCTTATTGAAATAAATGAAGAAAGCAATTATATAAAAGGTTTCTTCGACTTTTACAAAAACGACATATCAAAATACTTCCCTGAATTCAAGTTTACAATGGCTGGCACGTCTATAAGCTTTTTCATACTTAGAAATATGGTGCCGGCTGGTATATTTATAGCATCAGAACATGACGAAGAATCTCTGCATATCAATTTAGATTTTGTCATGCCGGAATATAGAGATTTCAAAATAGGCAAATTCATATTTGAAGACAATGAGAGGTATTTTAAAGACAAGGGCTATAAAAAGCTGTTTTGCTACGCTTCAAACAATGAACAAAAAGCTTATCTAAAAAAGATGGGCTTTAATAGGGTAAATCAGGACGGCAAAGATTTGATGGTAAGATATCTAGGCAAATAATCGAATTTTGTATTATAGTATTATTATCTACAGGAAATACAATTGCAAAAATGGCAAGCGCTATAACTGATACACCTGTACTGATGGCAGCTAAATCCCATATTAGAAATCAGAGACCTGTTGTAATAGCAGTATCAACAAATGATGGATTGGGTTTGAATGCCAAAAACTTAGGTGTCCTACTCAGTTCTAAATATTATTACTTTATACCTTTTGGGCAGGATGATCCTATCCAGAAGAAAAACTCATTGGTAGCAAAGTTGGAATATACAATTCCAACCATTGAAGAGGCACTTGAAGGTAGACAGCTTCAGCCAATGATCGTTCAATATTAAAATTCATCTTATCAAAATAAATGAACAAGAAAATGTACGACTTTTAACAAAGGTAGACACATATAAGTAGGAGGTTATTATGAAGATTCTTGTACAAAAATTCGGGGGTACCTCCGTAGCAACACAGGAAAGAAGAGAAATGATCGTTGATAAGGTGGAGACAGCTCTTAAGAACGGATACTTCCCGGTTATTGTTGTTTCGGCAATCGGTAGAAGCGGTGATCCCTATGCAACGGATACCTTGATTAATATTGCTAAAGCTGTAGGATGCGAAACGAATCCAAGAGAGATGGATTTGCTTATGGCATGCGGTGAAATAATATCAAGTGTTGTTATGGTTAATACCTTAATAAAGAGAGGTCATGAAAGCGTTGCTCTGACTGGAGCGCAAGCAGGCATCATTACGGATGACAATTTTGGCGATGCTGAAGTTCTACGGGTTGATATCCAAAACATTCAAAGATATATTGATAAAAATATTATTCCTGTTATTACAGGCTTTCAGGGAGCTAATGAACGAGGCGAGATTACAACCTTGGGCAGAGGCGGCAGTGACGTAAGCGGATCAATTATCGGTGAGGCTTTAAATGCAGAAGCCGTAGAGATTTACACTGATGTAGAGGGTGTAATGACAGCTGATCCACGAATCGTGCCTGACGCAAGGGTAATGAATACAATTTTTTATAATGAAGTATTTCAAATGGCGGAATATGGATCAAATGTAATCCACCCAAGAGCCGTTGAGGTGGCCATGAGAAGCAATATACCACTGATTATTAAAAATACCATGAGTGACTCTGAAGGTACCTTGATAACCAATTATGATAGAAGTAGAAAATATAAAGAAGATAAGAAGGATAGAATCATAACTGCTGTGGCTCAGATCGGTAAAAGAGCTCAGGTGAGGATATTCTTCAACGGTACTGCAGGGGAATATGAGGATGACACTTATCTGTTTGACCTGATTGCAAATAATAAAATTAGTTTAGACATGATAAATGTTTATCCTGAGTCTAAAGTATTTATCATTGATGAAAGCCAATTGCCTAAATTAACGACAATATTGGATAGCAAAAATATGAGCTATGAATATAAAAGAAACTGCAGCAAAGTAACCATTATTGGCAACAAGATGCGAGGCATACCTGGTGTAATGGCAAAGGTAATAAGGGCATTATCAAAATATAAGATTGAGATACTGCAAACCTCTGACTCCCATACAACCATTTCTTGTCTGATTGCCAGCGAGTATGTAAATCAGGCAGTAAACGCACTGCATCAGGAGTTTGAATTAGGCAAGATATCTGAAAGGTAAGTAAAGCACGTAGAAATACGTGCTTTTTTTTATTAATAATTTTGCGCTAAATTCAAATAATATATTTGAATTTAAATATTAGATACATAGGAGAGTGATACCTTGAACATATACGACAACAATTTCAGAATGGTAAATCCAGAAGAAAATCCAAATCAGCAGGGTGTAGATAAGCCGACAGAGGCAATCAAGGAGCTTGGCGTTGATAAAGTACCGCAGTTTAAGAGCAACATACACTGCATACCCATAATAGGGCAAATTGAGGGTCATATACTACTGCCGCCGCAAAATAAATCAACAAAATATGAGCATATCATTCCTCAAATACTTGCAGTGGAAGAAAACCCTGAAATAGACGGATTGTTGCTTATACTTAATACTGTTGGCGGAGATGTAGAAGCCGGATTAGCAATATCAGAACTAATAGCAAGTATGAAAAAGCCATCCGTTTCACTTGTTCTAGGTGGAGGACATAGCATTGGTGTTCCTTTGGCTGTATGCAGCAGATATTCATATATTGCACCCTCTGCAACTATGACAATACACCCAATCAGAATGAATGGATTAATCATCGGAGTTCCTCAGACCTTTGAGTATTTTAGTAAAATGCAAGAGCGGATAATTGACTTTATAGTGAGTCATAGTAAAATTCAGGATGAAGTCCTTAGGAAGTATATGTTTTCAACTAGTGAGCTTGCAAACGATGTTGGCAGTGTAATTGTAGGAAGTGATGCTGTAAGCTCTGGACTTATCAATGAAATGGGCGGGTTACGTCAAGCTATGGATAAGCTTCGAGAAATAATTCAAATTGAAAAAGAAAATAAGAATACAAAACATTAAATCTGTTAATAATAGAAATGTAAAAATCCTAAAACAAAGGCCATGGAGATATTAGGCAGCTAATTCCCCATGGCCTTTGTTTGTTATCAGTAATAAGTACAAGCAATTACCTATAGAATATACTATTCAAGTAGTGAGGCGAAATGAAATGAGTATATTAAAGGTAAATGGCAAAAAAAATGTAGTTTTATTGGTTATACTTATTGTTCTGATAGAAGTAGGGGGCTTTGTTAGTGGTTTTATAAGCAACTCCGGCAGTGCACAGTACTTAGATTTCATTAAACCGGCTTTTGCGCCCCCAGGCTGGGTGTTTCCTGTAGTATGGACAATACTATATCTCTTAATGGCAATCGCTTTGTATAGAATTATACTTTTGGGCAGCTATGGTAAGAATATCAATAAGGCAATTTTATATTTTATTATACAGCTGGTATTAAATTATTTATGGTCAATTATATTTTTTAGATTTAATCTTTACGGAATTGCTTTCTTAGAGATTCTACTTATGCTATTATTTATATTGCTGACAACTGTTGAATTCTGTAAGCTTGATAAAAAAGCTGCGCTTCTGATGGTGCCCTATATATTATGGGTTTGCTTCGCTGCAGTTTTAAACTTATCTATATGGATGCTTAACAAATAGTCTAAAATATCCTATAACCAAATGAAAAATGATAAAATCGACAAAAGATAAGGTGATGAAATGAGCAAAACGATTATAATAATGGACGCACCCAATAGTGCTGTAAGCATTGAGCAAATTGGAGATGAAAATCAATATTTCTTAGGCGCTTTTGGTGAGGTAATAACTGCAATTAAGCAAGCTATTCCAGAGGCAGACCTATCTGACCCCACTCAAATAACTGCAAGCACTGACAAAGGCAACATTAGCATTGAAATAGCAAAGCATACTCCAGTTCGTGATTTTATAATGTGTTTGGAAAAAGACGAAGCCTTAGAGCTGGTACAAAAAATATGCAGTAAGACAAAGTGGAGAGCACTAGATACTGATACCGGAATGTTTATCGACATACTAACGAAGAATAATAAAGATATGGCAAATCAAAATTCTAAAAGCTGGTGGAAGTTTTGGAAAAACAGCAGAATATAAGCTGACAGACTCTAATTCTAAGGAGTTTGCCAGCTTTTTCTTTGCAATAATTTCTTTATAATGTATAATTATAGATGTTATGAAAAGAGAAAAATGTTTTGCACTATTTGAATTTAATACGATGCAAAGAGCAAAACACATATATAAAAAACAATAATTACCATAGGCTTGTCAATTATTAATTAGTGGTGGAGGTATGCTATGCCAAGGAAGAAAAAACAGTATGAAATAGGATTTGATATATTTGGAATTTTACTTATTGTTTTAAGTATTTTTTTATACATAAGTCTTTTAAGCGAAAACTCAGGTTTTATAGGAATTGGAATTAAATCAGTTTTATTGGGAATATTAGGTCTGGGAGCCTTTGTTTTCCCTGTTTTGATTGTTATTTTGGGGATTGCATTAATATATATGAAAGGCGATATGAAGCTCAATCATAGATATTATTCCTTTATCTTATTTACAGTGGCAATGCTTACTATTTTATACATAGTAGATATGAATAGTATTGATCAAGCTGTGGACCCAACCTTTACCGATACAATGGTTATAGCCTATGACCATGGCTTGCAAGGTCATGGAGGGGGAGCCCTAGGAGCTGTTATAGGATATGCTGAAGTAAAGTTATTTGATAAAATTGGAAGCATCGTTATTAATATTGGATTCTTTTTAATTGCAGTACTGATTTTCACTGAAACTTCATTTAAGTCAGTTTTAGACTTCATTAAAGCAGGTATTATAAGTGCTTATGCTGCTATAATTTCTCTTATCAAACAAAATGGAAAGCAAAAGCCTCGTAAAGAGAAAGTAAAGAAAGAAATAGTTGATGATTCATTTATAAGCAATGACCTGGTCATGGGTGAGCAAGATAGAATAAGTGAAATGGATAAGAAAATTAAAATTCTGGACTTCACCAAGAATTTTGATAGCAATTTCAAAGTGAACAATACAAGTGGGCATCCTGATAAAGCAAAACCAACGCATGTTACTGAGTTGGAGCAAATAAGAAATAAGACAAAGGAAAAGCAGGATAAAAAGTCGGAGAAGGATGAGGAACTGACTATTGTTCCAGAGCTTAAGCCCTTTAGCGGCTATGTGATACCTCCAACAAATCTGCTTAATATAAACCAAGACGTCAAAACCTTAAACAGCAAAAAAGAAGTAATGAATAATGTGAAAATATTGGAGGAAACCCTAGGCAACTTTGGCGTAAGTGCCAAGGTATCTCAGGTTTCTGTAGGTCCAACGATTACAAGGTATGAATTATCCCTTAGCCCTGGCGTTAAAGTAAGCAAAATAGTAAATTTATCTGATGATATATCACTTAGCCTGGCTTCTGCCGGAATAAGAATAGAAGCGCCCATACCCGGAAAGTCAGCTGTAGGTATAGAAGTTCCAAACAAGGATATAACAATGGTATATCTTAGAGAAGTATTGGAATCTGAAGAGTATAAAAACAAAAGGTCCAAGCTTGCTTTTGCTATAGGTAAAGACGTAGCCGGTGCAAACATTGTAGCAGATTTGGCCAGTATGCCGCACTTATTGATTGCTGGATCAACTGGCTCTGGTAAAAGTGTTTGTATTAACACCTTAATAGCAAGTATATTGTATAAAGCAACTCCTGAGGAAGTAAAACTGCTAATGATTGACCCTAAGGTAGTTGAATTAAGTGTATACAAAAACATCCCTCATTTGTTGATACCTGTTGTTACAGATCCTAAGAAGGCAGCCGGTGCTTTGAATTGGGCTGTAATGGAAATGACAGAACGTTATAAGAAGTTCGCAACGAATAATGTCAGAGATTTGACAGGATATAATGCTATCGTAAAAGATGGAGTAGTAAAGCTTCCTCAAATTGTAGTTATAATAGATGAGTTGGCTGATTTGATGATGGTATCCCCAGGAGACGTGGAAGATTCCATATGCAGGCTGGCACAAATGGCTCGTGCTGCAGGAATACATCTGGTAGTTGCTACGCAAAGACCATCTGTGGATGTTATCACAGGACTTATAAAGGCAAACATACCATCAAGAATCTCCTTCGCTGTTTCTTCCCAGGTGGACTCAAGAACAATACTTGACATGGGCGGAGCAGAGAAGTTACTAGGCAAGGGGGATATGTTGTTTTACCCTGTTGGTGAATCAAAGCCTTTGCGTGTTCAAGGTGCCTTTGTCTCTGACAAGGAAGTAGAAAAAATGGTTAACCATATAAAAGCGCAAGTACCCCCATCTTATGATGATGAAATAATAAAGAATCTTGAGCAGCAAGAAATAGATCTTGAAGATATAGACGAGGGAAGAGAAGTCGATGAACTACTGCCGACAGCTATAGAAATGGTAGTGGAAAGCAGTCAGGCATCCATCATGATGCTTCAGAGACGCCTCCGAATAGGATACAGCAGAGCGGCAAGACTTATAGACCAAATGGAAGAACGCGGTATAATAGGCGGCCATGAAGGAAGCAAGCCCAGAAAGGTCTTAATGACCAAGGATGAACTTGCAGAAATGATGGAAGTTTAGCAGGAACGCGGGAAAACAATGTCGTAATACGGCCAAATAAAGAGAATAATGAACATATAGGGCGATAACAGATCCTAAACTGCTGAAATGGTCAAATTTGACTATAATTATTGCCTGGGGAATATCATATAAACTTTTGACATGCTAAAGTCTATATAATATACTTTAATAGTTCTTTAAAGAGATGTTTCATTTTTCAAAAGAAGAAAAATTAGTTTAATAAATGTACACATATAGGAGGGAAAAGTTTTTGAGTTATAAAGTGGCCCTGGTTTCCTTAGGATGTTCTAAGAACCTAGTTGATTCGGAAGTAATGCTTAATATTTTATCTAGCAACAGCTATACCCTAACACAAGATACAAATAAAGCAGATGTTATAATTGTTAATACCTGTGGATTTATCGAAAGTGCTAAGCAGGAATCTATTGACAATATTATAGAATTAGGACAATTAAAAACGAATGGCAATTGCAAAGTACTTATTGCTTCTGGCTGTCTTGCTGAAAGATATAAGGAAGATTTAATAAATGAAATGCCTGAACTAGATGCAGTTATTGGTACAGGTGATTACAAGAATATATTAGAGGTAATAGATAGTGCCATGTCAGGAAGCAAAGTCGTGAAATTTGGGAATCAAGAAAGTGTTGATATACATGAATTGCCGAGAGTGATATCTACAATAGCGGCTTCAACTTACCTTAAGATTGCTGAGGGCTGTGACAACAGATGTACATATTGTATAATCCCAAGCCTGAGGGGCAAGTACAGAAGCAGAAGATTTGAAGATATCATTAGAGAGGCAACGGTGCTATCCGGGCAGGGTATAAAGGAACTTAATGTTATAGCTCAGGATACCACCAGATATGGAATGGATTTGTATGGCAAGTACAGAATAGCTGAGCTTTTAGACGAACTAAGAAAAATAGAGGGTATTGAGTGGATAAGACTACAATATTCATATCCTGATGAATTTGATGATGATTTGATTAATATAATAGCTACAAATGATAAAATTTGTAAATACTTAGATATCCCAATACAACATGCCAGCAATAAGATTTTAAAAAGAATGGCAAGAAGAACAACAAAAGAAGAGATTAAGGATTTGGTAGTTAAGCTAAGAGGCAAGATACCGAATATTGCCTTAAGAACCTCTTTAATAGTAGGTTTTCCCGGTGAGACTGAAGATGATTTCAAAGAGCTGGTGGACTTTGTAAAGGAGACCCGCTTTGATAGATTGGGTGTTTTTACTTACTCGAGAGAAGAAGACACACCAGCCTATAAGATGGATGAACAGGTAGACGAAGAAGTTAAACTGAAGCGTCAGGAGAGAATTATGCTGCTGCAAAGTGATATTTCTTTGGATAACAATCAAAAGATGGTTGGAAAAGTACTTAAGGTATTGATTGAGGGTATGGAGGGTAAGAAATATTACGGAAGAAGCTACAAGGATGCACCTGAAATAGATGGAAATGTATTTTTTTCTTCGAAGGAGAAACATAATCCCGGCGATTTTACCTATGTGAAAATCGTAGAAGCTTCAGAATATGATCTAATAGGAGAGGAAATTAATGAATATAGCAAATAAAATTACAATGCTCAGAATAGCAATGATACCAGTTTTTATGGGGGTTATGCTAATTGATTTCCCATTCCACATGGAAGTAGCTTTAGCTGTATTCTTGTTGGCATCTATAACTGATCATTTGGATGGACATTTGGCTAGAAAGTATAACCTGATTACGGACTTTGGCAAGTTTATGGATCCCTTAGCAGATAAGCTTTTGGTAACAGCTGCCTTTGTTATTTTAATTCAAATGGGAAGAATTGATGCTTGGATTGTATTTGTAATATTAGCCCGTGAATTTGCAGTTTCAGGCTTAAGAAGTCTTGCAGCGGCACAAAACATCATAATAGCTGCCAGCAATTTTGGCAAACTAAAAACCGTTACACAAATAGTCGCTATCTGTGTTTTGATACTAAATAATTTTCCTTTTAATCTGATAAATCTACCCATAGATACAATTTGTATATATGTAACCTTAATAATAACTGTTTTGTCCGGCTTAGATTACTTCGGAAAAAACATAAAGGTTATAATGCCAAAAAAGTTAGAGCATAAGGCTTAGTATTACACAATAAATTGGCTATGTATTAAAGTTATACTTTGATACATAGCTTTAAATTTACTCAAACTGGTATATTCAAATAGGCTAATCCGAAGAAATATGAGGAGGTTAGACATGAAATGTGAGATAATTGCCGTAGGCACAGAACTGCTTTTGGGCAATATAGTCAATAGTAATGCACGCTATTTATCTGAAAAGCTGGCAGAGTTAGGAATTGATGTACACTATCATATCACTGTAGGAGATAATATAGGCAGACTTAAGGACGTTATTGAGACAAGCCTTCATAGGTCAGATATGATTATTACTACAGGAGGCCTAGGACCCACTGATGACGATCTTACCAAGGAGGGTGTTGCTGAAGCTTTAGGGTTAAAGCTAATACCCCATAAGCAAAGCATGGAGAAGCTAGAAGGGCATTTCAAAGAAGCAAATAGGCAAATGCCCGAATGTAATAGAAAGCAGGGATATATCCCTGAAAGGGCAACAGTACTTAAGAATGACAATGGAACAGCCCCGGGCATTATGGTTGAAAAGGATCAAAAGATAATCATACTGCTGCCTGGACCTCCAAAGGAAATGATGCCAATGTTTGAGAATCAAGTATATGCTTACTTAAAAGCAAAATCAAGCTTTGTCATAAGGTCAAAAACCCTTAGGGTTGTAGGCGTCGGAGAGTCAAGCATTCAGGAGTTATTGCAAAATATTTTTGATGAACAAAAAAATCCAACCGTTGCACCCTATGCAAAGGAAGGCGAAGTGCATTTGCGCATTACTGCAAAGTGCACAAATGAAGCAGAGGCAAACAGTTTGCTTATGGAAATGGAAGCAAAGATTGCAGGTATCTTAAAGGAAAACATTTATGGCTATGACGATGAAAGCTTGGAGTATATTGTTTATAAGCTTTTAAAGGAAAAAAATAAGACTTTATCAATTGCAGAGTCCTGCACAGGAGGCATGATATCCGGCAGATTGACGAATGTATCAGGTGTATCTTCAGTATTTATGAATTCCATAGTAACTTACAGCAACGAAGCTAAAATGAAGTTTATAAATGTCAAAGAAGACACTTTGATCACCTATGGAGCTGTTAGTGCTGAAACAGCAATAGAAATGGCAAGAGGCATTAAGCAGGTATCCAGAACAGATATTGGCTTATCGGTAACAGGTATTGCAGGACCCGAAGGCGGGACACCGGACAAACCTGTAGGACTTTTCTTTATAGGAATAGCTATAGGCGATACAGTGGAGGCTCATCGCTTTTGTTATCCGGGCAGCAGAGAGCGGATTAGAAATAATGCGACCATAAAAGCATTGGACATTCTAAGGAAGAGACTTTTACAAACCTTATAATTTTCAAAAGCTATTATAATGCAAAATCTACTTTTAAAATTGATTTAATGGAAAATGTCTAAAAAAAATATCACAAAAAAATACAAACAAATGTTTGACTAATATTATGCAATATAATATAATTGATATAGAACGTTTGTTCGTATCGGATTTAAAATTTGAAAGGTAGGTGTGGCAGGTTTACCTGCATTATATGAGTGATAGGAAAAAAGCCATTGAATTGGCTATAAGCCAAATAGAAAAGCAATTTGGAAAAGGTTCTGTTATGAAACTTGGCGACAGCGCAAAATTAAATGTAGAGTCAATATCAACAGGATGTATAGATTTAGACTTAGCACTAGGAATTGGTGGTGTGCCAAGAGGCAGAATTGTAGAGATATACGGACCTGAATCCTCTGGTAAAACGACCGTTGCACTTCACGTAATAGCTGAAGCTCAAAGAAACGGCGGAGAAGCTGCATTTATAGACGTAGAACACGCATTAGACCCAGTATATGCAAAGAGTCTTGGAGTAGATATCAATAATCTAATTGTTTCACAGCCTGACACAGGCGAACAAGCATTAGAGATTTGCGAAACACTTGTTCGTAGCGGAGCTATTGACGTAATTGTCGTTGACTCTGTTGCAGCTTTGGTTCCAAAGGCTGAAATCGAAGGAGATATGGGAGATTCTCATATCGGTTTGCAAGCAAGACTTATGTCTCAAGCTTTGAGAAAGCTTACAGGAGCAATTAACAAGTCAAAAACTTGTGCGATTTTTATCAACCAGCTTAGAGAAAAAGTAGGAGTTATGTTCGGAAATCCTGAAGTAACACCAGGCGGTAGAGCACTTAAGTTCTATGCTTCTACTCGTTTGGAAATTAGAAAGATTGAAAACATAAAACAAGGCAATGACATCGTTGGAACTAGAACAAGAGCAAAGGTTGTTAAAAACAAAGTTGCACCACCATTCAAACAAGCAGAATTTGATATTATGTACGGTGTAGGTATATCAAAGGAAGGCAGTGTTCTGGATGCAGCAGCTAACAATGATATAATTATAAAGAGTGGAGCATGGTATTCCTATGGAGATACTAGAATCGGTCAAGGAAGAGAAAATGCAAAGCAGTATCTTAAGGACAATCCAGCTTTATTACAAGAGATAGATGCTAAGATTAGAGAATTATTTAGTATTGGGGCTAAAAATTCAGTAGGAGTTGTTGACGACAACGAAGCTGAAGAGAATCTAGACTAAATATAGCAAAGGCATGGTGTGAGAGAGACTCATGTCCATGCCTTTTTCATATTGAAAAATAAGGGTGAAGAATTATGATCATTACATCAATAACTCCTCAAAAAAGGAATAAGTATTTCTTTAATATTCATATAGACCATGAGTATTTTTGCAGTTTAGATGATGAAACCATATATTATATGAGGCTGAAAGAAGGCATGGAGGTTGATACAGAGCTTCTGATGGAGGCTTCTAAGAAGTCCTCATACAAAAAGGCCTTGAATTATGCTTTGAATATATTGTCCAAGTCAAGCAAGACAAAACAAGAGCTTGTTAATAAACTGTCAGAGAAAGAATATAATGAGGATACAATCGAAGCTGTAATTATAAAGATAAACGATCTTGGATATATAAACGATAAACAGTATACAGAAAATTTTATTAGAAACAAAGCAGATACAAGTCAGGGATTAAACAAAAGAACTTTGAAAAATAAGCTGATCCAAAAAGGCGTAGATAAAGAGCTTATACAGCAAAGTTTAGAAAATTCTGATATAGACGAGTATCAAAATGCTATGGTAGTAGCTGAGAAGAAACTAAGAAATCTTAAGGGAAATGGAAGAGAAAAGAAGTCAAAGCTATATGCTTTTCTAATTAATAAGGGATTTGATTATGAAGTATGCAGTAAAGTGATTAACAATATTGATATAACTGAATAAAAGTGGATTAAAACAGGTAAAATTATACTTGGTGACAAGTGCAATATTGGTTTGCATAAAATGCATATAACTTGACAAAAAATTGCAAAAGTTATAAAATAATTTTGGGTGTATCAAATGTTTTTTTTTATTTTAATTAATGAATATCTTCCAATTTTGGAGTTTTCATATTATTTAGGAGGTGAATAAACTATCGGGAATTTTAACGCAATAGTAGTACCAATAATTACCTTGTTAGTAGGATCACTTATAGGGTATTTTATTAGAAGATATATTGCAGAAGGCAAGATTAAAAATGCCGAGTCAGTAGCAAGAAGGATATTGGATGAAGCCAACAAAGAAGCTGAGACTAGTAAAAAAGAACTGGTACTGGAAGCTAAAGAAGAGGTTCACAAGCTTAGAGCTGAATTAGACAGAGAAATCAGAGACAGAAGAAATGAAGTTCAGCGTATCGAAAGAAGACTGTTGCAAAGAGAAGAGCTTTTGGAGAAAAAGGTTGATTCTTTAGAGCAAAGAGAAGAAAGCATGAACAAGAAGCAAAAAGAAACACAAAAAGTTCATGATGATTTGCAAGACCTATACAAAAGACAAGTAACAGAGCTTGAAAGACTTTCAGGACTTTCATCAGATGAAGCGAAACAGCTATTGTTAAATGATATTGAGAAGGAAATAAAGCATGAAGCTGCTATGATGATAAAGGACATTGAGTCAAAGGCTAAAGAAGAAGGCGACAGAAAAGCAAAGGAAATCATTTCTCTTGCAATCCAAAAATGTGCAGCTGATCACGTTGCAGAGACAACAGTATCTGTTGTAGCTCTACCTAACGATGAAATGAAGGGTAGAATAATAGGCAGAGAAGGCAGAAACATAAGAACACTAGAAACATTAACTGGTATAGACTTAATAATTGATGATACACCAGAAGCAGTTATACTATCAGGATTTGATCCTATAAGAAGAGAAGTTGCAAGAATTGCACTTGAAAAGCTTATAGTTGATGGAAGAATACATCCAGCCAGAATAGAAGAAATGGTTGAAAAGGCGAAAAAAGAAGTTGAAGCTTATTTAAGAGATCAAGGCGAGCAGGCAACCTTTGAAACAGGGGTACACGGTTTACATCCTGAATTGATAAGATTGTTAGGCAGATTGAAATTTAGAACAAGCTATGGACAAAACGTTCTTAATCATTCTCTAGAAGTGGCACATTTAGCAGCAACAATGGCTGCAGAGCTTGGCGCAGATGTTAAGCTAGCAAAGAGAGCTGGTTTACTTCATGATATAGGTAAAGCAGTTGATCATGAGGTTGAAGGTCCACACGTACAAATTGGTGCGGATTTAGCAAAGAGATATAAAGAAAACAATGAAATAATACATGCAATTGCAGCTCATCATGGTGATATAGAAGCTACAACCGTTGAAGCAGTTCTTGTACAGGCAGCAGATGCAATCTCAGCCGCAAGACCGGGTGCAAGAAGAGAAACACTTGAGTCATATATAAAGAGATTGGAAAAGCTAGAAGATATAGCTAATTCAATTGATGGAGTAGAAAAATCTTTTGCAATTCAAGCCGGAAGAGAAATCAGAATCATGGTTAAACCGGATGAAATAGGTGATGCAGACATTATAACTTTAGCAAGGGATATCGTAAAGAGAGTTGAAAGCGAACTTGAGTATCCTGGGCAGATAAAGATTAATGTTATAAGAGAAACAAGGGCAATTGAATATGCAAAATAAAAATGCGCGGCTGTAATGCCGCCTTTTTTAATGATATAATTCATATTAGATATATGTGAATTGAAATATAACGAATTCAATAGGACATCTTAAGGAATAATAATAAGGTAAATATACATAAGAAATAAATGAAAAAACAGTAAATATGTTTTATGTAAATTAAAAAAAACACAGCATGCTAACTTTTGCTGTAAAATTTATGAAAGAACACTGTAAAATTAACTTTGTGTAAATGTTGCCTACGACTCCTAAAGTCGTCTACACAACATTAACACAAACTAAACTTTAAAGTGTTCCTAGGAGGCTAATATGAACATACTTTGTATTGGGGATATAGTAGGAAAGCCTGGGCGCAATTTTATTAATACTCGGCTGCCTAAGCTTATACAAGAATATAAGATTGATTTTGTTGTCGCCAATGGCGAGAACTGTGCACATGGGGTGGGAATAACAAAGAACACCTATGACGAACTGGTATATGCTGGTGTTGATGTTATAACCTTGGGGAACCATACATGGGCAAAGAGGGAAGTACTAGAATTTATTGAGGATAAAACGAACCTAATTAGACCTGCAAACTTTCCAACAAATAACCCAGGAAAGGGATATACCATCATGGAAAAAGCAGGCAAAAGGATTGCTGTAATCAATCTGGTCGGCAGAGTTTATATGGAGAGCTATGATTGTCCATTTAGGAAGGTAGATGAAATACTTGCTAAAATTGAAAACCAAGCTGACATCATTATTGTAGATTTTCATGCAGAGGCTACTTCAGAAAAATTGGCAATGGGTTGGTACTTAGATGGGAAGGTTACAGCCGTGTTTGGAACACATACACATGTACAGACCTCTGATGAAAGGTTAATGCCTCAGGGAACAGCTTATATTACAGACGTTGGAATGACCGGACCTTATAATTCAATACTAGGTGTAGACAAAGACATTATTATTAAGAAATTTATCACTTTAATGCCAGGTAAACATGAGGTGGCTGAAGGGTTGGCTATATTTACAGCCCTATTATTCGAAGAGGATAATAACAAGGCAAAATCAATAAAAAGACTAAGCATTGTAGAAGAATAACAAATAATATGAAAAGTGAGAAATAAAGAGGAATTTGGCTTTATATGTAGAATATTCCTGTGTGTATTACTATTTCAGGGGGGGATCATAGCATGGAAATATTAAAGGTATCAGCAAAATCCAATCCAAATTCTGTAGCTGGAGCATTAGCAGGCGTTATTAGAGAAAAAAATGGCGCTGAAATTCAGACTGTCGGAGCAGGTGCTTTGAATCAGGCAATAAAAGCAGTAGCAATTGCAAGAGGGTTTGTGGCTCCTAGTGGTATTGATCTTATTTGTATACCTGCCTTCACAGATGTAAACATTGACGGCGAAGAAAGAACAGCAATCAAATTACTGATCCAACCGAGATAAAAAAACATGAATACCTGCAATTTGCAGGTATTCTGTAATTTAAGACATAAAAGAACTTTTTTTCACACATCATAAATTTGAATCCTATTATTGGATAGTGATATAATATGTAATGGTCCTAGAATTATTGTGAAAAAGGCTGTCATATACAAAATCATGTTTTTGTATCATAGCAATATATTTTTCATAATATATCAATTAGGAAGGTTTCACGCCTTCAGAATTTGATATAATAAGTTTGCAGCAAAACATACAGTTAGTAATAATCAATCTTCAAACAAAATGGGAGGATTCTTATGCATAAGGCAGATTTGCATGTTCATACGATTGCATCTGATGGCTTATTAAGTCCTGAGGAAGTTGTCAAATGGGCTGCATACAAAAAGCTGAGTGCTATAGCTATTACCGATCATGACACAATTAAAGGTATACAGCCTGCGGCTTTAATCAGCAAGCAATACAATGTTGAGGTTATACCGGGAATAGAGTTTAGCAGTGAACATATGGATGAAGAGATACATATATTGGGTTATTACATTGATTATAATAATGACTGGCTTAAGGTCAAATTAGATGAAATGTACCAGTCAAGATATATCCGTGCAATAAGAATGATAGATAAGTTAAATGAGATAGGTATCAATATAAGCTTAGAACAAGTCAAAAGTATTGCAGAAGGCGGCACCATAGGACGACCGCATATTGCAAGGGCAATGCAGGAAAATGGATATATTGATAATGTCAAGGAAGCCTTTAATAAGTATATTGGCAAAGGCGGTTCAGCCTATGTTGAAAGGTACAGAATAAAATGCCAGGAAGCTATTGATATTATCAAGCAGTTAGGGGGTGTTCCAGTTTTGGCGCATCCAGGTCTAATAAATAACAAGGACTGCATAAGTGATATCATAGAAATGGGCATTGAGGGTATAGAAGTGTATCATACAAAGCATGATGATAAAATTGTAAGATACGCCTTAAAGCTTGCGGCAGAGCGGAAGCTGTTCATTACAGGTGGTTCCGACTGTCATGGTATATTTTTGCATAATGAACCTATATTGGGGAATGTATGGGTTGATTATAAATATGTTGAGCTCTTAAAAGCGAAATCTGAACATACGAGACAAGAAAATATGAACTTAACGGAGGGTTTATAGTGGAATTAAGAATTTCTGATAAAATATCAAAGATTGCGCCATCGATCACATTATCCATAGATGCAAAGCTAAAGCAAATGATTGCTGATGGTATAAAGGTCTATGGCTTTGGAGTTGGCGAGCCTGATTTTGATACACCAAAATATATTAAAGATGCAGCAATGGAAGCCATTGAAAAGGGCTTAACTAAGTATACAGCGGCTCAAGGAACATTGGAACTTAGAAAGGCTATTTGCGACAAGATGAGAAGAGATCATGGATTAGAGTATAATCCCAATCAGGTAATTGCGTCCAGTGGTGCGAAGCACTCCTTGTCAAACAGTTTTGCAGCAATACTTAACCCCGGGGATGAAGTAATAGTACCGGTTCCATATTGGGTAAGCTACACAGAGATAATCAAGCTTAACGATGGAGTACCAGTACTCGTTCCTACTAAGAAGGAAAACAGCTTTAAAATAACGAAGGAAGAGCTGATGGCAGCAGTAACTTCAAATACAAAGGCAATACTACTAAATACACCTAACAATCCAACAGGCTCTATCTATACAGAGAATGAATTAAAGGATATTGCTGATGTTGCAGTTAAAAATAACATTTATATAATTTCTGATGAAATTTATGAAAAGTTAGCCTACGATGGCAAGAAGCATTTCAGTATAGCCCAGCTAGGTGAAGATATAAAAGAACTTTCTATAGTTATAAATGGAATGTCTAAAGCCTATGCCATGACAGGTTGGAGACTTGGATATGCCTGTGCCAGTGAAAAGATTATAAAGGCCATGTCAAGTGTACAAAGTCATGCAGTGTCACATCCTAGTTCAATAACTCAATATGCTTCAACAGCAGCCTTAAATGGACCACAGGATGATGTGCACATAATGATTGAGCAGTTTGCAAAGAGAAGAACTTATATGTTTGATAGATTGAACAAAATTGAAGGAATTAAATGCTTGATGCCTGATGGTGCTTTTTATATTTATGTTGACATAACAAACTATATGGGTAAAAAGCTATGCGGCGAAACTATAAACTCATCCTTAGATTTTGCACAAATACTACTAGAGCAAGGTCATGTAGCGGTTATTCCTGGGGCTGCTTTTGGAACTGATAATTTTATTAGATTTTCCTACGCAACATCAATGGAGATCATTGAAAAAGGCCTTGATGCTTTTGAAGACTTCATTAAGAATAACCTAAAATAGAAGGGATATAAGATGGAAAAATCAAAAATAGATACAAGTATATATCAAAATCCTTTGACTGCAAGATATGCCAGCAAAGAAATGTCTTTTATTTTCTCAGATGATTACAAGTTTTCAACATGGAGAAAGCTATGGGTTGTTTTGGCGGAAAGTGAAATGCAGCTTGGGCTAAATATTACAAAACAGCAGGTAGATGAACTAAAGCAGCATATATATGATATAAACTATGAGGTCGCAGAGCAAAGAGAAAAAGAAACAAGACACGATGTTATGTCTCATGTGTATGCTTATGGAATTCAGTGTCCAAATGCAAAGCCAATCATACATCTTGGTGCAACCAGTGCTTATGTAGGTGACAATACAGATGTCATTCAGATGACTGAAGGCATTAAGCTTATAAAAACGAAGCTTATTAATACAATGAATAATATGGCTAAGTTTGCATTAAAATATAAGGATTTACCGACCTTAGGCTTTACACATTTTCAAGCAGCACAGCTTACTACTGTAGGAAAGCGCTGCACACTTTGGCTGCAGGATTTTCTTATGGATTTGGAAGAACTGGAGTTTCAGCTAAGCAGGATGAAATTGCGTGGCGTAAAAGGAACTACAGGAACTCAGGCAAGCTTTATGTCACTATTCAATGGTGACCATGACAAAATCAGAAGACTGGACCAAATGGTCGCTGAGAAAATGGGATTTGAGAAGACTTTTGCTGTAACAGGGCAAACTTATTCAAGAAAACTTGATAGTCAAGTGTTGAATGTCTTAGCTCAAATTGCTGAATCAGCATATAAGTTTAGCAATGACATGAGACTACTCCAGCATTTAAAGGAAGTTGAAGAACCCTTTGAAAAGCAGCAGATTGGTTCATCTGCAATGGCCTATAAAAGAAATCCTATGAGAAGCGAGCGAATAAGCGCTTTATCAAGGTTTGTAATTGTAAATACCCTTAACCCAGCTATAACAGCTGCAACGCAGTGGTTCGAAAGAACGCTGGATGATTCTGCCAATAAGAGAATTGCAATACCTCAAGCTTTTCTAGCAGTTGACAGCATACTGAATATCATGATTAATATAACCTCTGGTATGGTTGTATATGAAAAAATGATTAAAAAGCATGTGGACCTAGAGCTGCCATTCATGGCAACAGAGTCCATATTAATGGAAGCTGTAATGCGTGGGGGAGATAGACAGGAGCTTCATGAAAAGATCAGGGTATATTCCATGGAGGCGGGAAAAAGAGTCAAGGAAGAGGGCTTGGACAACAATCTAATTGATTTAATAAGGCAGGACAATGAATTCAAGCTAACATTTGACGAAATTGAAAAACTCATGGATGCTAGGAATTTCATAGGCAGAGCCCCAGAACAAGTGGATGAATTCTTGGAAGAACATATTAATCCAATTCTTCAAAATAACATGGATATATTGAATATTAAGGTAGATTTAAAAGTTTAGTTTTTACTTGACATATTATACTAAATATATTAAAATTCTTTTAATAAGTAACGACAATGATGGGAAGAGTAGATATAATGAGGGAACAAAGCGAGTTGATGAGGGTGGAAGATCAACGTCATAATTATATTGAAGAACATCCTTGAGTCTATAACCGAAATGTTTAAAGTAGGCTTATACGGCACCAAACCGTTATCCTTGGACAGTATTAAATGATTATTTACATAACTTATTAGATACTGATGAAGTTGGCCAGTTAGCTGGCAATTTGGGTGGTACCGCGAATTAACCTTTCGTCCCTTTTATGGGGATGGAAGGTTTTATTTTATTTTTGAAAAAATAAAAGGAGGAAATTAGTATGAAAGACGTAACAATTAAGCAATTGTACAGACAGGATGGTCATTTTGTAGGAGAAAAGGTTAGCGTATGCGGTTGGGTAAGGACAGTGAGAGCATCCAAGAACTTTGGATTTATAGAACTAAATGATGGAAGCTTCTTTAAAAACATTCAAGTTGTATTTGAGGAAGGTTTAGAAAACTTCAAGGAATTATCAAAGCTAACTGTAGGCTCATCACTTCGAATTAAAGGTGTTGTTGTTGAATCACCAGGAGCTAAGCAGCCCTTTGAGGTAAAAGCTGAAAGCGTTGAGATTGAGGGGCATTCAACTTCAGATTATCCTCTTCAAAAGAAAAGCCACAGCTTTGAATTCTTAAGAAGCATAGCCCATTTAAGACCTAGAACAAATACTTTTTCAGCTGTATTTAGAGTTAGATCTTTAGTTGCTTTTGCTATTCATAAATTCTATCAAGAAAGAGGCTTTGTATATGTCCATACACCAATAATCACAGGCAGCGATGCTGAGGGTGCAGGAGAAATGTTCAGAGTAACAACCCTTGATATGGAAAACTTACCAAGAGATGAACACGGCAAAATTGATACAAGCAAAGATTTCTTTGGTAAGGAATCAAACCTTACTGTTAGTGGTCAACTTAACGGAGAGACCTACTGTATGGCGTTTAAAAACATATATACCTTCGGACCTACTTTTAGAGCAGAGAACTCAAACACAACAAAGCATGCTGCTGAGTTTTGGATGATTGAACCTGAAATAGCCTTCGCTGATTTGGAAGATGATATGGAGCTGGCAGAGGATATGCTGAAGTATATAATCAGCTATGTTCTGGAAAACGCACCAGAGGAAATGGAATTCTTCAATAAGTTCATAGACACAACACTACTTGAAAGATTGAACAATGTTGTAAGCTCAGACTTTGCAAGGGTAACATATACAGAAGCATTAGAGCTTTTAAGAAACTGCGGAGAGACCTTTGAATATCCAATTGACTGGGGCTGTGATTTACAGACTGAGCATGAAAGATATTTAACAGAAAAAATCTTCCAAAAGCCAGTATTTGTAACGAACTATCCTAAGGATATCAAATCCTTCTATATGAGACTTAACGATGACGGCAAAACAGTGGCAGCTACAGATTTGCTAGTGCCAGGTGTTGGAGAACTGATCGGAGGAAGTCAGAGAGAAGAAAGACTTGATGTTTTAGAGCGTATGATGGAAGAAAAGGGACTAAATAAAGAGGATTACTGGTGGTATTTAGATCTTAGAAAATACGGCGGAACAAAGCATGCGGGCTTTGGCTTAGGTTTTGAAAGAGCTATAATGTACATTACCGGTATGGCAAACATAAGAGATGTAATTCCATTCCCAAGAACAGTAAAAACAGCAGAGTTCTAAAAAATACACCTACATCGGAGCAGATAAATAGGCTCTGATGTAGGTGTTAATGTATAGGAGGTCAAAATGAAAAACAACTATAAGTATTTTCAAAATAAAGAATGTGAATATTTTCCCTGTCATAAAATAAATAATGATGAAAATTTTAATTGCCTTTTTTGCTATTGCCCATTGTATTTTTTAGAAGAATGCGGCGGCAACAATAAGTCAATAAATGGCATCAAAGATTGCTCGAATTGTATGATACCTCACGGCGAAAAAGGGTATGATTATATTGTAGGCAAAATAATGGACTCAAACAGAAAAAAGACATTCTCTAAGGAGTGATTTAATGAGAAAAAAACTATGTTTGGTATTGGCAGCGATACTTATAGCAACTACCCTAGTAAGCTGCAGCAATGGTACTAATGAATCACCTAATAATGCAGATACTGGAACACAAGAAGTAAATAAGGTAGCACCAATAGAAAAAGGAAATTTCTATAATATAAGTGCTGAGTTAAATGAAAAAGATAAAACCCTAAGTGCTACCGAAAAAGTTAGATTTGTAAATAATGAAAATGTGGACCTGAAAGAGCTGTATTTTCATGTTTACACCAATGCATTTAAAGAAAAAGATACGGCGCCATTTCTATTTGATGATTTCAACAGGGCATACTCAAGAGGCTTTCAATCAGGTTATACTGAGATTTCCACAGTTAAAGCAAACAATGGTGGAGATTTAAAATTTTCCTTCCAAGGTGAGGGAAATACAATTATGAAGGTAGAACTGACAGAGCCTTTGAAACAAGGAAGCGCAATAGAATTAACCATGGATTTTAAAGTAACGATACCACCTGCCAATGAGCGTTTTGGATATGGTGAAGATCACTTTAATTTAGGCAACTGGTACCCTATTGTAGCGGTATATGACAAAGAAGGATGGAATTTAGATAAATACTATCCAATTGGTGATCCTTTTTACAGTGATTCCTCAAATTATGATGTCACAATAAAAGCACCAAAAGAGTATATAATTGCTTCCTCCGGCATTCTTTTAAAGGAAAAGGAAGAAGGGGAAAACAAAACATGGCAATTCCAAAGCAGTAATATGAGAGACTTTGCTTTTATTGCAAACAAAAACTTCAAGGTTTCGGAGAAAACAGTTGATGGAACCATTGTAAAATCATATTACTACAAAACTGATGAAAAAAGAGGAAAAGACGCTCTTGACACTGGAGTTAAATCCATTAAGGTATTTAATGAAAAGTTTGGTAAATATCCATATCCAGTCTATTCTGTAGTAGAAACAGTTTTTCCTAGCGGTATGGAGTATCCGGGCTTAGTGTATATCAGTGAAAATTACTATAAAACAATCTCCAATAAGGATGCCTTGACGATAGTAGTAGTACATGAAACTGCCCATCAATGGTGGTACAGCTTAGTAGGAAACGATCAGATTGACGAAGCATGGCTAGATGAAGGTTTTGCAACGTATTCAGAAAGCGTATATATTGAAAATGCTATAAGTGAGGAAAGAGGCAAAAACTATTTCAATAATAGTGTTGAAGAAAGACATAATGAAGTCATTGCAGAAAAGGTTATAGATGGCGTAGTTGTAAGAGGATTAGAGGATTTTAGAAACTGGGATGATTATGGTCCGACAGTTTATACTAGAGGAGCAGTTGTGTTAAATGAACTTAGAAACAAGTTTGGCGACGAAAAGTTCTTCGAAATCATGCAGAAATATTTCATGGAATATGAATTTAAAATTGCCACATCAGAAGATTTTATAAATGTAAGTGAAAAAGTAACAGGACAGCAATTGGATGAATTCTTTAATACATGGCTTTATGCTAAATAGCTTAAAAGAGGCATGTTTCAAAAAAAAATATAATTTACAAAATCAGTAGGAGCATCTGCTTTATTTTACAAAGAAGTATTTTTGCAACATGCAAATCAAGAAGAATGTTTTGCACATTCTGATTTAATTCAAAGGTGTAGTGCAAAACATACAGCATATATTAACAGACATAAATAAATTTAAATTACAAAAAATAAATTTAATGATGAGAAAGGAGCATAAGCATATGAGAGTTTTATTTGCTATTTTGCTGTCTTGTATCTTGTCATTAAATTTATTTTTCTACTCGGAGGAACTTCAAGGCTATAGTGCTACCTTAGCTACTCAAAATGCAGCAAGCACAGCCAGAATAGAGGGTCTAAGAAGCCTAGGTTATTATAAATACGAATATAAGGATGACAATCTTAATTTTAGAAACGCCGTTTTACATTTTCAGAGCGATTCCAATTTAACAGCTGATGGAATTGCAGGAAAACACTTTCAATCTGCATTAAATAAAAGGCTGCAACTAGGAAAAGGTGTTGCCTATAATGATTATGTAAAGAAGTCTCCCAGTAGCAAAATCTGGCTTACAATAAATAAGAGTAATAAAATACTTACGGTTTATTGGAACAAGACAGCAATTAAAAAGTATCCTGTAGCAATAGGAAGGACCAATTTTGTAACACCTGAGGGTAAATTCAGAATTAAATCAAAGGTTGTAAATCCTAGATGGTCCGGTGGCGGTCACGCTGAACCCGTAAATGGAGGAGACAAGAAAAATCCTTTAGGTTATAGATGGTTAGGCTTAACCATAGGAAACAAAAATAAATATGGAATACACGGTAATAATAATCCTTATTCTATTGGTCAGAACATTTCTAGAGGATGTATCAGGATGCTGAACCCTGATGTTGAAGACTTATATAACAAAGTTAATAAGAATACAATTGTATGGATTGGCTCAGATAATGATCTTAGAAGATGGGGCGTATTTCAAAACAGTATAATTAATTAAAACCGCCGAAAGGCGGTTTTAATTAATTATACAAAAAATAAAAAAACTGCAATATCATTGCAGTTAAAATACGTATATGGCAGGGGTACTAGGACTCGAACCTAGGCCAACGGTTTTGGAGACCGCTACTCTGCCAACTGAGCTATACCCCTAAGAGACAATATTTATTATATAAAAAATTCGACAAATAGTCAATAAGTATTTTATAGAAATATACAATAATTATGTAAATTATGATATATTTATTTTGGAGGTGTTAAAATGTATAGAGAAATGAGAAGAAAAGACAGACTTATGTTAGATTCGGAGGCACTGGATATTCTAATCAAGGGTGAGTACGGAATGCTTGCAACCTGTGATGCAAAGAGTATGCCATACGTAGTCCCAATGAGCTATGCTTATGCTGACAATTGTTTATATCTTCACTGTGCCAAAGCGGGGCATAAGCTGGATAACATTATAGCAAACCCTAAGGTTTCATTTTGTGTGGTCGGAAACACAAAGGTACTTCCAGAAGAATTTGCTACTGCATACGAAAGTGTCATATTATTTGGTACAGCGGAGATAATAGAGGATAAGCAGGAAAAGATAAATGGATTAATGACACTAGTTGATAAATATTCACCTGGTTTTAAAATGCAAGGAGCGGAGTATATAAATAAAGATATGAACTTAACTCGTGTCATAAAAATAAATATTGAGCACATCACAGGAAAACAAAGAGGCGAATAATTTTTGAAATATCCCTTTTTAATCCATCTACATATATGATAATATATAAAAAGAATAGCTCCGAGTTTGCAAAGCCTGTGGATTACGTTCTATGGCTTGCAAACCGATAGGGTATCATTGGAAACGGTGGTGCCTCCCTTTTGGAAAGGAGCAGCATTAAGTTTTTTTTGTGCTGTCTAAACTCTCCAAAGTGAGAGTTTTTTTTATTGGTCTAGCTATTCAAAAAATAGTAGGAGGACAAAAATGAAAAAAAGAAGTTTATTATTAACCCTCGTATCCCTACTGATCCTTGTTGTATTTCTCGTAGGGTGCACCGCAAATCAACCAACTCCAGCTCCAGGGACAGCAGAAAATACAACTGTACCTACTGAGGATAAAGAAATAATACTATCAACAACAACAAGTACACAGGACTCGGGTTTACTAGATTACCTTCTGCCAGAGTTCACAAAAGATACAGGCTACGATGTGAAAACAGTAGCAGTAGGAACTGGACAAGCATTAAAAATGGGTGAAGACGGTGAAGCAGATGTATTATTAGTGCATTCAAAAGCTTCTGAGGAAGAATTTATAAAGGCTGGTCATGGGTTACAGCGGTTTGATGTAATGTATAATGATTTCATACTTATTGGACCTAAGGATGATGCTGTAGTAAAGAGCAATTCCCAAAATGAAGTACTTAAAGCAATGCAGTACATAAAAGATCATAAAATGAAGTTCATTTCAAGAGGAGATGACTCAGGAACTCATAAGGCAGAACTGAAGCTTTGGAAGGCTATTAATATAGAGCCAGCAGGTGACTGGTATATATCTGCAGGAAAAGGTATGGGCGCAGTACTTCAAATGGCAGATGAAATGAAAGCATATACAATCACCGATAGAGCTACTTTTCTTTCTATGAAGGATAAAATTGATTTAGATATAATGGTGGAGCAAGATCCTAAATTATATAATCAATATGGGGTAATTGCAGTAAATCCAAATAAAAGTGAAAAAATAAATAGCGAAGGTGCACAAGCATTTGTGAATTGGATACTATCAGAAAAGGTTCAAAAGCTTATAGGGCAATTTGGGGTAGATAAGTATGGACAGCCACTGTTTGTACCTAATGCAAGCAAATAGGAACGCACACTGCAATCTAATAATTATTGGACGCATATTTGTGCGTCCTTTTATATGCTATAATTTAATTATTAATATTAAAGGGGCGATTATTTTGAATGAAACGATAAACCTTTTAAATCGGAGAAAATCCGTGAGAGCTTATGAGGATAAACCTATCCCAAGTGACGTGAAAGATGAGATAATTAAATCAGCTATGAGAGCTCCCACCGCAGGGAATATGATGCTTTACAGCATTATCGATATAACAGATCAAGGTATAAAAGATAAATTGGCTGAAACTTGTGATGATCAGCCATTTATAGCCAAAGCACCATTGGTATTAATGTTTTTTGCAGATTACCAGCGTTGGTATGATTATTTTAAAGTCTGTGGCGTCACTAGTTCTATGGGGATAACTGAGGATGAAGTTAGAAAGCCTGAAGAAGGTGATTTAATGCTAGCCTGCAGTGATGCGTTAATTGCAGCGGAGAATGCTGTTGTAGCCGCAGATGCTTTAGGCTTAGGTTCATGCTATATAGGAGATATAATGGAAAACTACGAAGTACATAAAGAACTTTTGGGTCTGCCAGATTATGTATTTCCAATATCCATGGTTGTTTTTGGTTATCCTACAGAGCAACAGAAGGAAAGACAGCAGCCTGAGAGATACGATAAGAGGTTTATTGTTTTTGAAAACAAATATAAACAATTAAATAAAGATGAGTTTGACGAAATGTATGCCAGGACCCATGAAAAAATGAAAAGCTTTAATAATGGCAAATTAGAAAAAAGTGCAGGCGAAGTAATGTATACAAAGAAATATACAGCAGATTTCACAAAAGAAATGAATAGATCGGTCAGAGCAGCTTTAAAGAAATGGAATCAAGAAACTGAGTAATGACTTAGAACATGAAGCTACAGCGAGATGCACTTAGTTACTGTGAGTTAGAACAAAGATTTAGCTGAATTCAATAAAAAGTGTGCATACATGCTGCTACCCAGAAACGTCTAGAGATAGTCACTGGACAGGTATACAATACTGAAGAGTCATACATTACTCATTTTGCAGAAGTAATGAAGGCTATGTTCTATATAAATAAATATGAAAAGATATTTGATAAGACGAGATAATTTCGTCTTATTTTTATTTTTCGCATAATGTTTACTTATTACTAGAAATCAGTATGTAACAAGTAAATTTACTAAATGATAATTTATTTGAAGAAAGTATGTAGTTTACTTGGGAAAAGCTGCTCCTATAATATAGATTAGCAGCAAAGTATAATAAAAGATATGATTGCAAAACTATAAAAATCAGAGGTGTTAATATATATTTATAGATTAAAATAAGCACGCTCTTATATAAGCCTGAAGCTGTATGAAAGAGTGTTTTTTCTAATGTACAATAAATTGACTCAATATATACTTGTATAATATTACATAAATGTAGTAAAATGTTAATGCTGATTAGCTATAATTATGATTTATAATGCATAGATGATGTAAGTGCTGCTTCACAAACCACTAATGAAGAGGATGTGTTTATTTGTCAAAACCTAAAGATATGAAGAGACTTGTAATATACTATGAAATTATTATGGCTTTAATGGCTCTAGTGGCAGTGTATATATCTATAATGGATTTTGCGGGACGAATCTCTTTAGAGGAACCTTCGTTCTATTACTACATAGACCTATCTATACTGATTGTCTTCGCTGTAGATTATATCACCAGATTTGTCGCTGCTAAGGATCGAAAGAGATTTTTCTTTCAGAATATTTTTGATCTCCTAGCAATTATACCATATAGTTCAATTTTTAGGGCTTTTAGATTAGCAAAGTTGGTACAGCTGATGCGCTTGATCAAAGTTTTTAAAATAGTAAGGATACTTATATTTCTTAGAAGGTTTATTGACAGAGCAGGCCGTTTTCTAAATACAACTGGCTTTATTTATGCTATTTATTCTACCATTACAATAATGCTTCTTGGATCAGTGGGAATTTATTATTTTGAATCGGGAAAGACTGTGGATTCCTTTGGCGATGCTCTTTGGTGGAGCTTTGTTACTGCCACAACGGTTGGCTATGGAGACATATCACCAATTACTGTGGAAGGAAGGATTATAGCTGCTATAGTAATGCTTTCGGGTATTGGGTTTATAGGTACGCTGACGGGAACAATTACTACCTTTTTTATAAATATGAAAAGTATCACTCCAACTGTAGAAAAGCAGCAAAAAGATATAGATATTAGGGATTTAAATCAGCAGGAATATGACGATGTTCTGAGGTTTATTGAATTTATAAAAAGCAAAAGGTAAAGCTGCTTGGTAATTGAAAAAGAATATTATAAAGCGTGAGCAGGCAGAATATATCACAAATACAATAAAGAAGTTTATTATTGTATGTTCATAATGACAACTATAGATAATTTTGATATAATAAAATATCCCAAAAATATAATATATTGGAGGTAAGTTGATGATAGGTATTGGTAACGTAGGATTATTTGTTTTGGCAACTTCGGCTGTAATACTCTTCGCAACTCTGGTTTTTGAACTGCTTACAAAGTACAATGCATGGGAAGAGATTCAAAAAGGGAATATGGCGGTTGCCTTTGCATTAGGAGGCATAGTCATTGGAGTCGCAAATATCATGCATTTTGCTATCACCACCAATGAAACACTGTTTGATTCGATAAAATGGGGTGGATTAGGTACAGCTTTACTGCTTATCGTCTACTTTGTATTTGAACTTTTGACCCCAAAGCTCAATGTCAATGATGAAATAGCTAAGGGAAATAAAGCCGTTGGTTTTCTATCCTTTGTTTTTTCCATTGCTTTCAGCATTATCATTGGCGCCAGCATAGTATAGGAGGCTTGTATGTTTGTGAAGGATATATATATTTATTCCACATTGGAGGCTTGGCTGAGAGAAGAGCCTGACACAGTTATCCGAGGCTCTGTTAACAGCAAAGGCAACAATTGGATAGAAATCGTTGATGAAAATAATTTGTATCAAATCATTAATTTAGATAGGCTATTTGCAATTGTGTATTGATAAAGGAAGTACATATGGATATAAATTTGTCAGCTTATGATTTAAAAAAGGCATACAGAAAATGGCATGAAGCAGCCGGAATATTTCGCTGCTTTGTTCGCGCGTCCAACTTTGTTTCCCTTAAGCATTATTCCGATTTTGCACTTGAACAGTCATCCGGAGAGAATGCGGGATTTGTAAGGAAAGTATCGGATGCTGTTTCAAAGTACCATACTGAGGATACCATTGTTTTTATAGAGCTTCCCGATGTTGTTGCCATTGAGGCTGCCATTGAGTCTTACAAGAGAAATAATATTGCACCGATTATAACATTCAATGGGCTGCTTCATCCAGAAGGCATTGTAGGAAGCAAGGCGTATATCAGCAGCCTGCTTAAAAGCAGCGAGGAATTGAATGGAGCCCAGACACAAGGTTATGCCTTTATATTGGATAGCAACAGGTTTGGTGATTTTGGATCAGAAGTGTTGCGACGTCAATTTAACAATCAGTATGAACTGAGCGAGGAGGATCTGCCAAGCTGGGAAGCGTTGACGGATCTTGGCTATAAGAATGTATTGCACCTGGGTACAGGTGATATGAAGGAAGATATGGAGGCTTATTTTGAGTATCTAAAGGAAAACGGAGCGCAGATACGCAAAGTGAGCATGGGAGGATAGGTATGGATAATATCGACTTGAATCAAAAGGACAGTCCCAAGGCGGAGAAGGTGAAGGAAGTAAAGGATATGCTTAAAGTCAACAAGGCAGCTGCTTTGGGACTTGCAGTGCTCCTTACCTTAAGTACTGCTTTGAGCGGTTGTACTCCAGCTAAGGAGGAAGAGGAGGAGGATGAATCCTACTACAGCGGTGGCGGTGGTCACTATTATTACCGCGGTGGTGGCTTTAGTACTAGTACATGGAGCAAGTATTCACCAGCCTACTCAAAACACAGTTACTCAGCACCAAGAGCAAAAATCATAGGTGGATAAAATGTATAGAAACCAAATGAAACTAACAGAAACACTGATGTTTGACTATTACTTAGTAAGTTCCTCAAGAGAAAACGAAATATTTTCACCATTTTCTCATTACATCAATAAAGAATTGCACCAGTCGATGGTAGAATCGGCAGAAACTCTTGATAAGCTCGTAAGAAAAATTATTAAAAAGCATAACAATGAATCGAGAAGGTATTTTGAGATTGGTGAATTCATGTACCAGCATGATATTCTGGGACTTGAGATACCTTTAATGCCATTTTTTTGGACCCGCTATGATGCTTTCTGTCGAGCGGAAGGAGGCATCTTCTTTAGTGAATTTAACTATGACAAACCTTGTGCACAAAGAGAAATCCTATTGTCCGGTGATTTTGGCCCCATAGACAATCCCAATAAAGGTTTTGCGGATCAATTCAGAAAAGGTTTTCAGAACATATGGAAGCAATATAATAAGGGTCAGCGAAAGCCTCGGGTGGCTGTACTAGCTGATCCGACTCACTTTGAGGAAGTGCATCTGGCTTATTTATATAGAGATTTATTAAAGGATTGCTGTGAAGAGATATTCATTGCCGGTAGCAGCAATTTCTGTGTAAAGCATGGCAAGGCATTTGCCTTTGATAAGCAGATTGATGTGATACTGAGACAGTATCCTACGGAATTTCTTCATGAAGTAAATGATTTTGAAGAGCTCTTGAAGCTTTATAATATGGGAGAACTCTTGCTGCTTAACGATCCAAGGGCTATACTGGGTCAGGCAAAGAGTCTGTTTGCCTACTTTTGGGAACTAGTGGAGAAAAATGATCCTTTTTTGACTGCTAAGGAACGGGAAACCATCAAAGCAGTAATACCAAATACAAAGGTTTTCCATCAGTGTCAAGTTGCTGATTTGGTCAATAATAAGGATAAATATGTTGTGAAGCCAATATACGGCAGGTACAGCATAGATGTGTTTATCGGAAACATGCATACTGATGAGGAATGGGATGAGGTGCTGCAGTATGTCTGCGAAAGTGATAGCACTTTTATTGTACAGGAATTCTGCCCTATTAAAAAAGAGAATACATTGAAGTTTGAAAATATAGGATTTGAAGAAAAAGCTGCATTCGGCAACTATGGCATATATTTAATCAACGGCGCATATTCGGGAACCTGTATCCGCTGGAGTGAAAATTATCTGTCAGAGGATGATATGGTATGGACCTGCCCGGTAGGAATTAGCGATAAAAATTTGAAATTGACATCGATACCTGACAACCGAAGCGTGCTTTGGGAAAGGATAAACGAAGAAGCGGCCTTTGAGTGGGGGTATACTAACGGCTATACAGGCTTTCAGGAAGCCTTTGCACTCCAAGCTCTGCTACTGGACCAGGATTTAGAAAGTGAACTGGAAAATGCGACTAATAAAATAACACAAATTTTCCTCAAGACAATTCGATATGTACAGGAAAATGCTGCATTACTATGTCCCGTGCTTGGCATCAGCGATTTGTTGTGCAGTCTTACTGCCCAAAATCTGACTGATTGTTTAACCTTTATAGGCAGAATGGATTGGATACTTGACAATGAAAGCAAGCTTAAGCTTTTGGAATTTAACGCAGAGACGCCTGCAGGGATGATGGAGAGCATTGTTTTGAACGAGCTGATAAGAAAGAACTGCAACTATATGTATTCCAATCCTAACGAACAAATGAAAGTAAAGCTTCGAGGCTGCATGATTAAAATACTTGAGGATTATGCAAAGCAGAAGGAAATCAAGACAATCGGATTTATAGCAGCCAACCACTATGAGGATTGGTATAACACCAAGCTGCTTTTTGATTGTGTAAAGGATTTGCCTTATGACTTTGTATTAGGTGAAATTTCTGCACTATATGCTGAGCAGGGCAGGCTTTGGCTGGAAGGCAAGCCACTGGATGCAGTTTATCGATATTATCCTTTGGATTGGTTTGAAGATACGGAAGCCTTCGAAGGTGTACTAGATACCTTGCAGGTAGGTACACTGAGCATAAACCCTCCATCAACCTTGATTTGCCAGAGTAAGGCTTTTTTTGCTCTAATTTGGGAGCTGCTTGCACAGGGCTTTTATACGGACCGGGAAGCAGATGACATTAGACGATATATCCCAAAGTCCTCCCTGACCCCAAAGCAGTTAGACCATAAGGATTATGTCATAAAGCCATATTTAGGCAGGGAAGGTCAGGATATAGTTTTCAACTACTCCGGTAAAAAAGTGAATCCTGAGGAAAACTATGTCTATCAAGAGAGAGTCGATATTCAAGATATAGATTTAGAAATTTATAGCACAGCAGGTTGTGATAAGGTCATTGCTTACCCTGTTATAGGTACCTTTGTAATAGGAAATAACTACGGGGGTGTCTATGTGCGTGCAGGCAGCAGAATTACAAACAACTGGGCGGTTTATGTGCCAGCTTTTGGTATGAAATAAGCAATCAAGGGAGGACTGTTTATGTCAGGCTCTAAAAAGAAAAGACACAAATATGACCATCGTGAAGAAAAAAGCAATAACTTATTAAAGATCTTAGTGATTTTGGCGATTGTCCTATTCTTCGTATTTGTTTTTGCAGGAGACTGGATTCTGGGACAGATACCGAGAAATGACTATATCAAGGATTTGAAGGTGGCACATGGGGCCATTGCAGAATGGACTATTGAAGAAGGTAAATATTATGCAAGGGTTAACTTGGATTACAGCAGCGGGATTACCAACTATAATCAAGATGCATTGTGGATTGAGACAAAGCCGGAATTTTATAAAAGCAAATACATAGGCTCGAAAGTAGGAGTACTTGCTGCTCACGTGGTAAGCTACAGAGCAAAGTACTTTGGAATTTTCGGTAAAAGAGGTCAGAAATTTGACAAGAATTACTGGGAGCTTCAACATATTTATCCAACCTATGAAGAGGCTATTAAGGCAAATCCTGAAAAGGAATTTACGGCTGATGCCACCATTAAGAAAAAGAAAGCTGCTGTCAGTGGTAACAAGTATTTTGTGCTCGAGTATGATGGCAGAGACTTTAGCACACAGGTGGAATCGCAGCTGTATAATAAATATAATGTCGGGAAGTCGTTGAAGTGTAAGTTCAAGTCCATAGGCGAATTGGTAAAGCTGACAGAAATAGTAGTGCAATGATATATAATTGGCAGGTGAATCAACCCACCTGCCGTATCCTATTTATACAGTCTTTGCTTCGTTTTCTTCTGGTAAGCGGTATAGGCTCATTTTTAGAATTAGAGATGAAATCTGACTATCGCTAGTAACAAAAAATACACCTTTCTTTATGAATGTAGTAATTCAAAAGTAAGGTGTATTTTTATGCTATTTTAATGTGTGGGGTAAACAAATGTAGCATTAGAACGGTCAACGGGTAAAAAATAATAACTTGCTACATATATTATTTGAGACACACACAATTGGATGCTTGCCAATTAAATAAAAGTTTTTAATGAAATATATTAATGCTCATACTATGGAAATAATGATAGTAGATTTTAATGTAAAGGTTGGGGGAAGCGATATGGGAAACTTTTACTTTGGTTCAACAAATCAAACCTAAAAAAATGCATATATGTTAGTATCTCACTTCTATATTAAATAAAAAATAATTGAAATTAAATCATTTAATTATAGATACTTATTAAAGTTATATATCATAATATGAAGTGTGATAGAGATATTGAGAACTAGAGGGATATACTTAAAGATAAATTTATATGTAGAGCTTTTTTGATTGAATATTGTTTTTTTTAGGTAAATGAGATATAATCTTAATGTTACATAACGAATATATTAACTATAAATTGTGAATATATAGTCAAATAATATAAAAAACAGAATTTAGCACACAGAAGAAAATTATGGTTTACTTGGCAAGTATTACCCAAGGGTGGCGAGAGACGCCAACGGGTCAACAGATACTGCCGAATCAAGATTTTATCTAATGCAGCCGGGTTAATTACCCTATACTGCGCAGTGCTAAAGCTCAACGTATAGAGATGGGTTGTGTATGACATGCAATCTCTTACGTATCGTAAGAGATTTTTTAATTGTATAGGAAAGCAAAACTTTCCTATACAATTAAAAATATAGATTAAAGTGCCCGTGCCAGAATTTCCTCATTATATTCGGAAAAGGCACATGGGCTTCAAATGCGGCAATGCCGCCTTTGTACTTTGCAATAAAGAGAGGTGATGGTTATGGATTCCAGTCCTTTACCGGGGAATAAACAGAAGTTAAAAACAAATAAAATTAAATACGTAGCCATCACCAAAGGTTTGGTGAGGCTCCTGTAAAGGAGGTTTTAACATGAGTGAACTCATTCTTGAGCTTATAAATCAAAACAAGCTTACAGAGGCGAGACACGAGCTAGAGGATATGAACATAGTTGATATAGCTCAGCTTTTTGAAGAGATAGAAATGCATCAAATGATAAAGTTCTTTAGGATTCTACCTAAAGATATTGCTGCAGATGTTTTTTCGTATATTCCAACAGAGTTGCAGGCATTTATTATAGAATCTATTACGGATTTTGAAATAAAGCACATTATAGACGACTTGTTTTTCGATGACACAATGGATTTGATTGAAGAAATGCCTGCTGTAGTCGTTAAGAAAGTGTTGAAAAATACGGATGAACAAATGAGGAAGCTAATAAATCAGTTCTTGAACTACCCAGAAGACTCCGCCGGAAGCATCATGACAATAGAGTTTGTTGATTTGAAAAAGGAAATGACAGTTAAACAGGCTTTAAGTCATATTAGAAAAACAGGTGTAGATAAAGAAACCATCAATATCTGCTATGTTATAGATAGCAATAGAAAGCTAGAAGGTATAGTATCTATCAGAAGGCTTATTCTAAGCAACTCAGATGAGTTGGTAGAAAATATTATGGATACTGACATTATTTATATTCATACTTATGATGATCAAGAAAAAATTGCAATGCTGTTTAAAAAATACGATTTACTTTCTATGCCCGTCGTGGACAATGAGATTAGGTTAGTAGGTATTATTACAGTAGACGACGTTGTAGACATTATAGATCAAGAGAACACCGAAGATATTCATAGGATGGCAGCGATAGCACCATCAGAAGAAGAATACCTAAAATCTAGTATTTTTATGCTTGCAAAAAATAGAATAGTTTGGTTGCTGTTCTTGATGATTTCTGCAACATTAACAGGTAGGATTTTAAGTAATTATCAAGCTGTTTTAGACAGTGCTTTAGTATTGGTTTTAATGACTTATATACCAATGTTGATGAGTACAGGCGGTAATGCCGGTTCACAATCATCGACTTTGACCATTAGAAGTTTGGCGCTGGGTGAGATAAGTTCAAGAGATTTCTTGAAAATTTTATGGACGGAATTTAGGGTTAGCTTCATAGTAGGTCTTGTATTGGCATGTGTAAACTTCATAAGAATTATTTTATTTGATAAAGTAAGCATAGATATAGCATTGGTAGTATGTATAAGCTTATTAGGTACTGTTATAATTGCAAAGATTGTAGGTGGGTTGCTTCCAATCGTTGCTGTTAAACTTAAGCTAGACCCTGCCATCATGGCGAGTCCTTTAATATCAACAATATGTGATGCTGTGTCAATGACAATATTCTTTACGATGTCCACAATGATTTTAGGTCTATAAGGCCAAAAGAAACTATATATTTGCAAAGTAGAATAATATAGACAAATTATATATGTATTTAAATTGCCGTCCTTAGGGCGGTTTTTTATTGTAGTTAATTAAAGAAATATTTTATCAGCGAAGTAATTAGAGTAGAAAGGGATTTACCAATTTATGGTGAATAAATTAGTATAAGGAGAGTGAGTGCATTGATTTATTTTGAGGATGAAGATATTGTTATTAGAGATGTGATTTCAAAGGATGTTATAAGTTTATTTACTTGGTGGGTGGATAAGGAGCTGAATAAGCATGACCCTAGACCCATTCCAGCAAACAGTATTGAATTACTAGAGGAATGTGAGCGCTTTTGCAAAAGATTTGATGCAGAAGTTATCAATATTGATTTTACGCAAAGAAAATACAAGTATTTCATGATAGATAATAACCATAATGAACCTATAGGATTCATAAATATATTTAGCTTTGATGCAGAAAATAAACAGTGTGAACTAGGTGTTGAAATTGGCGATAAAAGGTATTGGAAACGAGGCATAGCATCAAAGGCAATTAGGTTGGCTGAAAATTATATCTTTAATAATATTGATATAAATCGAATTTATATTGAGACTGCAGAATCTAATATACCAGCATTAAGGCTATTTGAAAAACTTAGCTTTTTAAAATGCGATGAGATAATTGATGAGGGATTTAAGTTTATAGTTATGGAAAAAATACAACAATAAAATTCATGCAATATAACAAGTGTAAATTAATCGTAAAAGGGGTTTTATTATGCTTAAGGATGACCTATTAATCTCAAAAGGAAATTTGGAAAAAGGTCAGTTGAAAGGGTTAGTAGTTCTCGTAACGGGGGGAGGCGGGGGAATAGGCTTTGAAGCATGCCGTTCTCTGCTTTGGCTTGGGGCAAAGGTTGTAATAGCAGAAATTGATAAAAAAAAAGGATTGCAATCTGAGCGGGCATTACAAGAGGAATTTGAAACAAATGATATATGCTTTATCTATACGGATGTCAGTAGTGAAAACAGCATAAAGAGTTTATATAAAAATGCTATTAGCAAGTTTGGAAGAGTGGATGCTATTATAAATAACGCCACTTTAGCTGTTACAGGAGCAGTTGTTAAAGTTGGAATTGAGGCATGGGATAACAGCTATAAGGTTAACCTTCGTGGACCAGTGCTTTTGGCAACTTATTTCTTGCCTGATATGATTAAAAGAAAGTCAGGAGTTATGATATTTATATCATCTTCTGGGGCAGCACCTTACCTAGGTGCCTATGAAGTATTCAAAACCTCTCAGGTGGAGCTTTGCAATACTTTGTCGGGAGAGCTAGAAAAATCAGGTGTCAATGTCTTTACAATTGGTCCTGGCATTGTTAAAACTGAAACAGCAGATGCAGCGATACACCAGATTGCATCTTTATATGGAAAAAGCGTAGAGGAATTCTATAAGATGAGTGAGAAGATGATGTTGACTGTTGAACAAGCGGGAGCGGGCTTTGCAGCTTCAGTAGCTTTGTCTGAAAAGTATAATACTATGGAGATTAGCTCAATTCAGGCATTGATTGATATTGGCATAAATATTGAAGAAATCAATATACAAGAAGAAATTCATCTTACAGCAGAGCAAATATCAATCATTAATAGGATGGCTGCTGCTATTAAAAGAACCTTGGAAGAGCAGTCAGCAGGCTGGCAAGGAAGACCTATCTTTGAAAGACAGTGGGTTTTGAGAGATTTTAAGAAGTACACAGGCTTTGCCCCGGAGTACTTCTTAAAAAGTAATGATTACTTTGAAGTAAAACTGCAAAAAAATAAATTAACCCTAAGCGATATTAAAAGCTTACAGTTAGATAAGCTACATTCGTACTATCTGCATCAGTTGGTACTATTAAGAGGCTATGAAAAGAACCAAAATAAGCTGCTGGAGTACACTGAAGCAATAACAAACTGGATAAATGAGATTGAAGAATTTAATAAGTATTTAGAAGCTAATCTGAAATAGCGAGAAACTTACTATATGATACATGAATTAAGTAATATAAAGTAAGCAAAAATCTGATATCTATATAATTAATCAAAATAGTTTACATAAGTAATATTATGTAAACTATTTTGATTTTGGATGTGATTTTGATATAATCATCTAAAAGACATAGAGATTGATTTGAGGTATTAAATGAATAGAATTTTTGGCATAATTGTTATAGCAGTATTACTATTAGGTTTTGCAGGCTGTAGTGGAAAAGCAGCAGCTGTACCGGGAAATCAAAATAATGATAAAGCTTCAAACAAAGGAGGTTATTCTGTTATGAAGCAAGATGTAGCAAAGCGTAATTTACAGGAGGATTCAAGTATCACACTTGTAGATGTAAGAACGCCAGAGGAGTACGCAGATTTACATATACCAGGCAGTGTACTTATGCCTTTGGACACCATTAAAAAGGAAGCAGAAAAAAAGTTAGACTCAAAGGAAGCAACCATATATGTTTACTGCAGAAGCGGAAACAGAAGTGCTACTGCTACTAAGATATTAGAAGAATTGGGCTATACAAAGGTATATAATATAGGAGGCATAACAACTTGGCCATATGAAACAGAGAAAGGAAGTAAATAAAACTATATCGTTAATAACCCTTCATCACAGCAAATATAGATACATATGTAATAAAGACGTCGCATAAATAGTATTAATTAGCACGCATACTTTATATTATACGTACAATAAAAGGGGTTGTAAGAATGAAAAGAAAATACGGCTTAATATTGGCAGCAGTGCTACTGCTGCTTATGAGTGTTTTGACTTCCTGCACTTTACAAAACTCAAATCAGGAAGTAAATAAACCGATATCTTATACAGTGCCAATATCAACAAATACAATGAAGGTGCATTTTATTGATGTTGGGCAAGGAGATTGCACCTTGATTCAACTTGTTGATGGAAGGAATATATTGATTGATGGAGGCAACAGGGGTGATGCTGATACTATCAAGAAATATCTGCAAGATCAGAAGGTAGATACCATTGATTTTCTAATAGCAACTCACCCCCATGAGGATCATATTGGTTCTTTGCCTGCTATAATAAAAAGTTTTAATATTGGCAGCGTTTATATGCCTAAGGTCTCGGCAAGCACAAAGATATTTGAAGATTTGCTGCTTTCTATTAAAGCCAAGGGGTATAAGATTAATACAGCTGCAGCTGGTATCAATTTAATCGATACCAAAGAAACAAAGCTGACCATAATTGCTCCAAATGCTACAGAATATCATGAGTTAAATAATTACTCATCTGTATTGAAGCTGACATATTTGAATACATCCTTTCTATTTACAGGGGATGCGGAGGATATATCAGAAAGGGAAATTCTGAAAAACAATTTTGATATTGAGTCTGATGTAATAAAAGTAGGTCATCATGGGGGAAGAACTTCTTCTACAAGTGAATTTCTTGAAGAAGTTTCACCAAAGATTGCTGTTATTTCCTTAGGGAAGGATAATGATTATGGACATCCGCATAAAGAAACACTAGAAAGACTTAATGCCCTAAATTTAAAGATCTTTAGAACCGATGAGCAAGGAACAGTAGTTGTTACTTCCGATGGAAGAACATTATCGATTGACAAAGCACCTATTGCATTGAATACAAATATTCCAAAGGCTTCAAATATCTATATTGGAAATAAAAGCAGCAAGGTATATCATTTAAGTACCTGCTCCGGATTGCCAAAGCTAGAAAATCAGATAAAGCTCTCTTCAAAATCCGAAGCAGAAAATGGCGGCTATAAGCCATGCCAAATATGTAAACCATAGGAGGGGACTATTTTGAAATATATAATTGATAGATTTGAAGGAAACTATGCAATCTGTGAGGACGAGCATGGGAATATGGTTAATATAAATAGAGATAAGCTTCCAAGCAACGCTGCTGAAGGCGATGTAGTGGTTCGTCGGTTGACAGGGTATATTATTGATCAAAGTGAAACAAATAAACGTAAAAAAGGCAATCAAAGTTTGATGAAAGAGCTTTGGAAAGATTAAATTTGATTTAACAAAAAAACTGAAGACAGTCTTCAGTTTTTTTATAATTATTAAATCACACTATTCATGTTCATTCTCAGGTCTAACTTTGTTAAAACCATTCATATTAAAGTGAAGGTAATCTTTTCGTTTTGGCAGTACTATAGGCAGTCTTGTCGTTAAAAAGGTATCGGAATAACCCATAACCTGAGCAACTTCCACCGGTGGTACACCAAAGGTCAACATAAAGGCTCCCATGCTATTTCGAATGCTGGAAGGAGAGTGAGCTTTAATGCCTGCCATTGTGCAAGCATCCTTAATAACCAATCTGACCCAATTCTGGCTAATCCGCTCACCCTTCGCATTAACAAATATTGCTGTTGATTCATTTGCCGCAATAGTTTGCTCTTTGCCAAGTGATTCTCTGTACTGCAGTAGAATTTCGATAACATCTCTATGCAGCTTGTTATAGTAGGGCTTATTATATTTCTGGATATATAACCCTAGCTCACCCTCACTGTCGCGTATAATGTTGTTCCAATTTAATGCAATAAAGTCCTTTATTTTAAGCCCAGTAGTAAAAAGAACCTGCAGCATAGCACAATCTCTCAATTCTAATTCTTTAGCGGCGTTTAGCAAGGCCTCAGCTTCTTCGAAGGACAGCACCTTATCGTTTCTTATACTTCTGTCTGAAGCAGGTTTTTCAACAGAATTAAAAGGGTTTTGTGCTATTTTATTTTGTTCTAAAAGATATTCATATAATCTGTGAAGCTCCGAATAGATTCTTTCTATGGTAGCAGGAGCTTGTGCACTTGGGTATGCTTTATCTGTATTTTTTATAAAGTTTTCGCAAGCAGCAGAATCAACTTCTAATATATCCTTTTTAATAAACCTCTTAAAAATGTTAAAATCATAGGCATAGTTCTTTTCGGTTTTGGGCTTATATCGAAAATGCGATATAAGAAAATCGCATAATATCCTATATTCACTATCGCTATATAAGTCTCTATTTAGAAATTCACTCATAAAATCTCCCTCACTTGCATTAATATATCATCTTTATTATATTTTACTGTAACATAGTAAGTAATGCAACAGTAAATATGGCGGTTGATAGTTTTTGAATTAAAGAAAACTTCTCCCCGCCAACAGTAAAAAAAGTTCTTAATTTTTCTAAATAGAGGAATTGTTATAATTTTACTATTAACATTAACAATTGCATTATCTACAATAGTTAACGCTGATGGTGCAACTATAAATGACATAAATAAAAGTACTGACTATGCAAAAAGCTCAATACTTTATCTAGCAGAACGAAATATAATCAGCGGAGATGAAAAAGGAAATTTCAACCCGCAGAAGTCAATTACAAGGGCAGAAATGGTTGCATTAATGGTAAGAGCCATGAATCTAGATACATCGAAGCCGCCTGCAACAGCTACCTTTAAGGATGTTCCTACAAACAATTGGGCATTTAAATATGTTGAAGTAGCATATAAGGAAGGAATAGTAGCTGGACTTAGTACAACCGAGTTTAAGCCAAATGATGTAATAACTAGAGAGCAAATGGCAGTAATTCTTGTAAAAGCGCTTAAGCTTGTGGAACAAGATAAAGATATTGATCTAATTAATATAAATGCCTTTACAGATAAAGCAAAAATAGCAACATGGGCAAAAAAGGAAGTTGAAATAGCAGTTGAAGCTGGATTAATGTACGGCGAGTCCAACAAAAGCTTTGAACCAAAATCCTCTGCAAAAAAAGAGCAGTCCGCAGCAGTTATTGAGCGATTGTTAAAGAACAAAGATACAATTATAGCTATGTTTAAAGGACAAAGCATTGATGAAAAAGCCGTAAAACTAATTATGAACAATGAAAATATTATACTTGATAAAAAAGCTATGGTTCAGGATAGCAATGTGTTTATACCTGTTGAATTTTTGAACAAGTTTTTCAGTGACAGCAAAGAAAAAGTAGCTAGTGAAACCGATAAGGTATTTTGGTTTACACCGGCACCTGAGTATACAGATGCAGGAATAAAATATCTATGGCTGCAAGTTGGCAATAAGTTAGCTTATACAAACCTAGGTGGAGACCCACTAACTGTGCCAGAGATTCCAAAAGAAAGTCATGTACCTATGGATATTGCACCTATTCAAATAGACGGTATAAACTATGTATCTGCAAAGGACTTTTTCAGAATTCTAAAAATAGAATATATTTATAATGCAGAGACAAATACAATCAATATTACTAACAGCAAGATCAAAGCAGATCCTGACCTTTATTTAGCATTAAAGCTGCTTACTAATTATTATGACTTTGTTGGTGAAGTAAAATCCCAAGGGCAGTTAAAGTATACTGATAATAATACAAAAGAGTATGCGGCATTAAACTATGAAATGTCTGATAAGCAAATTGACAGTTATACTGTTACATCTTATGTAAAAGAGACAGTAGATATAACGGGAGAAACTCCTGAAGTAACTGAATACCAATCAGTGATCAGTGGAGACAAATATTATATTAAAGATTTTACAGATAATAAATGGATGTTATATGATATAAGTCAAAAAAGAACTTATGTCTATGCCCCATTGTATGATCCAATTTTTGAAAATGAAGAAATTAAGCACACAGAAATGAATGAAATACTATTTGAAAATCTAAACAGAATAGATGTAAAAAAAGCTGGCTCTGTATTGATAAGTGGTATTCCCGCTACGAAGTATGTTATGGTGTTTGATATAAACACAATAAAGAATACTATGTCAGATGAGGATTATGCTATTGTAAAGGAAATGGCTGATAGCGATTTCCAAGGTAAACTTGATTACAAATATGAATTCTACGTTGCAAACAATAGAGTTATTAAGCAGACCTTTGAATTTAAAGGAAATACTATAGATTCAGATACTGGAGATGTTTTAAATTATTATTCGAATTCAGCAATATATTATAAGAATATTGGGAAGCAGCTATCAATTAGTTTACCTTCTGCATCTCAAATAAAACCAGCACAAAACTAAATTACTTAAGAACCAATGAAAATTGGTTCTTTTTTTATTGAAATTCAAAACTTTATGAGGAAACATATGGTAAAATGTAAATGTAAGTACATATACGATATGCTTAGAGAATAGACTTTAATTTGGAGGGGCAAAGGTGAAAAACAATATTTTAATACTTATTTCAGCGATAATATTATCAATTTCTATGATTTTTAGTGCAGTATACATTAGCAATACTTTTAATAAAGTCAACATAATAGAAACAAATAGTAATAAGGCTTCTCAAAGCTTGCTAATGAATAGTGAACAAGCGGCAGAGTTTATTGGTATTTCAGATGATACCTTAATATCTATTATTAAGAAAGAAAAAATTGAAAAGTATGGTTTAGATAGCTATGACACTTATAGATTTATTCCATTTATAAATATTGATGGCGTTATGTATTTTAATAAAATGGAATTAGTAAAATGGGTAGAATACAAAACAATTAATCATTAGGGGGCTCATAACAAATTAGTGTTTTGATAATACGAGGCTTTTGTATCCTATGAATGGTAACTAAAGAAGGAGAACTAACTATGAATAAGCTAATAAATATTGATGAAATGAAGTGCTTAGTTTCTGATAATAAAATTACATTGCTATATATATCCTCAGAGCGCTGCGAAGTCTGTAAGGTTATTCTCCCTAGGTTAGTAGAGATGCTAGAGTCATATCCGCTTGTGGCTGTAATGAGAGCCGATATTGAGGAGCTACCACTTTTGTCTGGTGAATACAGTGTATTTACAATACCCTGTGTTCTTGTATTCGTAGAAGGCAAAGAAGTGTTTAGGGAAGCAAGGTATATAAGTTTAGAGCAGCTAAATGAGCAGGTCGATAGATATTATACTATGCTTTATAAGGAGTGATTCCGGCGGAATATTTTGTGGAGGGATAAAGTTACAATTCAGGGTGCATTTAATAAGTTTTCTTTGGGAGGCTGGTTCTTGCCCGCTACGCTAATAATGGTTTTTGGTACTTTAGTAATATATATTATTAAATCAAGCAAGAAAAAGTAAGCATTACAATGTTGGAGGAAGAAATGAAAGTAAAAATAATACACCACAGAGAAACGGTATACGAGTTTTTGAAGGATAAATCCAGATATGATTATTTATATCAATTTTATGATCTTGAAGAAAGAAACTGGGAAAATGTAATTTGCTATGGGTTATTTGCAGATGAAGAGTTAAAACAGATTGCCATAGTGGCAATAAACTATGGTATCCCGGTATTACTCGCCTCATGTTATGAAGATAGTACTTATAATATTGAACTGCTTACACGTATTAAAAGCTTTTTACCACGGGAGTTTTACACGCATATAGATAAAGAGACCTTAAAAAGCGTGTTTAATGAAGAAGAAATTAAGGATTATCAAGAGTATATGAACATGGGACATGAGGAAGCTTCTCATGAAGAGCTAAAGGGTAAGTCACTTAAAATAGGTTATGATCAAATTAGGGATATAAAAGACTTATTATCTAATAGTTATCCTGAAGCATGGCTAGATGATGAGTTGGTTAAGCTTAATAGAAATTTTGGAATTTACAGAAGTGGTAAACTAGTAAGCTTTGCTGGCATCCACGCATATTCAGAGGAACATCAAATAGCAGCAATTGCACATGTTACCACACACCCGGATTATCGAAGACGGGGTTATGGTGAAGTAGTAGTAAACTCCTTAATTAAGGATTTAAAAGGTGATATCAAATATATAGGATTAAATGTCAAAACAGATAATGTAAGTGCAATAAGCTGTTACAAAAAGCTTGGTTTTAAGGAGTATGGAAGGTTTATAGGATGTGAAATCGAAATGTTTAAAAAGATCTAAGGAGGGTTTTTTATGAGAAGAAAAGCATATGCAGCTGAAGGAGCAGTAACAGTTGGTCCATATTCTCATGCCATCGATGCAGGAGATTTGATTTTTCTATCCGGGCAGACCCCTATTGATCCAGCTACAGTAAAGCTTGTAGAGGGGGATATTGCCGCACAAACTATGCAATGCTTCAAGAATCTTTTCAGCGTTCTAAAGGCAGCAATGCTATCATCTGACAATGTAGTCAAGGTGAATGTATTTCTTACAGATATGAAAGATTTTGCTGCTATGAATGAGGTCTATAAAACACAGTTTCAAGAGCCTTATCCTGCTCGTACTACAATAGGAGTAGCATCACTTCCCCTAGGAGCTCAGGTTGAAATTGAAATGATAGCAAAGAAGGGATAAGTATATGAATTATAGAAGTATTGCAAATATAGAAGAATAGAATTTGTTTGAGGTAGGTTTTGTTATGATTAATAAAAGAAACCATCTATGGATTTATATAAAAATCTTTATTACTACTTTAATTTTTCTTTACACAGCAAATATTTCAGTTACATTGATTCAAAAACTTTCTAATTTTATATTTAATACTAGATTTATTATTGATTATAATATATTCGATTTCTCCCTTATCATCCCTTTTTACTTGATTTTTTCTTTGTTTATGCTATCTAAGGGTATATACATAACAAAAGGCATCAGAATAGAAGATAAAGATATAGGGGCAGAAAATATCATAGAAGTGATGGATAAATTAAATTGGAAGTTAAGAGAGGAAAATGAAGATACGATCATATTTAAGTCGCCGTTCATTTTAGGGTTATGGATGGACGAAATAATTATTGAATTTATTGATAACGAGGTACATATAACTGGCCCTCGTGAATATGTAAATAGAGTAATTACTCTAAGCAAATTCTCATACACACCCTATGAAATAAAAAGAAAAACAGGAGGATGAAATTAATGGATGTTTTACAAGCGATTTTTACAAGAAGAAGTATTAGAAAATTTACAGGTGCTGCAATTAGTGAAGAAAATATGCAAACTTTACTGAAGGCAGGTTTCAGCGGGCCATCAGCACATAATATGCAACCTTGGCACTTTGTTGTAGTTAAGAACCCTGCTACATTAGAATATATCGCTGAAGCACATCCCTATGCCAAAATGCTGCCCCAAGCTGGCTGTTGTATAATAGTTTGCGGAGATGATCAAGTTCAAAAAGTTAAAGGATTACTTGTAGAAGACTGCTCTGCAGCCATACAGAACATATTATTAGCAGCTCATGGAATTGGTCTTGGAGCTGTTTGGTGTGGGCTATATCCGTCACCTGATTTCAAAAATGTCATTGCTGATGCTATTAAATTGCCGGATTATATTGAGCCTATTGGCATGGTAGTTGTAGGTCATAAAGTGGAAGATAAAGAACCTGCAGATAGATTTGACAAAGCTAAAATACATCATGATCAATGGTAATTATTATAACTACATAGGGGGATTAAAATGGATAAAGAATTAATGAGCATGTGTGGTACATATTGCGGCGAATGTGAATGGAAAGAACAAACTAATTGTCCTGGCTGTTTGAAGGCTAAATCTCAGATGTTCTGGGGTCAATGCAGCGTTGCGAAATGTGCCATAGAAAAAGGACATAATCACTGTGGACATTGCGCTGATTTGCCTTGTCAGCCGCTTAAGGAAGCTTTTGATAACCCCGAACATGGTGATAATGGAGAACGTTTAGCTAACTTAAACTCATGGGCATCGGGTAATGATTCTTATTTAAGCTTAACTAAGAAAAAATCATAAATATATTAAAAATGGCAATTAAGGAAACTTATTTGCTGTTTTTTTTATATAGGTATTGTTTTTTGTTAGTTATAGTATTACAATATATATGAACATATGAATAAGTGTTCATATATAGGAGGTGTTTATTATAGAGAGCAAAAGCCATGCAGAAAGCTGTTCTTGTTCTGTTATCCATGAGGACATAGTAAATAGGGCAAGAGAAAAAATGCCAGAGGAAGAGACTCTCTATGATTTGGCAGAGTTATTTAAAGTATTTGGCGACACAACAAGAATTAAAATTATTTGTGCTTTGTTTGAATCTGAAATGTGCGTTTGCGATATTGCAACACTTTTAACGATGAACCAAAGTGCAATATCCCATCAGTTGAGAGTTTTAAAGCAAGCAAGGCTAGTAAAGTATAGAAAAGACGGCAAAGTGGTTTATTACTCTTTGGATGATGAACATATTAAATTAATTTTTGATTTGGGACTAATTCATATTAAAGAGTAATGTGTATATATTGTATGGGGGGTGCATCATGGATAACGCAAATAAAGTAGTAAAATTAGTATATATATTAGAAGGTCTTGGCTGAGCAAACTGTGCCAGCAAGATGGAGGCTGGCATAAGATCCCTGGATGGGATTGAAGAGGTTTCAGTTGATTTTGTTTCTAGAAGATTAAGTTTAAAAATTTCTCAGGATACTGATGTTCATATGTTAATGGAAAAGATAACTGCTATAGTTAATAGAATTGAGTCCCATGTAACCTTGGTTCCTGAAAAGGCACATAAGCACAAGGAAGATGATGACAATCATGAGCACGATCACGATCACCATCATCATGAGCATTCAATTAATAGAGTAGACTTAATGAAATTTATTATAGGTATATCTATATATCTAGTAGCAGTGATTTTTAAATTCCATAGTACCTTGGAATTTATACTATACTTCGTTGCATACCTTATAGTTGGCTCTAAAGTATTATTAATTTCTGTAAAAAACATTATCAGAGGACAGGTTTTTGATGAGAATTTCTTGATGAGTATTGCGACCATTGGAGCATTTGCCATAGGAGAATATCCTGAAGGTGTAGCAGTAATGCTGTTCTATCAACTAGGTGAGTTCTTCCAAGATGCAGCAGTAAATAATTCTAGAAAATCCATCAAAGCTTTGATGGATATCAGACCTGACTATGCAAACTTAAAAATAGGCGATGATATCAAAAGAGTCGCACCTGAGGATATCAAAGTTGGAGATTATATCATAATAAAGCCTGGAGAAAAAGTGCCCTTAGACGGTAAAGTAATAGAAGGAAACTCCACGGTAGATACCTCAGCGTTGACAGGAGAATCGATTCCTAGAGATGTATATACCGGTGATGATATATTATCAGGCTTTATCAATAAAAATGGCTTATTAACTGTGGAAGTCAGCAAAGAATTTGGAGAGTCTACAGTTTCAAAGATACTTGATTTAGTACAAAATGCAAGTAGTAAGAAATCGCCTACAGAAAGCTTCATAACAAAGTTTGCAAGGTATTATACCCCTGTCGTTGTATTTATAGCCTTGGGATTAGCAGTAATACCACCTTTGCTGATAAACGGTGCATCCTTTGCAGATTGGCTCTATAGAGCATTGATATTTTTAGTCGTTTCTTGTCCTTGTGCTTTGGTGGTATCTATTCCGCTAGGCTTCTTTGGTGGAATTGGAGGAGCTTCTAAAAATGGTATCTTAATAAAGGGCAGTAACTATTTGGAGGCTCTATATTATGTAGATACAGTAGTTTTTGATAAAACAGGAACTCTCACCAAAGGTACGTTTAAGGTGACTGAGTTGAATGCAAGTAATGGCTTTGAAAAGGATGAACTATTGGAATATGCAGCTTACGCCGAAAGCTATTCGACTCATCCAATCGCGTTATCAATCGTTAAGGCATATAATAAGGAAATCGATAAAAGCGAGATTCAAGAGTACCATGAGATATCAGGATATGGTATAAAAACTAAAATTAGAACACGGGATGTATTAGTTGGAAATAGTAGGTTAATGGAGAAAGAAAATATAACTTTCGTTAATATTGAAGCATTAGGAAGCATTGTTCATTTAGCTATTGATAAAAAGTATGCAGGTTATATTGTAATATCCGACGAGTTAAAACATGATTCTGCAAAAGCAATAGAAGGTCTTCATAACATAGGAATTAAAAAGATCGTAATGCTGACTGGTGACATAAAGTCAGTCGGAGAAAAGGTTGGGAAGGACCTGGGAATCGATGAAGTTTATGCTGAGCTGCTGCCAGATCAAAAGGTTGAAAAGCTAGAGGAACTGGAACAGCGTAAGGGGCATAAGAGCAAGCTTGTCTTTGTAGGAGATGGAATAAATGATGCACCGGTGCTTGCCAGAGCAGATATCGGCATAGCTATGGGCGGATTGGGTTCAGATGCTGCAATTGAAGCAGCAGATGTAGTAATTATGACAGATGAACCTTCTAAGATAATTAGTGCAATTAGAATAGCCCGCAGAACTAGAAAAATTGTATGGCAAAATATCGTATTTGCTATGGTAGTTAAGGCTGTTGTACTGATTCTTGGAGCAGGAGGCTTAGCTACTATGTGGGAAGCAGTTTTCGCTGATGTAGGTGTAGCAGTAGTAGCAATATTAAATGCCATGAGAGTAATAAATATAAAAGAAAGTTAAAAACCGAGGGTAAGACCCTCGGTTTTTAACTTTCATCATCAATGCTAAGTATTGTATCCGGGATTTTTAAGCCGCGTTTGATAATCTTTATAGCAGTTAAATATTTATCCTTGGAAACAACTTCAGTGCTTATTCTCTTTCCATCTAAATATACATTTTTTACTAGCTGTGATTGATATCCGTCATGGCCCTTATCAACCACTGTTTCTTTACCAAAGGGTGCCACTAAGTCATCGATATATTGAACAGGAGCCTTGTTTTTAGCCAAGGTTGTAGAAATCAGCTCAACTCGTTTATTTGATTTAGTACTATAAAGCTCAAAGGTGATGGAGCCGCCCGAGGTTCTACTATTAATTAGTATATAGTTCTCGGTATTATTACTGAACTTAAAGTCTTGGGAACCCCAGCTAACAGCGGCATCCCGACTAAGGGGAACATAGGGCACCGTAAGGCTATGGTTACTGCGTTCCATTACAAGAAGATCTGCCAAAAGCACTGAATTATACAAAGTAGTTGAAACCTGACATATCCCGCCGCCGATACCTGTATCTACCTTGCCATTTATATAGACTCCCGCTTCCTGAAAGCCTTTTTCTTCCGTTCTCTGACCAACTACGTCATTAAAAGAAAAAATAGCGCCAGGAGGCAATATGGTGCCAGCTATATAGCTAGCTGCCAGTCTTATATTAGAAGACCTTGGTGCATTGCCTAAATCGAAATTCGTAGTAAAGCTGGAGATAAGCTCTTTAATACCTTGAGTTCTTAGTGTATCTACTGTAGTAGAGGGCTTGGCAGCTTTGACTTTTAATTTTGCCAGCTTAATGTCTTTATTCCCTTGCAATTCTTTGTATAACCCTTCTTTATCAAAAACAAAGCCATTTTGTTCCGGAGCAATCTCTATCTTTCCCTTTGAAATTACGTACTTGGCATCAACTGGTGCTTTTAAAGTAGAGTTATCAAATATCTCTAGGGCTTTTAAGAACTTATCATAGTGAATACCAAAGGATAATTGACAATCCAATCTGGATCTCTCAATGTCTCTGTAATGCAAAAATCTATTAATAATGCTGATATTTTGATCCATTATTGAATTTAACTGTTCAATTATAGGCGTTTTATCTCCATAGTAGCCTAATTGGCTATAGGTGAAGTCCATATTCCTACGATAATTCAACCCATCATCACAAGTTATAGTAATAGATTTTCCTAACTGCTCTTCTTCCATTTTACCTAATTCTTCGGTAGCTTGCACTAAGGTTTTCCCACCGAAGTGAATGTTGTTCACATATAAGTTGTTAGGCAGATAGTTGTTTATTTTAAATAGCAGGGTAGATGTATAATTTCTTAAAGGAAATGCAATTAAAACTGAAATTATAGTTAAGAGGACTATTAAGCCCATTATATTACCTTTATTTTTCACACTAATCCTCCTTTATGTCTTAATACTAATATTTATTCAAGGCTGTCTTATTTTAGAATGTTTTATATACGGCTAGTCTACTAAAATATATATACCGATTAGAACAAACACTAGGCCAACTAATTTCAACATGCTAAATACTTGCTCCCCTGTAAGAAAACAGTCAATAAATAGACCAGTTAAAACCTCAGCAGAAACAATCAAAATCAGTGTAGTTGTAATTCCAAGCTTCGGAACGGTTTTGGTTGAAAGATATATAATAAGCGCACCAAAAACACCGCCGATAAGCAATAAGGGGCTTATTTTAAAGATTTTTTTATATTGGCTTAGGGATCCTTGCATTAGATTTATTGTAAAAAAGAAAAGCATGCCGATTATCAAACTATGAAGTGTAGCTATTTTGGGTGTCACAATTTTACCGAGCCCTGAGTTGATTCTAACTTCAAGTGCAGTAAAAATGCCTGCAGCCAAAGCAAATATGTATGGTAAGAACTCCTTCATGATGCAACCATCCTTATATATATTCAATTACTTATATGATTGCAATGACAATTAAATACTTGCTAAATGCACAACCTAAAGCATACTTATCACACTTTTATAGAGTGTATTCGAAAAAGAATAACTATATTTGTTAATTTTGAGTAAAGTGGGTTGACATTATGGACTCAAAAGCATAGTATATGAGTGAAAGCGAATATAGTAATATACTTAGGAGGTGATAGCTTGGACTTAATACAAGTAATGAAAGCAATGGGTGATGAAACTCGTCTACGAATTTTAAATATATTAAGCAAAAGCGAGCTTTGTGTATGTGAGATTGAGAAGTTGATGGAAATAAACCAGTCCAACGCATCCAGGCACTTAAATAAGTTGACAACTTCAGGATTAATCAAATATGAAAAAAGAGCTCTATATGTTTACTATAAAATCAATAAAGATATATTTGATGAGTTTTCATTTTTAAGGGTGTTCATGTCAACGGAACTAAATAAGATAGAAAAATGCAAAGCTGATTTGGTTAAGCTATTGGAATACAAGAGCAGCGGCATGTCTTGTGATGATTTAAGAGAAGGCAAGAGGTGCTAGATATTTCACAACATATAACTAAGGAGAATGTTTTGACTATGTTAATTCAATGTGTTGCAAAACATTTAATACTAAGGGGGACCACTAAATGAATGATACTAAAGATTTTAAGAAGAAGGATAATGAGGCCTTAGGCTTCTTTTCAAAGTATTTAACAATTTGGGTAGCAATTTGCATTATAGCAGGGGTTATTCTAGGGCAAGTACTGCCTAGTGTACCAGAAACTTTAAGCAGATTTGAGTATGCTAAGGTATCCATACCAGTTGCAATCTTAGTATGGCTGATGATTTACCCTATGATGTTGAAAATAGACTTTTCCAGTATTATAAATGCATCAAAAAAACCAAAGGGTCTAATTATTACTTGTGCAACAAATTGGTTGATTAAGCCTTTCACTATGTATTTTATTGCAGTGTTTTTCTTTTATGTAGTTTTTAAAGCACTGATACCTGCAGATTTGGCTAAGGATTATTTAGCAGGTGCAGTACTTTTGGGTGCAGCACCATGTACAGCAATGGTATTTGTATGGAGCCACTTAACAAAGGGTGATGCTGCATATACGCTGGTACAAGTAGCAGTTAATGATCTAATACTATTAGTCGCCTTTACGCCTATAGTCGCTTTCTTACTTGGTATTAGCAATGTTCCGATACCATACAACACATTATTTCTATCAGTAGTACTATTTGTAGTAATACCTTTAGCTGGAGGCTACTTATCAAGAAAATTTGTTATTAAGGGTAAAGGTCAAGATTACTTTGACAATGTGTTTGTAAAGAAATTTGATAATATAACAATCATAGGGCTGTTACTTACTTTGGTAATAATTTTCTCATTCCAAGGTGAAATAATATTGAACAACCCGCTTCATATACTGCTTATTGCTGTACCACTTACAATTCAAACCTTCCTAATATTCTTTATATCTTACGGATGGGCAAAGGTTTGGAAGCTTAAGCATGAGATTGCAGCACCAGCAGGAATGATTGGAGCAAGCAACTTCTTTGAACTTGCTGTAGCCGTTGCTATTTCCTTATTTGGTCTAGATTCTGGAGCAGCATTGGTAACTGTAGTTGGTGTATTAGTTGAAGTTCCAGTTATGCTGGCTTTGGTTAAGATAGCAAATAAAACAAAGCACTGGTTTCCAGCTTAGAAAGCAGATATTAAATCATTCAAAATAAAAAAGTGTCCAAGAAACACGAATATAAAGGAGTAGTTAAAAATGAAAAAAATGATAATTTTTGAACCGGCAATGTGTTGTTCAACTGGTGTATGCGGGCCTTCTGTAGATCCAGAATTACTAAGAATATCTACGGTAATAAGCAATCTGAAGAATAATGGAGTACTTGTTGAAAGATATAACCTAACAAGTAATCCCCAAATATTTGTAGACAATAAAGAAATAAATAGAATGCTTAATACCAATGGGGTGGAAATACTTCCAGTTACAATGGTTGATGGTAATGTGGTAAAGATTAAGGGTTATCCAACAGATGAAGAGTTCTGCAAGCATTTAGATGTATCTGAAAAGTATTTAAAAGGTACTGTATTAAAAATAAATAAGGGCTGCGGTTGCAAGGACGGATGCTGCTCATAAAGGAGAGAGGGTATCATTTTGATAAAAGATTTCAATTTAGAAAGTATAAAACTAACTAAATATCTATTTTTTACAGGAAAAGGCGGAGTTGGTAAAACCTCAGCTGCTTGCGCTACAGCAGTAGCCATGGCAGACTCGGGTAAGAAGATTATTCTGATCAGTACGGACCCCGCTTCCAACCTTCAAGATGTTTTTAATACTGAGCTAGATAATAAAGGCGTTGCTATAAATGGAGTTCCGAACCTTGTAGTAGCAAATTTTAACCCAGAGGAAGCTGCTGCCGAATATAGAGAAAGTGTAATAGCACCTTTTCGCGGCAAGCTGCCGGATACCGTCTTAAAAAACATGGAGGAGCAACTCTCTGGCTCATGTACAGTTGAAATCGCTGCATTCAATGAATTTTCAGGCTTTATCACGGACGAAAAAACCGCAGAGGAATACGATCATATTATATTTGACACCGCACCTACGGGGCATACTTTAAGAATGCTTCAGCTTCCATCAGCATGGAGTAATTTCATAAGCGAAAATACCCATGGGGCATCCTGTCTAGGTCAACTATCTGGACTGGAAAGTAAAAAGGAAATCTACAAAAATGCAGTTGAAAACTTAGCAAACAAAGAAAAGACAACATTAATACTTGTAGCCAGACCGGAGCCATCACCACTAAAAGAAGCGGAAAGAGCATCTAAGGAGCTTCAGGATATAGGTGTTAATAATCAGGTATTAATCATTAATGGGGTGCTTCAAGGCCATAATGACACCCTTTCTGATGCTATATACCATAAGCAGCAAAGTGCATTAATGAACATGTCAGAAGCCTTAAAGACCTTAGAAGCATTTCAAATACCTCTTAGACCTTATAATATAACCGGTTTAGAGAATATAAGAGCATTCATGACAGATAACAATATTAAATATAACGGAGATACTTTGGCTGTCGATAATATACCAAGACTAAAAGATGTTATAGAAGATTTATATAATAGCAATAAAAAGGTTATTTTTACAATGGGTAAAGGCGGTGTAGGTAAAACTACAATTGCTGCAGCCATTGCTTTAGGTTTGGCTAAAAAAGGCAAAAAGGTGCACTTGACAACCACTGATCCTGCAGCGCACTTAAAGTTTGTAATAGATGAAAGCTACGGCATCACCATTAGTCATATTGATGAAAAAGAAGAGCTTGAGAAATATAAAGAAACAGTGCTTAGCAAAGCGAGAGAAACAATGGGTGGAGATGATTTGGAATATATCGAAGAGGATTTAAGATCTCCTTGCACCCAAGAAATCGCAGTGTTTAGAGCTTTTGCTGAAATAGTTGAACGGTCTGAGAATGAAGTTGTTGTCATTGATACTGCACCGACGGGGCATACACTTCTGCTTTTAGATTCAACACAAAGCTATCATAAGGAAATACAGCGCTCTCAAGGGGATATACCAGAGTCAGTTAGTAAGCTTTTACCTAAGCTAAGAAATGAAAAGGATACAGAAGTAATCATTGTGACCCTGGCTGAGGCGACGCCGGTATATGAAGCACTGAGACTTCGGGATGACTTAGATAGAGCTGGAATCCATAGTAAATGGTGGGTTATTAATTCAAGCTTCTATGCTGCCAAAACTATCAATGAGATATTAAAGGTAAAGGCTAGCAGCGAAATTCAATGGATTAACAAGGTAAATGAAATATCCAAGGGCAATTTTGCTATTATAGAGTGGACACCGGAAGAATTAAAAGGGGAGAAGCTTAATACTTTAATAAATTAAGTATAATTCCGCTTCAAAGCCCAGTATGATGCTTTGAAGCGGAATTTCTACTAATAAACCATGGAGGAATAAATATGAGAATACTCATAATTGGCGCAGTGGCTGCAGGTACTTCAGCGGCTGCAAAAGCTCGCAGAAATGATGACAATGCAGAGATAGTAATATATGAAAAGGATAAGGACATATCCTATTCCGGATGTGGACTTCCTTATTACATAGGCGGAGAAATAGAGGATATTGGTGAACTCACACCGAGAAATTCTGCATTCTTTAAGAAGAAGTATAATATCGATGTTGTTACAGAACATGAAGTAATTAAAATTGATATAGAAGCAAGGACGATAGCTGTTAAAAATATGAGTACAGACGAAGTTTTTATAGATAAGTACGATAAATTAGTAATCGCAACAGGGGCAGCACCTTTTATTCCTAATATAGAAGGGGTAAAAAATGATAACGTATTTTTCCTAAGAAATGTCCGGGACGCAAGGAATATTAAGAGTTTTATACTTGAGAGAAAACCAAAGAATGCCGTAATTGCAGGCACAGGGTTCATTGGCTTTGAAATGCTTGAGAATCTTATGGCGCAGGGAATAAACGTTACAATTGTTGAAAAGCAAAATAAAATAACACCAAACCTTGATGAAGACATGGCAGCTTTATTAGAAAGTATATTAGTTAAAAAAGGTATTAATATCACAAAAAGTGCAGGGATTGTTGGGATTCATAAAGACAAAGTTATTTTAGAAGACAGCAGAGAGCTTGCCAGTGACATGGTTATTATGGCAACAGGCGTAAAGCCAAATATATCACTGGCAAAAGAAGCGGGAATAGAAATAGGAACTACAGGTGCCATCAAGGTTAATACCAAGATGCAGACCAACCTCAAGGATATTTACTCTTGCGGTGATTGTATTGAGACTTTTTCTTCAATTACAGGAAAGTCCGTATATAGACCTTTGGGCTCAACAGCCAATAAGACAGGAAGAATAGCAGGAGATGCGCTTACTGGTGGTGCCTTAGAGTACAGGGGAAACCTAAGCACAGCAATATTTAAATTGTTTGATCTTACTATTGCAAGCACAGGATTATCAGAAAGAGAAGCTATAGCTGAAGGGTATGAAGTTGTGATTTGTCATAACATCAAACCAGATAAGCCGGAATATTTTCACGGCAAAGAAATGACTATAAAAGCCGTAGGGGATAAGTCGACGCAGAAGCTCTTGGGCGTTCAAATTGTTGGTTATGAAGGTGTAGATAAGAGAATAGATGTATTTGCAACCTTACTTACTTATAGTGCAAAGGTAGATGACCTTTTTCATTTGGACTTGGCATATGCACCGCCTTTTTCAACTACGAAAGATCCCGTTCATTATACAGGCATGATATTGGATAATGCATTAAATAAAAATAGACCAATCATCACTGCAAAAGAAGCGCAGAGCTTAGTGAATAAGGGTGAAAAGATACAAGTAATTGACGCTAGGATTAGTAAGCAATTTGAGGAATCTCACGTAGACAAAGCAATTAATATGCCTCAAGACAAGTTAAGAGATGAATTGAAAACTCTTGATAAGGATGCTTTAACAATAACTTACTGCAATAAAGGGGTTACTGGCAATGCAGCACAAAACATTTTAATAAACCATGGCTTTAGTAAAGTATATAACCTTTCTGGAGGACATAAGTTTTATAAAGAGACAAAGGACAAATAGACTAAAGGTTTCTTTAATAAATAAAGAGGTGAAAAATCTTGAATCTATTTTTTTATAAGCTTTCTCTGTCACCCCGTGAGGCATTTGAATATCTGCAAAGTGGTGCTGCTATTCTAGATATTAGACCGGAGTATGAAACCAGCTTTAGGATTTTTGATGTTTCAATAGTCTATTATCTACCTTGCACTTCATGTCGTGAGGAACTATCTTTAATACCTAAGGATGTCCCTATAATCATCGCTGATAGCGTTGGAACTAAGAGTATTGAGATGATGCACTATCTAAAGGAAAATGGTTATACTCAGGTTGCATATCTGGCAGGCGGCATTGTAGAGTGGGACCGAGCAGGATTGCCGCTTAACAAGGATGTAGATTATGAAATGGTTGGCGGCTGTGCTTGCAGACTTCAACCTCAAAAGCCACGAACTGAAGGGTCTTTATTAAGGTAGAGTTTAAAATGAAGATGCAAATACTAATTTAAATCAATAAAGACTAGTAGTGCAACTATTAGTCCTTTATTCAAAATAATAGTTGCTTTTGCTGGAGCTTATATCAAAGCTGTTAAGTAATCTAGATATATATAAAACAAAGCCTATATCTTATACTGCATAGCAGTTCAGATATAGGCTTATCTACTTTCACCTAGTAACCATTTGCATAAGAATTACTAACTTTCCAATTACCATTAATCTTAGTTACAGTTATTTGCTTTCTATCCTTGATGTTTTTTACTTCATTACCCGATATGGAAGTTTGAACTAATTCTATATAATAATAATATACTTCTCGTTCTGCATTCTCAAAATACTTTTCAAGTTTTACACTTTTTACTTCTACATAATAGCCGTTGTCACTAGCTTCTTTACATCTTCTATAAGTCATTAAATTACCTGTAATTTTTGCATATGCAGAATCGGTCATTAGGTTCTTAAACCTTTCATTAGCTTTATTTGTGTCACTGACAAGGTCTTGGATGTTTTTATAACCAGCAGTTATTTTTTTGTACAATTCTATGTCATCTTTCGTTATTGTGTAGTACGTGTTTATATATTCAGTTATAACACCTTCAGCACTGGAATAACCCTTGTCATTGGCTCTACATCCTACAAAGCTGAACATAACAAAGCCTGCCAGAAGCAAACAGCAAATAGTTGTTAGTCTTTTCAAAAATACACACCCCCCTAATAACTATATATTATACCTAATTGTACCATTAATCATAAGATTATTTTATAATATGGATGTTAATATATTACATTACCTATTCTTTTTTTTGACACATCTAAGGTATAATATAAATATGTAAAATACTACTAAAGATCTGGAGAAGATAATATGCACATATTTGAATACGGGCAAAAGGAAATAGACTACTTAAAGAGTAAAGACAAGAAATTAGGCGCCGCAATTGATAAAATTGGCATAATAAATCGCAGAGTTACACCTGATCCTTTTGAGGCCTTGATTTCAAGTGTTGTTGGTCAGCAAATATCAAGCAAAGCTGCCGCTACGGTTTGGAATAGGTTGATAGATCTGCTTGGCAGCATTACCCCCGAAAGTATTTCTAAGTCAGATATAATGGATATTCAGGGATGCGGTATGTCTCAAAGAAAAGCCGGATATATAAAAGGAATCGCTGAAGCGGCAATAAGTGGGGTAGTTGATTTCAGTAAGCTTCATACAATGACGGATCAAGAAATCATAAAGAAGCTTTCTTCCTTACATGGGGTAGGTGAATGGACTGGCGAAATGCTCCTGATATTTTCCCTAAATCGTCCTGATGTGGTAAGCTATAAGGATTTAGCCATTCGCCGTGGAATGATGAATTTATATGGGTTAAAAGAGCTGCCAAAAGAAAAGTTTGATAAGTATAGAAAGAGATATTCGCCTTGCGGTTCAGTTGCATCACTATATCTATGGGCTTTATCTGTACTGTAGGGAAGTGTTTTTATCTAAAATATCACATATTGATTTTTAAGAATCTCAGCTAATTATGGCAAAGATTACAGGAAACTTTAAACGGGGCAATGAAAAAAAGAAATGAGGGTAAATAAATGAAGTTTTTAAAGCAGAATTTCTTAACGCTAATAGTACTTATAGTATTACTAGTAAGCGTCAACAAGATAAATAGTTTGCAGGTTAAATATAATGAGTTGAATTCTCAATATTTTATGCTGCAATCAAGTATACAAAATTTATCTAGTTTAACTAGCCACTATAATTCAAATCAGCCACAAAGTCAGATTAAAGAAGTAAAAGAAATTATGTCCCCCTTGGATCTAGCTAAATATTTGGATATAGAAATGATGGTAGTATATGAAATGGCTGAAAAGGATTCAACAATGCCATATATAGAAATCAATGGAGAATATAGATTCAACAAAGAGGCAATTGATAAATGGATGGAGACCAGAAATATAATAAAGACTGAGTAGTTTGTAATATAATATACCTATCACCCCTTTGGCCAATATTAGGCAGAAGGGGTGTTTTATATTATTGGACTGTATATAAAAAATATGAATATAATGGTATTATTTGTATATAGTTATTACTTTATTGATTATTATTTATATATTATCCGTACGTATTGGAGGTAGAAATATGAGCAAACGTATTATTGGATTCTTAATATCTGATAAATTCATTATTAGTACGGTTATAGTAACAATATTTTTATTTAGTTGGTTTTGGATATCTTATAACCGCCCAATAAATATTGATTATAAATATAATGGAATAAAATATCAGGCTGGAAACTTACAAAGCGAAGAACCAATTAATATTGAAATCAAAGGGAAATATTTAAGACAGCTATTTGTGGATAATGTAGAATTTTATGGAGTCATAAAGGTAGGAGATAAAGCCTTTGATTACAATCCAGTAATATTTAACAGATATGGAATGGGTCAATTTGATCCCTACGGAATGATGTTTATAAGTGATAAATTCGAGATATTAACAATAGAGATATTAGAGCCAGACCAAAATGGCGGTCGCAGTTGGAGCCCACAGGATGGCTGGTTGATATCGGCACCATGCAATAATAGAGTGAAAGCGGTTGAAATATCAAATACGCTAGAGAAAAGACTATTTAAGAATCTTGTAATAAAGTAATATTGAAGAGGTGTTTATATGCAATTTGAGAGAGTAGAGACAAAGAGACTTATATTACGAGAATTCGAAGAAGCTGATTTTGGCCCCATGCACGCATATGCTTCTGACCCAGAGGTTTCGAAATATGAAACCTGGGGACCAAATAGTGAGCTGGATACAAAAATATATTTGGATAGCATTCTTTCGTACAAACTAAACGATCCAAGAAAAGACTTTGAGCTAGCAGTAGAACTAAAGGCTACGGGTTTGCTGATTGGTGCATGTTCAATACACGTAGTGGACTCCGAAGCAAGAGAAGGCTATATTGGCTATTGTTATAACAAAGAGTACTGGAACAAGGGGTATGCTTCAGAAGCGGCTAAAGCGATAGTTGGATTTGGTTTTAAGAGTTTGAATCTACATAGGATATATGCAACCTGTGATCCTAATAATATTGGTTCATCAAAGGTTCTTGGGAAGATTGGGATGAAAAAAGAAGGGCATTTAAGGGAACATAAGCTTCAGAGAGGAAAATGGAGAGATTCGTTTTTGTACTCAATACTTGAGTATGAGTTTAGCAGCATTTAGTGAAAAGTTTGTTTATGATAACTTATTTGATTAGTGCATTGCTATTATGAGAACTAAAACAGCGGGAAGGGGAGAAGTTCAATGTTTTTTTGAGAAAATGTTGAATTAGCCAGAAGCTTTGCTAAAAAGAATGGGCTAGGTTTTGAAATCAAAGTAGATAAAATTGGAGGGTCAGATGGAGTTGATGTGTATAAGCAGATCGTTCTTTCGTGGAATTAATAAAATTCAGGTACGAAAATTATACAAGTATTCTGAAGTCTTGGTATAAGTTTATCTGCCAAAGTGCCAGATGGCAAAATTATATGCCTTCAAGAAAGAAAATATGATTTGAATTAAAATGACATCTTTATCAAAATATAGATGTTATTTTTTTATGCTTTTTTACCTAAACTAACAGTAGATAAATAGATTAACATTAATCATATAAAATTTTATATAAAATTATAGAGAATTATAATATACTTGACTAATATAGCATATATTATGTAATATTATAGTTACTGATAATTAGACTTGATATAGCTATAGAGAAGTTATAGTTGAAAATTAAAGTAATTTAAGATTTTAATAAAATTTGACTGATTAAAGGAAGGCAAGTTATGAATAAAAGTGTGATTGAAAAAGAAGTATTAACAGTTAGTCAGGTAGCAGATTACTTACAATTAAGCGAAATGACCACTTATAAGTTAGTACAAGAAGGAAAGATTCCCGCTTTTAAGATTGGGCGAAGCTGGAGAGTTAAAAAAGGTGATCTTGAAGAATTAATTGAAAGACTCAAAAAAGGTGAAAGTTTATAATCAGTTAAAAGTACTTAGTATATTCATAATGCACTAGAGATAAATAAGTAATACGGAGGTATGGGTAATAATGAATAAAAAGAAATTAAAAGTAATCCCCCTTGGCGGATTAGGTGAGATAGGTAAGAATATGACAGTCTTTGAATATGGTAATGATATTATTATAGTAGACTGTGGTATCGCATTTCCAGACGATGAAATGCTAGGTATAGATCTAGTTTTACCGGACATAACATATTTAAAGAAAAATGTTGAGAAGATCAGAGGGATTGTTATAACTCATGGTCATGAGGATCATATAGGTGCGATTCCTTATGTATTAAAAGAAATTAATATCCCAATATACGGATCGAAACTAGCCTTAGGTTTGATAGAAAACAAGCTGAAGGAACATGGGCTGCTATCTGTAGCTCAGATGGAAACCGTTGTTTCGGATCAAACAATAGATTTGGGTGTATTTAAAGTTGAATTTATTAACTCTTGTCATAGTATTGCTGACGCTATGGCATTGGCTATACACACACCTGTAGGAACAGTCGTGCATACAGGCGATTTCAAAATTGATTATACACCAATACAAGGTGATGTAATCAACTTAATGCGTTTTGCGGAGCTGGGCAATGAAGGAGTTTTGCTCCTTATGAGTGATAGTACAAATGTTGAACGTGAAGGCTATACCATGTCAGAAAGAACTGTAGGAAGATCCTTTGAGAGAATTTTTGACGATGTTAAAAATAGAATAATCGTTGCTACCTTTGCATCCAACATTCACAGAGTACAGCAAATAATCGATGCGGCAGTTAGATTTGGACGCAAGGTTGCACTTAGCGGCAGAAGTATGATAAATGTAGCAAATGTAGCTATAGAGTTGGGCTACTTAAATGTACCTGAAGGAACGCTAATTGATATTAATGATATCAATAAATATACCCATGATAAACTGATGATTATAACCACCGGCAGCCAAGGTGAGCCAATGTCAGCATTATCAAGGATGGCGGCCTCAACACATAGGCAGCTTGAAATCATACCTGGTGACTTAGTCGTAATTTCAGCGACTCCGATACCAGGCAATGAGAAGACGGTTTCTAGAGTAATTAATCAACTGTTTAAAAAAGGTGCAAACGTTATATATAATGCCTTGGACGAAATACACGTTTCTGGCCATGCATGCCAAGAAGAGCTAAAGCTAATAATCAATTTAACAAAACCAAAGTTCTTTATGCCAGCCCATGGTGAGTATAGACACCTAAAGCAGCATGCGAATCTGTCTTATGCAATGGGTATGTCAAGAGATAATAGCTTTGTAATGGATATCGGTAATGTGCTTGAGTTGGATAGTCAAAGTGCTAAGATTACCGGAAGTGTGCCAGCAGGCAAGATATTTGTAGATGGTCTTGGTGTAGGCGATGTAGGGAATATTGTTCTTAGAGATAGAAGACTTTTATCACAAGATGGTTTGGTAGTAATAATAATAACTATAGAAAAAGAAACAGGTGCAATTATAGCAGAGCCTGATATCATATCCAGAGGATTTGTATATGTTAGAGAGTCAGAGCAGTTAATCGATCAAATGCGTAAGGTAGCTGTAACTGCGCTTTCTAAGTACGATGGTAAAGAGTGGGCAACAATCAAAATGGTAGTGAAGGATGCTCTAAAAGAATACCTATACACTAATGTGAAGAGAAATCCTATGATAATACCAGTGGTAATAGAAGTATAGAATTTTTATGATTTCTTTATAATTAAATAATCTGAAAGGTGATATAGTTCGCCTTTCATGCCGATTACTTGGCAAATGACTCCTATATTGTAGTATTATAAAATATAGGAGTTTGTTTTTTTACTAAAGAAGGGGATTAGGAAAGTGAAAAAGTATATATATCTAGGCTTAGGTGGTTTGTTCGGAGCGGTATTAAGAATGATTATTAAAAACTCTGATAAATTCATGTATAAAGAAGTTTTTCCACTAGATACATTGATTGTCAATATTTTGGGGTGTTTTCTTATTGCATTATTTATGAACATTTGTATTGAGCTGGTGGAAATTGACCCAGATCTCAGACTTGGTATAGCATCTGGATTTATTGGTGCATTAACTACATTTTCTACTGTTTGCAAAGAAATCGTAAGTTTATAAAGCAAAAATATTACATAGAAGCTATTTCATACGCATTTATATCTGTATGTTTAGGTATTATTGCGGTTTACGTAGGAACTGTAGTAGCAAAGAAAATTATAAATAAAGAGGTGGGTATTTGATTTATTTCATTGCAGGTATTGGCGGCATATTTGGCAGCGTTGCTAGATATAAATTAGGAAAGGTAGTATCAGAAAGAAGCAATTCTATATTCCCCATAGGAACTTTTGTAATAAATATCAGCGGTGCATTTCTACTGGGCATTATCAGCAACATTGGTCTTAATAGCAATTATTACTATCTGCTTGGTGATGGTTTTTTAGGTGCATACACAACGTTCTCAACATTCATGTATGAGGGGTTTAACTTATTCCGAGAAAACGAGAAGCTTAACGCTATAACGTATTTTGCTATAACGGTTACTATAGGATTAATTTCATATGCTATTGGTGCTCACATTGCAAAACTAATTTTATTGTAAGGAGATAATCAATTCATGCAAGGGAAATGTAAGATGTTAAAGATAAATATTAGTGAGGACTCAAAATATAAGAAGCATAATCTATATCATGAAATTGTTCATAGATTAAAGGAGTTTGGAATAGCAGGGGTTACGGTAATGAGAGGAATAGAGGGGTATGGGACGGCGAAGGTATTACATAGCTCTAGAATACTTGAAATTAGCCAAAGCCTGCCAATTATAATTGAAGCGGTAGATGAGGTTGAAAAGATTGATAACGTAATACCGGTTATTGAAGAGCTTGTAAATGAGGGACTTATACTTGTAACTGACGTAAATGTAATTAAACATGGAAAAGAAAAGTTATAACTTGTTATTAATAATTATTATCAATAGAGAGGGGGAACTATGAAAAAATATATTAGGGCAATATCGATTTTGTTAATAATACTTTCGATGATTTTTATATTCAAATCAATATCATTATTGAACATAGTTAAAGATGGTGATGGAATTGGTTTATATTTTTTGGGACTTGAAATTAATGATAAACTTCCCTTTGAACAAATACCAAATTACTCAATGGGATTTTTAGTGATTGGTTTTGCATTAATTTTTATTTCTATGGGTTTATTCGTTAGAACACAAAACAAAAAAAAGGTTAAAGTCTATTAAATAAAAAAATATAAAGTGAACAATTTTCACAGTTAATGATCGAAAAAAGCGACGCGTTTAAATCGATTTTAAGCCATTTAATTAACAGGGGTAATAACTTAGCACTAATCTAATTATGGAAGATTATTGAAATGCGTAATTTTACAGAGTTTATCGGGTCGAATTAAAAATACTAGAGAAATATGCCGATATCAATTATAATGATTCAAAATTTGTTTTTGATTAAGTAATTAAATCTGTAGAATGTAAAAGTTTAGATTTTGAAATGAGAAAATAAAGTACAAGCAGAAAATTGATATATATAGGGAAGCTAGACAAAAAAGAAGTGAACATAATAAATATTTTTTAATAATATCTTGTAGCAGCAGGATTTTACTAGTTTTTGACGAAATATATACGTATTGTGATTGCGCGAAATGTTTATTTCGTGCAAAGTATGCGAAAATTTGAATGAAATAGGGGTTTCTTATGACAAATCTACCTTTACTAGTAAACGACTTTCTTTCCTATATGGAAACCATTCGCGGCAAATCAAAAAACACTATTGCTGCTTATGGTTATGATCTGTCTGTCTTTTTCAAGTTTATAAAAATCAGACGAAATATTGTTGAACCTAATACCGACTTGGATGAAATTAACATTACTGATATTGATGAATACACTATACGAACAATTACCTTAAGTGACCTATATGCTTTCTTATCATATACGGCTAATACCCGGGATAATAAAAACCATGCAAGAGCTCGCAAAGTTGCCTGTCTTCGCTCCTTCTTTAAATATTTGCAGGGAAAAGCAAAGGTTATCAGTGATAATCCAGCTTTGGATCTAGAGCCTCCAAAAATTAATTCCAGACATCCTATATACCTTACCTTGGATGAAAGCAAACATTTATTGTCCTCCATTGATGGAGAAAATAAGGAAAGAGATTATGCCATTATAACACTTTTCTTAAATTGCGGTTTGCGACTATCTGAGCTGGTTGGTATAGATATTAATAGAATCAGCGATGACATACTGACTGTAATTGGTAAAGGTGATAAAGAAAGAACTGTATATTTAAACAATGCATGCTTGAAAGCAATTAGTGCATATATGAAAGTCAGACCCATTGATGGCGTGAAAGATAAGAATGCTTTGTTCCTTAGTGAAAGAAAGCAAAGAATTAGTAAGCGCTCAGTGCAATATATTGTCAAGAAGTGCATTGGGGCCTCTGATCTAGATACGGATAGATACTCTACTCATAAATTGCGTCATACTGCTGCGACTTTAATGTACAAGTACGGCAATGTTGATATCAGAGCATTGCAGCATATTCTAGGGCACGAAAATATATCCACAACGCAAATATATACCCATATTGATGATGATAGATTGCGTAGTGCTGTAAAATCTAACCCACTTTCAGAAGAAGAAAATGAGCTATAATAAAAGATTGACATAATAAATATTATGTCAATCAATCTTAATCTTCAATTTCTTCTGAAACAATTTCATCAAACTTTATATTTTCAATACCATCATCATCTATATCAGCATCATTATCGATAATATTGTCAATATAGACACCTTTGAAATCTGCATCACCATCAATACAATTGCAGCAATCATCGCATATTTTGGAGCTATCAAGGTCACAAATATCGCATTCACCACAATCGTTGCACTCTCGATCCATTAAAACACATTCATCTTTGTATAACATAAAAAAACTGGTACTCCTCTCCTATATATTATTAATTCAATAGTATAGTATAATCAAAATATATCATTAAATCGCCATGTAGTAAATATACAAAAACTAATTAAAATAGTTTTGGAGGTTATCATATTGAGTAATTTATCAACGAACTTATATATTTTCATTATTGTAGTATCAACTCTAGCTTTTGAACTATTGATTACAAAACTAGCCGGCGTCAGTGTTGCGTTGCTTTGGGGCTTTACCATCGGCATTTATTTTTTATTCCTTTTATATCAATTGTTAATGAAAGTTAATGAAGATGCAGAAAAAAGAAAAGTAAGAGAACTGATTTTTGAGATTATGGATACTATTAGCGGTGTTCCTGTGATAAATAAAAACGAAAAGTTAATTATAAAATGGGACATTATATTTAAGAAGCTTCTTGATGTTAAAGAGCTTGAATTATACGACAAGGTTGTTAATACAAAAACAACACATATAGATGAGTATGTTAACAAATACCCCTCCCTACTAGTTGATAATACAGTAGATTTAAAGAAAACCAAAATCAATGGGGATTTAAACTCTATTATAAGAAATAAGAATGGTAAAGAAGTAAAAAGTGATGTTATGAATTCAGATGATGAAGAATGTAAAAGAAAACTTTTCATCCGGGATATCAAAGATGATACATTAGCTTTCTGCAACTATGACTCATCTTTATATTTAGATGTAGTATTAAGAAATGAGTATGTGCCAGAACATGCAAATGATATTATAATGGAACATAACTCTGAGTACGATGGTTTTTCGGTATGGATGTCTTATGGAAACAATAAGTATAATGTCGTTCCGCGTGTGGTGGTACATAAGAAATTAATCAATAAATCAAAATGGCTAATAGATAATGTTGAAGAATTGTTGAAATGTGCTACAAGCATTGTAAATGGTGATTATGGAAATGTTTTAAATGTAGACCAATATGAGCTTGTTCGTTATCTTGTTGATATACCAGATACTAATCACGAAACTTCTACTCTTAAATTTCAACAATTAGTAAATGACACATTGGTATTTTCAGGTGTTGATATGAATAATCGGACAACAACCGTGTTTTGCAAGTATAAGCAAGGGAATAATCGTTTTGAAGTAATATTAGATAGTGTTGAATTAAAAAATAGTGAAGGTTTACAACATATTGAAATTGATAAATCTGTTGCTATCGGCAATGGATATCAACCTCTTCTTACTTTGCTTGAAAAAATGCCGGAGTTAATCAGAAATATAGAACTTTTAATTAACAATAAGGACATAACTAGTATCGTTATAAGTTAAGTATACGTTTATTCATCACCCTGTGGAAACATTAAAACGTCGCCAGGTTTAATATTTGTATTAGGTAAATTATTAATAATCATAACTTTATCTATATAGTTTCTAATATCGGTTTTGCCATCAGCATATTGAGCGGATAATTTCCAGAGATTATCTCCTTCGCTTACGTAAACGGGTACAAGTACGCCAGTGCTTGTACTTTTTGCATTAACTACAATAATAAACATTGAGGCAAACAGTACTACAAGCATTAGGCTGATAAGGGTAAAAAACCTGAATTTATTTACTATTCTATATTTGTTCATTTGCATTACCTCCTAGAACGTATGTTCTTATTGATATTATTATAATACGAACGTCTGTTCTGTGTCAATAAAAATTATATATAAATTTATATAATTTTCCATAAAAATTCAAATTTTATCACTATTTTACGAACATATGTTTGAATTCCTATGAAATTATGCTATAATTGTTTTAGAATTTATTTCGAATAATTTTTATTGGAGTGTTAATATGAACACAGAAGATTTAAGCAAAAAACAACTAGAAATTTTATCATACATAAAAAGTGATATATATAAGAAGGGTTATCCCCCTTCAGTACGCGAAATTTGTGATGCAGTAAAGTTAAAGTCTACTTCCACTGTTCATGGGCACCTGGAGCGTTTAGAAAAAAAAGGATTTATCAGACGTGACCCCACTAAGCCAAGAGCTATTGAGGTTTTAGATAGCAACAGCGGTATGGTATATAAGAAGGAAATGGTCGAGATACCTATAGTGGGTAAAGTTACAGCTGGTATACCAATACTAGCTCAAGAAAATATTGAAGACACCTTCCCTGTTCCAATAGAATTCATAGGCAACAGTACTTCCTTTATGCTAATCGTAAAAGGTGACAGTATGATAAATGCCGGTATTCTGGACGGAGATTTTGTTATTGTTAGACAGCAGTCAGTAGCAAAGAATGGTGAAATAGTTGTAGCACTTATAAATGATGAAGCTACAGTTAAGACTTACTATAAAGAAAAGGACTTCTTCAGATTACAGCCTGAGAATCCATACCTACTACCTATTATAACCAAAGAGTTATCAATTTTAGGTAAAGTTATAGGCGTATTTAGAAGCATAAGATAAAAAGAACGAGGTTTAAACCTCGTTCTTTTATATTTAATCTATTATATTTCTCTTATAAATATTGTAAGCTTCTCTAAGCTCTCCTATTACATTGCTCATTTCAGTTTGCAATTCAGAAAGCAATTTGTAGTTCTTTTGTGCAGCAGCCTCTCTAATACGACTAAACAAACTTATGTGATCCTTTGAGTCTTTCATTAAGTAGTATCTTAAATCATTTACTTTGTTCCAGTTTACTGCGTCAGTATCATCTTTTGAACATAAGTTATCTTCGATATGAAGCATCTTGCAGCTACGTACTAAATCCATATATTCTGGAACAAGTCTGTTTATAATCTCTGTAACCCACTTATTTGTAACAGCGGTCGCATAGCTTTTAATTATTCTCTCAGGAATTACATCATTAGCCATTAATACTTGTAATTTATCAGGATAATTGTCGAAGCCTATTATATTTTCATAAACAGTTGCAGGATGATGACCAAACATCATATTTCTTTCTTCATGGGTAAAGTGTTCGAATACATCCTCCTCACTTCTATAAGCTCTACTTTCTTCTAAATAGAAGCTTTCTACATTAGGAGACTTTGAGATCTCTTTCTCAAGTTCACTCGGTAATTTACCAGATTTCACAGCAGCCTTTATTCCATCTAACATGGCTTGATAATATGCAGCTAATGCTAAAAATGTATTCGTATTAGGATTTGGGGATCTTACCTCAAAGCGCGTTGCAAGAGGATTTCCCATGTCGCGTACTAAGCCTATTAATATCGTTCTATTCCTTGATGGCGTACTTGCATTGTGTCCTAAGGATGCAACGATACAAATTGGGGCTTCAAAACCAGGCTTAAGTCTATTTAAGGAGTCTATTGTTGATGATATAAAAGGATTTATTACTTCGTAATTTTTTAAAAGTCCCATAAGTGAACCATAGCCAATTACACTAATAAAGTCCTTAGTCATATCTTTAGGTGAAAACAAGTTAACAATTTTTCCATTTGCAAGCTTTAATGAAACTCCAACATGGGTGTGCTTACCATTACCTGCAACCCCTTCTATTGGCTTCGCATGGAAGGTTACCTCCAAGCCATTTAATCTAAATACTTCTTTAATCAAATTCTTAACTATTTTTTCATTATCCGCTGCTTGAAGTGAACTGCTATATTTCCAGTCAATCTCAAGCTGTTCCATAACATGAGTTAGGTGCCCTGTTTCATCAAGCTTTGCTTTTACGCCCCCAACTTCTTTATGCCCCATTTCTGGTTGAAGGTCGTATTTATCCATCATCATCAAGCATTGCTCTAATGCAGTACGTACTGGACCCTTAGTCCTTTTCCAGTATTGTTCCTGAAGCTCTTGTGATGCGGAAAGTGCTTCTATATCTGCATCATCATTGGGCGTTTTAACCCAGAATTCAAGCTCAGTGGCAGCAGTCATAAGAACACTGTTAATATCACTAAAAGTAATATTATATTGTTCTAAAAGTGCAGGGTATTCCTTAAGTAACGCCAATAAATCATATTTAAAGGTTTCCTCTGCTTTTTTCAAAATTGATCTTGAATCTACATAGATATCGTTGTGACTTAAAAAAGAGGGAATTCTAAGGGTACCAATAGGTTTGCCCGTAATCTTATCGAAGTGTTCAAAATTATAGTCTATATACCAATTGCTGCTTGTGTCTGCGACCAAATCAACCTTGCCGTTATTTAGTGTAGCGATACCTGGCAGTACAACACTAGAGCCATCAGTTTGAACTGAGCCGTTTAGAAATTCATCAATATCTTCAAGGAACATATCAATAGGAATTCTTTCATCAGTTGTATTCCCAGTTAAGTCTACCCCTGCTAAGGATACAAATTTAACCTCAGGGTGTTTGGATAAAAGCTTGATAAGTTCTACCCTTTTGAGTTCATAAGGCTTGATTGTGTAAAGTAAGTCATGCTTTAATACTTCAGAAATTACATTCATGTTAAGTCCTCCCAATTTAGTGTATATATAGTTTCAAACAAAATAAAATTAAAATGTATTATACCACTGGTATATGTAAAAGTAAAGTAAATATGCAAGAACACTTTATGTTCTTGCATATTTATTAACTATATATGTAAACAACCGCTGCTAATTAAATTTTGTACAGCGTATATTATACCTATTTTGGCGTGGTCAAAAGTAAGCCCACCTTGGAGATATGCTATATAGGGTGGTCTTAATGGGGCATCCGCACTTAGTTCAATTGAAGAACCCTGTACAAAGCCACCGGCTGCCATGATAACTTGATCATTGTACCCTGGCATATCCCATGGTTCTGGACTAACATAGGAATCAACAGGGGATCCCTTTTGGATTCCTTGGCAAAAGGCTATTAATGCCTCTCTGCTTTCAAACTTGATTGCTTGTATAATATCACTTCGCCGAGCGGTGAATTCAGGGTTAACCGCATAACCTAGCTTTTCAAATAATTTACTGCAGAATACAGCACCTTTAAGTGCTTCTGATACTACATGAGGAGCTAGGAATAGACCTTGGAAAAACAATCTGTTGATGCCTAAGGTAGCACCACATTCCTTTCCTATACCAGGAGCAATCAATCGGCCTGCTGCCATTTCAACTAGATGCTTCTTACCAGCTACATAGCCTCCTGTGGGCGCTATACCGCCTCCAGGGTTCTTTATCAAGGAACCGGCTATGATATCCGCACCGACCTCTGTAGGCTCTTTAAAATCAATAAATTCACCATAGCAATTGTCTACCATACAGACAATCTTTGGGTTTATGATCTTAATAAATTTTATAGTATATTCAATATCCTCCATGGACAATGATGGCCTCCATGCGTAACCTGTTGAACGCTGTATAAGTACTAGCTTTGTATTGCTATTTATTTTCTTTGTGATTTCGCTGTAATTAATCTTTCCCTCGGTCGAGAGATCTACTTGATTATATGCAATTCCAAAGTCTTTTAGGCTTCCAGGCAAAACTTTATCAATACCAATTATATTATGTAGGGTATCGTAGGGCTTACCTGTTACTGCCAGCATTTCATCGCCGGGTCTCAAAATGCCAAACAGGCAAAGTGTAAGGGCATGGGTGCCAGACACAATATGTGGGCGTACCAATGCATCCTCAGCTTCAAATATATCTGCATAAACCTTGTCTAGGGTATCTCTGCCAACATCACCATAGCCATAGCCCGTAGAGTAGTTGAAATGAGTGTCGCTAAGCCTATTTTTCTGCATGGCGTTTAGAACTTTGTATTGATTGAATTCTCTAACCTCGTCTATCTTATTGAACTGCTGCTGCACATCTTCTTCTGTAGATACACAAAGGTCAAGAATCTTCTTGTTTATATTCAACTTGTTAATTAAATAATCCATGGTTTTATAATGCATAATGCACCTCTTAATATCATATTTCGATATATTTTAACATATCCCCTTATATATATGCAAATAAAGTAAAAGTCTTCACAGGCTTTTACTTTATTATAAAATAAAAAGCCGCTCCATTTAAGAGAGCGGCAACTAAACGGGAATTATTTGTTATCTTGAAAAGCGCTTTGTCCTGAAGCTGTATGTGGTCTAGTGTTGTCAGTAAATGCAAAGTTAATTGCTTTTATTGGTGATATAGTAGAAACCGCATGCTTGTAAACAAGCTGCTGTTTGGCATCAACATCCAAAACTATAGTATAATTGTCAAATCCCTTTACCAATCCCTTAAGCTGGAATCCATTTACTAAAAATATTGTTATAGGAATATGCTCTTTTCGTACTTGGTTCAAAAATACATCTTGCAAATTGATGTTTACCTTGTTCATTAAATTCCCCTCCAAAATAAAATATAATATAAAAGTCTATATCTTTTGTAACTATTATTATTATGACGCTAATACATGATAATTATTCTACAATAATTAAATTTTTCCTGCAATGTAATTAATAATATTTTTTACTAAAGTTATCCTATCTTCATATTCATCTATGTCAAACCATTTGATTCTCTCATCTCTTCTAAACCATGTCAATTGCCTTTTGGCGTAATGCCTGCTGTCTCTTTTTAATATAAATAATGATTCGTCTAGGCTTACTTCACCATTTAGATACTTAACGATCTCCTTATAGCCAAGAGCCTGCATGGACACTAAATCTCGGCTGTAACCCATGTTTAAAAGCTTTTTAACCTCTTCAATAAGTCCTTTTTCAATCATGGCGTCTACTCTTTGCTCAATTCTTGCATAGATTTTCTGCCTATCCATGGTAAGACCAATGTATGCAGCGTTATATCTGGGCGGAAGCTTCTTGGACTCCTCTTGAAAATGTGTAATCGTTTTACCCGTGAATTCAAAAACCTCAAGGGCTCTAATAACTCTTCTGACGTCATTGGCATGCAATCTTTGATAGGCTTCTATATCTATATCCTTCAGCATTTCATACAGATATTCATTTCCCTTATTATCAGCGATTTCTTGCATTCTTTCTCTAAAATCTTCATCACCGACAGATTTGGTGAAATCCAAGTTGTTTAATAAAGCATTAATATAAAGGCCAGTTCCGCCCGTAATGATAGGCAGCTTTCCCCTGGCCGTTATTTCTTGTATATATTTATCTGCTCTATCTCTGAAATTGGCTACACTAAAGCTTTGATCCGAGGTGACCTCGTCAATCATATGATGCTTTATGCCCTGCATCTCATCCTGAGATATCTTTGCAGTGCCTATATCCATATATTTATATACCTGAGCTGAGTCGGCAGAGATAATTTCACCGTTTAAAGCCTTCGCTGCGGCGATGGAAATATCAGTTTTACCTACAGCTGTAGGACCTACGATGACTACTATATTTGGTTTGTTGCTTTGGTCTTGTTGCATCAATTAATACCTCGCTATATGCGCTATTATAATACGCGCTTGAATTTCTTCTCCAATTCGTATTGAGTCATGAATATAAGTGTTGGTCTTCCATGAGGGCAGGTATAGGGTGACTTTGTTTGCGATAGCCTTTTGACCAACTCCTGCATTTCTTCATAGGTGATTGACGTACCTGCTTTGATGGAGTTTTTGCATGCCATACTAATTACAATTTTCTCTAAGGGTGAAACAGTCTTATTATTTCCCTCCAAGGAGTCAAGTATCTCATTGAAGAAGTCGCCGCTGCAGGGCTCCCCCATAATGATAGGTACAGATCTTATAGCTATGGCATTTTCGCCAAACCACTCCATTTCAAATCCGAGTCTCTCAAAGGTGTCGAAGTTATCCTTCACAAGTGCCGCTTCCTTGGGGCTTACCTCTAATACAATTGGAACCATCAAGGGCTGAATTGTAATATCACCAGTATTATGCTTGCCCATAAGATATTCATAATTTATTCTTTCATGAGCAGCATGCTGATCTATCAAAAAGAAGTTTGAGGCATCTTGAGTGAGTATATAGGTGTTAAAAAGCAAACCAATAATATTTAACCCTGCAATTTGGTTAGGTCTCAGGGGTTCTTTTTCTATATTTATAGCTGAATAAGCTGGCTGTGATACAGCAGCAGCAGGTCTTTGCTGGTCGTAAAAGCTTCGGCTTATATTTTCTGCTTTGTAGCTAACATGATCTTTTAAGAAGCTTTGTTGTTCATCATTTTTATTAGCCTCTTGGAAACTAGATATATCCGGCCGCTCCATGGATGGCTTATAGGTTTCAAATACTCTGCTTGGTAAAACCTCAACCGCAGGCTCTGTGGGCGTCTCTTGCTCTTCATACGAGCCATAGGTTAAATTGTTACCTGATAAACAGCTTTTTACGGCAGTATATATGGTGCTAAAAATTGATCTATCATCAGAAAACTTGATTTCAGCTTTTGTAGGATGTACATTTACATCTATTTTATCCGTTTGAACATTTAGATTTAATACGACAAAAGGAAATTTGTTATTCATTAACAGCCCTTTGTATGCCTGCTTCACAGCTTCACCTAACATTTTGCTTTTTATACTTCTATTATTCACAGAGAAAATCATATAGGTGGAATTTCCTCGTGCAATCTCTGGTTTGCCGATATAGCCCTCTATGTTTATTATAGGATTGCTATATTCTAGCTTCACCATAGCTTTTGCAGTACTTTTACTATAAATACAGGTTAAAACAGAAAGCAAATCACCATTGCCAGGTGTATGCAGTACAACCTTCTCATCCACTATAAGCTTAAAGGAAACAGCTGCATTAACCATAGCAAGCTTTTGCACCACATCAACTACATGACCTTGTTCACTGATATCACTTTTTAAAAACTTTTCTCTGGCAGGGGTATTATAAAATAAGTCTCTAACCGTAATTGTTGTACCAACTGGGAAACCAATAGATTTTCTATCCTTTATATTCCCGCCTTTTATGAGTATATAACTGCCAGAGTCCTCGCCATCTGTCCTTGTCTGCAGCTCCACTTCTGAAACTGCGGCTATGCTTGACATAGCCTCACCTCTAAAACCTAGTGTGAATATATTAAATAAATCATCTGCATCTTCAATCTTACTGGTAGCATGTCTTTCAAATACATGATTTAGGTCCTCAGCAAGAATGCCGCTTCCGTTATCAGAAACGCTTATATAACTTTTACCACCATTATTTATTTCGATGGTTATTGCTGCAGCCTTGGCGTCTATGGAGTTTTCAACCAGTTCTTTAACTATGGAAGCGGGCCTTTCTATCACTTCGCCTGCCGCAATTTTGTTAATGGTAGCTTCGTCTAAAAGTCTTATTTTACCCATAATACCCGCACCTCACTTTATTTGAAATCCTTAGCCTTCTTGTTTAGCTCACAAAGCATGTTAAAGGCCTGCATTGGGGTCATATTGTTTATATCAATAGCTTTTATATCTTCAACCAATGAAAATTGTCCAATGTTAAAAAGGTTAACCTCATCCACTGGATGTACAGGCTTTTTCTTTCTTTCTCTGACATATAGATTCGTATGATTTGTTTCTTCGGACTTTTCTAAGGTCGCTAATATCTCTTCAGATCTATGCAAAATACCTTCAGGTATACCAGCTAGACGTGCTACATGGATACCATAGCTGCCATTAGCCCCGCCCCTGATGATTTTTCGTAGAAATACGATATCCTTGCCTTTTTCTTCGACGGATATGCAGTAGTTTTTAATGCCATCTATTTTGCCTTCAAGCTCCGTAAGCTCATGATAGTGTGTAGCAAATAAGGTTTTAGCACCGATGGTTTCTTTGGCGGTAATATGCTCCACTACTGACCATGCAATGCTTAGGCCGTCAAAGGTGCTTGTGCCTCTACCTATTTCATCTAGTATAATAAGACTTCTTCTTGTTGAATTATTAATAATATTTGCCAACTCGCTCATTTCAACCATAAAGGTACTTTGACCGGAGGCTAAATCATCTGATGCACCGACACGGGTAAAGATTCTGTCTACAACTCCTATTGTTGCCTCATTAGCCGGAACAAAGCTGCCAGTTTGCGCCATAAGCGTAATCAAAGCTACTTGTCTCATATAGGTAGATTTACCCGCCATGTTTGGACCGGTAATAATAAGCATTCTGCTATCGTCTGTATCAAGGTCTGAATCATTTGGTACAAACTTTACTGAGTTGGATTGGACTTCAACAACAGGATGTCTACCATTCTTTATTAATATTTTGTCTTCTGAATTAACCTTAGGTCTGCAGTAGCTGTTTTTTTGCGCTACCTCTGCGAAAGAGCATAAGCAGTCCAAAATTGACAGCTGTGAAGCGGTTTTCTGTATGCGAAGTATATGCTTTGCTATTTGTTCTCTTATTTCAATAAAAAGCTGATATTCAAGTTCAATTAGCTTTTCTTCTGCTCCTAGAACCATATTTTCAAGGTCCTTGAGCTCAGGAGTTATATATCTCTCTGAATTAGACAGTGTTTGTTTGCGAATGAAATAATCAGGTACTAGAGAGTAATTTGATTTTGTGATGTCTATATAGTAACCAAATACTCTGTTATAACCCACCTTAAGTGACTTTATACCTGTTTTTTCTTTCTCCTTGAGCTCTAGGTCGGCAATCCACTGTTTGCCGTTTATAGAACCTTCTTTGATAGCATCTAGCTCAGGATAAATCCCCTTCTTAATCAAGTTACCTTCCCTTAGGACGATGGGGGCATCTTCATTGATAGATTTATCTATCAGGTCATGTATATCCTGTAGAGAATCTAGGTCCTCATATATATCCTTAATAATCTTGCTTGTACAATTATTAATCAAATTTTTGATGTGAGGAAGGTTTTCTGTAGAATTTTTAAATGCCAGCAAGTCCCTTGCATTAGCAGTACCCAAAGCAATTCTAGTACCTAATCTCTCTAGGTCATATATGCTCTTCAGATATTCCTTCATCTCTTCTCTTAACAAAAATTCATTGTAAAGCTCCTGAACTCCGTCAAGTCTTTCATTGATCTCTGCAGGGTTTAACAAAGGCTTTTCAATCCATGATTTGAGCTTTCTGCCACCCATAGAGGTAGAGGTTTTATCCATAACAGAGATAAGTGCCCCTTTACGAGTTTTTCCTCTCATGGTCTCAATAAGCTCAAGATTACGCCTTGTATTCATGTCTAATATCATATAATTGCTAATGCCGTAGTGCTTTATACCATTAATATTATTTAGAGCTACCTTCTGAATCTCATCCAAGTATAGAAGTATAGCCCCTGTACTTTTTATCAGCTCATCACTATCAATGCCTAGACCGACTAGGGAGGTGACATCGAATTGTTTCTTTAGTCTTCTTTCGCAAGCAGTGAGCTCGAAATAAGCTGCATTTAGCTGTGTGGTATCTTTAGGCAGCAAGCTAAAGCCTTGCTCATTATTGCAAATAGCCTCAGTAGGATTTATTCGATTTATTTCACTGATGATATTTTGCTGTTCTGCAATGTCTGCTGACGTGCAGTGAAATTCTCCGGTAGATAAATCGATATATGCAATAGAAGTAGTTTTATCATTATTAAAAACTGCCATAAGGTAGTTGTTTGATTTTTCATCAAGCATTGCAGACTCAGTAATTGTACCTGGTGTGACGATTCTCATTACTTCACGCCTGACAATGCCTTTGGCTACAGCGGGATCTTCTACTTGCTCGCAGATAGCCACCTTGTAGTTCTTTGCTATTAATCTTGAAATATAGATTTCTGCTGCATGATAAGGGATGCCGCACATCGGTGCTCTCTCTGCCATACCGCAGTCTCGACCAGTAAGTGTTATTTCTAGTTCTCTAGATGCAGTCAGAGCATCCTCAAAGAACATTTCATAGAAATCACCTAATCTGAAGAAAATTATTTTATCTTTATGCTGCTCTTTTATATCTAAATATTGCTGCATCATTGGTGTCACTTGACCCATAAAACCTCACCCCGATTTCTTTAAGCTTCCATTTCTCCATTCAAGAACCAAGAAAAAACTTCTGTTATCCGTACATTAACCAATTGACCTATTAAATCCCCTTGCCCGCTGAAATTGACGACCTTTCCAGTTCGGCTTCTTCCTGTAAACTTGCTTGCATCACTCTTGCTGGGACCCTCTACTAGGACCTCAACAATTCTATTTAAATAATCATCATTTACCTTTTTACTTACATCCGCTTGCAGCTTTTTTAACTTCTCAAAATTTCTATGCTTTTGATCTTCACTTATTTGATTTTCCATTTCAGCTGCAGGTGTACCGGAACGCTTTGAATAAATAAACATGAAGGATTGATCAAACCCAACCTTGCTTACAACATCTAAGGTTTCTTCAAAGTCTTCATCTGTCTCACCGGGGAAGCCCACAATGACATCTGTACTTAAAGCTACTCCAGGAAGAAGCCTTTTGACTTTATCTATTTTCTCTAAGTATTCTTCTTTTGTATACTTTCTGTTCATAGCCTTAAGCACTTTATTGCTGCCTGCTTGGAAGGGCAGATGCAATTGCTCACAAACCTTGCTGCATTCACTCATTGTTTGTATAAGCTTATCAGATATGTCCTTTGGATGTGAGGTCATAAAGCGAATACGTTCTACGCCTTCAATTTCATTTACAATCTTAATAAGATCCGCAAAATCTGTTTCAAGCTTTAAATCTTTGCCATAGGAATTAACATTCTGACCTAGTAAGGTGATTTCCTTACAACCATCCGCAGCCAGTTGTTTTATTTCAGTCACTATGTCCTCAGGCAAACGGCTTCTCTCTCTACCTCTTACATGAGGTACAATACAATAGCTGCAGAAATTATTACAGCCGTACATAATAGTAACCCAAGCTTTGAACTTGTCTTCTCTTCTAACGGGAATATCCTCAACAATAAAGCCTTCAGTGTTCATAATATCAATGAGGGTATATTTCTCATTCATAGCCCGTTCAACAAGCTCAGGGAACCTAAATAAGTTATGGGTACCAAACACTAAGTCAACATGCTTATATTTCTTCTTAATAGTTGCCACCGCATGTTCCTGCTCCATCATGCAGCCGCATACACATAATAATAATCCGGGATTATCTACTTTCAATTGCTTAAATGCACCTATATTACCAAACAGCTTAAGCTCAGCATTTTCTCGAACGCAGCAGGTGTTTATTACTACAACATCTGCTTCTTGTCTTTCTTCTGTTTTTTCATAACCCATCTCATCGAGCATGCCCATGATTTTTTCAGAATCAGAGACATTTTGCTGGCAACCCAGGGTTATTACGAAATACCGTTTATGCTTGCCGCTTTTTTGATAATCCATGCTGTTGTTCTCTTTTATGCGAAGCATTACTTCTTTTTGTCTATTTAATTCTGCCTTATCTATTTTTATTTCTTTTCTTTCACTCATCAATTTTACCTCTTTTAGTTTTTCTTTATCGCCATAATACACTATATTATAGCATAATTAACCAACAACCTGAATTATATAAATGCATACTCATAATATTTCCTTTTAAGTAACCATTTAGACATGTTATATAAGTAAAAAGAAATCAGATAAACTATCTGATTTCTTTTTACTTAATGAGCTTCAGTTTTATCTGAAGTATCTTTTTCCTTCAACAAATTAATAATTTCACTGGCGTCTTTCTTGCTAAGATCCTTGCTATAACTTTTACCTGTTAAATCCTGCATGGTTTTTCTCAGCTCTTCATTGGTCATGTTTACGTTCTGTGCGAGGGAGAAAATTGCATTTAATTGAGCTTTGGTTGCAGTATTATCAGTTTCCGGTTGCTTTAGCTCTCTGATATCTTTAATCTCATTGCCGCCTTCATGTCTGCCGCTCTCTTGTTCATCTTCCGAACTCGTTGATTTTGTATCATTCACTTCTTCATAGCCTGTATATTCTACACCATAACCGGCAAATCTAAGGGCTCTTGCAATTGCTCTTGTTTCAGCCAGTTCTAATATTGCATTTGCCAGCTTGCGGTCCCTCTTTGCCGATGCATTGCCTAGTCCCGCAAAGGTGCCTTTTTCAGTTTTTACGTGAGCATGGACAACCGTAGACTCGTCATTATAATATAGAACGCTTGTTTCAATAGATAAAAGCTTGTTTTCGTCATGAGCCAGCCTTAAACGGCCGCCGACAACTGGAAAGCTTTTACCTTGCACCTTTACAAGCTCTTCATTTTTAAAACTGTTAAGCATAAATAAACCACCTCAACTTTATTTTTGCACAGAAGCGGTATTATATACGGAGCATGAAGTTAAAAACCCAAGTATTAAATGAGAAATCTGCCATTTAATACTTGGGTTAATTTTTATAAATTTAGTTAATTTGATTTTTAATTTTGATTACTGAATGTTTAAGCTCATCTACCAGATAACAGAGCTCATCGGTTTTGGCGTATTCTCCTGCACTGGCAGCAGCTTGAAGCTTTTTAAGCGTATCTTCAAAATCTTTTTTCAGATTATCTATATTACGCTGTACAGCAGCAGCATTTGCAAAGGTCCTCTCGTGAACTACATTGCTTTGCTTGCCTGGTGTAATCTCTATGGTTTGGCCAAGCCTTGGAATCTCATTTGGTATGCCAAACTTCTCTGTAATTAGCCTGGAAAGCTCAGTGATTGCTTCATCTTCTCCATGGGTAAGGAATATCTTGGTGGGCTTTTTCTTGAAGCCTGCAACCCAGTCTAATAAGCCTTGCTGATCTGCGTGGCCTGAGAAGCCTTGTATGGAGTATATGCTGCTTTGAACGTTTATATCCTCGCCAAGAAGCTTAACCGTTTTGGCACCCTCTAGAATCCTTCTGCCGAGGGATTCCTTGGCTTGATACCCTACAAAAACGACACTGCTTTCTTTTCTCCAAAGGTTATGCTTTAAGTGATGTTTTATTCTGCCTGCATCGCACATTCCACTGGCAGATATAATAATGCAGCTTTGCTTTTCAAAGTTAATCGCCTTTGATTCATCGGAGGTTTCAGTAAATATTAGATTTGGAAATTCAAAAGGATTATCCCCTGCTTTAAACAAATTATTTATATCTTCGTTTAGATAGCTTTTATTTCTTTCAAATATTTTAGTAGCATTTATAGCTAAAGGGCTATCAACAAAAACTGGAATGTCTTTTAGTTTTGATGCCTTTGCTTCCTTTAAAGCGTTTAATTCAAAAAGAATCTCTTGGGTTCTTTCTACGGCAAAGGATGGTATTACAACGTTGCCTTTTTTATTTACAGTTTCAAGTATGATATTTAATAATTGAAGTGCTTTGTTTTCTGATTTTGGATGAAGTCTGTTGCCATAGGTAGATTCCATTATAACGAAATCTGCTTCATCTATTAGTGTAGGATAGTCCAGAAGCGGTGAGTTCTTGCTGCCTAAGTCGCCTGAAAACACAACTTTAAACTCTTTACCTTGCTCTTTAACCCACATTTCCAGGATTGCTGAGCCTAAGATATGCCCTGCATTGCTAAAACAGATTTTGATATCATCATTTATATTGACCGTCTGATTATATTCAATTCCTTCAAATAGCCTCAGAGAATCATGGGCATCAGTACTGGTATATAAAGCTTCCACAAGGGGTTTTCCGGCCCTTTGACGCTTTCTATTAATCCATTCTGTTTCTGTTTCTTGTATAAAGCCACTATCAGGCAGCATGATACTGCATAAATCCTTTGAAGCGGTTGTAGTAATTATCCTACCCTTGAAGCCTCTTTTAACCAGTTGTGGTATCCTGCCACTGTGATCGATATGAGCATGTGTCAGTACTAAAAAGTCAATATCAGCTGGGTTAAATAAAAATTCACCGTAATTTAAATCGTCGGCTTTGCTTCCACCTTGAAACATGCCGAAATCCACCATAAGCTTTGTGTTTCCAACCTCACATAAATAACAGGAACCTGTTACCATTTCAGCTGCTCCCAAAAAAGAAAGTTTCATAGGCCACCTCCCAAACTTGTTTTTACTTACTTCTACATATCGACTTAAATCTCCTTTTATCGCTATTGACAACTAAAAATACAGGGTATATATTATTATTGTATTTATCGGGGCATAGCGCAGCTTGGTAGCGCGCTTGGTTCGGGACCAAGAGGCCGCAGGTTCAAATCCTGTTGCCCCGACCAGTTCATTTGATTGTTTCCTCATCTTAATATTATATTCACGATATTAAAATAAATTAAATATATATGAAAAAAGGACTGTATAACAATAATGTTTACAGTCCTTTTCCTATATAAACTATATTTTCAATAATGTTTTCTCTAATGTCTAATACAATCTCCTGCCTCGCATATATGAATCATCATAGAAGCCAGAACTTAGAGTTGAAATAATTACTTTATTTGCCGAGTTTGCAGAGGATGCATGAATAAAGTTTCCATCACCTATATAAATCCCTACATGGTTTATTCTATTATGTCCGCCATTGGTGTCAAAGAAAACAAGATCCCCGGGTTCAAGGTCAGATTTACTTACAGCTACACCTTGGTTTGCTTGGCTTGTGGATACACGCTCAATACTTATATCAAAATGATCGTTTACATACTTTACAAAGCCTGAGCAATCAAACCCTTGAGGAGACATTCCGCCCCAAACGTATTTTACACCAAGAAATTTCTTTGCATAGTTTGCGATTTCCGTACCAATACCCACAGACTCTTTAGCCGCTTCTCTTGTTAAATTGCCTCTTGAAGTAGTTGGATTTTTAAGTGATACATATGTACTGCTTACCCAACCGGTTTCTCCATTTTCGGCTTTAACATTATACCATGTACCTTTGATTTCTGTGATAGATAGGACCTGACCTCTTTTAAAAGTGTAGACAATAGAATTAGACTTGCTTGGACCGCTGCGAAGATTTAGTTTTGTAGCTTTAACAGTACCTGTTTTGTTTTCTTCAGCAAAAGTTGCTAATGTACTTATGCCTAGCAGAAAAATAAGTACCGTGGTGAATAGTAAGACCTTTTTCAATTTTAACATATAAACTTCCCCTTTTTAGTTTACGAGGTTAGTTGACGGATTAGGTAAAAGAGTATACCCGCCGTTTATTAACGGCTTCACCCCAAGAATATAGTCCCCCGTTCTCCCAAATCTGGGAGATTCAACTTTTATTAAAGGTTAGCATAAAAATCCACTCTGGTAAATTGTAATAGGTGGAAACTGTGCCTTAAATATGAAAAACAGCACTTTCAAATGCATATAATCTCGCCGTATTTGAAAGTGCTGTTAAACTATTCAATCTCCATACCATAAAATTGCATAAAGTTTCTTATAAACTCGAATTTATATTGCTGCATATTAATGACTTTCTTAAGCTTCCTTTGATAATCTTCTTCGCTCCACCTCTTTTTCTTTATATAGCGCTTCTTGCCAAATTTCCAGAACTTGTGTGGGAAAGCAATCATAGCCAATAACGGATAGAGCTCTTCTCTTGTAATTGGTCTAACACTGTCATAGGCATCGATTATTTTTCTGCATAAATCAAAATCCCATTTGAATTTTGTTTTACAAATAATCCTTCTTATGAATTTGCCTAAATCACTCATAGGGCAGTCTAATAGTGAAGACTCTAAATCTACGAGATAGAGCTTACCGCTAGGATGTCTTAAAATATTTTGGTAGTAAAAGCTGTCGTGACAAATAGTTCTTTCTTTCTCAGCGCCCTTTAAAGCGTGTTTGGCTTCTTTTGTTTTCAATAAAGATACTGCAAACTCCGCTTCTTCCATGAAATTATGAAGACTATTTTTAAAAATTAAGTCAAAGCCGGTTTTAGGTTTTTTATTGATTTTTTCTCCGAATTCTTTTACGGCCATTATATGCAGATTAAAATTCTCAAGCATTTTTCCGTGTTTATTTCTAATTTTGATTGCTTCAGGTATTTCTAAACCCTTAGCAGTATTATGAAACTGTGCTAAGAACCTTGAGCTATCTAGAATATCGTCTAGATTTTTAAAATCTACCTCCCGGCCATCAATCCAACCGGTTATGTAAAAGCTAGACTTTTTATGTTTTATAAGATATTCATTATTTTTCGTAAAGAAATATGGCGCTAGGTTATCAAACCCTTTTTCCCATAATGCCTTCGAAAAAAAATAGCTCTTATTTGCACGTTTGTATCCTCTGCCTAACATCTTTAAACAATATGAACGATCATCATCTGTGACTTTATACGCACTGCGAACCTTTTCTACACTTTTGTAATTTATATCATAGTTTTCTAGTATTTTTTCTAGAAGTTCCATTTCTACATCTTCAATATCAGTTGAACGAGTATATAAAATTGCTTTGTCCATTAGATCACCTCATTTTACATGCTATTACATTATATTAAGTGTTAGTGATATATATTTTAAAAAGCAAAATTAAATATTAAAGAGGGACAAAGCCTTCATATCACACAGGTATAAGTTAATTTTAAAATGAATATATTGGTTATACATGAAAGCTATGTAAAAAAATAAAAATATTTATAGATATTATGTTGACAAACAAATTAAATCATTATATAATTATATTCGTTGTTGCAATGGGCTTTTAGCTCAGTTGGTTAGAGCAACCGGCTCATAACCGGTTGGTCCGGGGTTCGAGTCCCTGAAGGCCCACCATTATAACTTCATAAATGCCTTGGTAGCTCAGTCGGTAGAGCAGAGGACTGAAAATCCTCGTGTCGGTGGTTCGATTCCGCCCCAAGGCACCATTTAAAACACATTGAATGTGTTTTTTTATTGCATAAAATTAGCCTCGCTTAGATTATTCTAATCGAGGCTTTTGTTTTTTCTTTGACTTCATTATATAATTCATTTCTTTAATAATATATTCTAGACCTTCAACTATACATTTCTCATAGTTATCTGAGTATATCAACTGATACTCCTTCATCCATTGTCCATATTTAATCTTTACTGAGTTTGGTACTATCATATACAGCTTGTATTCGCTTGGTCTTAACCAATTAGTCTCTAGACTGTACATTTCAGTTCTATCTAAATTTAAAAAAGGAAATAGTTTTGATACGCTTACAGGGACTTTTAAGATCATTGATTTTAATGTACTTTCAATTTCTTCGATATTTATCTCATTATATGACTTTTCTATTGTTTCAGCCAAAACAATAGCACCGTTGTAAGTCATGAATAGATAAGTACACCATTCATTAGAATACAATGTCCATGTTTTTGTTTGTTCCTCTATTGGCAATTTTGCACCTAAGGAGGCACAGTATATGTTTTCAATCAAATACTCCTCCTTACCGCCAGCTTGCGTTACACATTCATGTATCATACGTTTGTAAAGCTCGCCAAACCGTCCTTTGGAAATATCATAGGGCACGGATATTAATATTCTAGGCTTCATAAGCTTAAGTCTAAAATTATTAATTGTATACTTTAGCAACGCTTGAGTGAGCTCAAAATCACCCCAATATTTTTTACTATCTATTATCTCATCAAGGGTTTCATTATATAAAGCGACTGTAGTAATATCTTTAAGGATATAATGGATGTTTGTTTTTTCAAGCATATCACCATCTGAGTTTACCGCACACAGCGGCATATCATACAAATCAACGCCAATTGTTTTAATAGAGAGAATGCCCATGTTATAACCTCCATAAAAAAAAGACTTACTATATTGTAAGTCTTTATCTACAAATTTATTTACTTTGTACAGTTAATCTGCCAAGTTACTCCGAACTTATCAACGAGTCCGCAGTGACATGGGCTAAAGAAGCTTGGGGCTGGCTCCATTATTACTTTACCGCCTACTTTTATCTTTTCAAAAGCTGCTTTAACTTCTTCTGGATTATTCATGACAACTGTAAAAGAACATTGATTTCCGCTTATTATTTCGGTACCCATATTGTCAGCTAGGTGAAACTTATAACCGCTGATATCAATTTGGGAATTGATTATTAAATCCTTTTGATCATCATTGCCCATTTTAGCATCTCCAAAGGTCATCATATAATTAACGGATGCCCCAAATACGTCTTTATAAAGCTCTATGGCCTCTCTACAGTTCCCATTCATATAGATTCTTGGTATTATTTGCATTGATATACCCCTTTCAAATAGAAAAATTATTTTATATTAGTTTTTATTTGACTCTACAAAGTTCTTCAAAGAAAGCAGCTTTTTATCCCAGAAACGTTCATAATATGAAAGCCATTCCTTCAATTCCTTAAGTCCCTCAGGCCGAAGCTTATACCGTGTTTCCCTCCCGACTTTTTGTTCAGTAACAAGACCTGCTTCATAAAGCACATGAAGATGTTTGGATACAGCGGTGCGGCTCATAGGAAAATGGCTGCTTATTACTGTAACAGGCATTTCATTTTCTGCCAGCAGACTTAATAGCTCTCTACGGGTTGGATCTGCGATTGCTTGGAAAACATCGTATTTAGTTGATGAGTCCGTCATTTTTATCACCTGTTTTATTTTTGAAGTCTTCCAAAATATAACCCCAGCCATCATACATAATTTCTCTGATAACTGCATGCTCTTCAGACCAGCCTGAATGTACCAATGTAAATTCAGTAGAGGAGTCATTTATACTCTTTAGCTCAAAGGAAACATATTGGTCCATATTGTTGCCTTGCCACGTGAAGCCTAGCTTATGCGGCTTTTGAAGCTCTTTTACTTTGCAATTTACAGTTCCATCCCAGTCCCTCTGAGGCTTTGATTTAAAAGTAAATTCATGTCCTAATATTGGCTGAAAATCATTAGGCATTAGCCATGCGGCCAGAGCTTCCGCAGTCGAAATTGCATTCCAAACTTTATCTATGTTAGCATCAATGGTTATTGTCCGAACAATGTCAGGTAGTTTGTTATATGTATTATCCATAATCTCTACACCTCCAATTCATTAATATGCAACCATTAGGTTTCTGATTAATTATATGACACCATTAGGTTGCATGTCAATACCTAAAATATCATTAACATAAAATAATGAAAGCACCTTCCACTAGAGAAGGTGCTTTATGAAAACATTTATACTTTCCGATAGAAAAAGGTTCTTAGTGACTCCAGCTTATAACGTTGCGGCATGATAATCTGCTCTGTACTTCCAACAAACAGCACTCCAGCTGGTGTTAAGGATTCTGTAAATTTCTGATATATTTCTGCCTTTGCTTCCTCTGTAAAATATATCATAACATTTCTGCAAATGATCAAGTCGCAATTGTCTATATATTTGTCTTTCAATAAATTATGTTTTTTAAATTCAACGCATTTCTTGACGATTTCTTTTATCCTATAGTAATCCCCTTCCTTATCAAAGAACTTGGTTATAAAGTCCTTTGGAAGGCTTTCAAGGCTCTTTGGTGCATAGAGTCCGGACTTAGCCTTAGCAACAGCACCATCATCTATATCAGTGGCAAGAATTTTAATATTGCTGATATCCATAAATCTTGACATTAGCATTACCATTGAATAGGGCTCTTCCCCAGTGGAGCAAGCAGCACTCCAAATCTTTAGCTTTTTATTAATCTTCAAAAGATTAGGTATGATATCTTTCTCAAGTATTTCCCACTGCCCTGGGTTGCGATAAAATTCAGATACATTGATTGTAAGATAGTTTATAAATTCATCATATAGCTTTGCATTTTGTGTCAAAGCCTTAAAATACACATCGTAGTCGTCATAGTTATTTCTTGTTATCAAAGAATCTATACGCCGTTTCATTTGTCTTTCTTTGTAACTGGAAAGATCTATACCTGTAAGTTTAAGAATTTTTTGCTTAAAACCCTCATAATCAGTTAGCATATCGAATCCCCTTATATTACATAAATCTACTTTATTTTAATCTTATCATAAGAAAGACATAAAAAAAAGTCGTGATATAGTTAAATATCACGAAAATAGAATGTAAAGGGGGTCTCAATGTATTTTGTGAGGTCATTATATATGATGGTCAAATTAGAAAATATTATACATGCTTATTAAAAAAAATTTAAAATAAAAGTGTGTATAAATAAAATGAGCCCAAATAGGGCCATTTTACTTCTATACACACTTAATCTCTATTCTTATACTATTATACTTCGGGGTCTACAGGTGTTTCCATTGGTATTTCAGCTGGCTCTACTGCTTCCTTTATGCTAAGGCTGATCTTCTTTTCTTCTAATTTAATATCTACAATCTTAGCCTTTACGATTTGACCTATTTTAAGAGCATCAGCAGGTTTTGCAATTCTCTTATCTGAGATTTGTGAAATATGAACAAGTCCGTCAATTCCAGACTCAAGCTCAACAAATGCACCAAAATCAGCGAATCTTGCTACTTTAACATCAATGATATCACCGATAGCATACTTTGTTGGCACCAATGTCCATGGTTCTGCAGTTGTCTGCTTTAAACCAAGTGATATCTTTTTCTTTTCAGCATCAACCTTAAGAACGATTGCTTCAACTATTTGGCCAACCTTAACGATCTCTGATGGATGCTTTATTCTCTTCCAAGAAAGCTCAGAAACGTGAATTAAGCCATCAACTCCGCCGATATCAACAAATGCACCGAAATCGGTTAATCTCTTAACTTCTCCCTTAACCTTTTGTCCTTCTTGAATTGTGCTAAATACTTCAACTTCTGATTTTTCTCTTTCTAATCTTAAGAATTCTTTTCTTGAAAGAACAACTTTTCTCTTATCCTTATCATATTCAGTAACAAATGCTTTAACCTTTGTATTTAGATATTGAGTTAAATCCTCAGCATATCTGATGTCGATTAATGAAGCAGGTATAAAAGCTCTGATTCCAAATGCGTCTGCAACCACTCCGCCTTTAACAACTGTTCTAATTACAGCATCAACAGGAGTCTTTTCATTGTAAGCATACTCGATTTTGTACCAGTTCTTGTCTGCATCAACAAGTCTCTTTGATAATACTACATTGCCTTCACCATCATTCATAGTAACGATTTGTGATTCAACTTCATCACCAGGCTTAATTAAATCCTTAAGTGATTGCTCTAAATCCCAAGTAAAGTCTGCTTTTTTGATGATTCCATCTGATTTAAAGCCGATATCTACCATAACTTCGTCATCAGTAACAAATATTACTTTACCAGTAACTGTGTCGCCGCTATATAAAGATTTGAAGCTTTTCTCATACTCCTCCATCATCATTGCTTGATCATCTCTGTTTAATTCTTCCATTTTAGCAACTACCTCCTTAATTATCCACTCAGGCGTCGATGCACCTGCAGTAATCCCAATTAATTTAAAATTATTTATATTTTCTAAAGAAAGCTCTTCAACTGTCTCAATATGTATTGTATTAATGTTTATACCCTTGCATATTTGATATAGCTTCTGAGTATTTGAACTTTCTCTGCTGCCGATAATAATCATGCAATCCACTTTTCTTGCGAGTTCTGCCGCTGATTTTTGTCTGTTTTCTGTGGCACTGCATATGGTTTCAAAAACTTTTACGTCATTATACTTATTTTGCACTTCTGAAATTACCGTGCTCCATAATTCTTGAGTAATAGTAGTTTGTGCAACTATACATATTTTATCATAGTTCGGGAGATTTGCCACTATAGAAGAATCTTCTATAATAACTGCTGTATTTTCACACCATCCATTAATTCCTTCTACTTCTGGATGCTTTCCATCTCCAACTATGAATATTTGATATCCATTTTTATAATGGTCATTTACAATTTTATGAATTTTAAGTACGTAGGGACAAGTACAGTCAACATATTCCAGCTCTAACGCCTGCAGCTTTTTATACTTGTCTTCTGCAATGCCATGGGATCTAATAGCGATAAGCGAATTTTTATCTATGTTTTCATCTATGTCTTTTAGAGCTTGTACATTCTGCTGTTTAAGCTTTTCAATGACCTGATTGTTGTGAATTAACGGCCCAAAGGTATAAAGATTTTTATCTTTATTATTTTCTGCTAAAGTAAAAACTTTATCTACGGCATTTTTCACTCCAAAACAGAATCCAGCATTTCTATCTAATAGTACTTTCATTTATTCATCCTTTGATAATTCATTTATGTATTTCATAATATCCATACTTATATTATGATAATCTTCGCTTTGAAGCTTTTGTTCATAATATTTGTCCAACAAAATTGGTTTACCTATTTTAACTGTTGTTCTATTAAATAACTTATAATTGCTTACGATGGCTATAGGAAGTACCGACGCTCTGCCTTTAATAGCCAACATAGCTATACCTGGCTCGGCTTTAAGCTCCCTTGTTTTATTCCTTGTTCCTTCAGGAAACATACCCATGATTTTATTCTCTTTAAGTATTTTAAGTGAAGTTTTTATACTCTTTAAATCAGCTTCACCTCTTTTGACAGGAAAAACGTGAATACTCTTAAAAAATAAAGCTAAGAGTTTGTTTTTAAATAACTCAGCCTTTGCCATACTGTTGATTATATATGGCAAGGTTATGGCAAGAATAATTGGATCTATTGTGCTGTAATGATTAGCACATATAATCAAAGGACCCTTTGTAGGAAGATTTTCTCTTCCCTGAACTCTTATATTATAATATAAGTAATAAATAGGCTTTAATACTCCCCTTGCGATTCTATACAGCATCTATATCTCCTCCGCGCAAACTTAAATAAGTCTTAACTTCTTGAAGTACATCTTCAATGCTTTTACCAGTTGTGTCTATAAGTATCGCATCCTGTGCTTGAGTTAATGGGGAATCCTCTCTATTGCTATCTGTATAATCTCTTTTTTCTATCTGAACTTTAATATTCTGAAAATCAACTGCTTTGTCTGCGGCTTCCATTTCAGAATACCTCCTCATGGCGCGTTCTTCAAGACTTGCAGTGATAAATAATTTCAAGAAGGCACTTGGAAAAATCACAGTTCCTACGTCTCTTCCATCCATTACTACATTTTTTCCTATTGAAATCCTTCGTTGAACATCTACCATGTTTTTTCTAACTTTCGGTATAGCAGCAACAATTGATACATTCTTATTAATTATATCTTCTCTAATCTGTTTGTCCACCGCTTTACCATCTAAATATATGCTTCTATCCCTGAAGTCTATGTCAACCTTCTTGGAAATTTCTATTATTCCATGAATATCAGATAAGCTAATATTGCTTTCTAATACTTTTAAGGTCAAAGCCCTATACATGGCGCCTGAATCAATATATGTATAATTAATATTATCTGCCAGCTTTTTAGCTATAGTGCTTTTACCTGCTCCGGCGGGTCCATCTATGGCGATAACTTTATTAGTCAAAACTTTATCCCCCCCTTGCTTTTGCCATCCTATACATTTTAGCAAATTTATTAGAAATTTTAAAGAGCGTTTGCATTATTAATAATTAATTGATCAAATCTGGTCTTAAGCCAATTGCTTTTCTTAAAAATACATGTTTTATATTCCCTGCTAAACTATCATCATTATAAAAAATACAAATACGTATACACATCATAAGACTATTTTTAACATACATCTCTTGTACACACATCAGCGCTGAGTTTACAATTCCTATATCTCTTGCAGCTTTTGCAGGATATGCAGAGGTTATATCCTTCGTACAAGTAAAGATTATTGCTGTAATATTATTTATATCAAGTTTGTTTGCTTTTATAGTCTCTTGCAAAAGCTCCGTTGTACCTGCAATAAGTTCCTCTTCTATATCATTTTGTATTGTCGTAGCACCTCTAATGCTGATCATATGTAACACTCCCTATTTTAGTCGAACTCTTCCAGCCTGAACAAAACTCTTGTTTACCATTATTATATTTCCCTGCTTTGGAGAAATTATATTATCCGTTATTGATGTAATTTTGATGGTAGCGGCATACTCATTATTTATACCACTGATTTCAATTATATCATTATTTTTTACCATTAGGGAAATTGATTTTCTATTGAAGCTATTGTAGTATTCACCGTTTAAATATATTTGTATTTTGCTGCAGTCAGAATTGCTTGTAACTGACAGTTCAACAGTTCCGGTATTAATCTGGGTTTGGCTTTCAGCAATGGGTATCCCCTCAAGCTCACCTAGTGTATTAGTAAGTAGGCCGGAGTTTCGTTGTTCAAAAACAAAGTTGATTACCTGCAAAGCATATAGAATAATTAACAATATTATTGCAAGTCTAAATATCCTTTTTTCAATTACATCCCACCACTTATAATATCTATTCTGCTTATGAAATGCCCTTCCGCTCATTGTTTTCCTCCCTTAAGCGTTGCTGCCAGCTGCATGGCCTGTTGAAAAAGCTATTTGTAGATTAAAGCCCCCGGTAAATGCATCTAAATCCATGATCTCACCTGCAAAATATAAGCCTTCAATTAGTTTTGATTCCATTGTCTTGGGATTTACTTCCTTAAGGCTAATTCCTCCAGAGGTTACAATTGCTTCTGAGATGGGTCGTGTACCGGTTACTGTAAATTCAAGATTCTTCAATAAGCTTACCAGCTGTTTGCGTTCTTCCTTTGAAATTTGGTTTATTTCTTTATTCTCGTCAATTTTGCTGAGCTTTATGATGACTGGAATAAGTTTTTGTGGAAGCAACGCATCAAGGGCATTTTTAAACTGTTTATTGAGGTTTTCATTAAAGTCTTTAAGCACTCTTCTATCTAAATCTTCTTCGCTTAAAGCAGGTTTTAAATCTATAGAAAACTTAATATCCTTCTTTTTTCTTAAATGATCGGATATGTAAAAGCTGGCAGATAAGACTATAGGGCCGGATAATCCATAATGCGTAAATAACATTTCACCAAAATCGTCATATATGCTTTTATTATCTACAACAATTTTTATAGATACATTTTTAAGAGATAGTCCTTGAAGGTCCTTTATATAATCCTCTTTAACCACAAGGGGAATCAAGGAAGGGTATAGCTCCGTAATTGTATGCCCTAGGGCTCTTGCGAAATCTAAACCTTCACCGGTTGATCCTGTTTGCGGATATGATAATCCCCCGGTACATAGTATTACTGATTCACAAGGGATGTCTTTACCGTCTTCTAAAAGTACTTTGTTTATTTTATTATCAGAAACTTTAATTTCTCTAACTTTTGTATTAAGCATTACGTCAACATTGTGCTTATCTAGATACTTACCCAAAGCTTTTAATACATCACTGGATTTATCAGATTCAGGAAATACTCTTCCGCCTCTTTCAATTTTTGTTTTAAGACCCATATCGTTAAGCAAAGCAATTAAATCTACATTGCTTAAGCCTCTAAAAGCACTATATAGAAACTTAGAATTTTTGGGAATATTACTCATAAATTCATCCATATCTGCAGCATTGGTCACATTGCATCGGCCTTTTCCGGTTATAAAGAGCTTTTTTCCCAGTTTTTCATTCTTTTCAATTAAAAGTGTTTTTCTACCTCTTGCACCAGCGGCACCAGCTGCTAGCATACCCGCAGGTCCTCCGCCTATTACTATTACATCATAATACATCTTTTGTTCTCCTATTAAACCGTCTAATTATTATTTATTCTATTTATTCTCCATGTGGCTGATATTATTCAAGCATTCTACAACCACTCCATTATGATATTTATCACTAAAGTTTAGTATTGATATAGATGCATTATCTATTCTAAATTTGTTGTAATGAACAATATCTATTCCCAAAATAGTGATGATAGCAGCTTTGATAGCTGCACCGTGAGATACAATTACGATGTTTTTATCTTTATTCTGAGTAGTTATATTATTAATAGCATTGCAAAACCTCTCAGAGACTTGCAGGAATGTTTCTGCACCAGGCATATTGAAATCTGAGGGACTTTCTCTATATATCCTATAATGCTCAGTATAGCTTTCATTTATCTCTTTTAGTGTAAGTCCTTCCCAAGGTCCAAGACATATCTCTCTAAACTCGTGAAGCTCATTTACCTCTAGCTTTATTTGTTTACCTATCATCTCGGCTGTTGCTTTCGCTCTTTTTAAACTGCTTGTATATAAAACATCTATATTTTCTTTGGCAAGTCTAAGTGCAACTAACTCGGCTTGCTTAATTCCTTTATCATTTAACTCTGTATCCATATTTCCTTGAACTTTGCTGCTGGCATTCCATTCTGTTTCTCCATGTCTCACAAGATACACTTTAGTCAAAGGACCACCTCCTTAAATTTCCATATTATTATATCACAAATTGGCTTTAATATTTACCTTATTTAAACTATATATGTTACCAAAAAGTTTATCATATACAAAATCAGTAGAAGCATCCGATTTTGTATAATCAGAAATGAATTTTTCGCAACATATGAACAGGGGAAAATGTTTTGCACTATTTGAATTAATATAAGATGTATAGTGCAAAACATATAGGATAAAAAAAAAGAACCCTTTCGGGTTCTTCATTTACTTTTAGTAGTTACCTTGTGCATGCATTGCTGCAGCAACCTTTTCGAAGCCTGCGATGTTAGCGCCAGCAACTAGGTTGTAACCGAAGCCATACTTTTCAGCAGCATTCTTTGAATTGTTATAAATGTTAACCATAATTTGATGTAACTTTTGGTCAACTTCTTCTGCTGTCCAAGCAAGTCTCATGCTATTTTGGCTCATTTCAAGAGCTGAAGTAGCAACTCCACCAGCATTAGCAGCCTTTGATGGTCCAACTGTTACGCCGTTATGTTGGAAGTATTCAACTGCTTCATTTGTACAAGGCATGTTAGCAGCTTCTACTACATACTTAACGCCATTTGCAACGATTTGTTTTGCATGCTCAAGTTGAATATCGTTTTGTGTAGCAGATGGTATAACGATATCTACCTTAACATTCCATGGCTTTTGACCTGCTACGAATTCACAACCGAACTTCTTAGCATAAGTCTCAACCTTGTTTCTGTCTATAGTAAGCATTTCTTCCATAAACTTAATCTTCTCACCAGTGATACCAGCTGGATCATAGATGTATCCGTCTGGACCTGATAATGTAACAACCTTACCGCCTAATTGCTCAACCTTTAAACAAACACCCCAAGCAACGTTACCGAAGCCTGAAACTGAAACTGTCTTGCCTTCAAAAGTAAGACCGTCATGCTTAAGCATTTCTTGACCAAAGTATGTTACACCAAAGCCTGTTGCTTCTGGTCTTATTAAGCTTCCGCCGTATGTAAGACCCTTGCCTGTTAATACGCCGTTTTCGAAAACGCCTTTAATTCTCTTGTATTGACCATACATATAACCAACTTCTCTTCCGCCAACACCGATATCTCCTGCTGGAACGTCAACGTCTGGTCCGATATGTCTGTATAATTCTGTCATAAAGCTTTCGCAGAATCTTCTTATTTCTTGGTCTGACTTGCCGTTTGGATCAAAATCTGCTCCACCCTTGCCGCCGCCTATTGGAAGACCTGTTAGTGAATTCTTAAGAATTTGTTCGAAACCTAAGAATTTTACTATGCTTATGTACACTGATGGGTGGAATCTTAAACCGCCCTTGTAAGGTCCGATTGCTCCGTTGAATTGTACTCTGAAGCCTCTGTTAACTTGTAAATCACCATTGTCATCAACCCATGGCACTCTGAAAACGATTTGTCTTTCTGGCTCAACAAATCTCTCAGCAAGGTTTGCATCAATGTACTCTGGATGCTTCTCGAATATAGGTACAAGTGATGGTAGAACCTCTTCTACTGTTTGAAGGAACTCTGGTTCGTATGCATTTTTCTTCTTTGTCTTTTCGATTACGCTTTGAATGTATTCAGAAGCGCTTAATCTTACTTTAGCCACAATAATACCTCCAATTTTTTATTTTATTTTATATTTGTTAACTTAATGTATGCAATATGCTATACAATTGCATGCATAATATAGGTATTCAACTTTTAAATTGAAAATCCTGCATATAAAATATATTTTTCACAATGTTTAAATCTTCTGAATTATTCATCTTCGGAGGAGGAAAATATATTATATTTTTCCCATATTTCTTCCAATCTTGCAAAAGATGATGAAAGACTGGACTTCTCTTTTATCCCAACTGCAATAATCAATGCATTTAAAACGCTTAGAGGCGCAACAATGGAGTCAACAAAGGATTCCATATTGCTTTTAGCTACTAAGGTAAAATCTGCATTTGAGGCTAAGGGTGACAATAAACTATCCGTGATTGCTACTACCTTTGCACCTCTGGATTTGCAATATTCCAAAGCACTTACTGTTCTAGAGGAATACCTAGGAAAGCCAATACCGATAACCAAATCTTTGTCATTTATCCTTAACAACTGCTCAAATATATCACCAATAGTATAAGTAACTATGTGCACATTATCCATGATTAGATTCAAGTAGAAACCCAAAAACTCAGATAATATCGTAGAACTTCGAAGCCCTATTATATATATAGTTCTAGCTTCGCTAATTTCCCTTGTGACATTATCAAATACATTGAAGTTTATTTCTTCTAAAGTAGCTCGGATATTCTCAATATCTGCCTTTAGAACGTTCTTAAGAATATTCTCTTCATTAGAGTAATCAGAGGACATTTCTATTCTCTGTACGGTAGTTAGTTTTGTCTTTATCATCTCTTGCAGCATTTTCTGAAGCTGCGGATAACCTATAAAACCAATCGCATTTGCAAATCTAACTACAGTAGATTCACTTACTCCAACTTTTTCCCCGAGCTTTGCTGCTGTCATAAAAGCAGCTTTATCATAATTGGTCATAATATATTGTGCAATGATTTTTTGGCCTTTACTTAAGTTATGAAATTTTGATTGTATAAGCCTGATTAAGTCGATATTTTCGCTCATTTTACCCCATCCTCTACATGTCTTGCACTAAATATGCTACATAAAATCAGAATGTGCAAAACATTTTCCTTAATTCATATGTTGTGAAAAATACATGTTTGAAAATACTATGGCAGATGATTCTACTGATTACATATATGAAAAATCTTTTTCACAATATATTATATGTTTTGCACTATACGACTAAATTAAATTCAAATAGTGCAAAACATTTTTATTTGTTTATATGTTTTGAAAAATACATCTTTGATAATACAATAGCAAATGCTTCTACTGATTTGTATACGATAGATCTTTTTCACAACATATATAGTATTGTTTTATTTTATTATAGACTGTTTTGCAATCTCATAGCCAAGGGATAAGGCTTTTTTATTTAATTCCTCTGTACCTTTTGGTACTCTTTTAAGTACAGCTGTTTCCAAGGCCTCATAGCTAACAATCTTTGTGATTTCAACTACTGCACCCATAGCTACTATGTTTGTAACCATTGGTTTTCCTAATACTTTTGCTGCAGTTTCAACGATAGGTACTGATATAACTCTATTTTTTACATCACTATCAACAGTAACAGAAGTATCTAATATTAGTATGCCGGAGTCCTTTATACCATGGTTATATTGTTCATAGGACTTTTGTGTAAGAGATAATAAAACATCACAATCTCTTACCTTTGGGAAGTCTATATCTTCATCAGAAATTAGTACTTCAGATTTACTTGCCCCGCCTCTTGCCTCAGGACCATAGGATTGAGTCTGTACAGCATTTTTGCCATCAATTATAGCAGCTTCTGCAAGTATAATGCCTGCTAGAAGCAAGCCTTGTCCACCGGAACCGCTTAATCTAATCTCATGCTTATCCATTAAACATCTCTCCCCTTCAAACTATCAATAATATTTTGATATTCCTTAGTATATTCTGGTTCAGGTTTGTTTTTGAATTCACCAATTAGGAATTTACCTTCTAACTGCTCAGGAGTCATTTTTGCTGCAGCTGTTATAGTTACTGCATTGTCCTTTTGCCATTGCATCATGTCTACTGGTCCACCCTTTTTATTCTTTCTACCATAATAAGTTGGGCAGCCTGAAATCGCTTCAATTAGTGAGAAGCCTTCGTTCATGATACCTTTTTTTACAAGGCTTGTTACTACATTTGCGTGGTATGAGGTTCCACGTCCAACGTAGGTTGCGCCAGCTGCAGAAGCAAGATCACAAATATCAAAAGTTCTGTCGATATTGCCGAATGGAGCTGTTGTACCTTTATCAAATTTAGGAGTTAATGGTGAGTATTGACCACCAGTCATTCCGTATATGCTGTTATTAAATATAATTGCGGTTAAATCAATGTTTCTTCTACATGTATGTATAAAGTGATTTCCGCCAATTGCAGTTGCGTCTCCATCTCCCATTATAACAATTACTTTGAGATCTGGATTAGCAAGCTTTATACCTGTAGCAAAAGCAAGTGCACGACCGTGAGTCGTGTGTAACGTATTAAAGTCTAAATAACCTGGTGCTCTTGAGCTACAACCTATACCTGAAACAACACATACCTTATCAGGATCTAGACCTAGCTGTTCAATAGCAACTGCTATAGCTCTTGTTATTATGCCGTGTCCACATCCTGGACACCAAATTTGCGGTAGTTTGTCTGCTCTAAAATATTGATCAACTAATTGACTTGGCATACTACAGCACCCCCTCTATTTTTGATACAATCTCTTCGGGATAAATAATTTCGCCATTTACTTTGTTTAATCTCTCTATCTTCGTATGCTTATTGCATAATCTCTCTACTTCAAGTACCATTTGACCAAGATTCATTTCTGGGGCAACGATCAACTTAACCTTCTTAGAAAGTTCAATTAATCTTTCCTCAGGGAATGGCCAAACAGTTATTGGTCTAAATAAGCCAACCTTAATACCTTTTTCACGTAAAATCTTAATAGCTGTCTTAGCAGCTCTAGCAACACAGCCATATGCAAAAATGATTACATCTGCATCCTCAGTGTTTTCTTCTTCCCAAGAAATGATATCTTCCTTATTTACTTCAATCTTGTCTACTAGTCTTCTTACAAGATTATCAGCTATTTCAGTGCTATTGGATGGGAAGCCTGTTTCATCATGAACAAGACCAGTTACGTGATATCTATACCCAGCTCCAAAATCAGCCATAAGTGGAACTAAATTAGCTTCTGGCTTATATGGAAGGTATTCTTCTCTTGAACATGTTGGTCTCTTTCTATCAATGATTTCAATCTCTGAAGCATCTGGTATTTCAATCTTTTCTCTCATATGTCCTATTACTTCATCCATCATCAAAAGTACAGGCATACGATATTTTTCAGCCAAATTAAAGGCTCTAACAGTTAAATCAAAAGTTTCTTTAACTGAGGAAGGACACAAAGCAATTACAGGATGATCTCCATGAGTACCCCATTTAGCTTGCATCATGTCGCCTTGAGACGGTGATGTTGGCTGACCAGTACTTGGACCAGCTCTTTGCACATCAACAATAACGACAGGTATTTCAGTTATTGCAGCATAGCCTATATTTTCTTGTTTTAGTGAGAAACCTGGACCACTTGTTGCAGTCATAGACTTAAGACCTGTTAAAGATCCTCCTATAGCTGCAGCCATTCCTGCAATCTCATCCTCCATCTGAATGAATTTACCGCCTATTCTAGGTAGTCTTTCAGCAGATATTTCAGCTATTTCAGTTGAAGGTGTTATAGGATAACCAGCATAAAACATCATGCCAGCAGCAATTGCACCCTCAACGCATGCCTCATTTCCTTGCATGAGTCTAATCTTTTTGCTCATTTTTCTTCCTCCCTACATATATAGCATAGTCAGGACATCTTAATTCGCATAAACCGCATTGTGTACACTTGTCGATATCTGCTATAGTAACCTTTTCATTTCTAAGTTCTATCGCCTTTGTAGGACAAAAAGCAGTACAAATTCCACAGCCTTTACACCAGTCAGCGTTAATAATCAGCTTTCCGTAGTCAACCTCGTTGGCTTTAGTGCCTTCGTTTTTCATTTTGCGACCTCCCTAAACATATTGCAACTTTAATTTCATTTTTAATGTTTAAAACTTTTATTTTGCAACTTTGCCTTCATTTTCAGTATATATTATTGTAAATTTTATTGCAATATGAAAATCAAATATTCGTATAATATTTATTTATTATGTTTTAATTACCAACTCAACTTCCAATCTCTGACCACATTTATAAGTTTATAATCGGTCATATCAATGTCTATTGGGGTGACAGAAATGTACTTGTTTTTTACAGCGTATATATCGGTATCTACATCTTCGGGCATTTCTATCAGTTCTCCTGCCAGCCAGTAATAATCATTACCATTTGGATCTTGCCTTACTTCAAAGTTATTCTTATATATCTTTATACCTAGCTTGCAGGTTTTGATGCCTCGTATTTCATCAGTGTTCTTAAATTTAGGTATATTGACGTTAAAAATATGATCCTTTGGAATTCCATGAGAAAGAATCTGCTTGCATATGTCTTTTGCAGCCACACCTACGGATGTCATATCAGCAGCTTCATGATCCTCGTATGAAAAAGCAATTGCTGGGATTCCAAATATAGCCCCTTCTACCGCTGCTGAAACAGTACCTGAATAAATAACATCTGTGCCTAGATTTTCACCCATATTTATTCCGGATACAATTAAATCAGGTTTCGCTTTCATAAGATTTTCTACGCCGAGTTTTATACAATCTGCTGGTGTACCATTTACCCACCACGCCTTAATTTTATCACCAAATATATCAATTTTTTTGCATCTTAGGGGTGTGTGCATTGTAACAGCGTGCCCAGTTGCGCTTTTATTTCGTTCTGGAGCAATCACATATACATCCCCAAGTTCTTGCATAGCCAATGCAAGCGCCTTTATACCTGCTGCGTGTATACCATCATCGTTAGAAATTAATATTTTCAAGTTATTTACCTCCTAATTCAATTATATTTATTATTGATTATTTTCAATTTTAAATGCACAAACTATATTAACTAATTTTAATGCGACAGGTGATTAAATGATACAAATAGACGATGCCGGAAGCGGCAGCCTAATTGGCGGCACTTGTATTGCTGCCATAAGAACAGATACTGGTGAATTTTATAATGAGATAATACCTATAGATTTATTTAACTATGAGAATTTTAAAAATAAAGCTTATATTTATTATGCCACTGATATTATTAGAAGAAGTATACAAAGCTTGAAAATATCGAAGGAAGAGCCTATAAATATCTGCCAAGGCTATATATTTGATGACTCAAGGAACTTTCTAAAAAAAGAGAATTATAATTTTACAAAAGGTAAAATCGTTGATCCTTTGCAAACAATAATTGAGAAAACCTTCGAGGAGTATACAATATCTCTTGGTCTTCCCAGAGAGTTTATCATGTACACCAAATATCCATTTCATCTTCACCGAATACTTAAATGGGTTTATTCTGACTATGACAAAAGAATACCTTTATGTAAAACTGGTTGGAAGAGTTGGAGCAAATATAGCGAGTTGCCTGTTCAGACCTATTATGATAGGGTTGTGAAAAGCAATTATACCTGTTTGAAATGCGGCCAAAGGATAAAGGATAATTCTAATGTAAAGGTTCTTCGATTTGTAATTGATAAGCCAAATTATGTTTATCTGCATAAGCATTGTTAATATTTATAAAAGGCATGGTTTGCACCTACTGCTGTTGCATCTAGGTAATATTTAAAGATTGACAAGACAAAAGCTCATGG
>ENA-OFDP01000009-OFDP01000009.1-metagenomes-genome-assembly--contig:-NODE-9-length-184614-cov-10.731495_pt1 | contig 184614 bp, 177 predicted proteins | sample MGYA00153389_OFDP01 | MGnify analysis MGYA00153389
TTTTGCATGAGGATTTGCTCCTTTCTGGGAGGTAAATTGTTTTCTAGCAGAAACATTGTACCAGAAAGTGTGGCAGGTCCTCAATTTTCATTTAACTTTACAAAACGAAGAAATCAAAGGGGAGAAATTTATGAATAACCTAACATCAATTAAAGTACTTAAATCTGCCAATGAAGTATTCGAGGCTTTTGTTGATCCTTTAAAAATTGGGAAGTTTTGGTTTTCATCGAGTTCTGTGAGATGGGAACAGGGAAAGATAATTACATTGAGATATGATGAATATAATGCAGAAGCTGACATAGCAATAATGGAAATAGAGGAAAATAGAAAAATAGTTTTTCAGTGGGGCTACAACGAGGAAGGACATACTGTTACTATTATGCTGAAAGCTTTAAATAATACAAGTACAATTGTTGAAGTTAACGAAGAAGGCTTTAATGAAAATGAAGATAACCTTATAAATAACATGATAGACAACAAAGAAGGTTGGGTCTATACATTAACCTGTTTAAAAGGTTATTTAGAGTATGGTGCTAATCTGAGAGCTTCGCTTGTGAAGTAGTTTTTGATAAAGCTTCTAGTGATGTTTCTTCTATAGAAAAAACCCTTCACGTAGAGACTCCAAAACCCCAGGCGCAGTAGCAGATCATTGAAAGAATAAAGAAGTATTTATAGCATATATGCAAATCCCCTTGAACTTCCCGAAAGGCAGTTCAAGGGGATTTTTACTATAATAGCCAGCAATTCATAACTTCGCAAACTTTTTTTTATGATAATGGCAGCAATTAGTAATATTATATAATTACAGCAAATCGCTGTAGGGAATATGCTTAAATGTAGCAGTATTTAAACTGCACGGTGCATTTGATCTATGATCCTATGTATACCTAAGCTATCCCACAAGAACTGATGTATAGAAGGTTCGATTCCTTCCTCAAACTTAAGGGTTTGTGTAGCTCATTGGTAGAGTAATCAGCTATGGTAACGCTTAACGGCGCGGGGTTCAAATCCCCTATTTGTTATCCTGTAAAGATAACTCTTGAATTTGTAGCTGTATAAGGATTTCTTGTCTGGCAGGATTTTTCCTGCTGTGACGGGTAAGGCCTGACCCTGTGCATCAAAGGATACCGTGTGTTTGGTAGAGATACCTATTTGTACTAATCCAAAGGCAAATGTCTTCCGGTTAATATAAGGCACACTTAATTTGTGCCCGTCATGACTTATCATAGAATTCCTTGGCAGCTGCTGCGAAATAAGGCACTAATCGGTGCTTAATATTATAAAGAGGTGAGTATTATGAAGTACATAGTAAATACACATGAAGTGGGATTGTTATTTGAGAATAACAGCTTTATTAAGTCGCTGCCTGCAAAGACGTATCGTACAATGCCCCTTACAAATAGGTGGATACTTTCTGTAGATATGATCGGTAAATTTGAACCTCCCTATGAACTGTCTTTATTCCTGAAGGATAAGACCTTAGCTGGAATGCTAGACATAATTAACCTGAAGGATAATGAAATCGCACTACATTATGTGGATGGAAACTTCTGCGATATACTTACCTATGGCTCACATGCATATTTCAATACAATAAAAAAGCATACATTTGCTGTTCTGGATACAAATAGCCCTTACCTTCCAGATGACATCGATCTTAATATGTTCAATAGAGAGTATTTCAGAAAAGAAGGTTTCAAGTATATCGGTGCATATACTGTACCAGCTGGTAAGACTGGAATATTGACAGTGAATGGTGAGTTTATTAAGACATTATCTACGGGTAACCACTATTTCATGAGAGGCAGCAACACCGTAGAAGTAAAGCTGGTAGACGTCAGAAAAAGCTTGCTTGAAGTATCTGGACAGGAATTATTGTCAGAGGATAAAGTTACTCTTCGCATGAATTTTATATGCCAGTACAAAGTAATGGACCCTGTAAAGGTAGCATTGGAGTTCGAGAATTTCGAGCAACAGCTTTATACTACCATGCAGCTTGCACTTAGGGAATTTGTTGCAACGAGAAAGCTTGATGAATTGCTTGCACAAAAGCATGAAATAGGAAGCATTATATTAGAATCGGTAAGACACAAGCAGGAGCAGTTTGGTATAGAGCTTATGGAAGCAGGGGTCAAAGATATCATTTTGCCAGGGGACATAAAGGAGATATTAAATACGGTGCTGGTTGCTGAGAAAAAAGCCTTTGCCAATGTTATTATGAGAAGAGAAGAAACCGCTTCCACCAGAAGCTTGTTAAATACAGCTAAGCTGATGGAAGAAAACAAGACCTTGTATAAGCTGAAAGAGCTTGAGTACTTGGAGCGTATCTGTGATAAGGTTGGAAACATATCACTTTCCTCTAGCTCAGGCATATTGGACCAATTAAGCCAGCTAGTATCAATGGATAAATAACAAAGTGCCGCAGGATTTTAATCCTGCGGCACTTTTTGCATTTCAGATTGTTTTCTCACTCTCTCTATGAATTTAACCTTGAATTCCTCTGGTCCCAATATCTTAATAGCCGGACCATAAGAAAGCAATTGTATTAGAAGCTCTTGCTCATCATCATCGGCATAGTAGAGCTTGATGGTGCTTTTGCCGGTTTCTTCATTGAAGCTGGATACTCGCTCATAGTTTGATAAGCTTATAAAAACCCTCTCAAAACCATTCCGCAAATCATACACTTCTATCTCAATAGGCTCAGGTTTTCGCTTCGCAGTGATAAAGGTCTCAAAGTCAAGCTTGTAGGATTGATTAGGCATTGTAATTGACAATATTCTTGCAAGATTAAGCTTTACATAGCTGTTTCCACTTTCGTTGTAAATACTTACGCCGCAAAGTCGGAACTTGTCATCTCTGATTCCGTACTCCAATTTATAGGGCATCATCTTCATTGTTTTGCGCTGACCCCTAGAGTTATTAAAACAGACAATCAGTGCTCTATTGCTCTTTATAGCACATAATATTTTCTTGAAGTTGCTGATATAAGCAGAATCCGTGTAGTTATCGCAATCCGAAGCTGTTTCTCTAAACAATATATCATCCATGTTAAAAAGAGGAGGGATATCTGCTAATGCATCATTTAACTCTTTTAGCATAGAATCATCAAGAAATAAGCAGATCTTCTTGTCGGACAATATGCTCTTTATAAAACGCTTTTGTATGTCAGTGAGATAATTTATGGGGATGGATTTAAGTATGGATGAATAACCCGAGCCTGATTGCTTCAATAGATTATATCCCGTGCTGCTTTGGGAGATAACGTCAGGGGTGAAGTATATACTGCTTTCTGAGAATCCATACTTTGATACAATATCATTGATTCCCTTCAGAGTTATCTCCGTGTCTCTTGCTTCGGATAGTATCTTCTCCAGCATAAAATAGTACAAACCATATATTTCATTATACATTTTATCCATATAACACCTGCTAATTAATCTATTTTTGTCTCAGAATAAAGTGATGCCATTGTATTGATATCTCTTTTGAATTGTGAAATTACATGATTTTCGCTGCCTTCAAGCCTTACAATTCTTCCAATGAATGTTCTAAGCCAAGGCACCATTTCCAAGGTATCAGCTACATCAATGCTATATTCATATAGATTTTCATCTACCTTGATAATAACACCATGCCTGCCTTCACGCTTGATTCTTTCAAGCATGTACTGCTCAGTTGCCTCATCAATACGAAGGAGCATTTTTACATAATTGAGTTTCTCAGTACTTTGGTGCGTGATTGAGAAGGAGCTTGCCATACGAAGCTGATATTCAGCACAAATAGTTTCATGCTCTGGATAAATATCACCAATAGCCACTTCTTTAATATAATCAAGCCGCAGGGTGGAAAACTTCTTATTTCTCAATCCGTAGATTGATATATATCTTCTACCGGTCTTTGTATTAACTAATACCTTAAGTGGCAGAAAATTAGTTGATCTATTGATGTTATTCCTACTGCCAACCAAAGTAGCCGTAAGGACTTGTTTGTTTTCTATGGCCTTAAATACTTGAAGTAAAATCTCATCATCAAGTATCTGAGAGAAGAATATCTGTCTATATATAAAAGGACTATGCTGTGTACTCTTAATTGAATGCCCTATAAATCCTGCTGGCAAAACATTCTTATAGAAAGACAGGACAAGATCTAGTTGCTCTTTTGTTTCTGCATTAATATTATGAAGGGGGTTTATGGCTAAGGCGTAAAACAAGGTTTTGCCTTGTTTTGCCGTTTCAAGAATACCTAGCTTTGTATACTCGTTAAGCTTATTGCGGATTGTCATAGAGTCTATAGGGTCCGCATCATTGGACTCTGCAATATAGCTCTGGCATATGATCTCAACAATCTCTGTAACATTTAAGCATTCGTGTATTGATAAAATATCAAGAATTACAAAGTGCAAGAAACAATCATTCTTTGTAAAGGATTTAGTTTGCCATACTTTAAACAGTGGATTCGAGGTCTTGGCAGTTGTATTTGAAGAAATTGAGATTGTTTTACCTCTATTATCCTGATTCTTAATGATGAGCTCATTTAGATAGCTTTCGATTCTTCTGCGTTCGTTGTCATAGCTGCGAGGAGAAAGCTTGGTATAATCGTTTCTTGCCTTAAAGCCATAAACAAAGAAGTCTCTGGTGAAATCTCTGATTTTTTCAAAGTTTTTTATAAGTTCTGTATAGCCCGCCATGATTGTTCTCCTTAAATCATTTACATTAATTTTAATAAATATAATGCAGTCCTATTAATTATAGCATCTTGGTACTTCTTTGCACATAAAAGCACTTCGCAAACTTTTTTTTAAGTTATGGCAAATTTGGTGATATATAATAAAACTATAATATTGAAGGAGATGATCACATGTTTGAAATTAAAGATTTAGAAGAGCAAAAATATCCTGTGAAGGTATGGCTATCTGACAGGAATGAAATAGAAGAGGGCTGCTTAGAGCAAATACATAATCTATCCAAGCTGCCATTTCTGCACAAGTGGGTTGCTCTTATGCCCGATGTCCATACTGGCAAGGGAATGCCTATAGGAGGAGTTATAGCCATTGAGGGTGTGATTATCCCTAATGCGGTTGGAGCGGATATAGGGTGTGGAATGGCGTTCCTGCAAACTAACATAGAAGCAAAGCTTATTACTGATACAATGACGAAATCAGGAAGCCTATTGCAATGCATTGTAGGAGATATACTTAGAAATATTCCTGTAGGCTTTACACATCATAAGGAAAAACAAGAGTGCAAAGCTATAGATCATGCACTTACTAACATTGATAGATTTACTTTTGCTGAGAGCCTTATTAAAGAAATAGAAGGTGGATATTATCAAGTGGGAACTCTTGGAGGTGGAAACCACTTTATAGAATTGCAGATTGACGATGAAGGTTATGTGTGTATTATGCTGCACTCAGGAAGCCGACATTTGGGGAGCAAAATCTGTGATTACTTCCATGGCGTTGCCAGAGAGTTGAATGTCAAAGAAAATTCAACTGTCCCAGATCACTATAGACTAGCCTATTTGCCTATCGAATCGGAAGCGGGGCAGGCTTATATCAACTATATGAATATGGCATTGGACTTTGCTTATGAAAACAGAGCGAGGATGATAGATAAGGTTCAAGAAATATTTGCAAGATGGTGCGAAAGGAACTTTGATATCACACCTGAATACTCTAACTTAATCAACTGTCACCATAACTATGCGGCTCTTGAAAATCACTTTGACAAGGATGTATGGGTGCACCGTAAGGGAGCCATAAAGGCAGGTGCTGGTGAATTAGGGATTATACCGGGAGCAATGGGTTCATACAGCTATATTATTTCTGGAAAGGGCAATGAAGAGAGTTTCAATTCTTGCTCCCATGGTGCTGGCAGACGATTATCAAGACCAAGGCTAAGGAAACTTATTCAGCGGAGGAAGTAATACTTGATTTGAAGGAAACTGGAGTCGTATTAGGGAAAAACAAGAAATCTGACGTAGCAGAAGAATCTCGATTCGCCTATAAGGATATTGAGACGGTAATAGCGAATGAAAGTGACCTTATTACTATTGTGAAGAGACTTAAGACCTTAGGGGTTGTGAAGGGGTAAAAAAGCAGGTAGTGACCAGTATACATCAAATAAGAGCACCTTTTAAGCTTAATAAAATGGACCCCATGTCAAGGACACTTTAAAAAAAGAGACTAAAAAGATTACCCTCATGTCATAAATATGATGTGGAGGTATTTTTCTATGCTGTTATCGGGTATTCACCTGTCTTTAAATAATTCACATACTGATTTGGTGATAATTTAGCTAAGTTCCATTGATAGCGGTCATTGTTGTAGTAATCCATATAATCATCAATCTCAGACTTTAAATCTGAGAAACTATTGCATCTATCTAAATGAATTTCGTCCTTCATATGACCGAAAAAGGATTCCTGCGGTGCATTGTCCCAACAGTTTCCTCGACGGGACATAGATTGCCGCAATTCCTTGTCTTTAAGAAGTTGACGAAAGGATATGCTTGTATAATGGCATCCCTGATCGGAATGTAGGATGGTCTCGTTACTTAGTGAAATGCTATGATTTCGTATGAGTGTATTAACTGTTTCCAATACAAAGTCTACAGCTAAAGATTGGCTAAGAGTATATGATAGAACCTGTTTTGTACAGGCATCATTGATAACGGAAAGATATGCCTTTTTCCCATGATTGTAAAACAGATATGTGATATCAGTTAGGAGTATCTTGCCAGGACCGTGTTTTTGAAAATCCCTGTTTACTAGATTGTTAGAAACATTGTCTGTTTTCATAGCCTTTGCCATCTGACGATAAGGATTTGCTTTGCGTAGGGGACATTTTAGTCCATATTTATTCATAAGACGCTTGATTTTCTTACGGTTCATTCGGGTTCCCTGATTCAATAGGCGCATATGAATTCCTCGTGAGCCTTTATCATAACCACGAAACTTGTATGCTTGCAAGATAATTTCAAAGTCATTTCTGTCTTGCTCATCCTCTACGTTCCTTGAATCCTCAGCATTTAACCAACAGTAATAGCCAGAGCGTGATACTCCAGCTGCTTTACAGAGCCAACTGATATTAAGTAAATTGTTGTTCCGCTGAATCATTTCTTTGATGAGTTTGAACTTGAGGGATGTTTTCGCTTGTATTCCCAGTATGCCTCCCGATCCAGCTGAATATTTTTTTTATGAATTCGTTTTCTTGTTTTAGATATTCGATTTTCTGCTCTAAACGTTTAATCTTTTCGACATCTGTGAGTTCCTTTGCAGATGGACGTCCAGAATTATTTTGTCTGGTGTCTTCACACACCCCTCAGGCCTTGCTTCATATAGCTTCACACGCTATACAAGGCCGTCCTTTCTCCTCTTGCCAAGAATACGTGGATCAATTCCCATATCCATTAAAATCTGTGTTGGAAATTTTCCTGCACGATATTCCTTCTCAAATCTTTCTTTAAATTCTTTTGTGTAGGTAATTGTTGTTGCGCTTATCTTTTGGACATATGAATTACTACGCAGTTCGCTCTGCTGTTCTTCTGTAAAATGATTTGTTCCCATACCAGCACTCTCCTAACTTGATAATTAAAGTATAACAAAAAGACCCTACAAAGTAGAATCAGTTAATTTGAGCAAATATGCTCTTTTTATTAACTGTCTACCTTATAGGGTCCATTTTAATAAGGACTAAATAGGTGCTCTTATTTGTAATAGAATGTATAATAGACTACGTTTTGAGTCAAATGAGTACAATCAGTGTAATATAAATGGCATATAGATTAGGAGTGATAGGATTGTATAAAAGTCTTTTGACAGTACTTATTATAAGTACAATTATTATTTGTACTTCGTGTTCTAAAGTTATAACGGTAGATAATGAATTAAAGCAGGACAATACTCCGGCTGCTGAAAGTACTCAGGTAAATGTAGTGGAAAAGCAACAGATTAAAGAAGGTGAGGAGTTAATAAGTAGAGAACAAGCTGGTTTATGCACTATACCAGTTATAGATATATCGAATAAAATAATCAATAATCATATAGAGGCAATTCTAAAAGGTGAAAAGTACCTAAATAGTGACTATATATCGGGTATAGTACAAGAAGGCGAAGGGCTCATATTAAACGAGAGATATAATGAGGATATAATTGGAAACGTAAGAATAAGATCAGATATAAATGAGGTTATTAAGCTTTTGGGACCTCCCTCTACTAAAGAAAAGGACTTAATGTTTTATAAGACAAATAAGCTATGCATGGCTTTCAAGGGGACAGATAAGTTAGAAGCAGTGATTCTTAGTACGATTCCAAGAGAGTATGACAAGGATATTTTAAACAAGCTTTTTTTGGAGTTTAATAAAGAATATAATGCAGGTGTATTTTCGGTATTGGAAGAGAATAAGGACATAAGTACATTCTTTGACTGGACTGGTCATATCCATGGAGGAGGATGGTGTGCAACCTCGGATAATGGTAATGTATATACAGGCGGAATACAAATAAGAAATATTGTATCAGCTGATCCGTTTGAAATAATGAGTAATCCAACACCCGATGGAGTATTTACTTTCAAAGGTATAAACATTTTATCAAGTAGAGATATGATAGTACCTACTGATTGGTCAAAAATTAAGATAATAGATTCAATGGGAACTGAACTGCCAATAGATAATGTAATAACAACGATATCAACAAAGGAGCTTCAAGTTGGCTCGGAATCAATTACTGAAGGTCAGTATACATTGATTATCGAACCCAATGTAGTCAGCGATACTCAGGGAAACTTGTACGATAAAGAAAAAGGATAAGATTTATTGTGCAATTATAGAATACAGCTTACTTTCATTTCAATGAAAAATAACAGATAATTGAAAGACTAAAAGATATTTATATCGTGATATTATAAATCCCCACCTTAGGAAAGCAAAAGCAGCCTAAGGTGGGGATTTATTTGTATTTATGCTGATATCTCTGATGTAGGAGCTTTTATAAAAGAATCAAATTAACTTTCATCATATATAAGGCCTTTGGCGATTGACTTCTCTAAAAATTCATTTGCCTTAATTGAATATTCGTAAGCTTCTTTGTATTCTTGTGATTCTGAGTGGAGCAGTGCAAGTATATTATAAGTATCAGAAAGATAGTCGTAACGATCAATGCTTAGTAGATTCTCTTCTGCCTTAAGCAAATATTTCTTGGCGTTGCTTAAATCTTTGAGTTCAAAGTAGGATTTCCCCATAAACTTGTAAACATTTCCTTTATCATCTTTTGATAAGGCTTCCAAATCTATATCATCTGAGTAATCTATAGCATCTTTATATAGTTCTTTTTTAACTAAGCATTCTAATAATCCGCACTTAACGGTATTCGATTTTTTATCATTTTTTGATTCTATAAAGTATTGCAATGATTTTTCGTAATACTCTATTGATTTATCATAATTGACAGATAATGACCAATAATTTCCTAGATTCATTTGAGTAGTCGCTTTTAGTTCGTAAGACTCAGTAAAGTCAAAAAAAACTATGGCCTTTTCGGCGTGGTGAATGGCTTCTTCTGTTCTTTTTATTTTTTTCAAGATATTGGCTAATAGCATATGGATTTCTCCTGAATTGTAATGACAATTATACTGCTTAGATAGGTCCAAAGCTTTCAACAAGTGATCTATGGCTTCGGAGTACTTTTTAAGCTGTTTGCACGAAAAGCTTAAACTAAAATACAGCTTTATTTCATACAAAATATCATCAATAAATGATTTGCGTAAATATTCAATAGCTTTTTTACCATAATCCTCAGATTTCAAAAAATTGTTTTGTGTATAGCTTATATTGTCTAAACGAAAATAACAATTTGAAAGGTAATGATAATCTTGATTCTTTAAAAGCAATATAGAAGCTTGGTCAAAATTTTCTTTTGCAACACTATATAATTCTTTCTTATAAAAACATAAAGCAAGGTTATATAAGATTCGTCCAAAATAGAGGTTTACAATATTTTTTTGGTTAATCTTTATAACTTCTTCTAAGTAATTTATGCATTTATCAAATTCCATATCCTTGATAAGACGGGAGGAGTGCTCAAAAACAAACGCTAAATTGTCATTTGATTCGCTAGCAATATCTGAGAAATCATGAATACCTTCAACCATATTTTCGAGAAAATAAGATACTGGTTTATTGAGTCTCTTTGCAAGATATTCAATAGTTTTGATTGAGGGCTTTGCAAGATCATTTTCTACTTTACTTAACATATTTCGAGTAATAAAGTCGCCTGCCACATCTTGTTGTGTTAGGTTCTTTTCTGTACGAGCCCTTTTTAGTTTTTGGCCTAATGTCACATTTTCCATATTTGATTCCACCTCTGTGAATAATATTCACCTTACATTGAAATTATATCATGCACATTTAGTTTAATGCAAATAAAATCACATTATTACTGGTCATGCAGAGTCGAAAAATGTAATATGAATAGTATTGACTAATAAAGTACAAGAATGTAAACTGTTGTTGTGAATATAATTATCATAAAGTGAATAAAATATACAGGGGGATGAAAAAATGAAAAAATTATCTAAGAAATTAATAATTGCACTTGTATGCTTTGTAGTAATGATAAGTGCGCTAACTAGTAGCTTAAATACAATAGCAATTGATGATGGAGATCCAGGCAAGCCTAGTGGCATAATAAGAATAGGGTAAATGTTCATATATTGGTGACTAATTCGCATTTATAACAAACTTTGAGGTGATTTAATGTATGACATATTAAATGTATATCTGGAAAATGGTTTAAGAGTAATTATGCATAGGATCCCAAATTCCAGGACCATGTCATGTGGGGTATGGGTACGACAGGGGAGTAAGCATGAAGATGGTAGCAATAACGGATTATCTCACCTATTAGAGCATTTAATGATAAACAAGGATAATAATTTAAATCCTAGATTCCAAGAACTAATCAGTAATGTAGCAGCTGAAGGTGTTTTATATAATGCTGGCACAACCAAAGAAAGCACATCCTATTATTTCACTGGATTAACTGAAACATTAGATAGATGCTTAAATACATTAGCATCCATTGTAATTGATAATAAGACTTTTGCAAATGAACTTTTAGACAATGAAAAAAAGGTTGTAACACAAGAAGCCATTTCCTTTTATTCATCCTTTAATCAAATAAAAGAAAGAGTTAGTCAAGCTTTATGGGGGGATATAGGGGTTGGAAAGATAATAGTTGGTAATATTGAAAACGTAAAGTCAGCAAATAATAAGGCATTAGAAGGAATACTAAATGAGGCTTATACACCAGAGAATTCAGTTTTACTAATTATAGGTGATATTGACTATCAAGAGACATTAAAAATAATCGATCACTATTTTACCCGATGGAAAGACACATGTACACGTGAGTATAGTGAAGTAGTCCAGAGCGAACCAGGTGTTTATTACAATAGTGGAAATGGGGGGAAAAGCACCGTAGCTTCAATCGGATTTAGAGCGCCAGGGTATATGACTAAAGATAGAGTCTACATAGAAATAGCGTCAAAGATAATAGGTGATTCTGGATTAGATTCTAGATTAGCTCAGGAAGTGAGAATGAAAAGAGGTTTAGCATATAATTTAGGTTCATTCACCAACTTTTATGAAAATAGGGGTAGTTTTGCTTTTACATCCGTTTGTTCAAAGGAATCTGTTGAAGAGCTTATTAAAATAGTAGTAAATGAGTTCAATAAAGCGAAGTATAACGGATTTACACCAGCTGAAATGGAGAAAGCAAAAAAAATACTAAAGACAAATAGACTATTGGAATTGGGTGATTTGGCTTCTCAGTTGAAGTTCCTAGGTAAATGTGCAACTTATGGTCATCTATATTCATTAGAGCAAGAATTAAGAAATATCGAAAAGGCTGATTGTGATACTTTGAATAGAGTTATTAAAGATATTATTAAGGAAGAAAGTCTTGCTTTAGCAATTATAGGTGAATGTAATATCGATAATATAATCCCATTGCTTAAGGTTAACTAGGGTGGAGGTGAAATAGATGAGTGATATTTCCTGTATTTACAAAATGTCTATGATTGATGAAAAGGATAGCTTGAAAGAGGATTTATTAAAAGGAAATGCATTGGATGTAATACTTAGCCTCCTTGCAGGATCTAAAACTGCAAAAGAACTTTCAAGAGAATTAAGTATACCTGTCTTTTCGATACAGCTATATATTAATAGGCTAATAACTACGAATATTGTAGCTGTTAAAGAAGCATCAGTAATTGATGGCAAGATTGAAAAAGTATATATTTTAGCATCAAAGGATGTTGAAATTCTAAACTATTTACGCAGCAACAATGACCAAGATAGAAACAATGACAGGGATATAGATTTATCAGCACAACATTTTTCCACTTTGACACGTCAGGTTATAAAGAATATAAATCGTTTTAGAGATAAGACCTATAAAATAAAGGCCTACTTTATTAAATCAGATGAAGATACAATGAAAGAGTTTAAGAAAGAACTTGATGAACTCTTTTCAAAGTACCAAAGTCTCGAAGATGAAAGTGCAACTGAGACTTATGGATTTATAAGTGTTCTGGCACCGTATGGTGCTGAATAAATAAATACTTAAATAGGAGGTATCTAGATGAGCGATAGGAGGGCTTCTCCGGAAAGAGAAATCGATTTTGTTACTGATGATAGGGATAATATTGATGTTGTGGATTCGAATATTGATATAGAATCTGCAGAGGAAAGACCCGGAGTAGGGTATGAAATTCTAGGAATAGGCATAATCAAATAATTATTAGGAGGAGAAAGAAATGGAAGAAAAGAAAATGGTAGCGATACATAAGGAATTCTTTAAGGTAGTAGATGGTAAAGTTGTTATTGAATCAGAGGAACTTGCAAATATGATTCAAAATGAAGGTTTAGATCTTTTTGTAGATGAAGAAGCTAATGGCACAGTTAATAGTGGAAACTGCTTGTGTTAATAAAACACATTAAAGGCTAAATATGTTGATAGGAGAGAAACTTGTACGTTTCTCTCCTATCTAAACTAGGTAAAATAATATTTATGGAGATGGTTTTATGAAGTTGTCTAATTACAATATTAATTTTTCTATTAATGACGAAGAGGATATTATATATAATACCTTTGCACGTAAATATATTACCTATAATAAAAATGAGCAAGAAAGTATAAACAATCTCTTAAATAATCTTAATAAAGGATCTTACGAAATAGAAGAAGTTGAGTATTTGGGCACGCTCTTAAAAAAAGGAATAGTCATTCAAGATGATGTTGATGAGCTGGATATAATTGAATATATGGAAAACTCCTCTAAATATGGTGATGATCTATTTAGATTACAGATAATACCAACAATGAATTGTAATTTTAGATGTGCTTATTGTTATGAAGATCATAAAAACTTAAGGTTAGATAATTTTTCTGCAGAAAAGATTGTAAAGCTTGTAAATAAAATATCAGCCAAAACAAGAAAGCTAAATGTGTCTTGGTTTGGTGGCGAGCCTTTACTAGAGTTCGATAGAATAAAGGATTTGACAAGTGCATTTTTAGATATATGCAAACAAAATCATTGCATATATAGTGCTATGATAACAACCAACGGATATTTACTCAATAAAGAGACAATTCAAGAGTTTAAGAGATTAAAAATTGAAAATACACAGATTACTATTGATGGCGAGGAAGACTATCACAATAAAAAGAGACAGCTAATAAATGGTCAAGGGACTTTTGCTAAAATTAGAGATAACATACTAGACTTAGTTGATAATGAAATCAAAGTAACAATTAGAGTTAATATTAATGAGGAGAATTATGGGCATATTAATGATGTTTTAAGTATAATTCCAAAAGAAAAAAGATATCTAGCTACTATTGATATGTATAATATATTCCAAAATGAAAATAGATTAAATTTATATCCATTACTAAGCAGGGCTATTGAAAGCGGATATAATTATAACTATATTAAAAATTCTCAATACTTATGCGAATTATGTCTCAAAAACGGTTTGGTAATTACGCCTGATGCAAGGATTATACCTTGTACCATCTGGGCTGAAAAAGGTTATGAATTTGGACATTTGGGTGATAATGGAGAGATTATTATTAAAAATAAAGGTTTGTATTATAGATTAAAAAACGAATCTTGTTTAAAAAACGAAGGCTGCACAAATTGCAAACAATTGCCAATGTGCATTGGATCATGTAAATTCAGAAGGTACTTAGAAGAGGGATGCACTGCTAATACTAGCGATGGTTTAAGTATTAAAGAAAGGGTTTTGCTACATTACCAGTATGATTTAATAAGTGATAGGAAAGGTAGATGATAAGGTATGAATTTAACGTTATTTAAAAACAGGAGTTTCACGTTGTTGTTACTTGGTCAATTTGTATCACAGATTGGAACTATAATGCAAAACTTTGCTTTCTCATTGTATGTATTAAAAACCACCGGTTCTGGTAAAGCTTTTGCTTCGGTACTTGCGGTTCAAATAATACCTCAAATATTTATAGCGCCATTTAGTGGAGTGTTGGCGGATTGGTTTGATAGAAAGAAAATAATTGTGCTCCTAGATATGTTAAGTGGAGCTTTGATTGGAGGTTTATATTTAATCTCTATTACAGTAGGTCTTCAACTTATTCATATTTATATAGCAGTTGCTTTACTAACGATCATATCTACTTTGTTTTATCCAGCGATTGGTTCAATGATGCCAGCTGTAATGAAAAAAGAAGAATTGATGGATGCAAATGCATTAAACTCTGTTGCAATGTCGTCTGTTAATATCTTAGGCCCAATTCTTGCTGGATTCGTTTTCGGTTTCTATGGAATAGAAACCGTATTGTTATTAAACTCAATAAGCTTTATTTGTTCAGCAATCTCCGAAATGTTTATTAATGCACCAAAGTTGGAGAAAAAGAATGAAATGCTTGGAATCAAACAATTCAAAGAAGATTTTATTGAAGGTATAGTTTTTTTGAAAGATAATTACATTTTATTATTAATAACAATAACCGCTTTTATGATGAACTTTATATTCAACCCATTATTTTCAGTTGGTTTAACTTATATATCTAAGATAACACTGGGAATCAGCGATATACAATACGGAATGCTTGAATCTATAGCAATGGTTGGAGCTATACTTGCCCCTATATTTGCAAGTATAATATCTAAAAGACTTAAACTGAGCAACATATTTATGTATGGCATTTTTGTATGTGTACTTTTACTTGGGTTTATGTCTTTGGATATAATGCCGGCTTTTACTGATTTATTTAATAATAATATAGTTCCTTTCACAATTCTGGCTTTAACTTGTGCTTTGTTTACATTAGTTCTGACAATCTCAAATTTAGCATTGATGACTTTGCAGCAAAAGATAGTACCATTAGATATTTTGGGAAGATACTATGCGGTATCTGGAGCTATCACAATGGGAGCAGTACCATTAGGGCAGATGATGTTTGGAACCCTTTTTGATAAACTACCAAGCTATGTTGTGGTTCTAATTGGGTTTTCTATTTCATTAATATTTATCTTGGTGATAGCAAAACCTTTTATCAAAGTTGAAGAAAGAAGTGAAAGTTCTGAGTTTGAAGTCATTAATGCCGAAATCTAATTAATAGAATTTTATATTTAATAAAAAATTCTAGAGAGATGGTGTAAACTATGAACAATTTATTAGCAATGGATATAATTAAGCAATTTAAATTTTATGGTAAGGTATTTTATGTTCAGTGGCATATTACATCAAAATGTACAGAAAACTGCAAACATTGCTATCTGGATAAAGGTAACGCAAAAGATGAATTTGATATAGAGTTTGGTAAGACAATTATTGATCAAATATGTGCAGTTGCATTACAAAAGAATAAACAAGCTATTATTGCTTTTACAGGAGGTGACCCCCTATTATATCGAAATATTGAAGAGTTAATAAAATATTCAACGGAAAAGGGTGTAAATATAATTATAAAAGGTACACCCTGGTTAATCAGTAAGGAGAAAATAAAAGTATTAAAAGATCTTGATATAATGCGATTTCATTTGAGTATAGATGGAACAATGAATACTCATGACTATATAAGACGTAAAGGGAGTTTTGCAAAGACGATCGAAACCATTAGGCTTTTGAAAGATGCAAATATGCCTGTGCTTGTAAAGTATACTGTAAGCAAATTAAACATAAATGAAATAAGTGAGGTTCTGAGATGCTTGGCGGATGTTGGCGTTGATGTTTTTGATTTTCAAAGATACTCACCATCAAGTTTTAATGATTCAAAGTATATGGTAGGAAAACAAGATTATAGAAAGTCTTTGATAGATATATTAAGTACTTATGAATCGATTGTTAATTCAGGCAGCAAATTAAAGCTATTGTTTAGAGATCATTTATGGATATTGTTAGCTTATGAGCTTGGAATAATATCAGATGATGTAATTTCTAGAATGAGTATTAAAAAAGAAACTGTCAGCGGTTGCACAATGGCAAATGGTAATGCCATTGTAATTAATTACAATGGTGATGTATTGCCATGTGCAAAAATTCCTAATTATATCTTGGGTAATATAAATAACCAATGTCTTAGTGAAATTTTGCAAAATGAGAAACTTACAAGACTAAGTAAAATTGAAAATTATAAAGGATGCTCTGATTGCAAACTGGGATTGCTATGTAGAGGGTGTCCTGCAGTTAGCTATTATAAAAGTAAAGATGTTTTTGATTGTGACTCACAGTGCTGGGCATGACCTTTTCACTAGTGTTTAATCAAGTATTAGATAAGTCAAGTATTAATATCTAAGATTTGTATTACTAGTGTTTCAATGAAATACATGTCGTAATTGAACATTCATAAATATTATCATAACTTCATTAAGCTAAGAATTAAGAGGGGGATAATTATGAATTTTAGGCTGCTAAAAAGCAAAGATTTCACACTTCTTATTCTGGGTAAGTTAGTATCTCTTATAGGCTCATATATGCAGGATTTCGCGCTAGCATTATATGTATTAAAGATAACCGGTTCAAGTTTAATTTTTGGTTCGGTAATAACTACAGCAATAATACCAAGAATTATTCTTAGTCCTATATGCGGTGTGCTAGCGGATCGTTTTGATAGGAAAAAGGTAATAGTATATCTTGATATGGCTTCAGGTTTGCTAATAGGGGCACTATATTTTGTTTCAATAACTATAGGTATTCAACTTATTCATGTTTATATAACGGTAATAGTGTTATCTATAATATCAACATTATTCCAGCCGGCGATAAGTGCTGCTATACCCACAATTGTTAAAAAAGAAGAACTTGTTGATGCAAATGTTTTCAATTCAACTGTGATGACGATAGGGCAATTAATAGCTCCGATATTGGCGGGCTTGCTATACAGTACTTTTGGGCTGCCAGTTGTGCTATTGATTAATTCAATCAGTTTTGTGTGTTCCTCAATATCTGAAATGTTTATTAATATGCCAAAGCTTGAGAAAGCTGAGAAAAGATTCTCTGTAAAGGAGTTTAAAAAGGATTTTATTGAAGGATTATCCTTTGTTAGAAAGCAAAAGCAGCTTATGAAGCTATTATGTAGTGCTTTGGTTGTTAATATAGCTTTTAATCCTATTTTAGCTATTGGTATTATTGTTATAGTTAAAACTGTTATAAAAGCAAGTGATCTACAGTTTGGATATATGGAAGCGGTACTTGTCGTCGGAACGATGTTCGGAAGCTTCATGGTAAAACCAATTTCAAAGAGAATAAGTTTGACTCAAATTTTTACCAATGTCTTATTTGGATGTGGACTTGTCGTAATAATGATGGCAATGAATACCATGAATGGTTACCTTAATATTTTTGATACAAACATAGTGCCTTATATAAGTTTTATGAGTTTATGCTTTATTATTACCCTAACCCTAACTATTGTAAATATTACCTTAATGACTATAATGCAGCAGATAGTACCGGTTTCTAAAATGGGCAGGGTTAGCTCAATAACTTCTACTATATCTATGGCAGCGATTCCTGTAGGGCAAATTATTTTTTCTGCAATGTTTCAATACTTTCCAAGTTATATTCCTTTATTGGTTAGCTCAATAATAATTATTGGTACGGCTATCTATGTAGCTATCTCTTCAGTGGAGAATGAAAATCAAGTTACAATAGAGCATCAATTAGAAAAAGTATAGACTTTTAAGTAAACTAGAAAGAGCCAATTTAAAATGTGTGCAAGTGTTGTAATGATAACGTTTGCACGCATTTTTAAGTTTAGAAAATAGGCAGTCATTCAAATAAAGATGTTTACAATATCGCCTCATGTAGTAGACCCCAAAAACCTCGGGGGCATTAGGTGAAATACTGAACCTTGGCGACTTCTGGAATGTAGACTCTTACCCCTTTCAGGTATATGTAATGAACTGTGAAGAATGTGGCTAGTTGGTATTGTGTTAAAGAGCGTGAATTAAAGTTTTAAGAAAAAGCTGACTATTGCCAGCTAAATAAGATGATATATAAATTATGTTAATGGACTTTCTATTAGTGAAGCAAATTGGAATTCGTGAACATGCCCATCAACTAATGTTGTTGTACCTGTGACAAAATGAATATGCTTACCATTACCTACTGCCTGAGCCGGACCAGATGTACCCCCAATCTCATGAAGATGGCCAAAGAAGTCAGTATTTGTAAGGATTACATGGACGTGGCTATTGCCCTGAGGTATTACTTGACTTGATACTCCTGCGAAGCGATGATTATGTCTGTCATCTCCTTCTTCGGCAAGCTTGGTACTGCCTAAAAACTCATGCACATGTGTCTGACAAGTTTCAATAGGTTTAGGGTTGCATTTGTGATCTTTTTTTGCAACATGTTTATTACGTTTAACATAAGTTTTGTTTTTATTGCTGCCAGGGGTAGATAATTCATTACCACTTGATAGTCCTTCGATTTTAGTACTTTCTGAATGCATATAGATCCCCCTTACTATTTTTTGCTTTTGCCTAATACATAATATAAAAATGCAGGGCTAATGTGACAAGCATATTAAAGCAATAGCGAATTTATCCAAATTAATGCAAACACACAGAAATTATGTTATAACTAAAACATTGGAATAATTTACAAACTTAAAGAATAACACATATAGAAACAGTGAGGAGGGTTAATGTGGCATTAGTGATATCAAATGTAATAAAAAGATTTGGCGATAATACAGCAGTTAACAATATCACCTTTGAGATTGAAAAACCCGGTGTATTCGGACTGCTTGGCACAAACGGGGCAGGAAAGACGACAACCATACGAATGATACTCGGAATTCTGGCTAAAGATAGTGGAATCATTACCTGGGATGGAAAGCCCATTACAAGAGAAACGGTGAATTTCGGATATCTCCCCGAGGAAAGAGGGATATACCCTAAGGCTAAGATTATAGAGCAGCTTATTTATTTTGCAAAGCTTAGAGGACTTGACGGCAAAACTGCTAAGAAGGCTGCAGAGCGTTGGTTTGAAAGACTGGACGTCACTAAATATGCAAATGAAGTAGCAGAACACCTGTCAAAGGGAAATCAGCAAAAGATTCAATTGATTTCAGCACTCATACATAACCCTGAGCTTATTATTTTGGATGAGCCCTTCAGTGGCCTTGACCCGATTAACACGGATTTGTTTAAAAGCGTCATTAACGAACTTGTAGAAGAAGGAAAGTTTATTATTATGTCTAGCCACCAAATGCAGGCGGTAGAGGAATACTGTCAAGAAATTCTTCTCCTAAAGGACGGAAAAACTATTCTGAAGGGTAACTTAAGAGAAATTAAGAACGGCTATGGAAGAACAAATCTTATAATTAACTGTCAGGAAGATATTGATAGCCTTATACATGATGCTGATATCCGTATTGTAGCAAAAACTGCTGCAGGATATGAATTAATAATTAAATCAGAAAAGCAAGCCTATGATCTGCTTGAGAAAGTGATTCAATTGAAATATAAAATAGATAAGTTTGAGATACGTGAACCATCACTGCATGAGATTTTTGTTGAAAAAGTAGGTGAATCAAGATGAGAGACTTTTTAATTGTTTTAGGGTATACCTTTCACGAAAATATCCGTAAGAAGGCATTTATTATTTCTACCATCGTTGCACTAATTTTAACTATAGCAATCATACTTGTCCCAGCGGGAATAAAGTTCTATGACCAAAACAAATCTGCCTCAGGTACAGAAACTCATAAAAACGATAACAAAACTACTGTTTATGTTATTGATTCAAAAGGGCTTTATAAAAATGATTTACCTAGGCTGACAGAAATATTTTCTGATTATGATTTTAAAGTAGAATCCCCAGGTAGAATTAGTGACCTACAAAAACAGATTAAGGAAGGAAAAAAAGAATCATTAATTGTTATGGATGAGAAAGAGGGAGTACCCTATTTTGATTACTATGTTAAACAAAGTGGCAGCGGTTTGAGTCCTCGTGATTTGAGTCGTGAGCTAAAAACAATATTTGACACAGGGCTCTTAAAAGAAGCGAATGTGTCGGATACAGTGATAAAAAGCTTATTTACTGATGTTTCATATTCAGTTAAGGAATTGGGAAAAAGTATGGCCAAGGGCTATATCGCATGTTTTATCATCATGATCCTGTTGTTCTTTTCTGTCTATTATTATGGTTACGGAGTCTCCATGTCAGTTGCCTCGGAAAAAACATCCAGGGTCATGGAAATTCTTTTAACCTCCACAAAACCTTCAAAGATTATACTTGGTAAAAGTGCTGCTATGGGGTTGTTGGGATTATTACAATTATCAATTATTATTCTGGTAGGCGCGGTTACATACAAAATATTTTTCCCGAAGGACTTTATACTTTTTGGAGAGAGCATTGATTTGGCAAGCTTGACACCCTATGTAATCTTTATGGTTTTGGCGTACTTTATTCTTGGTTATACCTTATATGCCATGATGAATGCTGTTGTAGGGGCTACGATAAGTAAAGCAGAGGATATTAATTCAGCCATTATGCCAATTTCCTTCGTATCCATAATATCCTTTTATCTTGCATATGGCACGATTTTTCTCCCAAATGGGGCAGTTGCAGTAGTGGCATCAATTTTTCCATTTTCTGCCGCCTTTTCTATGCCCTGTAGACTTATAATTGCGGATGTCCCAGCATGGCAAGTTGCGGCTTCTCTATTTGCAATGGTTATAACAATCATTTTCATGAGTTGGATATCTATAAAGATATATTCATCTGCTGTCCTTCACTATGGCAGACGCTTGCGCACCAAGGATCTTATAAGGATGTCAAAGAAGCAGACTTGGAAAGAGATGCAATAATTCTAGAATGCAAAAAATAAAGTTTCCTTAAACATCAATATTAGTTTAAGGAAACTTATTTTTTTAATCATTTTCTAATCTTGTATTAATTGCCTCCTAATTACTCAGTATTATTATGAGTATGTAGCAACAAATAATAAAGTATTACGGAGGTATGAAATGTCAACAAATTTAAATCAAATCGATGAACTAAGAAAAAGAGCTAAGGTGAGCTACTCAGAAGCAAAGGAAGCATTGGAAGCATGCAATGATGATATATTAGAAGCTTTAGTTTATCTAGAAAAAAGCAAGAAGACACAATCAGAAAAAACAGGTTTCTTTGATAGAATTGGTGCACTGCTAAAGAAGGGAAGCAATACAAGATTGACAATGTATAAGCAAGATAAGATGATTTTTAACTTATCTATGAATATAACAGTTTTGGTAATATTGATTACCCTCCCCTTCGTTGAATTCATAGTACTTGGTGCAGTGATAGCACTGTTCACCGGGCATAGATTTAAGATAGTGAGCAACTGCAGCGACACATGTAAAATAAATCAAACTCTAGACAAGGTAAGTAATGCGGTAGATCAAATAAAAGAGAATATTTCTAAAGACAATTCAAAAGGTACAGATGGTCAAAGTTCATAAAATTATTCGGTATAGGGGTAAACTTTTACCCCTATATTCTCTATTTATCTGATAACCAGGGCTATTAATAGCATTTTAATCTAGGTATAATTATAGTATCTTAAGGGCAGCAGGGAGGAATTATCCAATGGCACAAAAGATTTTAATAGTTGAAGATGAAATAAAGATTGCAAGGTTTCTAGAGTTGGAGCTTGGGCATGAAGGCTATACAGTAGACCAAGCCCACAATGGAAGAGAAGGTTTAAATAAAGCCCTTAATAATCAATATGACTTAATTGTTTTGGATATCATGCTTCCTTCTGTAAATGGCATAGAGGTACTGAGAAAGATTCGCCAAAACTCAGAAATACCAATCATACTACTTACGGCTAAAGATGAAGTAATGGATAAGGTTATTGGACTAGATATGGGAGCAGACGATTATATAACAAAACCCTTTGCAATTGAGGAATTGCTCGCAAGAATAAGAACTGCGCTAAAAAGAAAGATGCAGAAGCCGGAGACTACAAAAGCTTTAAAAATCGGCTCCTTGAAGCTTGACCCAGATAAGCATTCAGTTACATTTGAGAATGAATTGCTAGAGCTGACCAAAAGAGAGTTTGATTTGCTGAGACACCTTATAGAGAATAAGAACATTGTCTCTACAAGAGATAGGCTCCTAGAGGAAGTCTGGGGGTATGACTATGTAGGGGACACCAATATTGTGGATGTTTACATCAGGTATTTAAGAAGCAAAATTGATGATAAGTATAATATTAAGCTCATTCACACGATTCGAGGGGTGGGATATATTATAAAAGATGAAAACTAGAAATGTAATACGCATTATATATAAGGATTTGTTGAAGCCTTTGTTGATATTACCCTTCCTTATACTTAAGGCGACTTGGGCAATGTTTCGAGGGATTTACGATAGACTGATAAGGAAGCTGCGCTTTTCAATAACCTTTAGAATGACATCAATGTACACCTTTGTAATTACAATCACATTGCTTATATTAAGCGTTGGAGTTATAGGAAGCGGCTTTGTATATATGCTGAAAAGTGAAGGGGATGATCTTCAAAGAGACTATCGGTTAATCTCTGAATATATAAAAAAGGATCAAGGCATTCCGCAGGATAATATCATGCTGCTGTCGGAGTTAAGCCGCACATCCATAACGATTTTTGATGAAAAGCAGAAGCTGCTGTTTACTACAGATAAGAATTTGGATGCAGCTGTTTTTATTGATAGAAATAAAAATAAGGTTAATGTTATAGAGTATAATGATATGAATATGATGCTTATAGGAAATCCCATAAGACCGGACAATAGCATTCCCCGGGCGGTTTTTAATGAATATGGATTTGCTTTAGTATTAAACGATACTGTGGGTGAGGGGTCAAACCTTAAGTATATTCAGATTATAGATAAGCTATCTCAAGAAACCGTTTATGCAAGAATATTTGTCATTACACTTTTTGCATTAGAATTATTTTTCATAATCATTATTGTGGTTATTGGAATCAGAGCAATCAAAAGACTTTTAAAACCTATTAAGCAAATGACAGATGCAGTAAATAATGTCACCATCAATCAATTGGATATGAGGTTGGACATAAAGGGCTCTCAGAACGAATTTAGAGATCTTGCAGGTACTTTTAACAATATGTTGGATAGGTTGGAAAGTTCCTATGAGCTGCAAAACCAATTTGTTTCTGATGCTTCACACGAGCTGAGGACACCAATATCGGTTATTCAAGGCTATGCCAACCTACTAGACAGGTGGGGCAAGGATGACAGCAAGGTGCTTGAAGAGTCCATTGCAGCAATAAAGTCGGAGTCAGAAGAAATGAAAAATCTAATAGAAAACTTACTGTTCTTAGCAAGAGGAGATAAGGATGCTCAGAAGGTAGAAAAGAAAGATTTTTATATAAATGAGTTAATTGATGAGGTTATCAGAGAAACAAAATTAGTTGATGATACCCACGAAATAGTATGTGATAGAAATGAAGTTGTTAGCATCTTTGCGGATTACAGCTTACTTAAGGAAGCCATACGGATCTTTGTGGATAATAGCTTGAAATATACCAACGAGGGTGGACGTATAGAGCTTAAGTGTTATATAAAGGACAATAAAGCCATTATTAGCATTGAAGATACAGGCATAGGAATTTCCGAAGAGGACTTGCCCCATGTTTTTGACCGTTTTTATAGAGCAGATAAATCAAGGACAAAGGAAACCGGAGGCACAGGCCTTGGAATGGCTATTGCCAAATGGATTGTCCTGAAACATAGTGGCAATATCAAAGTGCAAAGTGAAATAAATATAGGAACAAAGGTTGAAGTCATAATACCAATAAAAATTTAAAAGACCCTATAAAAGACGGTAGCTTAAAAAGTTATCGTTTTTTTATTTCTAATCAAATTTTAAGAATTCCTTAAAAGAATTGTAAGATTGAAGGTCTATACTAAATTTGAACGTCATAAAGAATGTACTGCTTTTGTGGGGGTTTAGAATTATATGAGAGATAAGTATATATATTTAGTATTTACAAAGACAGGTACATGGTTATCAAAGTTAATCTATATTTTTTCAAATATAAAATATGCTCATACATCAATAAGCTTTGACAACAGCTTGAGACAAATGTATTCCTTTGGGAGAATCAACCCTGAAAATCCTTTCTCAGGCGGATTCGTGGAGGAGAGCATTTATGAGGGAGTTTACAAGAAATTCACAAAATGTGAGTGTATGATTTATAGGGTAAAAGTAACAACAGAACAATACTGCTTATTGCGAGAAAAAATAGACAAATTTACACTTGAGAAAAGCAACTTAAGATATAACTTTTTAGGCTTATTTGGAGTTTTACTTAACATGCCTCTTAGAAGGGAGAACCATTATTTTTGTTCTCAATTTGTATCTGAAATTTTGATGGAGAGCAATGTATTTCACAGTGAGAAATCGCCAGCGCTAATAAAAACAAATGAATTATTTTCTATTAAAAATAAAGAAATCATATATGAGGGCTTTTTATTAGAGAAAACCGAAACACCACACTTAAACACACTTGAAGGCTAAGGAGAAAAAATGGACAAAGGAAAAAAGACACAACTAATAACTAAACTATGCGTACTAATTGCACTTGCTATAATTGGGACACTTGCAGCAATAAAATATGCGCCTCAGATAGCTTACATGGCTACAAACCCTGATGATTTGAAGACTATGCTGTCTTCCTATGGAAGCGCTGGTATTGTCATTTTTATACTAATTCAGATTATCCAAGTTATAATTGCTTTTTTACCCGGTGATGTGACACAACTGGCTGGCGGCTATATTTATGGGACTATTCTAGGGACATTGTATTCTACAATTGGAATCACCCTGGGTTCAGTTATTGTTTTTTTCACGGCGAGATTTCTCGGGTATTCACTTTTGAATTTATTTATATCAAAAGAGGTATTTGAGAAGTTCAGCTTTCTTATTAATAGTCCAAAAGCTGAAATGACCATGTTTATAATATTTCTCATTCCAGGCATGCCAAAGGACTTTTTGACTTATATTGCAGGAGTAACTCCTATAAAGCCAATGACTTTCCTTGTATTAACCTCCATAGCAAGGTTTCCGGCACTTTTTATCTCAACTTATATTGGAGCAAATTTACAGCAAGGAAATATTACGACTGTTATAATTACCACTGTAATCTCGTGTATTGTTATTGTAGCAGGGTTCTTAATGAAGGATAAAATACTGGCATTATTGAACGGCGGCTTGCAAAAGAAAAATGAAACAGCACAGCTAAAAAGAGAACCTGAGGCTTCTTTGTTAAAATAGCATAGGCAACTTAAATGAACGGATATAAATAAAGGTGATAGACTTTAAAAAGCGTCTATCACCTTTATTGCTAGAGGAAGTATATAGGGCTCATAAAGAAAGTTGATAAATGAAAAGAACACCAGCCCCAGCATGCTGCCAAGCAGGGCCCCGTTGATACGAATCCAATGCAGGGGCTCTCCGGCACTATTTTCAATAAGATTGCTAAGCTCCGCATCTGTAAATGCCTTTATTCTCTCCTCAATAAAACTGGAAAGTGCAGATCTATTCTTTGAAATAATTTCTACTATGAGCCCTTTGATTATAGAGTCTATCCAATTCAGTGTTTCAGGGTCGTTTTTTATCTCTCTCCATAAATCATTGGCCAAATCTGCAAGTATGTTTGAAACGGCTTGCAAATTGGAATCTACAGAAGTATTATCATCAGTGGACTTACTTCCATCAGATATAAAATCAAGAATGTTTTCGAGACCATTTATGATAATATCTATACGCTTTTGCGTTATAAAGTCCTCTGAAAAGTCCAGTAAAATCTTCCTTAAATCAGATTTTTGCAGACGTTCCGAAGTAAAGCTGTGTATCCATTCTTTTGTATATACATAATTATCATTGCTAAATTGTATCTCTTTTAGGAAATCGATGCACTCCAATTGGGTTGCTCTTGCAAAATCGTCTGTATCCGCTAAGCTATTTATTATTCTAGATTGAGTGCTAAAATATTTGACAAACAAGTTCTTGATGTTGGCATAGGCCATGTCGCTGCCTGCAAATTCGATGCCTTTACGAATCAAGCTGCTGTATAAATGCTGAGTAAACTTTTTTTCTATTAATTCCAAAGCAACATTTAATACTTTAGTTTTGGTTAGGTTGATATCCATCGTCATTTTATCAATATAATAGATGGCTTTAGCAGATCTTCCTTCATCATTTTTGAGTTTTTGCAAGTAATTCTGTGCATATAAAATGATCTGACTCTTTGCCTTATGAACTATATCTGTATTATCAATAGCATTCACCAATATTTTGCTTATGGGGATATCATTAATTGTAGCTTGTATATAGTTCATATTCAGCAGATTATTATTTACAACAGTACTTAGACTATTTAATATTTTATCTTTATTGGCAGGTATTATAGGGGTCATAGGAAGTCCCAAGGGCTTTTTGAAAAGTATTGTCACTGCGAACCAATCAGCAATGCTGCCGACCAGGGCTGCCTCTACAACATAAATCAGCAACCTTAGAATAAATGGTTCGCCATAATAATGCTTAAGTACCGCCATTAGTATAAAAATTATTATCAAGGCTCCGAGAATAATATCAGCTTTCCTTTTGTTTTTCATCCTTAACTCCTTAACCTGCAATATACATAATGAGAAATGTAATAATTCCAACAGTACCGCCAACAAAAGAACCGGTGAAGCGAACCATATTTAAATTCTCGCCTACACTGTTATAAATTTCTTCTGTCAGCATTTCATTTGAGTATTCCTTTAGTTTGTTTTTAATAATATACTCTATTTTTTCATACAAAAAGTTTGATAACAGCACATCTAGCTTTACAACGATTTTTTCTCTTAGTTCAATATCTTCCTTTAATCTATTGTTAAGCGTATCAATACCGCTGTTTGCAATTCTATAAATTCCACTTTTAGCAGGGTTATCTTCAAGACTCTTAGGGGCAAATTCATGATATAGTTCTACAAAGTCTACATGACTAATCATATTCCGTAAAGCCATTAAGACAGAGTAATTGACCGATCTCTGATTCTGTTTAATAAAATTAATAAAGTCTTGATTTTCCATAAATTTTGGGTCTTTCACCGACTCTAATCCACCATCTGCTTGCTCTAATAACAGTTTAGGGATGTCTTTAAATATTGCAATGGATCTTAAAAATCCTTTTAAAATTATATTACGTTGGCACCTGTGCATAGCGCCTTTGAAAAGCACAGCAAATTTATCATAGACCCCTGGTAGTTTTAAAAGCTTTTGCAGCTCCTTAGCTAAAGAGCTCAGAATATTGTGCATGTAGCCTTTATTCATTGCAAGATCAAAGATATGGTGTATTGCCTTATATATTTCATCCTTATTTTGACCCACGAATCTTCTAGCAAGACTTCTAAAGTACTCTTGATTCTCTTTAATCGAAGAAAAATTTATTTTTCCCACGATTTCTTCAGCAGTGTTGTTAAGAATTTTATGTTCAGTGACATAATCAATCAGAAGGTTTGAAATGCCTACTTCCTTTATTTTCTGAGTCAAAGCGTCCTTTGTGATGACCTTATCCTGTACAATGTCGACTATAACAGATATAACTTCCTCTCTATTCTTAGGAATCATCTCGGTTTTAAAAATTGCATCTGGCCAGCTTATGCCCAAGGGCTTAGTAAAGAAGGATTTGATTGCAAACCAATCTGCAATACCCCCTACCAGCGCAGCGCTAGCAAAGCTAAAGACCAATCCACCCCAAAATGTTTTGTTAAATGGATAAGAAATGAGAAATAGCATCATCGCTATAAATAATATTAAATTTGCTAATTTTTGTGCAGAAAGTTTATAAGGCTTCCGTTGTTTCAATTACTTATACTTCCTTCCTAAATACGATACTCTTTTAATATATTATACAGGATACCTATGATTCCTGCATCAGTAATCTGGCTACACTACAGCGGCAGTATATCCCGAATCATGGTGAAGTACCATAGTTCTAATGAAGAATAAAACAAAGAAAATCTCGACAAGGTAACTATGATATAGATAATATATCAGAAATAAATACGCAAAAAAAATAAATGTGAGATGCAATATCAAATACCATTGCATCTCACATTTATTTTTTTTGCAATATTTTCTATTACAAACTGTATCAAAGCAAGCAATAATCTAATACTCAATAATGTCACCATTCAATGTTGTCTGAAAAGTGCAACTTTTCATTGAATTAGTTGCATTTAGCACTCTATAATAAAGTTAAGGATTTGTGAGAGTTTCTGCAGAAATGTCACCATTTGCCTTTCTAAAAATTAGTAGGAGGGGTCCATATGTCAAATATGAAATTGGAGACCAATGTAAAGAGCGGTACAAAAACTGGCTCAGAGGCAGTTCAGAAGTTTGGAAGAGCTTTAAGCGGCATGGTTTTGCCAAATATAGGTGCGTTTATCGCATGGGGACTTATAACAGCATTATTTATTCCAACTGGTTGGATGCCAAATGAAAAACTAAGTGCACTTGTAGGTCCAATGATAACTTACTTATTGCCAATACTGATAGGTTATACAGGCGGTAAGATGGTAGCAGGCACAAGAGGCGGAGTATTGGGTGCAATTGCTACAATGGGTGTTGTAGTGGGTGCTGGTATACCAATGTTTATCGGCGCCATGATAATGGGACCACTAGGCGGTTTAGTAATAAAGAAGTTTGATGAAGCTGTAGAGGGCAAGGTAGCAAAGGGCTTTGAAATGCTTGTAAACAACTTCTCAGCGGGCATCATAGGAATGCTGTTGGCACTACTAGCATATGTTGCAATTGGTCCAGTAGTACTAGCAATGAACAACGTATTAAAGGCAGGGGTAGACGTGTTTGTCAATGCTGGCTTATTGCCACTGGCATCACTTTTCATAGAACCAGCTAAGATACTTTTCTTAAATAACGCAATCAATCATGGCGTGTTGGGACCACTAGGTGTACAACAGGTAGCAGAAGCTGGAAAGTCAATATTCTTCCTATTAGAATCAAATCCAGGACCTGGACTTGGAATATTACTAGCATACTGGGTATTTGCAAAAGGTATGATAAAGCAATCAGCACCAGGCTCAATCATCATACACTTCCTAGGTGGAATACATGAGATATACTTCCCTTATGTACTTATGAATCCAGTATTGATACTAGCAGTAATAGCTGGTGGAGCCAGCGGAGTATTTACCTTTGGCATATTCGGAGCAGGTTTATATGCAACGCCATCCCCAGGAAGCATATTTATGTTATTAGCAATGGCAGCAAAGGGATCACACGTAGGAGTAATAGCAGGGGTAATCGTATCAACGGCTGTATCCTTCCTAGTAGCTTCATACTTTGTAAAAAGGTCAAGCGGCAAGGAAACTGATGAGGATTTAGAGACTGCAAAGGAAAAGGTAGCGGATTTAAAAGGCACAGTAATAAAGAAGAAAGTAAATAAGATCGTATTTGCGTGTGATGCAGGCATGGGTTCAAGCGCAATGGGAGCAAGCATTCTAAAGAACAAGATAAAGAAGGCAGGCTTAGACATCGTTGTTGTAAATGCAGCTATTGAAGAAATACCTGCAGATGCTGACGTAATAGTGACCCATGAGAATTTGACAGCAAGAGCAAAGTCAGCAAGACCAAATGCAGAGCATATTTCAATTAAGGATTTTCTTAATAGTCCTGAATATGATAACCTAGTAAATAGACTAGCTTAGGTATATACAGCAAGAACAGCAGAATAATTATATTCTGCTGTTCTTGTAAACATTAAATGAATATATCAAGAAAGTTTATATGAAAAATCAGTTTTTGGAGGTTGCATATGGACATAAACAAAGCAAGTACCAGGGCTAAAGAAATAATAGGTATTCTATGCAAAGAGACACAATACATCACCATAGCTAACATAGCAGATAAGCTTAATGTAAGCTCAAGGACAATTCTGAGAGAGCTGGAGGTCGTGGAAGAACTGCTTAATTTAAATGGTGTAAGCCTTGATAAAAAACCGAATCGGGGTCTCTATGTAAGTGGAAGCGTAGAAGATAAAGCCGACATATTACAGCTTTTGGAAATGCAGCGTGAAAACAAGATCTATGCACCTCATGAGAGACAAACGATTATTTTAAGTGAGCTGCTTCAAAATCAGAACCCTACAAAGCTATATTATTTCACAAAGATATTTAATGTGTCAGAAGGCACTATAAGCCGCGATCTGGATAACTTGGAAGGCTGGATGAAGCAATATAGTCTTAAGCTTATTAGAAAACCCGGTTTAGGTATATATGTGGAGGGCAATGAAGGGGCAATAAGAAGAGCCATCGTAAATCTTATATATGAAAATGTAGATCAAAATCATTTGCATAACTTTATGCGAGAAAACTTTAAGGTATCTGCTGAGAGACAACTTGGTATCGAAATAAGGATGAGAAATAGACTCCTAAACCTCATTGATCGGGATACAATCACTAAGCTTGAAATACTCATACATGAGGTTGAGGATATAATGAGATACAGCTTCGCTGATAGTGCATATGTAGGACTTGTCGTACATTTGGCACTGGCGGTTCAGCGAATCAGAAATAATGAAAAGATAACTATTGATAAAAAATACTTGGATGAAATCAGTAATAAACCAGAGTATACTGCTGCAGAACATTTGGTTAAAAATATGGAGAAGTCTTTGTCCATAAGTATTCCCCAAGATGAAATTGCCTATATTACAATGCATATCATAGGTTCAAAGAATAGAGATACTTTCTATGATAAGCAGGAAAGTGCAACGGGGGGGTTTGAGCTGGTTAAGCTTGCAAGGGACATGATAAAGGTGGCTGAACAAGAATCCAACTGCTATCTTGAGCAAAACCAAAAGCTTCTTATAGGGCTGGTAAATCATCTTGGTACAGCTATAAACAGAATAAAAATGAATATGGATATAAGAAATCCATTGTTGGATGAAATCAAAGCATTTTATCCTCATATCATGGAGATTAGCAAGAAATGTGCAGAGGTAATAGAAGGTCGTTTTAACATTATAATACCGGAATCAGAAATTGGTTATATAGCCATGCACTTAGGGGCAGCTATAGATAAAAAAGAAATAGATGACAAGATAGTATATAAAGCAGCAGTTGCCTGTCCCAGTGGAATAGGGGCATCCAGGATGCTGGCTTCTAGAATTGAAAACGAATATGAAAACATAACGGTAAGCGATGTAATATCAACTATAAAGCTGGAGGAATATGTACTAGAGAAGGAAGAAATAGATTTTATTATTTCAACAGTACCTATAACCGGAGTAACACTGCCTGTAATAATTGTTACACCATTGCTTACACTGACAGATAAACTTATGATAGATAAATATCTAAAAGAGTGCAATGCACAAGAAAAGATTGGAAGCAGAGATAAACGCACTGTAGACCTAAAAAGCAAACTGATACAGATGAGCAAATATAGTGAATCTATTATTGAGCTACTTGACCATTTGTTTATTCTTGATGATTGTGCTGTAGATAATATAAAAGATTTGATAGCTCTAGCAAGTGAACAACTAGGTGATACGTCTGAGAAGCAAGCTGTAATAGAGCAAGACTTAACGGATCGGGAAAGCAAAGGTAACACTAGGATATCAGGAAAAGAATTTGTACTGATACATTGTCGGTCAACTGCAATAGATAGAATACAATTGGGCGTAATAAGGCTGCAAAATCCAATCAGTTACACAAATAGTCGTGGTGAGTTTGAAAATATTTCATTTGCAGTTATTATGGTGGCACCACTGCAATCTCCTAAGGAGCCTTTGGAAGTAATCGGTGAAGTTAGTAGATTGCTGATTGAGAAATCTAGTTTTTTAAGGCTTATAAAGGAAGGCTCGAAGCAAAGCATATATGAGGAATTAAGCAAACGTTTGAATCATTTTTATAAAATTAAAAGCAGCAATTGATATGGAGGTTTAATATGTTGAATATAAAAGTAGAGACCAATGTAAAGAGGGGTACAAAAACTAGCTCAGAAGTAGTTCAGAAGTTTGGACGATTTTTAAGTGGTATGGTTTTGCCAAACATAGGTGCGTTTATCGCATGGGGACTTATAACAGCATTATTTATTCCAACTGGTTGGATGCCAAATGAAAAACTAAGTGCACTTGTAGGTCCAATGATAACTTACTTATTGCCAATACTGATAGGTTATACAGGCGGTAAGATGGTAGCAGGCACAAGAGGCGGAGTATTGGGTGCAATTGCTACAATGGGTGTTGTAGTGGGTGCTGGTATACCAATGTTTATCGGCGCCATGATAATGGGACCACTAGGCGGTTTAGTAATAAAGAAGTTTGATGAAGCTGTAGAGGGCAAGGTAGCAAAGGGCTTTGAAATGCTTGTAAACAACTTCTCAGCGGGCATCATAGGAATGCTGTTGGCACTACTAGCATATGTTGCAATTGGTCCAGTAGTACTAGCAATGAACAACGTATTAAAGGCAGGGGTAGACGTGTTTGTCAATGCTGGCTTATTGCCACTGGCATCACTTTTCATAGAACCAGCTAAGATACTTTTCTTAAATAACGCAATCAATCATGGCGTGTTGGGACCACTAGGTGTACAACAGGTAGCAGAAGCTGGAAAGTCAATATTCTTCCTATTAGAATCAAATCCAGGACCTGGACTTGGAATATTACTAGCATACTGGGTATTTGCAAAAGGTATGATAAAGCAATCAGCACCAGGCTCAATCATCATACACTTCCTAGGTGGAATACATGAGATATACTTCCCTTATGTACTTATGAATCCAGTATTGATACTAGCAGTAATAGCTGGTGGAGCCAGCGGAGTATTTACCTTTGGCATATTCGGAGCAGGTTTATATGCAACGCCATCCCCAGGAAGCATATTTATGTTATTAGCAATGGCAGCAAAGGGATCACACGTAGGAGTAATAGCAGGGGTAATCGTATCAACGGCTGTATCCTTCCTAGTAGCTTCATACTTTGTAAAAAGGTCAAGCGGCAAGGAAACTGATGAGGATTTAGAGACTGCAAAGGAAAAGGTAGCGGATTTAAAAGGCACAGTAATAAAGAAGAAAGTAAATAAGATCGTATTTGCGTGTGATGCAGGCATGGGTTCAAGCGCAATGGGAGCAAGCATTCTAAAGAACAAGATAAAGAAGGCAGGCTTAGACATCGTTGTTGTAAATGCAGCTATTGAAGAAATACCTGCAGATGCTGACGTAATAGTGACCCACAAGAACTTGACAGCAAGAGCAAAGTCAGCAAGACCAAATGCAGAGCATATTTCAATAAACGAGTTTTTAGATGAATCACAATATGATTCATTCATAGATAATCTAGGCAAAGCAAGAGTAAGCAAGCAAATAGTAGTTCATGTAGAAGAAGAGAATATAATATTGAAAAAAGAAAATATATTGGTAAACCAAAAGAGTGTAGATTATGAAACAGCTATAAAGCAGGCAGGTGAGCTGCTCTACAATAATGGGTACGTAGAATATGAATACATTGAAGCAATGCTGGAAAGAGAACGACAATTGACTTCTTATATAGGCAAAGGAGTTGCTATACCACATGGTGTAGGGAAGGCAAAAGAGCGCATAAAGAAGTCTGGGATGGTAGTTCTGCAATATCCAGAAGGCGTTGATTTCAATGGGGAAATAGCATATATGATAATTGGTATTGCAGGAGTTGGAAATGAACATATCAGTATATTATCCAACATTGCAACAGCCATAGAAGAGGACGAAGATGCAGAAAAACTTGTAGCTTCAACAGATGCAGATTGGATACACAGCATATTTACTTCAAAGTAGTAGGGGTGAGGAAATGATAATAACTGTAACACTCAATCCTGCGGTGGATAAGGTAATGGTTATAAAAGACTTTAAAGCAGGCAGTGTAAACCGTGCTTCAGAAATGATGGTAGAAGCAGGGGGAAAGGGCATAAACGTATCCAAAACCATTGTAAGTATTGGTGGAATAAGCAAGGCTTTAGGCATACTGGCAGGACAAAGTGGCAGCTTCATTGAGAAGAGTCTTTGCTCCATGAATATAGATAATGAATTTGTTTATGTAGATGGCGAAACAAGAACCAATGTCAAGATTTCAGATCCAATAAATAATATGGTTACAGATATAAATGAGCCTGGTCCCGTTGTAAGCCAGGAAGCTATAGACAAACTCAGCAAGCTGTTATTTAATGGCTTGGGTAAGGATGACTTGCTTGTATTTACAGGAAGTACACCACAAGGTGTAAATAAAGATATCTACAAGACCTGGATTACAACAGCAAAAGCCTTTGGGATACGCAGTGTTCTTGATGCAGACGGAGAGCTGTTGGCAACCGGAGTAGAGGCAGGGCCTTATATCATAAAACCAAATATTCATGAGCTTGAGAGATTGTGTGGTGTACAGACAAATAGTGTGGATGAGGTTATAGAACTGGCTAAAAGACTGCTTGAGAAGGGCACAGAAATAGTGGCTGTATCACAGGGTGAAGAAGGAGCAGTTTTTGTTACGAAGGCTTGGGTTGCAGTTGTAGAGGGCATAAAGACAATTGTCAAAAGTACCGTTGGTGCCGGCGATGCAATGGTTGCAGCTTTAAGCTATGGAATTCATGAACAGCTGGAGCCTGAAGCTATGATCAAGCTTGCAGTAGCATGTGGTACAGCCACTGTAATGAGTTATGGAAATCAGCCCTCTAAAGAGGATATAGACAGCCTAATTAAAAAGGTAAATGTGATATTTCTATATAGATAAGGAAGACGGGGGTAATAAAATGAAGACAAGAGCAGTAAGATTGTATGCAGCAAATGATTTAAGATTAGAAGAATTTGATTTACCAGAAATAAAAGAAGATGAAATTCTAGTTAAGGTTATTACAGACAGCATATGCATGTCTACCTATAAAGCAGCAATACAAGGAACAAAACACAAAAGGGTTCCAGCAGATATAGATCAAAATCCTATCATAATAGGTCATGAATTTGCAGGGGTAATTGTAGAAGTAGGTGATAAGTGGAAGCATCAATTTAAGGCTGGAGAGAAATTTGCAATACAGCCTGCACTTAATTACAAGGGAAGCTTATACTCACCGGGTTATTCATTTCCATTCTTTGGGGGAGCAGCAACCTATACAGTGATACCTCATCAAGTAATGGAGCTGGGGTGCTTGTTAAACTACAGTGGGGAATCATATTTTGATGCATCCTTATCTGAGCCGATGTCCTGTATAATTGGTGCATTTCATGCTACCTATCATACAAAACCAGGCTGTTACGAGCACCAAATGGGAAACAAAAACGGTGGCAAGATGGCTATACTTGCAGGTGCAGGTGCTATGGGGCTAGGTGCTATTGATTATGCGATTCACAATAAGCTAAGACCTAGCCTGCTTGTTGTAACAGATATTGATGAGGAGAGACTAAGCAGAGCTGCAGCCATTTTTAATGAAAAAGTAGCAGCTGAAGCAGGAGTAACTATTAAGTTTGTTAATACAAAAAATATAGAAAATGCAACAGAATACCTAATGTCACTATCAGACAATACCGGCTATGATGATGTGTATGCATATGCACCAGTTCAAAGTATCGTTGAGCAGGCGGATAAGATTTTAGCTCGAGATGGTTGTTTGAATTTCTTTGCGGGACCTGTAGATCAGGAGTTTTCAGCCAAACTTAATTTCTATAATGTGCATTATACTTCAACCCATATTGTGGGCACCAGCGGGGGCAATACCGACGATATGCTGGAATCTCTCAAGATGACAGAGCAAAAACTTATAAATCCAGCTGTTATGGTAACTCACATAGGGGGAATAAATAGTGTTATTGATGCTACATTAAATCTTCCTACAATCCCAGGAGGCAAGAAGCTCATCTATACATGCATTGATATGGAGCTTACTGCCCTTGAAGAATTTGAAGAAAAAGGCAAGAGTAATGAGCATTATGCAAGATTGGCAGAGCTTATAGCCAAGCATAATGGCATTTGGTCTGCAGAAGCAGAGAAATATCTGCTTGAGAATATGGGCGTATAAACTAAACTTTACTGTGTTTCTAGAAAGGAAAGGTGAATGCTATGATCCAAGCAATTATTGAAATAACAAATAACGAAGGACTGCATGCGAGACCAGCTAGTGAGTTCTCAAAGGCATCCATGAAATATAAATCAGACATCAAGGTTTACAAGAATGATAATGAGAAGGGGTATAACCCCAAGAGTATTCTTTCGGTTATGAGTATGGGAGCAGTCAAAGGTGACGTACTTCGTATTGAAGCATCTGGGGAAGATGAAGCGGCTGCTATAGAGGATTTGAAAACTATTATAGAAAGCTTTAATAAATAGGAGGACTGCCATGGAACATTTACTTGGAACAGGGGTTTCAAAGGGAATAGCCATTGGCTCTGTGCTTGTAAAAAAAGAAAGCTCAAGTGATTTCCAGAGGAAAAGCATTACAGATGTAGAGCATGAATGGGATAGATTTCTGAAGGCAAAAGATGAGGGAAAGCAGCAACTTGAAATACTTGTGCAGAGGTCTAGAGAAACTATAGGAGAAGATGAAGCGCAAATATTTGAAGCTCATACTCTGATTTTAGAAGATGAAGAGCTGGCAAATTTGGTCAAGACACAAATCGATAATCAGAAGAAGAATGCAGAATGGGCAGTACATGAAGCGGCTGAACACTTTGCAGTAATACTTGAAGGCCTTGAGGATGTTTATCTTAAGGAAAGAGCCCATGATATCAGAGATGTGTCGGCAAGACTTATTAGGCTATTATCAGGAACGGACAAACATGAAATACCTGTGATGGATAAACCCTGCATCATAGTTGCCAGAGATTTATTGCCCGGTGAGATGGTTCATATAAATAAGGATATGGTGATGGGAATCGTAACTGAGGCAGGGGCGAAAACCTCCCATACGGCCATATTGGCAAAGGCTATGGGGATACCTGCAATTGTAGGTGCAGAAGGTATTCTGGGGAAGGTAAAGGATTATGACACCATTGTATTTGATGGAGAATTTGGCACTATATTTATAAATCCAGAATCCGATGTTTTGGAACAATACAAACAAAAGTTAGAATTATTAAGAATACAAAAGAAGGAATTAGAAGGTTTCAAGGATAAGTTATCTATTACAAAAGATGGTACCACTGTAGAATTATTTGGCAATATGGCAAGTATAGCCGAGCTGCCGGGACTTATTGAAAATGGTGCTCAAGGTATAGGACTCTTTAGAACAGAGTTTTTGTATACAACTCAGGATACTGCGCCAACTGAAGAAGAGCAATTTGAGATTTATAAGCATACAGCTGAGAAAATGCATGGTAAAACTGTGATAATCAGAACCATGGATATTGGTGGGGACAAAGAAATACCATACCTTGGATTAGATAAAGAAGAAAATCCTTTCTTAGGCTGCAGAGGTATTAGACTATGCTTTGACAATGTTGAAATATGGAAGGTTCAACTGAGGGCGCTGCTTAGAGCTAGTATTTATGGAGATATAAGAATAATGCTTCCTATGATTTCTGTAATTGAGGAAGTAAGAAAAGCCAAAGAGATAATCGATGAAGTAAAAGGTGAATTGAAAGACAAGGGTATTCCATATAATGAGAAATTAGAAATTGGCATTATGATCGAGACCCCTGCCGCTGCAATAATTGCAGATTCAATGGCTAGTGAAGTTGATTTCTTCAGTATCGGGACTAACGACCTGATACAATATACCTTGGCCTGTGATAGGATGAATCCAAAAATCTCATATTTATATAATCAGTTTAATCCTTCGGTATTAAGACTGATAAAACATATTATAGATACGGGTCATGAATATGGCATAAAGGTAGGTATGTGCGGGGAAGCAGCGGGAGACATACGCTTAATTCCTTTATTTGTTGGCATGGGTCTTGATGAATTCAGTATGAATACATCAGCGCTTCTGGAAGCAAAGAAGGTAGTCACACAAATATCAAAGAGTGAAATGGATGAAGCTGTACCTAAGGTTCTAAAGCTTAAGACGGCACAAGAAGTTGAAGAATACCTAGGTAATATTTACTCCTAAGAAAACACCACAGAACAGCAATAAAACAACCCTATTAAGAAAGCATGCAGGCATTTCTTTGAGGGTTGTTTTATTTATATCATTTTCATTTTAATATAAAGATCGTTATTTGAATGAAAATGTTTTCAGGGGTGAACTAATATACTGTATAAAGATAAACAAAAAATGTGATAGAATTGCAATAAGAACACTTTAAGGAGAACATAAATGACTACTCAAATATTTATAGTGCTTCTGCTTAACTTCGTAATAACCTTAATAGGAACATTAGCTTATGCGGTGAGGCTGGTGGGGGTAAAAACAGGAAGAGTGGCGGTTTCCTTCGCCTTATTTAACATTCTGGCTCTGGTATCGCGTACAGCCAACACACTGCAAGTTCCACTGCTTACGAAATATGTTGAAAAAAATCCGTATTCAGAGACGCTTATAGGGCTTTTTAATCTAATCATATTAACTGCAGTAATAGCATCTATTATAGGCGCTTTTATGATACCCTTTTTTCAGAGGCTTTTTTATAAAGCAGTAGAAGCATTCTCGGTAAATCGTTCGGTTTCGAAGCTTGTATTGCACAGCTTTTCAAAGTCAGGAATCAGATATATTAAAGAAAGCATGAGAGTACCAGCAAAATTGGATTTTGGAATATTTAATCTGCGCAAGCTGCCCTTTAAGCTGATGTTTCTAAATACCATATCTGTAGCTTTGCTTACAGTTGGCGCATTGGCACCCATATATGCAGGCAGCCTGGAGCCAGGACTTCGAGCAACCTGTATTACATTAAGTGCCATATTAAACGGAGTTGCAGTAATAGTAATGGCAGTTTTTATTGATCCGCATTTATCCATCATGACTGACGATGTCATTGATGGAAAGTGCACAATGGCTGAGTTTAACAATTGCGTAGCGGGTATGGTAATTACAAAGGTAATAGGTACAGCACTTTCCTTTGCAGTTTTGGTGCCCTCTGCATATTTAATAGTAAAAGTGGCAAAATTTATATAAATACTCATTTGATTTTAGGCGCGAAACATAGATTAATCTGTCTAAATGTTGTAAAGTTTAAGTAAATGTAATATAATGAAACCGAATATTTTATTATTAAGGAGAAACACGATGAGTCTATTTGAAACATGGAGAAGCACTGCATATAAAGAACAAGATGAGGAAAGCCAAAAAGAGTTCTGGGAAAACTATTTTGAAATTGAAGAGTCAATCTATGAAAAGTTGCTTACAAATCCAGCTGTACCTGCAACAGGAATAATTAAGGAGTTAGCAGAGCAATTTGGAACTGATTCTTTAACCTTTATGGGTTTTCTTGACGGTATAAACGACAGTTTGAAGGAGTCTTTAAATCTAGAAGAGCTTGAGGAAGATAGCAGCATCACTCTGAATATTGATTTAGAGAAGCTATACTATAATATGCTGGCGGCTAAGGCTGAATGGCTATATAGCTTGCCGCAGTGGGATAATCTTCTCACCGAGGAAAAAAGAAAAGAGATTACAAAGCTGCAAAGAGCTTCTGGTACAATTGTCAAGGAGCAAAAGGTTGGTAGAAATGATCCTTGCACTTGTGGCAGCGGTAAAAAATATAAGAAGTGCTGCGGCGCAAACTAAGTATTTCGCACTAACCATCTTACATAGAATTCATATAGTGGAAATATTTTCCTTGATTCATATGTCGTGAAAAGTTCATATTTGATAACACAAAATAAGATGCTTTAACTGATTTTGTAATGATAAATCTTTTTCGCGACATATATTGACAAGCAAAAGACTCTAATTAGGACGATCCTAATTAGAGTCTTTTTAATGGGAGACAGATAAGTGAATAAATGGTAGAGATCATCTTTTGTAAATCGGGAGGGTTGTACCTTCTTCCCACTTCCATAGTATGTACATGCCACTTTTTGGTTACAAGTTTTTTTAGAGTATTAATTTTTGTGATGGAAAAAATATATTTAATCAAATAAGAAAGGAAAATAATATGGAAGATCAAAATATCAAAGCAGCAAAGCCCTTAATCGATGAACAGCTCCCAAACATATTAATATCTGCAACCTTTTCAATGGGCTGATTTTGGGGTCCAGATGCCCGGTTCGGGCTGCAAAAAGGCATTTATAGTACTAGAGTAGGCTACTGTGGTGGGACAACTGAAAATCCTACTTATGAAAAATTAGGTGATTATATAGAAACCATACAGATGGATTATAATCCTGAGGAAGTCACCTATGAAGAGCTGCTTGAAATATTCTTTGACAATCATAGTCCTGAATACAATATTTCAGTGAGACAGTATATATCCGTGATATTCTATCAAGATGAGAAGCAGCTGGATGCGGCAACGAAAGCACTGTCGCAGGAGCAGGAAAAAAGAGGTGTGAAGCTCTACACCCAGATATTGCCCTATGAAAAAATCTATATGGCAGAATCATACCATCAGAAGTATTATATGCAGCAGGTGGATTTGCTGAAAAATGATATAAAGAAACATTACCCCAAGTTTAAAGACTTCGTCGATTCTACTGCGGCAGCTCGGATAAATGGGTATGCAAAGGGACTGGGAACAATGGAGCAATTGATGGGGCAAATAGACCTGCTGGGATTATCCGAAAAAGGGAAGAAGCGCTTAATTGAAATAGTAGATTCATATTAATTGTAGGGGATGACACTTAGTTCATCCCCTACAAATTTAAAACTTAGGTGAAATTCTTTTTTTTGTTCCTTGCTCATAAGCATAAGCCAGTTTAATCAGCTTAGGCTCGCTAAAGGCCTCTGCCGAGAAGGTTATCCCAAAGGGTGTTCCGTCCTTGCAGTAACCTCCGGGCACTGCTATAGAAGGATAGCCCGCTTTGGCAGCCATACTTACCCCTGCCGTACTTGGGAATAGCATTGCATCAACCTTATTCTCTGCCATAAAGGCATCCATACCATCAGTGGTTGAAAGCCTTAGATCCTGAAGCTTTGCGCTTATATATTCAGGCTCTGTCAAAGTGCCACTTATACTTTCGCATTTTACCAATAGTGTCTGGCCGTACTTTAGTGCTGCTTCCGCATTGTTATTGTTATATTCAATAATATCCTTTAGACTTTTCACCTTTGAAGCACCACCCAAGGTACTTAGGTATGCATTTAGATCTGATTTAAATTCATATAATAGTACATCATAATTGTCTAGCTTTTCATAGGAATCCAAATCTCTATCCTCAATGATCTCAGCACCTAATTCCTTGATTTCTTCTATGCACTGGTGCATCATAACCAACTGTTCTTCCTTCAACTCTTTAAAGATGTATTTCGGAACTCCAATTCGTGCTCCTCTAAGACCGTTTTTATCAAGAAACTTTGTATAATCTGAGTTGGTCTTATTCTTGCTTCTATATGTAACTGGATCAGCTGAATCTATATATGTCATGGCTCCCAGTAGTATAGCAGCATCTTCTACAGTGCGGGTCATGGGGCCAGCGGTGTCCTGACTATGAGCTATAGGAACTATGCCTGTTCTGCTTATCATTCCTAAGGTAGGCTTAATACCCACAATGGAATTGCAGCAAGCGGGGCTAATAATAGAACCAGATGTCTCCGTCCCAACTGCAGCAGTACAAAGATTTGCAGATACAGCTACACCTGAGCCTGCACTAGAGCCACCTGTGTCAAACTTACCCGGACCATAGGGATTAAGTACCTGACCACCCCTTGAACTATATCCATTGGGCATGCCTTCTGTCATGAAGTTAGCAAACTCTGTCAGATTTGTTTTACCCAATATAATAGCACCGGCAGCTCTCAATTTCTCAGCTACAAATGCATCATAGGTTGCATAGTTTTCAGCTAAAGCTACTGAACCTGCGCTGGTATGCATCTTATCATGGGTATTAATGTTATCCTTTATCATAATGGGTATTCCATGAAGTATACTTCTTGGGCCAGTCAACTGTCGTTCGCGGTCTAAGGCCTCTGCGATATGAAGGGCATCAGGGTTAATCTCTAGGACAGAGTTCAATTTAGGGCCACTTTTATCTAGGTCTGCTATTCTTTTTAAATAAGCGAGCACCAAGGTTTGGGAATCTATAGTTCCCTTTTCCAAAGCCCCTGCCATTTCTTTGATAGTCGCTTCTTCTATATCGAAGCTTATTCTATTCAACCACTCCATTATACAACCCCCTAAATAACTAATTCCTTATTTATTCTACATACAGCATCCAAACCCTTTTCAAAATTAAAAGGCCTGCATTTGCAAGCCTTAGATATGATATCTCTATAATAGTTGTTGTATTTGCTGCTTATAATTATCATCATCACTTAAACGCATCAAGCTTTCGAGGAAATACTTGCTTCTGCTTTTTGGAGTTCTTTTTTGAACCAACAGCTTAATCAGGATCATACACGTAGTATATTTTTGTACATGAGTATGACCTGTTTCAAAGCCTTTGTCGATGTTGTGGATAATAAAGCCATAATCTGCCTTGTAGACCTTGAAATGATTGTTCTGGTAAACCTGCATTCCCATATAACAACACCAGCCTATCATATATTATGTAATTTCATGACCTTATTACTTAAATATGCTGGAGCAAATTTTATATGATTAAAATACATCTTCTATTGGCCTTGCATTGACAGTCTTTTTATAAGAATACCTATTTCTCAATAACATTATATGTTGGCATTGCTAATTGGGTATTAGAAAAATGTAAATATATGCCGATAAAGTATTAAGCATGTTTTAATTTTTATACATAATTTCAAACTCTTAATCAAACTGTAAAATATTTGTAACACCAATGAAACATTTAGCGTGCATTTATAGTATATATTATTAGTATAAAGTATTTATGGGGTGATGTTATGGACTTGGTTATATTGTGCATAATAATTTTAGCAATGATAAGTATTAGAGCTTAAAACCTTTAGGGTTTTAGCAATAGTATTTATTTAATAATAAATAAAAGCCTGTGAATGATTTTGATTTATTTCCCATATTATGAATTAAATGCTTTACACAAATAATTACATATGTTATAATTTTCAGAACTAGTGAGTGTGCCTAGTTTATAAGCGGCACAGGGAACTTTCCTACACGCAGAATACTCTGCGGAGTCACAGCAATGTGATTTCCGTGGAGTTTTTTATATTTAAAAACGAATGGAGGTAATAAAATGTATACAGGTGAGAAAGTTAAGCTCAGAGCTTACAAAAGAGAAGATATGGAATTAGCGCAGAGATATCTGAATGATGCAGAAACCAGGAGGTTTTTGGCCCCTGGGATTCCGTATCCATATACCTTAGAGGAAGAAAATAAATGGTTTGAAAAGATATCTGCCAACAATGATAATTACAGCTTTGCTGTAGAGACACTTGAGGAGGGTAAATATATAGGCGGATGTGGCGTTAATTCCCTAGATTGGAAAAACAGTGTAGCAACAGTTGGAATATTCATTGGGGATAAGAACTATTGGGGCAAAGGCTATGGCACTGATGCCATGAAGGTGCTTTTGAAGTTTATATTTGAGCAAATGAATATCAATAAAGTTAAGCTTTTTGTTTATTCCTTCAACGAAAGAGCAGTAAAGAGCTATGAAAAAAGCGGCTTCAAACGCGAAGGCGTCCTTAGACAGGAAATATTCAGAGATGGCAAATACAACGATGAATATGTCATGGGGATACTCAAGGATGAATATTTTCAGCAAAACTGCATATAATAGTAGTCTTCATTAATACAATTAAATAGCAAGTATAGAGCAATATGTCGCATTACACTAGACATATTGCTTTTGTACTTTTTGCTTTTATGGATGATAATTATAAATTTCCGTGGCAAAGTATTTCTATAAGGTGTAAAATAGTGTTGGTAAATGAGTAAAACAATGTAAAATAACTAGGTATTTATAGAACTTTATTAAACTTGTATTCATTAATATTTTTTAAGGAGGAAGTTTATGCAAAACGTTTTAAGAGGATTGACCCCTAATAGTGTATTTGGTTTTTTTGAGGAAATAGCTCAAATTCCTAGAGGTTCAGGGGACGAACAACGAATCAGCGATTATTTAGTGAATTTTGCTAAAGAAAGAAATCTGGAGTTTATCAGAGATAATGCACTAAACGTAATAATCAAAAAGCCTGCAACTCCAGGCTATGAAACAGCACCCACAGTAATTCTTCAAGGCCATATGGATATGGTGAATGAAAAAAATAAGGAAACAATTCATGATTTTTCGAAGGATCCAATAAAGCTTAGAGTAATAGATGATATGATTTATGCAACGGAAACAACCCTTGGGGCTGACAATGGTATAGCTATAGCATATGCCCTTGGAATCCTTGATGATAATAATATACCTCATCCTGCAATTGAAGCATTGTTTACAACCGAAGAGGAAAGCACTATGGGTGGAGCGACTGCCCTTGACGGAGCTAATTTGAAGGGTAGACTGCTTATAAATATTGACTCAGAAGAAGAAGGCTGCTTCCTTGTAAGCAGTGCGGGAGGTACCAAGGCAAAAGTGGTACTTCCAATCCAATGGGAAGATGCTAGAAGCGGGATGAACACCATTAGAATAAGGGTTGGCGGTCTAAATGGCGGGCACTCCGGCATGGAGATCAATAAGGGTAGAGGCAATGCCAACAAGCTAATGGGCAGAGTATTAAATGAAATCAAAAACGAAATAGAGCTCTACATAAATGAGATAAATGGCGGATCAAAATCTAATGCCATTCCAAGAGAGGTAGATGTCGTTGCTCAAGTAAGCAAAGAAAGCTATAGTAATCTTGAGGCAAAGTTAAGTGTATGGGAAGCAATATTTAAGAACGAGCTTCGCGCATCGGATCCTGAGGTTTATATAAAGCTTGAAATGGAAGACAAGCCACTGGATAGAGTTTTCAATAAAGAGACGCAGAATAACCTTATTGCATGCCTAGTACTTGTACCAAATGGAGTGCAAAGCATGAGCGTGGAAATAGCAGGCTTAGTTGAGAGCTCAACGAATCTTGGTGTGGTACAGACCAATGATGATAACATCTTTATGATAAATGAAATAAGAAGCTCGGTTAGAACTCGTAAAAAAGACATCTTAAATACAGTTAAGCTTCTTTCAGAATCTATGGGTGCAGAATTAAGAATAGAATCAGATTATCCTGAGTGGGAATACAATCCGAATTCTAAGATGAGAAAGCTATTCCAAAAGGTTTACAAGGATATGAATAATAAAGATGCAGAAATTATTGCAATTCATGCAGGTTTGGAATGCGGAGTTCTTGCAGGGAAGCTTGAGGGCTTAGATTCAATCTCCTTAGGACCAAATATATTTGATGTTCATACGCCAAAAGAACATTTCAGCATATCCTCAACAAAGAATGTATGGGAATATCTATTAGAAGTACTGAAGCAAATGAATACAATAGAATAAATGAAAGGCGTGATTCCATATTTTATTGGCATCATGCCTTTTTATCTGACTTGTGGACTGCCATTTGCAGTAGATAAATACTTTTATAATGCTTATTATTGGCTGTAAGCAATACACAGGGGGGCAATCATGCAGAGGTGGAAAATAAATTTATATATTTTATGGACTTCACAAGTAATCTCACTTTTAAGTTTTAGTTTGGGATTACCCTTTTTATCCCTATATATTCAAGAATTTGGTGTAACGGATTCTGATCAAATTAAGTTCTTTACTGGGATATTAAGTGCAGCACCAGCAATAACCATGGCTATTATGGCACCTATATGGGGCAGGCTGGCAGATAAATATGGCAGGAAGCTTATGATTTTAAGAGCGATGCTGCTTGCATGCCTGATTATTACAGGTATGGGCTTAGTTACAAATGCCTGGCAGTTGGTCATACTTAGACTTTGTCAGGGATTATTTACGGGTACGATAACGGCAGCAACTGCGTTTATTGCTTCTAATACCCCTAGTAATAAGCTGTCTTCATCCCTGGGGTTGATGTCTTCGGCGAGTTTTATGGGATTTGCCTTAGGACCTATTATAGGAGGATATTTTGCAGAAACAATGGGGTATAGATTTAGCTTCTACACTGGCGGTGCATTAATGTTTTTAGGATTTGTCATGGTATACTTCCTTTTGGTAGAGGACAAATCGACTTATGGAAACGTAAAAACTAAAACGGAAAGAAGACATTCAGAAAAAGGTATTTTTACAAGCTTTATTGTTTCATTGCTATTGGTATTGTTTTTTCATAGAGTATTAAGGTCCTTGTTCTCACCATTTATACCTATATTCATTCAAGAAAGTCTGGGAACAATAACTGGAGTTGCATCCACTACAGGATTCATCAATGGTGGAATTGCTTTGCTGACTGCGATATCCGGAATCGTTTTCGGTAAACTGGCAGATAGATACAATAAGAAGACCATACTTTTAATTTCGGTTTCAATATCTATACTCATATCTGTTCTTGTAAATATGACCACTAGCATAACAGCATTTGCTTTGGTTTACATCTTGCTTTCATTTTTCTTAGGCGGTGTTGAGCCTATTATTACAGCAGTAACTGCTGAAAAAACACCTCAAGAAAATAGAGGGACACTATTTGGCTATCAAGCTACGGTAGGAAGTCTAGGATGGCTTGCTTCACCGATAATAGGAACCTATATATCAGTAAATTATTCTACGGATGCAATATTATTACTTCTTCCAGTGGTGACTATAATAATTCTGGGATTAATTTATAGACTAAAATATAATGAAACCCTTACTAAGGAAAAAGATAAATGTGAAGATTTAATTGGCTGATTTTCAAAGAATCACTTTAATGATTAAATGATTATTAGAATAATAAAAAGGTACGATTGCTCGTACCTTTTTATTTTATATTTATTTATAGAAATCGTGATTCCCTATTGTTTTTACAAAGGTCTTATTATTCACAATCCAAGTTCCGGCGGACTTGTCCGGATTAAAGAAAAACTGTGCAGCTCCAACTGGACGTTGACCAGCCAATGCATCTTTAGCAGCTTGTACACTTGCAGCGGATGGTGTATTGTAAATTGTACCATCTGCAACTGGGCTGAACTGAGGTAAGCCATTCGTATACTCAAATATTACTCCCTTAATTGTATTAGCGAAGGTACCAGAGTTTGCTCTGTTAATTACTACATTTCCTACGGCAACCTTACCTGCATAAGGCTCAGCTTCAGCCTCCGCATGTATGATTCTTGACAACCAATATAAATTCGTCGCTGCTGTTGTTGTAGTCGTCGTAGTTCCTCTTGAAAGTGTTGTTGCTGCCCCCGCATAAAGTAAAGTCTGAGTTTGATTACCAGCGATACCGTCTACATTAATTTTTTTTGCGGTTTGGAACTTTACTATGGCACCTCTCGTCATATAACCATAGATGCCATCTGCAGAGCCGCTTAAATATCCTTGGGTTTTAAGAGCCTGCTGCAATTTGATTACTGCTGTACCCCTGCTTCCATACTTAAGTAAGGGGTATGTAGTACTTGCTGCAAATACACTTGAACAACTAAGTGTAAGCATAAGTATAACTACAATAAAACCTACAAATCTTCTTTGTGTGTTTTTCATCACAAAACACTCCTTCCTAATATTGCTTCCGAAGTTAGCTGACGGGTTCGGGCTGAAGGCGCCCTACCACAATAACATGTGGATTAACCCCAAGACTGGTTCCTCCGTACTCGGAACATCCGAGATTCAGCAAATGCTTGTGTTGTTATAGTTGCTATGTGTGAATTATACTACACATGATAATTTTATGTCAACCTTTGGGCAATATTACCAGTGGGATTTCTTTATCTAAAACATGATGTTGAACAAGCTTTAATGCATTGAAAATCATAATGTTTTTTGAATTATGTAATGTACAAAATATGAAGCTCATATGATATATAAAGTATGATTTTGGAGTGTGGATTATGGAATATAATTTTAATCCTTATACATCAAAAGAACCTAAAAAGTGCGAAAAAAGAATTCTGAAGGTTAATGGAAAAGGAATGGTAGAAGCTGAACCTGATATGGCATTAGTGTCCATTGGTGTAATAACAAAGGATAAAAACATTGAAAATGCACAAAATCTTAATAATCAAATTTCACAAAAACTTATAAACGCGCTGTTACAATTGGGTATTGCCAAAGAGGACATTAAGACAAGTTCCTACTCTATATATCCAGAATACGATTATATAGAGGAAAAGCAGATTTTGACAGGCTATAATGTAACTCATATTTTAGAAGTAAAGGTTAAAGACATAAATATGGTTGGAGAAGTGATAGATACGGCAGTTAAAAATGGTGCAAGTCAAATAAACAGAGTAGACTTTACTATTGAGGATGCTAAAAATCATTATAATCGTGCTCTTAAGCTGGCACTTAAGGAAGCTGCTTCAAAGGCACAATCAATAGCAGCTTTTATGAAAGTAAATTTTGATCCAGTACCATGCAGCATCACAGAGCAATCTACTTCTTTTACACCCTTATTAGAGCAAAGTACTATGAAGCTTGTGGCAACAGCAACCATATTACCTGGTAAAATTGAGATAACAGCTATGATAGAAGCAGAGTTTCAGTATTGGAACTAATATAAATAAGCATCGAAAGACGTTTGTTAATTAATGGGGTAATATCCATAAACTGATTGAATTTTCAGAAAAAGATTGACGTGGCAAAAACATACAGATATAATTAGGCGTTAGCACTCGAATTGCGCGAGTGCTAACGCTTTTATTTATATTTATGGCTATTTAAGCAATTACCACTTCGCGACTATTTAAGGAGAAAAATTCTATGATGAATCCTACATTGAGTGAATTAATGAAGAAGGTTGACAACACATACACACTATGCAATCTAGTAGGTAAGAGAGCAAGACAGTTGGTAGATGGAGCCCATCCTCTTGCAGCAGCAAGTTCAAAAAAACCTGTTTCTATTGCAACCAGCGAAGTTTCTGAGGGTAAAATTGCTTATGTTCGGAACATAGAAAGTATTAAATAAGAAACATAAGAGTTCTATAAATCTGAAAGCCTTGAAAGAGGCTTTTATTTTTTGCAAGTTTATGCTATATTTATACACATGTCAGTTCGTAACCATCCTGACGTAAAACAAAACTATGGAGGTAAAAAATGAAGAATACTAGATTTATGGTACAGGCGGCTGTGATTGCGGCAGTGTATATCGTGATGACAATTAGCTTTGCACCAATCAGCTCAGGGCTTTTTCAATTAAGATTTTCTGAGGCCTTGACAATACTGCCAGCCCTAACGCCAGCTGCAATTCCAGGATTGTTTATAGGCTGTCTGCTGGGCAACTTTTTAGTAGGTGCTTCCCTTGTAGATGTAATATTTGGCAGCTTGACAACACTTGCTGCTGCATATATGTCTTACAGACTTAGAGAGAAAAAATGGTTGGTGCCTTTGCCACCGATAGTACTAAATGCAATTGTAGTAGGCTATATGCTTGTCAATGTGTATGCAGTACCAGTGTCACTTCCAATTGCTATGGCATGGGTTGCAGCAGGACAATTTGTAGCTTGCTATGTTATAGGGTATCCTTTATTAAGGATATTGGGAAGATATAAAGATAAGATTTTTAATTTGTAAAATTGAATAATTGAGGTTTTGACTAAATCAGCTGTAAAATATCAGCTGATTTTTTTATGGGATTTGATAGGCTGAGCAAAATATCCCCTAAGGGGTGGTTATGTTTTACTCAATTTTTCCCTTGCTCTACATCCATTTAGTGGTAAAATTATATTTGTGTGTATAATCAATAGGGGGTAATATCATTGGAGCGTCTAATAAAACTGTGCCATGAGTTTTTGCTTAGTCATATCTCTACAGCAAGCATTACTGAAGAAGAAAAAACCTATAGAGTAGAGCATAGCATACGAGTTGCAAACATAGGAAAGTTCCTTGCAGAAAGAGAAAAGGCAAATATAAAGATTGTAGTTATTAGTTGCTTGCTGCATGATGTAGGTAAATTTGATACAGAAGACAATATGGAGCATGGGCGTGTGTCCGCAAATGTTGCAAGGGAGTTCCTAAAGAGTACTTCATTAAGTCAAAAAGAAATAGATGATATTTGTTACGCAATAGCGGTTCATGTTGATGGTAAGTGCGGATATGATTATAAAGAAACCTTGGAATCCAAAATTGTCAGTGATTCTGATAATCTGGATCGTTTTGGTGCCTTAAGAATATATCAAAGTATGGCTTGGGACAAGGAAAGTATTGAAGGTACAATTGAAGAACGCACTAAAGCTGTGCAAAGTAAGATAGATTATCGAAAAAAGTTAAGGAATGAATTTAGTTTGGGAACTGAAGCAGCAAATGAAATATGGAAGGATTATCTTGAATATCAGATAGAATATTTTGAGAGATACCTTGAAGAGCTAGTGATAACGGACATAACCAAATTGTAGTTTAAACATGTGAGGTGCGATAATGTTAATAAAAATAGAAAGCTTAAATATTGCTATGGATTTTCTTAAACAAAAGTTTCTGGTTAACGAAAACATCATAGGTATAATAGAAAATGTGCCTTGGGCAGAAGTATTTGTAGATGATTTAGAAAATCCAACAGGAGTTCTAGTAGCCAAGGATGATTATATGCATTATGTGTATACAGAGAATGAAGGATTTATAGATAATATATGCGCCAATTACTTCAACCAGGGATTCTTTGGTTTTTCAGGTGTAGAGGGCAATTTGGCAGAAAAAATTAGGCGAAGATACCTGCTAGGTTGGGAAAGTCGCTGTACTCTATATTATATGCCTAAGGAAAATTTGGATTTAAGCCTTAAGAAGAATACCACTGAGAAGATAAAACTTGAGGATGCAGAAACTGTTGATAAATACTATCAGTATAGAAACCCTTGGAGCTTGGAAACTATAAAAAGAGATATAACAAATCGGCCATCTTCTGCTATATATATATATGGCGAAATCGCCTGTTGGGTACTAATTCATGATGATAACTCAATGGGGATTATGTATACTATGGAAGAGCACAGACGTAAGGGCTACGCTGTAGACGTTACCATAGATTTGGCAGAACAAATTATAAAAAGTGGCAAAATACCCTTTATTCAAATTGTACAGGGAAATGGCATGAGTCCGGGATTGGCAAGAAAATGCGGATTTATGGAAGCTGGTAAGGCGGAGTGGTTTGGCATTATTGCGGGGAATCCTAAGGAGCTAGCTGAGTCTATTAACAATAGTAAACAGCAATTCCTGACTAAAGTTCCGAGGGCTCTTCATTCTTCAATTTATAAGGAGAAAGAGAAGTATACAGGCTTGTACAACTTCTTGCATAATTTTAAATATGAAGCAATTGAAGTTGCAGACTTGAGTTTTGTAAAGGCTGAAACTGAGCATCAAATGAAATCCTGGTGCAATTTTGTTAGCAAGAACTATAGGTTTGAAATTGAAAAGTCTATTATGGAAGACCCGAATTTTAATCTATTTATTTTGCAAAAGGATAATGAAGTAATCGCAGCAACTGCAACACATAAGCATGAAGAACAAGATAGAGGAATCTACTTTGTGTCAGTATCGTCAGAACATGAGAATACAGATTTAATGAAGCTGCTTATAATGGAAACTATTAATTATGAAAAAAATCATGGATGTGAATATATGGTGACTCAAGCTGAGGAGAAGTGGTTAGAGGTATTTAAGGAGCTTGGCTTTATAAAATCTCATATTATAGATTCATTGTAGAGGCAGATTTTACTGTCGTCCCCTAGTTAAACATCCATCGAAAAATGTGTTATATAGCTATGAAATGTGTAAACTATTCTATATATTTAATACTACTTACCAAACATAAGAAGCCTTAGTAATTTGGAGGTCGGCTATGAAGTGCAAAACACTAATTAATATCATTGGCAAATATAATCATTATAGTATTTTGGCAGCTTTGAATCTTAAGCCTGAACAGATTGTCTTTATGAGGGCTAAGGAGGATGCTGAAGGCTTTGATAATGCCAAAGCCTGCATATCACAAATGCTTCCAGAAGCAACATTTATTGATCATGTAGTAAATGAACAAATCCCTGGGGATATAGTTGAAATTATCCATAAATATGATAGTCCAGATACATTTATAAATTTGTCTGGAGGCAGTAAACTGATGAGTCTTTTGACTTTGCACGCTTCAAGGAACTGCAATTCAATACTCATATATATTGATAGCAACAATGGCAAAATACTAATTTTAAATGAACAATTGCAGGAGTTGATGCCAATTGATGTGGAGCTCACAGTTGAAGATATTGTTTGCAGTACTGGAGCGGAGATATTGTCATACTCTACGGATGTCTATGATAAGAAGGAATTCAGAGAATTAGTAGGCTATATGATTGCAAACTATGATATGTGGAAACCGGTTAAAGAAATCTTGAGAAATACACATATAATCAGGCAGTTTGTTTTGAAGCCTTTGTATATAGAAGTGGCTACAACCAAGTTGTCATATATGCAGTTAAAGGCTATAGAGAAGTTTCTTAAGGTACTTGAAGAAAAACAGTTAATAGTAGATTATGAATATTACTATGATCATATAGAGTTTACATTTATTGATAGAGGGGCGAAATCCTTTGTAATGACGGCAGGAAGCTGGTTAGAAGCTCTGACTTACAGCTGTGTCAAGGAACTTAAAGAAGTGAATAATGCCATAAGCGGTATGCTTTTTGTGTGGGATGAGGAAGTAGAGGTGCATAATGAATTAGATGTAGTAGCATCTATTGGTTCGCACTTGGTATGCATATCCTGCAAGGATACAGAAAAGTATGATGTAGGAGATTTAAATGAGCTGGAGGTTTATGCAGAGCATTTGGGCGGACGCAAGGTTACTAAGGTGCTGGTATCTACACATCCACCGGAACGAGGGGAAATGATTTATCAGAGGGCAGAAGAGATGGGCATAAGTATTGTATTATTTAATGGTGATGTTGAAAACTTCAAAAATAAGCTGCAAAAAACCCTTAGTCAATAAAGACTAAGGGTTTTTGTCTAATAATAAAGTAAAAGCCTGTGACGGCTTTTACTTTATTTTAGTAGCACACAAAGCTTTGTATTTGTCTCAAATCCATGCCGAAATATACCCATCGGCGGCCATTCCAACGAAAGCCAGAAACAGAGCGGCGACCTACAAAGGTTAGCCATGCCCAGAATGGTCTTCCAGAGGATGGCCAGATATAAACAAATTGAAATCTGCAGGGTCTGATGGCTCCGGGATCAACGAACTGTATACTTGGTCCGCCAAATGAGGATTGTTGTGTAGGCGCAATGCTTGGTGGTGGACCTGGAGGGCCGCCTTGGCCTGGGCCGAAACCTGGGCCTTGACCGCCGGATGGAGGACCAAAGCCTGGACCTTGGCCACCGGATGGCGGTCCAAAAGGAGGTCCGAAACCGTCTGGAGAACGGAAGTCTTCATTTTCATAATCTTCATCTTGACGATTCTGTTGATTCATATAAGGACAAAAGAATGGATAAAAAGGCATTCATATCACTCCTTGCAACGTGTTAATAGCATTATATGAAGCACCTATACTAATTGATTATGTCCCTCAAGAAATAAACTTTGCATAGCTTTTGGCTATAACTTTGAGTACATAGAGTAATTGGTATTGGTTATAAGATGGAAATATATTATTATATATTTGAGAAGTTTAATTAAAATAATTGTGATAATAATTTGCCTGGGATAATTAATGCAAGGAAGGTGTAGGTCTTGCCAAAAGAATTACTAAATGGTGTAGAAATTTTCTATCAGTTAGATGGAAGTGGGAGCAATACATTAGTGCTTCTAAATGGGATAATGATGAATACTGCTGACTGGTATGGGTTTGTACCAGTTTATATTAAAGATTATAGACTATTAAGGGTAGATTTTCGGAATCAAGGTCAATCTGAGTATGTCCAAGAGGACTTTAACATAGATATACATGTAGATGATTTAAAAGCACTTTTAGATAAGCTGAGTATAGAAAAGGTTCATATGCTAGGAGTATCCTACGGTGGAAAGGTAGCAATGCTATTTGCACTTAAGTATCATGATATGCTGCAGAGTTTGGTGCTATGCAACACAACTGCTAGAGTTACCAAATATTTGAGAGAGGTTCAGGACTCGTGGATTCAAGCAGCAATGCAATATGATGGAGAAAAGTTCTTCAGGCGAATTGCACCCTTTATATATTCACCTAAGTTTTGCGAAGAAAATAGGAAATGGATTGATATTAGAGAAAAGGCCTTCGGCAAAGTGCTTATTAAGCCCTGGTTCGACGCTTTTATAAAACTTGTGAAAAGTAGTAATGAATATAATATATTGGATAAGATTAATATGATAAAGGTACCAACTCTTTGCATTGCATCTGATTTTGACATATTGACTCCAATATCTGAATTGGAATTGATACAAAGTCGTATAGAGAAATCAGAACTATTGGTTATTTCCAATGCAGGACATGCTCCTCAATATGAGAATAAACCTGAATTCAACAAAGCAGTATTAAACTTTTTAAAGCTTAATAACTATTGAAATAGACTGGTACAATCACTGCCTACATAACTAGTAATTGCATAATATAAAACAATGGCTGCTTCAGGAGAAACAGCCATTGTTTTATGCATTAAACACTCTATTATCTTTAAGATATTTTTTGTAATATGGTCGATCTTTAAGCAGCTTATTTAGTTTTGTGATATATAAGTTAGATTTTAGAGGATCATTTAAATGTTCATATATTTTGCTTAAACCTCTATAAACAAATGTATTCATTTCAGTATCATCATAATCAAACAGACGTTTTTCTGCTTCTTTAAATAAGTTTAAGGAACCCATATAATCATTATTCTTTAACTTTAAAGAGGCAAGGATAGAAAATAATTCTCCCTTTGCAGTTTCACTACAATTAGGTTGATTGATTATGCTGTCTATCATTTCTATGATTAAATCATTATCATTGTTAAATACAAACATACAAATTGCCTTTTCAACTTGGGCATTTATCAGCTTTATTTCATCACCAATTGATTGAAAGTAGATAATTGCATCGTTGATATAATTTAATGAATTGTAATGATCACCACATACTCTAAAAAGTATAGACATATTGGTATAGCATCGATGCTCCATAAACTTATTTTCAGTAAGCTTATAATATTTAAGCGCTTTAATATTACATTCAATTGCATCATCAATTCTATCAATATTCTTGTAAGAGAGCGCTAACAGCATATTAAACTCACCGAAGCTATAATATATCTCGTGCTTTCTCGAGTATGTCAGTGCTTCCTGCAGAATATCAGAAGATAAACAATATTTATGCTGATAATAATATGCAAGTGAAAGGTTGTAAAGTATATTAAGCTTTTGATTTATATTCTCATAGGTAATAACATTAAAACACCCATCTGCCTGATGCAGATAGTTCTCCATAAGCTCATAATTTTTCTGACTAAACATGATTAATCCCAAATAATTATATGCCTTGCTAATATATTTGTTGTTGCCTTCGGATTTTAGATAGTCCACTGAGCGGCTTAGATAGTCAAAAGTTAGTTGATTATTTGTTTTGTAATAAGCTATACCTAATATACAGCATAGAACACCTAAATATTGTTTCTTTGTGTTTTCAAGGTTGTTAATTTTATATTTAATATAGCTTTCTGCTTTATCAATGATTTGCATATATTCCTCGGTATCCAGCAAATACTCTAAATCAGCAATCAAATTCAATGAATCTGTGTCATCTTCAACTAAAAAATAGCTTATGTGTTTATCAAGTTTCATAGCTAGGTATTCTAAGGTTAGCATAGAGGGGTAGGATAAGTCGTTTTCAATTAGGCTAATTAAGCTTCGTGATATATTCCTGTCAGCTAGTTCTTCCTGCGTCATTTTCTTTTCTTTCCTAGCTTCTTTTATTTTCTGACCTAAAGCAATCATGATAATGCCCCCTGTTTAATATATTCCTGTTTATGTTAGTAATTGCGAAAAAAGTTTAATCTAATAAACAAATTTGATATATTGACAATAGATGCTAAGTAGTATATCTTTATATTATAACACATTGTTAATTAAAATAACATTTTAGGAGGTGGAACAATGAAGAAAATTTATGCATTTCTAATTATTTCCGCTATGTTAATCACTATGACAGTTACAAGTATACATGTTGATACAATAGCTGCAAATGAGGTACCAGAGCCAAAGACAATAATTGCACAAATATAGTATATCATCAATATTATTGATTAAGTTTAGATTTTAGAGCGATTCGTTGGTAAGGTTATTAGTTAAGCGAATTAACATTGTTGTATATTTAATCACCCCCCGGAAGTTAGAACTACAACAATGTCTAATATCTAATACCAAAAGTGTAAGTAAGTACATAAAACAGGAAACCCCATTATTCATTGTACACATAGCAATGAATAATGGGGTTTCGTCAGTTTTTTTGCGGATATCTTGGGGGGGTAAGCTTATAAATAATGATTCGGAAAAACAAGTTTCGGCTTATTTGGCAAAGGAATTGAATAAATGAATGCTCACCACCATACATTGTACTAATACACAATGAATGGTGGGATTTTTTTGATTAATAAGATATGGTTCTTTATGATAGCCATGGCTGTGGCATTTGCTGCCACTAGCGGCAAGTTGGGGCTGCTTAATGATGAAATATTCAACTCCCTAAAAACTTCCGTAGAACTCGCCTTAGGGTTAATCGGGGGTATGGTGCTGTGGTGCGGGGTGTTGAAGGTGGCAGAGAAATCCGGTTTGGTGGATAAGCTTTCATTATTAATAAGACCAGTTTTAAGGCTCATATTTAATGAGCTCCCAGGGGCGGGGAATGCCATGGGTGCTATGGTTATGAATATGACCTCAAACATGCTCGGGCTCGGCAATGCAGCAACACCTATGGGGCTAAAGGCTATGGATGAACTTCAGAAGCTCAATACTAGAAAGGATGTTGCTACCAATGCCATGTGTTTATTCCTTGTAATAAACGCAGCACCCCCTCAGTTTATCCCTGCCACAGTGTTGTCCTTAAGGTCGTCCCTAGGTTCAGCAAACCCTGGAATTATCATTCTTCCGGCTTTGATAAACTCTATGCTTGCGCTTGCGACAGGCATTATTACCTGCAAGCTCTTAGAGAAGACCACAGGGGGCTCAAGATGAGCTACATTATACCACTTATAATCTTGTTTATTTTGACCTATGGCTATATCAAGGGGGTTAAGGTTTATGAAGTATTTGTAGAAGGTGCGAAGGAAGGCCTTTTGATTACCTACAGGATATTCCCATACATTGCAGCTATGCTTTTGGCAGTGGGGATGCTTCGGAAATCTGGAGGCTTAGACTTTATACTTTACATATTAAGCCCTATAACCAACATTATGGGGATACCAAACGAGGTAATGCCCTTGGTCATTATGAAGCCCTTATCAGGAAGCGGGGCACTGGGCGTTTTGGCTGATATACTCAAGCGGGAGGGCCCGGACAGCTTTGCCGGGATTGTGGCTAGTACAATAATGAGCAGCACGGAGACCATCTTTTATACGATTACTGTTTACTTTGGGTCCGTTGGTATTAAGAATATCAGGCATACATTAATTGCTGCGCTTATAGCCGATTTAGCAGGGGTTGTAGGTGCTGTAATCATATGCACCATTCTATTTAAATAAAAATACTATAATTATTGACAATAGTTAATAATTGGTGTATATTTTTTACAATATGTTAGAAAATATGAACAAAGGTAATGACGGGAAGAGTAAGTTGATTGAAACGTTTCAGAGAGCCGGTTGGATTTTTCTAGATCCTTGGTGCGAGCCGGTACCTTAGATTGACTGAACATGGCCCCTGAACTGTGCAGGTGAGGTTTTACTAAGCCAGCAACGACAGCCTACGTTAAAGGGCAGGGTGATGCGCAATACAGCAAGTCACTTATTGAGATTTTTGCAGTGATGCAAATGTAAATTTGGGTGGTAACACGAGGTCTTCGTCCCATGGTGGGGTGAGGCCTCTTTTGTTTTTTGTAATTATTAAAGGAGGAATGAAAAATGAGCAAACCAAAGTTTTATATGACAACAGCAATAGCATATACATCAAAGATTCCGCACATAGGCAACACTTATGAAGCGGTAGTTGCAGATGCTATAGCAAGATTTAAGAGAATGACTGGCCACGATGTATTTTTCTTGACAGGTACTGATGAACATGGTCAAAAGATTCAGCAGCAGGCAATTGAGGATGGCTTGACACCTAAACAGCATGTGGACAAAATTGCAGGTGAAATAAGAAGAATTTGGGATTTCATGAATGTTAGCTATGATAAATTTATAAGAACTACAGATAAAGAACATATGGAAACGGTACAGAAGATTTTCAAGAAGCTCTATGAGCAAGAAGATATATACAAAAGCTCATACGAGGGATGGTATTGCACACCTTGCGAATCTTTTTACACCGAAACACAGCTTGCAGAGGGAAAATGTCCTGATTGTGGAAGTGAAGTGCAAAAAGCTAGTGAGGAAGCATACTTCTTAAAGCTATCTAAATATGCTGATAGACTAGTTAAGCATATTGAAGAAAATCCAAACTTTATATGGCCGGAAGCAAGAAAGAATGAAATGGTAAATAACTTTATAAAGCCTGGGCTCCAGGATCTTTGCGTATCTAGAACCTCCTTCAATTGGGGAGTGCCTGTAAGCTTTGACGACAAGCACGTGGTATATGTATGGCTAGATGCTTTGTTCAACTATATCACAGCTCTTGGATATAACCCCGATGGTGAAAGCGGAGAACTCTATAAAAAGTACTGGCCAGCAGATGTGCAAATTATAGGTAAGGATATTGTAAGATTCCATACGATATATTGGCCAATAATCCTTATGGCTCTGGGAGAAGAGTTACCAAAGCAAGTATATGGCCATCCATGGCTGCTTCAGGGCAAAGATAAAATGTCAAAATCTAAGGGCAATGTAATTTATGCGGAGGATCTGGTTAGATATTTTGGTTTGGATGCAGTAAGATATTATCTGCTTAAAGAAATGCCTTTTGCACAAGATGGAAATTTGACCTATGAGCACATGATCGGCAAAATAAATAGTGACTTGGCTAATAATTTGGGCAACCTAGTTAATAGAACGGTCACAATGGTTGAGAAATACTTTGGCGGAATAGTTGCGGAACCCGATGTCAAAGAAGCTATTGATGAAGAATTAATAAATCTTGCTTTAGAAACACCAGGCAAGGTTGAAGAGAAAATGAATGAGTATAGAGTTGCAGACGCTTTAGACGAAGTCATTACACTTTTGAAGCGAAGCAACAAGTATATAGATGAAACACAGCCGTGGATATTGGCAAAGGATGATGCAGGCAAAGCTAGACTAAAAACTGTGCTTTACAACCTACTAGAAAGCATCAGAATTGCTTCAGTGCTATTGGTACCTTTTATACCTGATACAGCAGTGGAGATTCAAAGGCAGATCAGTGCAACTAAAACGGATTGGAATAGTATTAAGACCTTTGATGGTATAATTGCCGGCAGTAAAGTGAATGAGGCAAAGCCGATGTTTGCAAGAATTGATGAAGTAAAGAAGCTCGCAGAAATAAATGCAGCCTTAGAATCAAGTGCGCCAGCAGAACAACCTAAGATTGAAGAGAAGAAAGAAGAGAAGACGGAAGTAGTGCCTGAGAATGATGGTCTAATTACGATTGACGACTTTGCAAAGGTACAACTTAAGGTAGCAAAGGTTTTGGAATGTGAAAAAGTAGAGAAGTCCGATAAGCTTCTAAAGCTGATATTATTGGTAGGCGAAGAGAAAAGACAAGTGGTTTCAGGTATTGCTAAGACTTACGCGCCGGAGGACCTAATTGGGAAGCATGTTATACTGGTTGCCAACTTAAAGCCAGTAAAACTGAGAGGAATAGAATCCAATGGAATGATATTGGCGGCCTCAGATGATGATACACTGACTTTACTGACACCCATGGCTGAAATAAAATCTGGAGCCGATGTCAGCTAGATAAGCTACACAAAAGAAGGGGATAGCAAAATGTTATTTGATACCCACGCCCATTTGGATGACGATAGATTTGAAGTTGATCGCAAACAAGTAATAGAGCAGTGTAAAGCAGAGGGTGTAGAACTGATATTAAATGCTGCAAGCAATTTGCAGACATCTCTTAGTTCCATTGAACTTGCTAAGGAATATGATTTTATATATGCTTCTGTTGGCGTACACCCTCATGATGCTAAGTCCATGGACAGCAGAACCATCGATAAACTTAAAGACCTTGCGGCAAATCCAAAGGTTAAAGCAATTGGAGAAATCGGACTGGATTATCATTACGATTTCTCACCTAGGGATGTGCAGAAGCAGAGGTTTATGGAGCAGATTGATCTTGCAAAGCAGCTTAAGCTTCCTATTATAGTACATGATAGGGAGTCTCATGGAGACATCATGGATATATTCAGCAAGATGAATGTATCCGGCATGGGAGGTGTACTGCATAGCTTTTCAGGAAGTGTGGAGATGGCTAGAGAATGCCTGAAGCTTGGGTTTTACCTATCCATAAGCGGTCCTCTTACCTTCAAAAACAATGTAAAAACAGTGGAGGTAGTTAGAGAAATACCCTTGGATATGCTCTTAATTGAAACTGACAGCCCCTATCTCACTCCTGTACCATACAGAGGACAGCGTAATTACCCTGGTTATGTAAGATATGTGGCACAAAAAGTTGCAGAAATTAAAGGGTTAAGCTTTGAAGAGGTAGCTCAAAAAACCTTACAAAACGGCAAAAGATTATTCAACATCTAAGTATTAATGCTTCTTTAGAAGCTGTGCTATGACATAAAATTATAGTAGTAGAAATACCGTACCTTAATAGGTACGGTATTTTTCTTATAATAACTTATTTGTAGAATACAATAGCAAATTAAAAATGGGACATACTTAAGAAAGAAACATAGTATAATGTACAAATATTAGTAAAGTGTATAATAATAGATTTACTGGAAATAATTAATGATAGAGATGGTTTAAGGGTGAAGTATGCAGGAGAAATTACCAATTATTATACGAAAAAGGGACTAAAAATAGTAAAAAACTGGTAAAAAATTTGACAGTGCATGAAAAAGAAGTTAAAATAACAAGAAGTTACCAAAAGGAGGTACAGCAATGAAAATAAGCATAAATAAAGGCAAGGGTTTGCGGTATGCAAAGCTTACAGCCGTTATAGTGGCTTGCTTAGTACTTGCTACATCTTTGGTCTATAAATGGATGGAGAAGGATATTGTTATATCCGATGCAGGAGAAAAAATTGCAATCAAGACTTTTAAAAATACAGTAGAAGACATACTGAATGATAAAGCAATTGAAGTTGGTCCTTATGATAAAATGAGTATTTCTATGACAGAAAAGTTAAAAGACGGTTTAAGTATAAACATTCAAAGGGCCAAGAAAGTAAGCATTAAGACCAAAGATAGCAGCGTATTTATATTTACTACAACGGATACAGTGGAAAATGTATTAAAAGAAGCTGAAATTCTTATAGGAAGCAAAGACAGGGTTGAACCGGCAATAAGCGCAAGTTTGCAAGATGATATGGAAATTAGCGTTATCCGTGTTGAAGAGAAGCTAGCAAGTGAAAAGGTTCAAATTGAGTTTGCCAATGAGGTCAAGAAAGTAGAAAGCTTGGCAAAAGGTTTGGTAAATGTTGTACAAAAGGGACAACCGGGACAAAAGGAAGTTACTATCAAGACAATATATGAAGACGGCAAGGAAGTTAGTAAGAAGATCGTAAGTGAGAAGATTATTCACAAACCTGTAAATGGAATTATAGAAGAGGGAGTAAAGACTACTCTTGTTACTTCTAGAGGAAGTTTTAATTTTACAAGGGCAATAACTATGTCTTCCACAGCATACGACGCATCCTTTGAAAGCTGCGGAAAGACTCCTGATAACCCCCAATATGGAATCACTTATACAGGGGTGAGAGTTAGACCAGGAATAGTTGCGGTTGACCCAAGAGTAATTCCCTTAGGCACATGGCTTTATGTAGAGGGTTACGGTGAAGCATTGGCGGCAGACATAGGCGGTGCAATAAAGGGTAATAAAATCGACTTGTTTTATGAATCTTCATCAGTAGTAAATAAGTATGGAAGAAAACAAATTAAGGTTTATGTATTAGATAAACCTAAGTATAAATTTTAATAGCAATAAAGTTTCCACAGAATATTATTCTGTGGAAATTCATTTTTAGGCGAATTGCGGGGGATAATATTGATAAAAGAAGTAATTGTAGTTGAAGGAAAAAATGATGCAGCCGCAATAACTAGAGCAGTAAAAGCCGATATAATAATAACCAGCGGCTTTGGACTTACGAAACAAACATTAGAGCTTATACGCAAGGCACAGCAGAATCAAGGTGTAATAATACTTACTGATCCGGATTTTATGGGTGAAAAAATAAGAAAGATCATAGCTGATAAAGTCAAGGGTGTAAAGCATGCATTTATACCAGCTGAGGATGCTAAGTTTGAGAATGATATAGGTGTAGAAAATGCATCGCCGGAAGCCATACTAAAGGCACTTGGCATGGCAAAGGCAGAGGTTGCAGAAAAAAGAATTGAATTTAATACTATAGATATGGTTGAATTCGGACTCGTAGGACTGGAAGAGTCATCAGCAAGAAGAAAACAGCTTGGAGCTAAGCTTGGTATCGGCTATGCTAATGCTAAGCAGTTTGTAAATCGACTTAACATATATGGTATTAGCCGAGATGAATTTGAGGCAGCGATTAATAGTTTATTTGAATAACGAGCAAAGGATGAATAATATGAAGAGTGTAGTTAATCCATCAAGTACCAAAGAACTACTTAAACAGTTTGATTTCCGTATGACCAAAAGATTAGGACAAAATTTTCTTATTGATAAGAATATTTTGGATGAAATTATTGAGGGTGCAGAACTTACTAAGGATGATTATGTATTAGAGATCGGACCTGGAATGGGCTCAATGACACAAAAACTCTGCGAAAGTGCTGGAAAGGTAGTAGCGGTAGAAATAGATAAGAAATTACTTCCGGTGTTAAGTGTAACACTGGCTGAATATGATAATATAACAGTTATAAACGGTGATATACTAAAGCTGGATTTAAAAGAAGTTCTGAAGGAGAATTTTGGGGATAATAAGGCAAAGGTAATTGCTAATCTGCCTTATTATATAACAACTCCAATAATCATGAAACTGTTAGAGGAAAAGCTTGACCTTCAAAGCATTACCATAATGGTGCAAAAAGAGGTTGGGGATCGAATCAAAGCAGTTCCCGGTGGCAAGGTATATGGGGCTTTATCCGTAGCAGTACAATATTACGCAAAGCCAAGTCAAATACTATTTGTACCACCAGAGTCTTTTATTCCTAAGCCTGATGTGGATTCAATTGTATTAAAGCTGGATATATTGCCGAAGCCTGCTGTAGAAGTAGATAGCGAAAGCTTGTTTTTTAGAGTAGTAAAGGCTTCTTTTGGACAGAGAAGAAAGACTTTGCTAAATGCCCTAACCGCAGGCAACTTTGGACTTTCAAAAGATCAAATCAAGGAAGTACTTGTGAGCGTTGGCGTAGAGGAAAATAGAAGAGGAGAAACCTTGTCTCTTCAAGAGTTCGCAAATATAACAAATAAGCTATATGTTTTGCACCATACAACTTAAATTAAATTCAAATAGTGCAAAACATTTTCCTCTGTTTATATGTTGTGAAAAATACATGTTTGATAAGGCAAAATCGGATGCTTCTACTGATTTTGTATATGATAAATCTTTTCGCAACATATATCATAAATATTTTTCATAAATAGGTTCATAAGCGACCCCCTTTTTCATATATTAGTAATGACTATGTATAAAAGGGGGTTATTCTATGCCTTTAAATAATGAATATAAACGCTATTTTATCATACTTCAAGAAGATGATAAGGGATACGAAATGGCTGCGGGGAAGATTCCGACAGGCTATGCAAAAATTGAAATAAAGAACAATAAGGGTAAACTTACTGCTTATGCACAAAATGTAAAATATGGAGAGAAAGTAGATTATAGAATGCTTTTGATTGCTCCTACTAAGAAATCAGCTGTGGATATGGGTAGACTTATGGTTGATGGCAGCGGCAGAGGAGAGTTAAATGTAGAGTTTGACGCGGATAATGTAATGAAGAGTGGTATGAGCATATCTGATTTTATGGTAGCAGCAGTGCAAGCAAGCACAGCAACCCCATTGTCTGGATACACTGGACGAGATAAAATACAGTGGAAAAATTCATACCATATTATAAACAAGCCTCAAGAGAGAATTGACAAAAAACAGCAAATGATTGAAGAAGTTGTTGCTCCAATACTTACAAAACCAACAGAAATGCCACAGTTACCTAAGGTTTCCATAGAGGATGTTGAAGAATATGTAGTAGGCGAAACTGAAGTAAAGCCTGCACCGGTAAAACCAAAAAAAGAACCAATACCAATTCAAGAAGTTGTTGAACCAGTAATTATGGAACCGGTCATCGAAGAAGTACCAATACCAGAACCAGTAAAACCAAAAAAAGAACCAATACCAATTCAAGAAGTTATTGAACCAATAATAATGGAACCAATACCAGAACCAGAACCGATACCTGAACCAGAGCCAATAATGATGCCAGAACCTACACCAGTTAAACCTATTGAGATGCTGCCTCTAAAACCTTTGTTTGAAGCTCAGACTGAGATAAAGGCAAAGTTTATTATCGAGACAGAAGAGAAACATGAAAAACCTCTTTATGAGTATAAGGTAGAATGTCCTGAAATTGACTATAAGGACTATTACTATAATGAAGATTGTGACTGCGATAGTGATAGTGATAGTGACAGCGACAGTGATAGTGACGACAGAGACAAAAACAAGCATTCTGACAATGAAAAGAATTCTTTTTACACAAACCCTATGTATAGAAGACTTGAGAAGGTTTTGGATAGACTTAGAGAATATGAGCCTTTTGATGATAATAATTCAAGGGAAAAGTGGTTTAAAATTGAAGATGACGTATATTTGCTAAATAGCGCAACTATACCTTTCATGGGCTCCATGATGCCTTTGGGATATCCTTTTATGAGCAATGAATGTGTGATGATGATAAGTAGAAAGGATTATATAATCGGGGTTAGGTATACTAGAGATCGTAAAGACAAAAAGTATATAAAACATATAATGTTTGGTATTCCTGGAATGAATAATAGGAATGAGGAAAGATATTACAACATGAGAGGCTTTACAAGCTACAAGCCGCATAAATTAAAGAACTACGGCTATTGGGTTATGACAGTTGATATCATGACCGGCGAAATCATGATGAAATAACTATTTATTAATTAACACTTATGCTAAAATAAATATATGTTACCAATACAGACAAAACCAATATGTTAAGAAAAAGTTTTGCACCTCATATCTCTGGGTTTTGTGCAAATATATAAGTACAAATGATTTAATATAGAAGGATTGATTCTTATGATGAAATATAATAATATCGTAGATAAAAAACTGCTTAGAAATATTGATCCTGGTATTGTTATAACCACGACAATATTAGTAATTGTAGGAATGATAGCTATTGCAAGTGCAACTCAGCTGATGAGTGGAGGCGACTCAAAATATATAACCATTCAGGGAGTGGCCTTTATACTTGGGATAATAGCAATCGCGCTATTGCTATTGATTGATTATAATAGCTTTGGAGATATGCAGACACCAATTTATATAATTAATATTTTGCTGCTGCTTTCTGTTTTTGTCTTGGGTGAGGAACATAAAGGGGCAAAGAGTTGGATTGATCTTGGACCTGTTAATTTTCAGCCCTCGGAGATTGTAAAGATAGGGTTTATTCTTGCTTTTGCTAAACACCTGGAAGCACGAAAAGGTAAGCTTAATACTATAACCGATATTGCAATAAGTCTTGCTTATATAGCAACGCCCATCGCATTGATACAACTGCAAAATGATACTGGGACAGTATTAGTCTTCTTGTTTATATCAGCAATCATGTTTTTTGCGGCAGAAATAAACTATAAATACATTATTGGTGCTGTTGGAGCTTTTGTTTTAAGTACACCTTTGTTATGGTTTTTCGCATTGCAGGATTATCAAAAAAATCGTATAAAGGTTTTTTTAAACCCTGAACTTGATCCAAGGGGCAGCGGATATCACGTGGTACAATCCAAAACTGCTATAGGCTCAGGTCAATTTTTCGGAGAGGGCCTATTCAATGGAACCTTAAACAACAATGGATTTATACCTGAAAGACACACGGACTTTGTTTTCTCAGTACTGGGGGAAGAGCTTGGGTTTGTGGGAGCAGTATTTGTAGTCATTCTATTTACGATTCTGCTGTTAAGGTGCATTCACATTGCAAAGGTAGCTAAAGATACTTATGGAATGTTTATCTGCGTAGGAATTACAGCCATGTACTTATTTCACGTTTTGGAAAACATTGGAATGACCATAGGAATTATGCCAGTTACAGGAATACCACTTCCGTTTATCAGCTATGGAGGCAGCTCTTTGATAACAAATTTGCTGGCAATCGGATTGATTATAAATGTAGGCATGCGGCGACAAGTTATTAGATTTTAAAGAAAGTCCCTAATAGGTAACCACCTCACTGTGGTTTACTAATTAGGGACTTTTATTTATTCTTCGCTGTCTTTTTTATTAACATCATCAAGTCGGTAATTTGCTTCAACTTTTTTCTCTTCTTTGCATTCTGAGCAGCAATCTGTGACCTTATCAGAACTATCATTATGACTCTTTAGATTCTTAACCCTCTCTCTTAAAGCTTCAATATTGTCGTCTATAGCCTTAATTTGAGAACACTTTTCATTAATAGATTCATTAAAGCACTCACCGTTTACAAATCTACAATATAACTCCTTACCTATTTCAGTAAAGAGTTTCTTTGTTTTGTCTTCTTCATTTCCGATATTTAGATTAATCTTTGTAATCTCGACAAGCTCTTCTGACTTCTTAGTAGCTGTTTTAGCCGCATTGCCAAGTTTCTTTCCAACATTATTAAAAAAATCCATAATTATCCCTCCTATACCAATAGTATACGGTGCGCCTCCCCATATTAGAATATAATTGAAGTGCTATATTAAATTTTAATTGGAGGGTTAGTATTATTAAGGTATAATGAAAGGGTGCATATTTTGATTTGGGGTGAGATTAATTTGAAAGAAAAGGTAATATCAAAAACGTTATTATGGGATTTAAGTTTACTTTTAGTTGCAATTGTATGGGGTGGGGGCTTTGTTGTTACAAAAAATGCATTGGCAGTAATTACACCTTTATATTTTTTAGCCCTTAGATTTATGATTGCTGGAGTTATCATGGCTATCATATTTTATCCAAAGTTAAGAAAAGCTTCTTGGCAGGATATTAAAAATAGTTGTATAGTTGGAGTATTTTTATCCCTGGGCTTCATAACACAAACCTTTGGGGCCCACCTTACAACCCCGGCGAAATCAAGCTTTATCACTGGGCTAAATGTTGTGCTGGTACCTTTTATAATGATTTTGTTTACGAAGAAGTTTCCAGATAAAAAGGCTGTCATAATGGCTATTGTAGCCTTTGTCGGCTTATCGTTGATATCAGTTAATGATCAATTGATAATAGGAGCGGGAGATTTCCTTACATTTTTATGTGCAATATTCTATGCTTGCCATATAGTGTCTATAGGTTATTTTGCGAATAAGACTGATGCAATAGTTTTAGCTACTATTCAGGTATTGTTTGCAGGAGTGGTTTGCAGCTTATTGGCAATACCTTTTGAGCCCTTCCCTGTAATATCAGGAGCAGGTATTTGGATGGGTATATTATATTCTGCACTTCTAAGTACTTTGGCAGCATTTCTTATTCAGAATTTAGCTCAAAGAAATACGCCATCAACGCATGCAGCGATAATTCTTTGCCTTGAATCAGTATTTGGAGCTTTGGCATCCGTACTCTTCTGGCATGAGTTAATGACAACTAAGATGATAATTGGATGCATCATGATTTTTGCAGCAATCATTGTGAATGAGGTAGATTTTAAAGCACTTTTGGTAAGGCCCAAGAAAGATATAGAGATTTAAATTGAAAATCAATTTTAAGATAGGGGAAATGTATGTCGAGATACGATTATTTAAAACAAATAAGCATATTTGCAGAGCTTAAAGACGAGTTTCTACAAAAGATAGATGATGTCTCAATAGCTAGAAACTACTCCAAGGGTAAAATGATTTTTATGGAGGGAGATCCAGGGGAAGCCTTTTTCTATATTAAATCAGGATTGGTTAAGATATCAAAGTTGTCAAGTGATGGCAGAGAGCATATTCTCCATATTTTAAACGAAGGTCACGTATTTGCAGAGGTGACTTTATTTAGCGCTTCTGATTATCCAGCTACAGCCGAGGTACTGGAGGAAGCTGAAATAGGCATGATAAAAAATGCCGCACTAGAAAAGCTAATTATTGAAACCCCTGAAATATCCCTTGCCCTTATAAAGTATCTAAACAAAAGACTTATTGAAGCACAAAACAAGGTAAGAAATCTGGCCCTTTATGATACTTTTGGCAGAACTGCTCAGGCTCTAGTGAAGCTGGCAGAGGATTATGGAAAGAAAACGACAACAGGAATTGAGTTGGATTTAAATATTTCAAGACAGGAGCTTGCAAATATGGTTGGTACAACGAGAGAAACAGTAATAAGGGTTCTATCAGCCTTTAAAAAGGAAATGTCTATAGAATTGGATAAGAGCAGCATCATAATTAGAGATATTGAAAAGGTTAAGCAGTGGTATAGATAATAATAAAAACAGCATCTCGAGATGCTGTTTTTATTATAGCTTTATTGCCTTTAATCTATTGATTTTTACACCCATTTCAGAAAATTTCTTTTCATATTCCGTCATTACATTTTCGGGGTCTTCTAATTTATGCAAATCGTATGTGAGTTCAATAATCTCATAGCCGCAGTGTTGGAATTCTCCAACAGAGAAATCAAAAAGCTCACGGTTATCCGTTTTAAATATGATTTCAGCCTTAGGCTTTAGAAGCTCCTTATATTCATTTAAAAATTTTCTATGTGTTAATCTTCGCTTTGCGTGTCTTTCCTTCGGCCATGGGTCACAGAAGTTTATATAAAGGATATCAATTTCATGCACTGCAAACAACTCTGAAATACAATCTATATTAGTTGGAAGCATTCTTAAGTTTTTCAAAGGTTCTTCAAATTCCAGAACTCTTTGCATAGCTGTTAGAACCACTTCATTCTTCTTCTCAATGCCTAAATAGTTGTTGTTAGGGTGCTTATATGCATTAGTAGATAAAAACTGTCCCCTGCCCATTCCGAGCTCTACACAAATAGGATTGGAGTTGCCAAATTCCTCAGACCAATGACCTTTATGTAATGCGGGCTTAAAAATTACAATATCCGGATGCCCAAGCAGCGTATCAACCGCATGAGGCTTATGTCTCATTCTCATATGCTTCCTCCTAGAACTCAGCAAAGCTTAGTTTACGTTAATGTTGTGTAGGCACCTTTAGTTGTCGTTGGCAACATATACGTAAAGTTAGCTTTGCTGAGTTTTTTCATTAGTTTCTCAGCAAGGCTTAATATTGCTGTTGTTTTTCATTAGTTATTGCAAATATACTATAACATTATCTATTATTGCAGTGCAGTTGTCAATTTGCTGCCACTAAAAAGCATGGTCTTACTAATTATTATCTGCCAATAAACATCTGAGTATATATATAACTGTTATTTCCCTTTGCACATATGCCTATGCCTATTTCTGTGAAATTGGGATTTAAAATATTTACTTTATGGACTTTGGAATTCATCCATGCAGCATGGGCATTATCCGCGGAGGTATCTATGGCTAAGTTTTCACCTGCGATATTGTAGTTTATGCCATGGGATCTCATCATATCAAATGCAGTGCCGTAGCTTGGAGATTGATGGCTGAAATACTTCTTTTCAACCATTTCTTTAGACTTGGATTCAGCTAGTTTGTTAAGGGCATTATTTATTTTTAATGGCTGCATGCCAACTTTGCTTCTTTCTGCATTGGCACGATTCAGTATTATTAAGCTTTGGTCCATAAGCGCACTTACACTAGGACTTATGGAGACCTCAACCAGTTTGACTAATGCAGTTAATATATAGGGATTATATTTCATATAATATTCCTCAATTGTTAATGACGTAATGATGCTTCTATAAAAAAATCACTTTGTCATAAAACCTAGTTTTCATATTTGTATATTATATGAATTTTACTTAGGGTTTGCTATAAAAAAAGCTATGAGAAGCCTCATAGCTTTTTTGAACTACTTTATTTACCAATAAACATTTGAGTATATGCATAACTTCCATTTCCTTTTGGATATAAGCCTATACCGATTTCGGTAAAGTCAGGATTGAGTAGATTTTTCCTATGGCCTTCTGAGTTCATCCAAGCATTGTGCGCTTGGTCTGCATCTTGATCTATGGCTAAGTTTTCACCAGCATACATATAACTAACCCCATATTTTTTCATCATATCAAAGGGTGAGCCATAAGTTGGTGACTGGTGACTGAAATAATTCTTTTCTACTATATCTTGAGATTTCATTGTTGCAAGTTTATTTAAGTCGGTATTGGATTTAAGCGGTTTAGCTCCGACTTTAGCTCTTTCTGCATTAGCTAGCTGCAATATTCTAGAACCTTGTGAAGACAATGTGCCTGTTCCTGTAGGTGCACTGGTTCCAGTTGGTGTACCCGGTGTCCTTGTTGGTGTTGTAGCTGTTGTACCAGTGGGCTTATTGGGTGTTACTGGCGCTGTGGGTGTTGTTGGTATGGGCTTTGTAGGGGATGGTTTTGTAGATGCAGGCTCTGCTGAATACAAATTCGCATATTTTGGCGAAATACAGCCTACCTTATTCGTATTTGGTACATTTACAACATACCAACCATTCAATTTGCCAACTATCTTTACTTCTTCACCTTCTTTTAGATTTGCGACAACTGATGTTCCTGCATTTGGACCAGAACGTATATTTATGTTATCGGTAATTGTAGCAAAGGCGTTATCAAGTTGTGAAAACATTGATGAGGTTTGATTGCCGCTTGAATTCGTGTTATCATTACTTCCAACATTTCTTTGATTATTTTGTGCAGTATATGGAGAATCTGTCATCGAATTATTGTTTCGATTATTGTTTGGCACTGGCTTTCTTGGAGCTTGGGGCATGCATGCTGTGAAGCTCCAGACTAACAAAGCCATTACAATAATTAAAGCCAATTGTTTATTATATTTTTTCATATAAGTACTCCTTTCCTAAGTAAAAATTCATATCTATTATTATTGTTATGTTTTTTGCAAAAAATATAATAAAAGATAGGTGGCAGAAATTAACATAGGAAAACCTTGTTTTTCTAACTTGTGAATGTATATTTCATAATTAGCTACAAAAAAGTTTTGGAGGTCAAAATGGAGTTAATAGTACAAGCATTTTTTGAAGTTATGATTTATTTAATTGTCTTAGTCAAGGTTGTAGGAAATATAGACAAGCTCTTGCTCATAATTGCATATTGCCAAGCTTATGCCAGTGGAAACTATGTAAGAAGTAAGTTGGAAGAAAAGCTTTCTATAGGAAGACTATTGGTATAAATAATAATTAAAGAAATCAAATATGGAATTATAGATACCTTAAGAAATGTAGACTTTGGCGTTATCATGCTTGAAGGTGGAAGCATGGACATTAGGTCATCCTTAGGTGGATATTTCCAACCAAAGAAAATGTAAAACAAAAGGACGTAAGATTCTACATACGTCCTTTTAGATTCATAAATCTTGTTCTAAGTATTGTGAAGTCAAATTCAGAAATCAGCATAGCCAATATTATAAATCCACCACCGACAAAGCCTTTAAGACCTAAATTCTCGTTCAAAAGCAGCCAAGCGGTAAAGGCGCCAAATACAGGCTCCATGGTGAATATAAGAGCCATATGAGAGGCTGAAGTGAGTTTTTGAGCTGTGGCTTGCATCCAAAAGGCAAAGGCAGTGCATAGTACTGCAGAAAACATTAGGGAGTTAAAGCTAAGCAATGACATTGGGGTATCCCATTTATCAAATATAATGGCTGCAAAGAATCCTAATATAGCGACTATGTACATTTGAACAATGGACAGCTGTGTAGGATCATGCTCTTTGACATAGTTTGAAGTCAAGAGCAACAATACTGCATAGGATAAAGAGTTTAAAACAGTCATTAAATCACCTATGTTAAAAGAAAATACATTGCCTGAAAAGGACAATAAAAACAATCCGCTAATAGCCAAGACTATGCTTATTAAGGTATTTATATTCATCTTCGCCTTATAAAAGATATAGGATAGCATGGGGACAAATAACACTGCCAGGCCAGAGTAAAAGGCTGATTTTGAAGCAGTGGTATATAGAAGTCCTACGGTTTGTAAGGCATAGGTTAAGAATAATAAAACCGCCATTGTAGCTGCAGGCTTAAGAATGCTCTTATCTACTTTAGACATTTTCCTATAGAATATAATAGAAAGAAGTACTGCGGCTATCAAAAATCTTAAGCCTATATGATAAAGGGGAGGGATTGTCTGTAATGCAAATTTAGTAATTGGAAAGCCCGCACCCCAAAAAATCGTAACCAGTAGTAGTGATAAATCTGATTTTGTAGCCTTATTCATAATGCTAAACACCCCACAATCAATCTTCTTCAATTCTATCTTAAAAATCAATTTACTTCAAACTATATGTTTATCTATGGACATTGTATCGATACAATGTTATGTTTTTTAAGTTATACAGCCTTTGTTGTTTCATATTTCATTTTAAATACTGCTTTTGTTTGTATAATAAAATATGAAGTGCACTTACTATTTATAGAAAGAAGGATAAAGTTGAATAATTATCAAAAGAGAAATTTAACGACATCAAGTAGGGTTAAGGACATGGTTTTGACATCTCTACTAATTGCTTTAGTGTTTGTAGCAACAAGTTTCATAAAAATTCCTTTCGCTTTAACAGGTGGGCTTATACATATGGGGAACACTATGTTATTTACAGCAGCAATTGTTTTTGGACCTAGGAAGGGGGCAGCTGCAGGTGCATTTGGTATGGCCTTGTTTGACTTTTTATCCGAATGGGCTGCTTGGACTCCTTTTACCTTTGTTGTAAGAGGTGGAATGGGTTATATCATTGGAAAGGTAGCTTATCTAAATAATAAAAATGGTCTAAATTGGGCATATAATTTATTGGGCATATTTATTGGATCCATTTGGATGCTGGTTGGATATTATTTTACGGAGGTAATTTTGTACGGCAATTGGGTACAGCCTTTCACCTCAATACCAGGAAACCTTATACAAATTTCAATTGGCATAGTAGTTGCCCTACCATTGTCAGCAGCGTTGAAACGAGCTAAACTTTCATAAATAAAATTATAATATCAAAGCTTAATTTACTGGAGGGAATGTAATGCAACGACCATTAATAATGACACCCGGGCCTACTTACGTAAGTGAGGAAGTAAGAACTGCCATGGCTCAGCCTATAACAAATCCTGATTTGGATCCAGCTTTCTTTGAATTCTACAAAAATACTTGTGGGAAATTGCAGAAGCTGCTAAGAACTGATAATGATGTTTTGATACTATCAGGGGAAGCCATCCTAGGCTTAGAGGCTGCATGTGCATCGCTGATTGAGCCTGGAGACAGGGTTTTATGCATTGACAATGGTATATTTGGAAGGGGCTTTGGGGATTTTGCTAAAATGTACGGAGCAGAAGTCGTTTATTATAGTGTTGATAAGAGGAAGGCAATTGATGTTAAGGCCTTAGAAGAGTTTTTGCAGAAAGATCATAATTTCAAAGCTGCAACCCTGGTGCATTGTGAAACACCTTCGGGTATAACAAATCCAATTGATGAGCTTTGCCCTTTGTTAAAGAGCTATGGGATATTGACTATTGTTGATTCAGTATCGGCCATAGGTGGAGAAGTCTTAGAGGTTGATAAGTGGCAAATTGATATTGTTTTAGGCGGCTCTCAAAAATGCTTGTCAGCGCCTCCGGGATTAACCTTTCTAAGCATAAGTGCAGATGCTTGGAGTAAGATGGAAAATAGGGGAACTCCAATTGCAGGATATTATACAAATCTTTATATATGGGGAAATTGGTATAAGAATAAATGGTTTCCATATTCACAACCTATAAGTGATATATATGCACTTAACAAAGCCGTAGAAATTGTTTTGCAGAAGGAAAATTTCGCCTTAGAACATAGCAAAATTGCCAATGCTGTTAGAAAGTGTTTGATAGAAGCGGGGTTAGAGCTTTATGCTGCAAATGGGCATTCTAATACCGTAACAACGGTTGTTTTGCCTACAGGTATAACTTTTGCAAGGCTATTTGATGAGATGCTAAATGATCACGGCATAATGATTGCAGGGGCTTTTGATTTTCTTAAGGATAAGGTATTCAGAATCGGACATATGGGTGAAAACTGCAAGGATGAGAAGCTTTATGTAACATTAAAGGCATTAAACAAAATTTTTAAGAATAATAACATAACGCTTAAAGGCAATCTTCATGAGCTGTTTATACAGTATTATGATAAATAAATGAATTAGAATACTAATTATTGACATAATAAGGTATTAGTATTATAATGTTAATAATCAAATACCAAAGGCTATGATAGGGAAAAGTAATATTCGTGCTGCATTTTAGAGAGTCGACGGGGACATTTTATTAGTTTTAATAAAAGTCCAAGGTGCAAGTCGATATGAGTACTATATGAAATACACCCTTGAGCTGCAGACTGAGAAATTCAAATTAGGTTGTGCCGGAAGCTTCCGCCGTTATTTAGGAAGAGAGTATGCATGTACTCGTAAATAAGTGGATTGCATTTTATGCAGTCAATTAGGGTGGTACCACGAACTTTCGTCCCTTTCAGGATGAAGGTTCTTTTTGTTTTTTGCAAATAAATTAGGAGGTGCGTTATGGAAAAAGTAAATGCATTTGATATTCTTAAGGAAAGAGGCTTTATTAAGCAGGCCACACATGAAGAGCCCATAAGAGAGCTTTTGGGAAAGGAGTCTGTAACTTTTTATATAGGCTTTGACCCTACAGCGGATAGTCTGACAATTGGACATTTTCTCACAGTAATGGCTATGGCTCATATGCAGAGAGCAGGGCATAGACCAATTGCACTTATAGGCGGCGGAACTGCAATGGTAGGAGATCCTACGGGCAAAACAGACATGAGAAAGATGCTTACGAGAGAAGATATTGAGCATAATTCAGATTGTTTTAAGAAACAGTTTGAGAAGTTTATTGACTTCGAAGATGGCAAAGCTATAATGGATGACAATGCTAACTGGTTGCTTAAATTAAATTACGTTGAATTCTTAAGAGAGATTGGAGTGCACTTCTCTGTAAACAGAATGCTTACAGCTGAATGCTTCAGAAGCCGTATGGAGAAGGGATTATCCTTCTTAGAATTTAACTACATGATTATGCAGGGCTACGATTTCTTGGAGCTATACAGAAGGTATGGCTGCAAAATTCAACTAGGCGGAGATGACCAATGGTCCAATATAATAGCTGGAGCAGACCTTATAAGAAGAGTTGAAGGAGCCGAAGCCTATGGTATGACCTTTACGCTATTAACAACTAGTGAAGGCAAGAAGATGGGGAAGACAGAGTCTGGTGCGATCTGGCTAGATCCGAATAAAACATCACCCTTTGATTTCTACCAGTATTGGAGAAATATTGACGATGCTGATGTTGAGAAATGTCTGGCCCTTATGACCTTCCTTCCTATGGATGAGGTAAGGCGCTTAGGCAGTCTTCCTGGAGAAAAGATAAATGAAGCGAAGAAAACTCTTGCTTTTGAAATGACAAAGATTATTCATGGAGAAGAAGAGGCTGTCAAGGCACAGCATGCAGCAGAGGCGTTATTTGGCGGCGGTGGTGATTCTGAATCAATCCCTACCACAGATATTAGCCAGGAGCAATTGTCACAAGGAATAAATATACTGGATGCATTGGTGATGACATGCTTAGCACCATCAAAGGGTGAGGCAAGGAGACTTGTTACTCAAGGCGGCATTATGGTGAATGACCAAAAGATTGAAGCAATTGATATGCTTATAACAGAAAAGGATTTCGGAGATGGCAAAGCTATCATAAAAAAGGGTAAGAAGAGCTATCACAGATTGAAACTTCAATAAAATAATAATCCCCCGCGTAAGCGGGGGATTTGTTATTTTATTGATTTAATATCTTGTGCAAATTTCAAGAAATCTTCATAAGTGCCTTGATGAGTACAGCAGATATCTTCCTCAGTTCTTTTAATCATATGATTGGTAATGAGGTAAGTTTGCATGCCTAGCTTGCTTGCCACCAAATCTTCTTCTACGTCGTTGCCCACCATCATGCATTCCACCGCAGTTCTGCCAGCTTCTTTAAGAACTTCCTCATAGAATTGAATTTGAGGCTTGCAATAATGATTGTTCTCATAGCAGGTTATATAGCTGAAATCCTCTTCCTTAAAGCCTGCCCAATTAAGTCTATGTATTATAGCTTTTCTAGGGAACATTGGATTAGTTGCAAGTACGGTCTGATAACCCTTTTGCTTAAGAAGCTCAACTGCCTCAACTATCAAGGGCATATAGGATACAGCCACTTTTGTCTTAAGGAATCCTTTGTCATAGAATTCATTAAAGCGCTGGGTATAAACATCTAAGTCACCATCAATAAGTGTTTTAAACTTCTCCATAAACACTTCTTCATTGGTTCTGTACTCGGTATTATTTATCATAACATCCGTTGCAGTCCATACATTTTTAACAAGTCTATTAGGGTCTATCATATCTTGAAAAGCAATACCCATTTCTTTAAAATATATATGCGCAAAATCATCTAGGTTCATTGGTAATAGTGTTCCATCTAAATCAAAAATTATAGTGTTTAGCAATTTGTTCCTCCTTATAAGTCCTGTATATATGCCTTTTTAAGATTTCTTATAGCATCATCTACGCTGGATGCTTCTATACTTCGAAATTGGCTTTGATCAAGCTCATCATAGCTTAAAATGATAAGCAAATTATCGAAGTAGTAATATTCATATTGATTATAACAGCTAAGATCTAACTGTTCAAAAGGTATTTGAATTAAATTCTTATAATAAATGTAGAAATCAATAGAATACTTTTCTCTGGTTATAAGCTTATTGTTCAAGCAATTGATAAAGGCTTCCCTTTGATTAATAACATACTTTTTCTTAATCTGAGTCAATTTCTGTAAATGGTTTAATATTGGAGAGATGCTGTTAGCCAAGGTCTCTATAAGCAGAGCCTCTTCCTCCTTAAGATTTTGAGTTGTTTCCACTACAACTAGATAGCCAAGGGGCCCCTGGTCCTGATCTATATCTTCGTTAGAGCTGCTTATAGGGTTGATAACTAGACAATTGGTAGGGCCAATATCATTTAATAAATATTTAGGCAGATATTCTATAGCATCATAGGACAGGTAGCTTACTACTGAACCCTGATATGTGTCTGCCCACATACTATTAGTTTCCAAGATATCATTGCTCAATTCAAAGCCTACATGGTTTTTTATTATAAAGGTATTATTCTCTTTTAGTGCAATAAAAGCTTTTTTGATGCCAAAGCTGAAGTGTAGGGTTTTTATTGATAAATCACAAAGTTCTTCAATTGTAACACAGCTATTGATATTTTTAATAAGGGTATTTAGGTTGGTTAGCATATGCAGCTTCTGCTGGATAGATTTTCTCTGTCTATTAATTTCGTTGAAATATATAGCGTTTTTGAAGGATATATATGTTGAAGCAGCTAAGCTTTCAATCAGATCAAAAAGTGACTGATCATAGGCTCTGTCATTAACAGGTTTGCTTATAGTGACAAATCCCAATACCTTTTCTCTTACGATTAAAATAATATATTCAGAATCCATGTATTTAAAATCTTCATAATTTCTGAATATGCCTTGAAGCAATTCCTTATCCTTTTGATAGTGAAAAACTACCTTAAAGCCTTCATAAGTACTATTTACCAAGCTAAAATCCATTTGAAGCTTTGTTGCAGAAAAAACATCCTTATAGCCTCTTAACACAATTTTATCTTTTATTTCATCATACAAGCCGAAGGATGTGATGCGGCTGCTTGTAAGCTCGCTGAATATGTCAGTAGCCAAAGCGTACAGCTTGTTGATATCTAGCTCTGATAAAAGAATTCTAGAACTATGATTTATGGAGAATAGATTAAAGATTTTTTGATCTAACTGATGATTGGTATGCTGTAAATCCACTAGATTTTTGCTGGATTCTAAGGAATTGTTTATGAGCTGCATAAGTGCCTTTGCCATAACCAAATCATCCTGGGTAATATCATCAGCAGTTTTACCTCTTGAGATAACAAAGCCGTACAATAGATCCTTAATAATAAGCGGAATAATTAGATGAGGGGAGAAGACCTCTAGGTCCCTCTTTTCGAAATAATTATCAAAGCCAGTGGTCATAACATTACCATAAAAAGTGGCAATTCGCTGTAGTTTTGAACTGTCTTCGATAACATAATGCTCTATATCATAGTTTTCCGCTTTAACAAGTTGAAAACTATTTTCTGCTTTAATAAACAAGGCTGAAGAATTTAAGGTAAGTATTTGGTTAGCAAATTCAAATCCATAGGTTGATAACTGACTAATACTGAATTTTTGGGTAAAAAAATCTATTGCTTGCAAGAGTGCATCTTGTCCATGCAACTTATTCATAGTACTATGTTTAGTCATAAACTCACCTCTATTTATTGATGATGCAATTCTCTATTTTCTGCATAAAAACTACCGCTCACGACGGAACTAATTCTTTTTTGCATCTTTTTTATTTCTATAAAGGTTTCGGGGTAAGCAGCCTCAAAAATACCTATTTCACCTTCACCTTTGGTCTGTAATGTAACCTGAAGATTCTTTCTTGCAACGTCTAGAAGCTTTATTTCATATATGATTTCTTCGTATTTTATTATGTATTTGTTGTATTCTTCCATATTGGCATACTCTGCACCGGAAAGGTTATACTCAAATACTTCTATTTGCCTTTTTACAACATTGGCTTCTTCTAAGAGCACTTTATATTTTTCCAACAACATTTCAAACTCTTTACGAATTGCATTGCGGTCAAAGCCCTGAACATTTATTACTGTTTTCTTTTCGGACTTATTTCCTATTACTCCGGAAACAACCTTTACTCCCGCAATTATTGTACCACCGATAATTTTGCCATACTTGGGATCAAGAAGTATTTTTTGGGCATTTAAGTTACAGTCCAATGCATAAAAGCCTATGTTAATATCCTCTCCTGCAGTAATGGTACACTCATTACAGTATTTCACATAAACATTGCTTTTTGCTTCGATTTTGGCAATATTTCTACCGAATATTCCACCCTTAATAAATATACTGCCTTCCTTTGAATGTATCTTGCCAACTGCACAGATACCCATATTACCATTTATTGAAATATCATACTTTGCTGTTACTGAAAAGCCATCCTTTACAATTCCATTTATGGTTACATATCCATCAAAGTTTATATTGCCTGTCTCATAGCCTACATCATTTGGGATAATAAGATGATTATCTATCTTTATTTTGTTGCCATCAAATTTTACAGCACCATCAACGAGGGCTCTAAGCACTGTTTTGCCATTTTCTTCATAGGAACCTACCGTCTTTTTATCATACTTTAGATTAAAATCTTTACCTCTTTTGCCTGGAACAAGCTTGCCTGTAACTGTAATACCAGGTCTTCCTTCCTTTGGGGGAATACGTTCACCTAGCCAATCACCTGCTCTAACATTATCTATTAAATTAAGCTCATAATGATTTACAGATCCATCATCTTTTACAATAGGTTTCTTTTCTGAAATTTCGTAATTTATAATTTTTGCATCTTCTCCGTAAATCGGGGAAACACCTCTCGCTATTACCATTTCACATTGAGCCATTAGGGGTTTCTCGTAAATGTTTTCAATCCCTTCCACAACACCATGGGTTTCAAGGGCTTTTGTTATTTCTTCTGTAAGGGTGTCTTTATTTTCCTTAATCTCATCTTTAGTAACGTTGATAAAAATGCTGGCTTGCATTTCATCCTTAGAAATTAAAACATTAACTTTTGATTTTATGTATCCTATGTGTACAAGTTCGTGATTTGCTTCCAGTAAAGCTTTTCTTAAATTAATAAAATTCGTTAAGTGAACAACGGGAAAAGCAGCAATGATATTATTAAACTCTCTAATATCATAGCCAAGATTAAATACTTGGATATAGAGGTTGTCCTCTTTTACAGTAAGTCCAAGAAAAGAGTTTCTGAAAAGTTCCAAACAAATCACCCCAAAGTAAATTAATGTTGATATTACCAATTATAGCATAGTTATATATAGGTTCATATAAATTGTGAAATACTTGTAAAATCAGACGGGTAGTGGAGATATGTGTAAGTATCACGCATAAAAATGTCGAAATATATGCATATTTATTCTTAGTAAATATGCATATATTATCTATAATTTCATATCTATATCTTTATGTTAGGAATTTCATCATAAGAATTCTTGAGGACGGTATATTTATGCTTGAATATATAATTAAAACAATGGAAAACTAGACTGGTTATGATATAATATTAGGAATAAACCTAAATAATGGAACAGAAGGTGATATTTTGGATAGTAATATAAGCTTGCAGGTTAGAAAACTAATTGATGTAGATAAAAAAGCTATTGAGCTTGAAAGCAAAAGAACAAGCGAGCTTGAGGAATTAGAACAGTTCTATAGAGATGAGAAGTCAAAATCTGATTTGCTGCTTCTAGCAGCTAAGGAAGATGCGAAGAAAATCTACGAAAAGCTGGTGGGTCAAGCAAAACAGGAAGCAGATGCTATAGAAACAGAGTTAATGAAAAAGCTTGAAGTGGTAGAGGAAGCAACGAATAAAGAGTTAGAAACATTAGCTTTAGATTGGTGGAATAAAATATTAAACGACTTAAAGTAAGTTGTTTTGAGAGGTAATGCAGATGAGCAATATTAGCAGATTTGCGGCAGTAAATACAAAAATTAAAACACTTGAAGGAGAATTTCTCCTTGCAAAGGACTATAGAAATCTGTTAGAGCAAAAAAATATACCAGATGCAGCAAGATTTTTAAAAGGGGAAACTGCATATAAAGAAGTATTGGAGAATATAGATGTGAATCAATTGCGCAGGTCATCTTTAGAGAGCCTTGCAAAACAAAAAATGCTTATTAACATAGATAAGATAATACATTATTTTAATGGTGATTATAAGCGTTTTATAAAAACACTATATGCTAAATATGAAATTATTGAATTAAAGGCAGTAGCAAGAGCAGTTTTCAATGGCATGGATACGAAACCTTTTCGTAATAGTGTTTTTATCGGTAAATACAGTAAGGTTGATGAGGAGCGCATCTATAATGCTAAATATATAAGAGATATTATAGAAGCCTTCGAAGGCACAGCTTTTTATAAATATTTAGAGCCTTTGCTAGATAATAATATCAAAGAAAACTTATTCAGGTTTGAAATGGTGCTAGATGCATCCTACTATGAAATTTTACAAAAGCAGTGGGAAAAGCTGGATAAGCATGATATTGAAGTTTTGGAGAAGGCCCAAGGAATAATGGCGGATTTACTTAATCTTCAATGGATATATAGAGGGATAAAATTTTTTAGCCTTAGCCCTGAGGAGCTCTTGAATTATACGATTCACTTAGGATATAGGTTAAATAAGAATTTTATTAAACAACTATGCTATTCAAAAGGATTGGAAGAATTCTACGAGTTAGCGTCGCAGACAAGGTATAGCTTCCTTTTCAAAAATGATGAGACCACAGATATATTTATGGAAAGGCGCTTGGAAAGGCATATGTATTTTGAGCTGAAAGCAGTAGAAAGAGATAACCCTATGACTATAATTACGACATTTGCATACATCATTTATATGGATATTGAAGTGAGAGATATTATCTCAATTATTGAGATGATTAGATATGGAGTGCCTGAAGTGGAGGCAGAAAAGTATCTGATAAGGGCTTTGAACGGAGGAGAGTGAGAATATGCCTGTTGAAAAAATGAATATCATAGGCATCGTTGGCAGCAACAGCGATCTGGACAAAGTGGCAAGACTGGTTATTATGAATGGCAACATGCATATGCTTAATGCAATATCTGAACTAAGTAATAATTGCTTTGAGTTAAAGGCTTCAGATGAGAACATTGATACCATACAAGAGTTAACAGATATAAGACCCTACAACACAGATGCAGACTTTTCAGATGACGAAAAAATTATTAAAGCCTTTCACGATGTATTAAATATAAAGCCTAAGGTGATAAAAGGAAAGATAGATTCCACCTTTAACTATCATGACCTAATGGGCAATCTGAAAGCAAGCCATGATGATGTGAAAGAGACTTTGGTAAAGATTGAACATCTTAACAGTCAAATAGCGTTGAAGCAAACCTATATACAAAATTTTCGCTATGCCAAAATTGAAGATTTAGATGTAGGTATCTTATTAAACCTAAAATACTTTGATTTCAATTTAATGTCACTATCTAGAGAAAAGTATAAAAAGTTAAAGCTGAATTATGAAAACATACCATCTTTTGTAATACATCTAGGGGTATTCGATGACAGTGATATCATTGCAGCGCTAACCCCAAAGGAATTTGATGAGGATGCAGAAAGAATTTTTACATCTTTGAACATTCTAAAGCTTGATGTTCCTAAAGGATATACAGGAAGTACCCTTAGCATAATCAAAACACTGCAGCAAGAAATAAGTGAAATGAAGAGTGAGATTGAAGAACTTAAAATCGCTGTACAGCTAACGAAGGAAAAGTATGAGACTGTACTAGCAGAATGCTATACCATGTTAACCATGGAGAAGAAGGTCGAGGAAGTAAAATCAGAAATTGCATTGGGCAAGAATCTATTTTTTATGTTTGGATTTGTACCATTTAAAGAAATAGTTAAATTCGAGAGTCAGTTTGACTGCGTATTTCAGGATAAAGTTGTTTTAGTAAAAATAGATTTAGAGGATAGGAAGTACGGACATTCGCCTCCGACCAAACTGAAAAATAATATCATATTCAAGCCCTTCGAGTCTCTAGTTGAGATGTATGGCACTCCTGCATATAACGAGAAGGATCCAACCCCATTCTTTGCATTATCGTATATGATTTTATTCGGAGCGATGTTTGGGGACTTGGGGCAAGGTTTTGTAATATTTGCTGTGGGCTTGATGTTGAAATATATAATGAAAAACAACTCCTTTGGAGGAATATTATCAAGGCTTGGTATAAGTTCAATGTTTTTTGGTCTGCTCTATGGCAGCGTTTTTGGAAGTGAGGATGTAATTGGCCACTTGCTTATAAAGCCTATGGAAAATATCAATGTAATGCTTATTGGCGCAATCTCACTAGGCATAGTGCTTATAAGTATAAGCTATATATACAGCCTGATCAATTTATACAAAAGAAAGGATATGGAGGAGGGCATCTTTGGCAGAGAAGGTGTAGTTGGCTATTTGTTTTTCTGGGTTCTTATATTGCTAATCTTAGAAGTCGTAATGAACATTTTAGGAATACCAACATGGATTTATATAGTAGTACTTGCAGCATTGTTACTCCTGATGGTGTTTAAGCAACCCTTGACTCATATTATTAAGGGAAATAAAAGTCTTTATGAGGATAGTCCATCAGATTATTACATTGAGGCAGGCTTCGGGGTAATTGAAACAATACTATCAGTGCTATCAAACATTATATCATTTATAAGGGTAGGAGCCTTCGCCCTTAACCATGTGGGCTTATATATTGCCTTTGCTACAATGGCTAATATGATGAGCTCCAAGGCCGCAGGAATCGCGGTGCTTATAATTGGAAATATAGTAATAATCGGTTTGGAGGGGTTAATAGTTTTTATCCAAAGCTTAAGGCTGGAATACTATGAACTATTCAGCAAATTTTATTCTGGTTATGGTATCCCCTATAAACCGGCGCAAATAAACTCCCCTGAGGATAATTAAAATTAGAATTTTAAGGAGGTAAACATATGTTTATTATTTTAGGTATCGCCATCTCAATCGTTTTTATAACAGTAGGTGCTGGGTTCACACTGTATTTTTCTGAGAAAACTTATAAATATAGTAAAGTTATCAAAACGCTAAAAGCTAGTACCGCAGTATATGCCGCATTTATATTGGTATTTTTATTAATACTGATACCGGACATAGTTACTGCATGGGCAGCTGATAGCGATGGAGCAGGATTAGGCTTTCTTGCTGCAGGTCTTTCAACCGGACTAGCAACAATTGGAGCGGGTTATGCGGTTGGGTCTGTTGGATCATCTGCCTTAGGTGCTGTATCGGAAAATCCAAAGATACTTGGTAAAACTCTTATATTTGTTGGATTAGCTGAAGGTATCGCTATATATGGTCTGATCATATCTATCATTATTTTAGGAAGACTGTAGGAAATCATATGAAATATTTTGCTATAAGTGATAATGTTGATACGATTACTGGCCTAAGACTAGCTGGGATAAAAGGGATAATTGTCCATGAAAAAGCAGAGGTTGTTGAAGCTTTGGAGAAAGCCCTGGAAGATAAAGAAATAGGGATCATAATAATGACAGAATTATTGGCAGAAATGCTTCAAGAGGAAGTAAAAGAAATAAGATTAGATGATACCAAGCCCATAATAACTGTTATTCCTGATAGACACGGAGAAAGACGAAGACCGGATTATATAACTAGCTACATAAAAGAATCTATTGGTTTGAAGATATGAGGTGTTGAAATGTCAGTTACAATTGAAGATAAGGTTGAGCTATTTAGCAAAATGATTTTTGGGAGCATTGAAGAAAAGTCCTCACAAATGAAAGAAAGACTGGGAGAAACTCATAAAAAAGAGCTAGAGGAACTTTCAAAAGATGTTGAGAAAAGAAAAGAAGAATTTGTGCAAGCCGCAATAAAAAGGGCTGAGAGAGAAAGAGTAAAGCTGATAGCAAAAACAAAGAATGAACAACAACATGTTTTGCTGAATAAAAAGCAACAGGCTATTCAGAAAGTGATGGAAAGGCTGCAAGAGTTTGCTAGAAACTTTACTGATACAGAAGCCTATAAAGACTACATGAAGAAAAGTATTGAGTCAATCATCATAACATTAGATAAATCAAAACAGATAACATTTTTTGTTATGGAGAAGGATTTTCAACTGGTAGGACAAATATTGGAGCAAAAGTTGGTTAATACCGATAATCAAATTAAATATGATATTAAAAAGACTACTAATAATATAATTGGAGGAATTATAGCGGAAGACATGTTAAATCCTATGCAATTAGATTTAACATTAACGGCTTTGATCGATGAATACAAGGAAACAGTCGGAGCAGCTATAACCCACAAATTTGATGAGGTGAGCAGCTTATGAGCAATGAAAATTCCAGTGGCAAGCTAGTATTTATAAATGGACCCGTAGTAAAAGCAGAGAATGCCCAAGTTTTAAAGATGAGAGAAATGGTATTGGTTGGAGAGAAAAAGCTGATAGGAGAGGTTGTAGCAATAGAAAGCGAAAAAGCTACATTGCAGATTTATGAGGAAACCTCAGGCCTTAAGTGGGGAGATGAAGTTATATCCACCGGAAAACCTCTTTCTGTAAAGCTAGGACCTGGAATACTTAGCAATATATTTGATGGTATAGAAAGACCCTTAGAGCATATTTATGAAACAGGCTCTGCCTTTATCCCAGAGGGTATAGGTCTTATTTCTATAGACTTAAACAAGCTCTGGGATGTCCATATGACAGTAAGCGTAGGTGATTATCTAGAAGAAGGCAGTGTTTACGCTACAGTTCAAGAAACTTCTTTAATACTTCATAAGGTAATGGTGCCTCCAAGGATTTCAGGCAAAGTCACTTTTGTCGAAAAAGATGGAAGCTATAATATTGAACACACCGTAGTTAAAATTCTAAATAAGGATGAAGAGGAAATAACCCTTAATCTTTATCAAGAGTGGCCAATAAGAACACCAAGGCCGGTTAAACAAAAAAAAGCAATAAGTAGGCCTTTGATCACAGGTCAAAGGGTAATAGATACCTTCTTTCCTTTGGCAAAGGGAGGCACTGCTGCCATACCGGGAGGCTTTGGTACTGGGAAAACCATAACTCAGCACCAATTGGCCAAGTGGAGTGATGCAGATATTATAGTGTATATTGGCTGTGGTGAAAGAGGCAATGAAATGACAGAGGTGCTGGAGGACTTCCCTAAAATTATTGACCCCAAAAGTGAAAAGTCCTTAATGCAAAGAACAGTTCTTTTAGCAAATACCTCTAATATGCCTGTTGCTGCTCGTGAAGCATCTATTTATACAGGCATTACCATAGCTGAATACTACCGTGACATGGGTTATCATATAGCTATTATGGCGGATTCCACCTCGAGATGGGCAGAAGCTCTTAGAGAGCTTTCAGGCAGATTGGAAGAAATGCCCGCTGAAGAAGGATATCCTGCCTACTTACCATCAAGGTTAGCACAATTTTATGAAAGAGCTGCCTTTGTTGAGACATTATCTGGAGTTGAAGGTTCAATAACCATTATAGGTGCTGTATCTCCTGCAGGTGGAGATTTTTCTGAACCAGTAACTCAAAATACAAAGCGTGTTGTAAGCACTTTTTTGGCCCTAGATAAATCTTTGGCATATGCTAGACACTACCCTGCAATCAATTGGCATAACTCATACAGTGGTTATGTAAGTGTTTTGAAGGAATGGTATGACGAAAACATTTCAGAGAATATGATGGAGCTGCGAGCTAAAGTGCTCAGGATACTTCAAGAAGAAAGAAAGCTATTGGAAATAGTTAAACTGGTCGGAGAGGATATACTTCCCGATGATCAGAGGTTGATACTTGAAATCTCCAAGGTAATCAAGGTTGGTTATTTGCAGCAAAATGCATATCATAAAGATGATGCCAATGTATCTCTAAATAAGCAATATAAGATGCTTACAGTAATTGATGTTCTTTATGAAGCAGCAAACGAATGTATTAAAGCAGGAGCCCCAATATCAAAAGTTAAAAATGAGGATATATTTTATAAGGTTGTCACCATGAAATATATGGTTACTGAGGAAAACTTGGAGCTATTGGATGGATTAATTAATGAAATCAGCGAGTTTTATACATCCCTTGGAAAAACGTATAAAAAGGGAGGTGCCAAGGATGAAATTGAAATATCTAAAGCTAGATAGAATTGATGGGCCTCTTATTGTTTTAAATGGTGTAAAGGACGCTTCCTATGATGAAATGGTGGATATTGAAGTAGATGGTAGAGAGCATAAAAAGGGTAGAGTAGTACAGATAAATAAAGATAGAGTGGTAATTCAGGTATTCCAGGGTACATCGGGAATTTCTTTAAGTAATTCTAGTGTGGCTTTTTCAGGGGGACCTATGAGAATACCACTATCTATGGAAGTTTTGGGAAGAGTTTTTAATGGTATGGGAGAACCCGTAGATGGAGCAGGCTTCTATGCTGAAAATAAATATGATATTGGCGGTCGTCCTATAAATCCAGTTGGAAGAAAATATCCCAGAGACTATATTCAAACAGGTATATCCTCCATTGACGGATTAACAACTTTAATCAGAGGACAAAAGCTGCCTATATTCTCAGGTGATGGATTGCCCCACAATGAGGTAGCTGCACAGATTGTAAAGCAAGCAAAAATTTCTGGAGATGCAGCGTCAAACTTTGCTATTGTATTTGCTGCCATGGGTATCAAACATGATGAAGCGGAGTATTTCAAGAGACAGTTTGAGCTTTCGGGCGTACTTAATAAAGTTGTAATGTATATAAATCTTGCAGATGATCCAATCGTAGAGCGGATTACAACGCCTAGATGTGCTTTGACCGCGGCAGAATATCTGGCATTTGAGCATGATATGCACATATTGGTCATAATGACCAACATGACTAGCTATGCTGAGGCCCTAAGAGAGATTTCCTCTGCAAGAGAAGAAGTACCATCCAGAAAGGGCTATCCTGGTTATTTATATTCAGATTTAGCCAGCCTTTATGAAAGAGCGGGAATAATAAAAAATTCAAAAGGTAGTATCACGCAAATACCGATACTTACTATGCCTAACGACGATATAACTCATCCTGTACCAGATTTAACTGGATTTATTACGGAAGGTCAAATTATACTATCCAGAGATCTTTTTCAAAAGAATATATACCCTCCTGTAAATATACTGCCATCACTTTCACGACTTATGAAGGATGGAATAGGCGAGGGCTATACGAGAGAGGATCACCCCGATGTTGCCAATCAGGTTTTCTCAGCTTACACCCATGTGCAGGAAATTAGGGCATTGGCACAGGTTATAGGTGAAGAGGACATATCGGATTTAGATAAGAAATATTTGGAGTTTGGTAAACAATTTGAAAGTAGACTTCTTAACCAAAGCTTTGAATCAAATAGGGATATTGAAGAAACCTTGAATATCATGTGGGAAATACTTACAGCAATTCCTAAGGGTGAGCTTACACGTATCGCACCTGAGCTTATTGAAAAATATTACAAGGGGTAAGCAATTATGGATGAAAACGTAGCAAATACCAAAACCAATCTTATATCTGCCAAAGCGACCTTGGAGTTATCTATAAATGGCTTTGACCTGCTGGATAAAAAAAGAAACGTACTTATTATGTCTATGATGGGCTTTATAGATAAGGCAGAAGAGGTGCAAAACAGGGTAACTGTGGTATTCAAAGAGGCTTATAAAGCATTAAAGACAGCCAATATAACCATGGGAATAGCAAATGTTGAGCAGATTTCAGAGTCTGTGCCTGAAATTCAAGACTTTAACATATTGGTTAAAAGTATCATGGGTGTGGAAATACCTGAAATACAGCATGAGAAACATGATATAGAGCATTATTACAGCTTTTATCATACCAATACTGCCCTTGACGTAGCCTTCAAAGAGTTTCAGGAGGTTAAGGAGCTGCTGTTTGAGCTTTCGGAGATTGAAGACTCCGTTTACAAGTTGGCGATGGAAGTAAAGAGAACTCAAAAAAGGGCAAATGCACTGCAAAACATACAGATACCTAAATATAAAGGAATCGTAAAATCTATCACCGAGGTGCTGGAGGAGAAAGAGCGGGAAGATTTCTTCAGGCTGAAGGTAGTAAAGAAAAAACGCGAAAATAAAAGCTGACCAAAAGGTCAGCTTTTTACATGCAGTAATTTCAAATTATCCTAGCATTTTAGCTAGATCTTCCTTTGCATCTCCGATTAATTGTAGATTGAAGTTTTGTTGTAAAACACCAACTACATCAGAAGTGAACCATTTTGGAGCTGTTGGTCCAACATAAATATCCTTGATTCCAAGGCTGAATAATCCAAGAAGAACAGCTACAGCCTTTTGCTCAAACCATGAAAGTACTATGCTTAGAGGCAAGTCATTAACTCCACAGCCAAATGCTTCTGCAAGTGCAACAGCAATCTTTACTGCTGAACCAGAGTTGTTGCATTGACCAAGGTCAATGTATCTTGGAATTTCTGTTCCTGGTACTGTACCGAAATCATGATCATTGAATCTGAATTTTCCACAAGAAGTTGTGAGTAACACACAATTCTCAGGAAGTGAAAGTGCTAACTCTCTATAGTAATCTCTGCCCTTTGTTGGAGCATCACAGCCTGCAATTACAAAGAATCTCTTGATTTTGCCTGATTTAACAGCATCAATTATTTCTGGTGCAATTCCTAGAACTGTATTGTGATGGAAACCAGTCAGTAAGGTTTCATCAGATTGAATATTTGCTACTGGTAGTGACAATGCTCTCTCTATAAGTGGAGTAAAGTCATTATTTGCAATTTTCTTTGCGCCTTCAAGTCCGCATACGCCATAAGTAAAGAATTTATCTGCATAATTGCCCTTAATTGGCATCAAGCAGTTTGTTGTACCAAGTATTGCACCTGGGAACTCTTCGAACAACTTTCTTTGATCATACCATGCCTTGCCAACGTTGCCCTTTAAGTGAGAATACTTCTTAAGTGCTGGGTACCCGTGTGCTGGAAGCATTTCTGAGTGTGTGTATATATTAATGCCCTTACCTTCTGTTTGAATTAAAAGTTCTTCCAAAGCGAAAAGGTCGTGGCCTGTAACCAATATGCTATGTCCTTCAACCTTGTTTTGTGAAACTCTTACAGGTACTGGTATGCCCAATCTTCCTGTGTGAGCTCTATCTAATAAATCCATTGCTTTAACTGCAGCAGTACCAACCTTTAGAGTCATATTGATATGCTCTTCTAGGTTAAAGTTTGAGTTAGTCAAAGTCATGTATAAAGCTTCGTGAGTGATCGCATCAATCTCATCATCGCTTTTGCCAAGCTCTCTTGCATGAGTTGCATAAGCAGCAATACCCTTTAAACCAAATATCATTGTATCCTGTAATGCGGCGATGTCCTCATTTTTTCCGCAGACACCTACTTTTGTACATCCCATGGATGGTGTTTGTTCACATTGATTGCAAAACATTTTTTGTCCCCCTTGAATTTAAATTTAATAATTAATTTCTGAACTTGTGCTACATATGTATATTACTAGAGTACTTGGAATTAATATGTGATATAAATCACAGTTACTTATTTATATTATCATATTATTAGAAAAATGGCTAAATTTGCATAGGACTGTGAAACAAATTTAATATCCTTGAAGTCAAAAGCCATGATATAATGTTAATTAAGCGGATTTCTTGTAGAAATATGTACAATATGTAGACAAGCTATAGCAAAATAAGTTGTGAGGTGCTGTATGAAAAACAAAAAAATGGTCCTACTAATAGTCGCTGTAATACTGGTAATAATTGCCGCTGCAAGCAGCAAATACGTAACTTCGGCCTTTTTAATAAGTCCGGACACGCAGCAAGGACAAAATCCACAAATTGAGACACCAAATAGTACACCACCTGATGTGGACAAGCCTGGTGATAAGCCAACTGAACAACCAACGCAACAAGCAGAAGAAGACTTGGATGTTGTTTATATCAGTGCCAGCAAATTAAATGTCAGAGAAAATGCTGTTAAAGACGGCAAGGTTTTGGATAGCTTGATGAAGGGAACTGCTGTAAATATTAAGCAAGAAAAAACAGATGAAGCCAATATAGTTTGGTATAATGTCGGGTATGAGAGTGCTAAGGGAGAAGTAAATGGATGGATTGTTGCAGAACATACTGTAAAGGATAGAACAGAGCTAATGGATGAGAGCTTAAGAAATCTTGATCTTTCTCCTCAAAACAAAACCTTTAGCTATCCAAATAATCCAAGAGTAGAGGTCAGAGGAATTTATTTAACACTATACTCTGCTTCAGGGGCAAGACTTGATAAGCTTATTGAAATGTCAAAAAGAACAAAAATTAACACCTTTGTAATTGATGTAAAGGATGACAATGGAAATATGCTTTTTGCTACAGAGGCAGCTGAAAAGTTCAACCCTGATGCAAATAAGAAAGCACCGGTAAAAGATATTAAAGCATTGATGCAAAAGTTAAAGGATAATGGTATATACACAATTGCAAGAATAGTTTCCTTTAAGGACCCTTCCTATGCAAAGCTGCATCCGGAGAAGGCAATTGTCTATAGGGATAGCGGCAAGCCTTTTACAAACAGCGACGGACTCATTTGGGTATCTGCTCATGATAGAGAGCTGTGGGAGTACAACTTGGAAGTTTCTAAGGAGGCAGCAGCTGCAGGCTTCAATGAAATTCAATTTGACTATGTAAGATTCCCTGCTTCAAATGGAGGCAAGCTAGACAAGGTATTAGATTATAGAAATGAAAAGGGCGAATCAAAGCCTGAAACCATACAAAACTATCTTAAGTATGCAAGAGAACAGCTGTCACCTATGCAAGTTTATATATCTGCTGACATATATGGGTTAGTAGGCTCTGTATCAGACGATATGGCATTAGGACAGTATTGGGAAGCAGTAAGCAACGTAGTGGATTATGTGTCACCTATGATGTATCCAAGCCATTATGCTAATGGGACTTATGGATTATCAATACCTGATGCTTTTCCTTATGAGACTATATTGTATGGTACAAGAGACGGTGTAAATAGAAATAAAAACATAGATACTCCAGCGACAATAAGACCATGGATACAGGACTTTACCGCAGGCTGGGTTAAGGGTCATATAAAGTATGGAGCTAGAGAATTAGAACTGCAGATAAAGGCTTTAGAAGAGAACGGGGTAAAGGAATATTTACTTTGGAATGCTGGTAACACATACTCTGAAGGAGCATTGTTGAAATAATCAATAGAATTTAAGCCCTCAGCTGTTAAATAGCTGAGGGCTTATTTATAATCTTATGAGTTATAGCTGAGGAGACTTCTCATTGGCACAATCTGAGCCAATACTTTCAACCTTTTTATTAAAAGGAAATAGCTTAAGCTTAAGGAGCATATACAAAGCAATTGAACCTTCAATCAAGCCTATAAGGAAGAAAACAACATGCAAAACATTTATTGCATTCATTATATAGCATTGGATTAGAATCCAGGACATTAATATACAGCCAAGTCCTCCACTGATATAAACATGAAATTTTAGCTCTCGTTTTAAGAATACAAATGAGGTTAAATGCCCGATGCCAATAACAAAGAATAAAAACAGGCTAGGAATTAAAAAATTGGTAAAGGGGCCGGTTTTTAATACATCAGTTGGCATCCCTATAGAAGTACCATAGGGGTCAGTGATGCCTAAAGCACCTCCAAATAGTGCTCCTACTCCGACAAAACATGAAATTATAGACTGGATCCTATAAACTTTTTTCAAACTATATCACTTCTTTCATAAATTATATATTACCATTATATAACAAGTTTGAATAATCTCAAGGGCATATTTAAGTGACTAAACCACTTGAAATTGAGCAATATATGACTGAATTGCTTTTTCTTGAATAGAATTTATAAGTAATGTAAAATAGTATTATAGACAGAAAAATATAAGTAATGTGAGGTGTTTAACATGGATATTGTTTATAGGCCAATGCACTTAAGTGATGTGGAAGGGGTATGGAAGTTTCTAGAGGTTATTAAATTAGAAAATGGGCAAGTATCATTTGTTGAAATACCCGACAAGGAAGAGCTTAAAGGGTGGTTAGAAAACGAAAGCTTATTTCTATATATCGCTGAGTGTATGGATGAGGTAGTTGGGCTATTTAGAGCGACAAGAGGAAGTGAGAAGTACAAAAGACATTCAGTAACACTTTCCATAGCTATACATCCGGAATATAGGAATAAAGGCATCGCAAAAGAGCTTACCAACACTGGCTTGGAAGATATGAAAAAAGACGGGATTGTTATAGCTAGAGCATATGTATACAGTGACAATATACCTTCAATTAACGTTGTTTTAAAACAAGGGTTCACCTTTGGAGGAAGTGTACTTATGCACCATTACAATGATAAACTTAATCAGTATGTAGATGATTTAATATTTCACAAAATTTTAAAGGAATAGGAGCGATATAATGAGTTTTTACATAAGAGTTTTTTCACAAGCAGAAGATTACCCATCATTAAGTGCCCTTTGCGACGAATTGTTGGAAGAGGGCTATGAGTTTTCAACATCACCTGGGAAGGAAGAGCCAGATTTTAAGGTGCAGGACTGGGAGAGCATGGTATTCCAGTACAATCCAGATAATAAACCGGTGTTCTTAGAAAGAAATACGATTCATGGCGAAGACAATCTATTTAAGGAAGAGCAAAAGGAATTTTTGGATGAAGTGAAGGCATTACCTTACAGTAAGGGGCAGAAAAAGGCTATAGAAGTTTTGAAAAACACCGTACAGATATATGCCTTTGAAATTGATGAGGATATAACTGAGGAGGGCTGGGAATTCTTAGAGTGTATACTAGACTTTCTCTGTGATGCAACGGATGGCTATGTGCAGGTAGATGAAGAAGGGTTATATGGACAAGACGGAAATCTATTGGTAGAAATAGAATAGAATTTCCAAATATACAAGCACCAAGGGCAGGTATACCACATATATTTATAAGTGAGTATACTATTTGGGAGGTAACAAAATGAATAAAATGCCCATGTGCCCAATGATGATGCATCACATGCAAAATATGCCCATGATGCAACAAATGCCTATGATGCAGAATATGCCTATGATGCATCAAATGCCTATGATGCACAATATGCCAATGAATATGCACAATGAAAATGAATATTCTGAGGATGATAAAGACGAAGAATACTTCGCAAGCATGCATGGTGAAAACTGCCACAGAATGATGCCTTATGTTATGAAATCAGTAGATAGGATGGAGAAAAAAGGCGACATGATGTATGCAGAATATCCTGACAAGGATATGGTAGAAAGTATGTCAGAAGAAGCATACAACAATATGATTAGGGATATGCCTGACATGGCTGATGAGCACGAAGAGGAAAGACAATTTGGTGGAAGAAGACGATTAGCTAGAGATCTTATAGGGATTTTATTGATTAATGAGCTATTAGGACGTAGAAGAAGAAGAAGAAGAAGACATGACTATGATTATGGCAATGATTATGGTTATGGTTATGGTTATGGCTATGGAGATAATGATTTCTATTATAATGATTAGTCTTTAAAAAAAATAATATAGCCGGTGTATTACCGGCTATATTATTTTATTTGTAAGCTCATCTACCCTTAAGGTTTCAATTCCCATATACTCAATTAATGCATTAGCATTGGTCCATTGAACTATATCCTCTTGGAATGCATCAGCATTCTGTGGCTCCACCAACATTTTCAAGGTTATTATATCCAAATATTCTATACTAGCGATAAGATATTCTTTCTTGCCAACCTCGTGCTGAATTTTACTTAGCATATTATAATCGATTGTTACCTCATAAACTGAGTATGGCTGAAGCCTCATTACCCCTGCAGCATCTACCGCATCAGCACAGCCTTTGGTGTATGCCCTTATTAAGCCGCCACCTCCCAACATAATACCACCGAAATACCTGGTAACAACTACTACCGTATTAGTTAAGCTTTCCTTGCGCAAAACTTCAAGAATTGGTATTCCAGCAGTGCCGGAGGGCTCTCCATCATCACTAGAACGCTGGGTGTTGCCGTCGTCACCAATGATAAAAGCAGAGCAATTATGAGATGCATCATAATGCTTTTTTTTAATTGAATTAATAAAATCAATTGCTTCCTGCTCGGTATATGCAGGGGATATATAAGATATAAATTTAGATTTTTTTTCGATAAAAGCACTTTCGGAAAATTGCTTTACCATTCTAATTGTATTCTTCACTAAATCACCTATACGAAATGCAATTAATCCACACTTCAGCTTTTTTCAATAATATATTTCATATTTATTATACAACCAAGTTTTATCAATTGCTACTACACACATTTCATAAAAGACTTCCTTGTTTTAAAATTTCTTCATTAAATGCCTTTTATTTTACAGCAGTGTTAAATTCTTAAGAATATATATATTATCAATCTCGGGAAAAATTAATACACTAGTGTAAATCGATTAACATAATATGATAATGGATTAAAAAAATAATATGACTCAACTTAGTTTTAGGAGGTGGTAGCAGTGGTTACAAGGATTTGGTGTGAATTTACTTCACCAATGGATGTTTGTAAAGAGTTTGTCCTAACAACTCTTAAAAAATATGATGTCATATTAAACTATAAGCTTGAATATAAGCAAGCAAACGCTGATTTCTTTAATATGATTAAAATCTATAATGAAAATGAAATACCTATTTCTATATGGGCAACCATGAGAGATGACATGGGTTATTGGATAAATGAGAAGAATGCCCATGAATTTGACAGATATATTAGGGAGCTAATAGAAGAAATAGAAAAAAAGCAGCTTAATATTAAAGGAATATGTATTGATATGGAGACACCACTTAAGGATGTCCAGCGACTTTTAAATCCTAAAAGCAAGTTGGACCCTATTATTTTGCTTGGTAAGGCAGTTACCCATAATTTAAACAAAAAAAGATATAACAAAGCCAAAGAGATACTCAAAGGAACTTGCAGCTATATACGGGAAAAAAACTTAGAAAGCTATGCTACTTGTGCCAGACACTGTTACTATGACTTGAAGTTTAATTCTGAGATAATGCAAAACGCCATGGAGATTCCAATATTTGATATTGAATGGGATAAATATAATCTTATGTATTATGCTACTATGATTAGACAGGAATTGGGCAGGATTAAAAGGGTAAATGTAGACTACCTAATATACCATCAAATTAAACACCTTAAGGAAAAGCTTAAAGATAAGCTGGCAGTATCTGTTGGGGTAACGAATATAGGGAAGTTAGGTAACGAAGCCTATTATGAGAGTATGGAAGAATTCTCAAAGGATATTGGGATACTGAAAGAATGCGGAGTAGAGGATTTTTCACTTTTCAGCTTGGATGGAATAATGCAGGAAAATAGATTAGAGAGTTTTCTATCGGCAATGAATGATGCAAAGCCTACTAAGCCGGACTATTGTAGAAGAGTTGTTAGAAATGAGGCATTAACAAGACTTCTTTTAAAAATAGGCAATGTATATTATGGTCTGTTTTAACAACAAAATATTTCAAATATTTTGTTGTTTTTCTATGCATTATGTCGAATTGTAATGTTATAATAAATATAGAAAATAATGTATAAGTTCATAGACCGTTCTAATATTTAATTAATTAGGATAAATATATAGCTTGCTTTGAATATACCATTTATAGTTTGAAAATTTATGATGGGGATTCGTATTTATTAAAAATATTGCAAATTCATATTTAGGGGATTTTGTGGAGCTAAATAACGGTGAAATTGCTGAGGTTATATTTATAAATCCAAATAGAGTATGGCAGCCAATTGTAAGGTCTGGCAATGATTTTATTGACTTATCCAGCAAAGGTAATGGTTTGAATTTTATAAAGAAAATTATTTAAAAAATTAAATAGATAATCTAAAATGATTAAAGTTCAAAGTAATAATTGCTTGAATTATGAAGATAATATTGATGAATATCAAATCATTATATGCGGAGAGGTGTCAGCTTTGAAAAAAAGAAGATTGGTTTTAGTAGTATTTGCTGTAGCGATTGCTATTGCAGTAAATGCTTTTACATATACGAATGTTTTAAATGGTTCCAACACAATTTTGAATTTAATAAAGAAACTTAACTTTGTATATGTTACTCCGAAGACCTATATCAGCTTAGCAGAAAAGCTGCAAAAAAAACCTAATATTAATCAGCTTGAAAATATAATAACTAATAAATCAGGTGCATTTGTGGAAGCGGTTTTTCAGGAAGATCATAGTGCTATAAATAACCTACTGGACTCTAGTGCGAAATACGTCAAATCTGAGGATGGCTCCAGCTTCATAAGATATATAGGCAAAGGAATACACGTTGAAGGATATATGGCTACAGATAAAAAGCTTCTTAATACTACGCCTCGCTGGAATGTTATGGAAGATGATAATACGGTAACCTGCAGTATGGAGGTATATATTGAGAATATGAAATCTCCCCAGCTATGGTATTTGCATTTTAAACAAGTGAAGAATGACTGGAAAATATATATGCTGGAAAATGATATATAAGCATTATAAAAGAATGTAGCACAAAGACTCTGTGTTCAATATAGAGTCTTTATTTTATGCTGATTATATAGTAAATTCATGTTAAAATAAGCTAAATAGCTTTTATATAATTTTATATACGGAGAGGTTAAAATGGAGATTTACAGAATAAACAATAATATTCTTAAAGAGGTAAGCTTCAAAGAGTTTGAAAAAAATAAAGATCAGCACTTTTGGATTATTAGTGAGCCAGAGGAAATACTTCAGCATAATTACTATTTTAAATTTCATAAATCAACAATAGAGGAATGTTTGAGCAGCAAGCAACATACCAGGTTAGAAGATTATGATGATTTGAATTTTGGAGTAATTAACATTATAGACCATACCGAGAATTGGTTTGAAGCAAAAGAGATTAATTTTTACATAACGTCAAATTATTTAGTTTTTGTATCAAAGGGCAAGAATAGGCTGATTGAACAAATAAAAAATGATATTGAACAGAATGGAAGGGAATCGGTAAATTATAGTATAAATGAGTCTAAAATTTTGTATATGCTATTAGATAGATTGACTTCAATGGATAATATTATATTGAAAAAAATTGAAGTTGGTATAGCTGCTCTTGAGGAACAGGTATTATCGGGAGTGGAAAAGGACTTTACACCAGAAATCATTAAACTTCGTAAGCAACTGCTTTATTTGAAGCGTTACTATGAGCCTCTTATCGACATTGCGGAGGATTTGGAGGAAAATGAAAACGGCTTGATAGATCCAGGAGCAATCAGGTATTTTAAAATGTTAATCAATAGAATTCAAAGATTAAATAATAATGTAATGCACCTTAGAGATTATGTAACCCAAGTTAGAGAGGCTTATCAAGCTCAGGTGGATATAAAGCTTAATAAGACAATGAAGCTTTTCACCGTCGTAACGACTATATTTCTGCCTTTGACACTAATCGTAGGCTGGTATGGCATGAATTTCACTCATATGCCAGAACTAAGATCGGTATACGGTTATCCACTTGTAATAGGATTGAGTTTAGCAGTCGTTGCTGTATGCTTGGTATATTTCAGAAGGCATGATTATTTGTAGGTATATAAGATCTACGCTCGAAGTGAAGAATTGAGAAAGAGTGCTTATATTTCACACATAATACTCACCTCGTTTTGTACTTAACTGCTTATACTGATGAAAAATCTTACCGGTGCAAATCTGACCTCCTTGTCAGGTTGCCCCGCTGCTGGCATCTGTGCCAGCAATTACAGATTTTTCAAACAGTATTTCGCAGAGTACAAATACGAGTCTCATAAATGTGTGCTATATAAGCACTCTTTCTCTTCGTAATAAGTGTCCGCTCGATGAAATTAATCTTAAGGTCTATATCGACTAAGCACTAGTTGTGGATTAGAAAGGTTCAAGTCCTGAGGCACTATATAAGATTTGCACCTGTACTCTGCGAAGCAATGATAGAAACTACGTAAGGCTGGCACGGACGCCAGCCTAGCCGCATTACGTAAGGTAGGGCACGGATGCCCGTTATGCGGCGTTAGGAGTTTCTTCATTGTGAGCAGCTAGTACAGTCAAAGCGGATATCTGTGCTGAAGGACTTGTTCTTTCTTATTCACAACGCACTCTCAATCAAAAACCATTATACACACAAGAACTCTTCCTCTTTGTTACTATGAGTATGCCCTATAGGATACCTACATTACCTGCAGTATATAGCACTTCAAGTACAATGATTCGCTAGATCCTAGGAGCATTGGATGATCCTTGGCTTGGGTACGGAATTCAACTTGACGTACCATTTTCTTAGCATCTCGAGCAGCATCCTGCAGCATTTCCTCAAATAGGTTAGGGACCATATAATGAGAACATGAGCAAGTAATAAGGAATCCACCTGGTTTAACAAGCTTCATGCCTCTTAGATTAATTTCCTTATAGCCTCTATAAGCGCCTTCTAATGCAGATTTTGTCTTGCAGAAGGCAGGGGGATCAAGTATTACCACGTCAAATTTCTCGTTGTTTACCTGACATTCCTTTAAGTAATCAAATACATTAGCTACTACACCCTTAATCTTATGTTGCAAGCCATTTAACTCTGCGTTTTTATTTACATATTCTATAGCGTGCTCTGAAATATCAACAGCAGTAACTTCCTCTGCACCATAATATGCGGCATGCATGGCAAATCCTCCAGTGTGGGTAAATGTATCCAACACCCTAGCACCCTTGACCAAGGGCTTAAGAGCCGCTCTGTTTTCTCTTTGATCTAAGAAGTAGCCCGTCTTTTGACCGTTTGCTATATCAACTAGCATTTTCACTTCATTTTCTGTTATCTCAACATTGGTATCAAATTCATCGCCAATGAAGCCCTTTTGCTGCTCTAATCCCTCTTTTTCTCTGATTGGCACATCATTTCTCTCGTAGATACCCTTAGGCTGAATGATTTCCTGAAGAAGCTCGATTATTATATCCTTATACTTTTCAATTCCAAAGGATAGTGTTTGCACACTTAAATAATCTCCAAACTTATCAACTATTAAAGCCGGTAAAAAATCTGCCTCGCCAAATATAACCCTGCAGCTGCTTGTATCTACCATCTTCTTTCGGTACTCCCAAGCATCAGTAATGCGTTTCTTAAAGAATTCTCTATTAATTTCTTCCTTCTGACGAGTTAGAAGTCTTACGATAATTTTAGATTTATTATTGATATAACCTCTACCCAAGAACCCTCCTTTGAAGTCGTGGACATCAACTATATCGCCGGGTTCGTATGAGCCTTCTATGGATTTAACTTCATTGTTAAATATCCAGGGATGCCCTATTTGTATACGTATTTCTTCGCCCTTTTTTAAAGTAACCTTAACCATATTCATCCTCCATTTGCCTTTATCTTTAGTAAATATTATATAATTTTTGATGGAACCGATAGTTTATATTGTATTCATTATGTGCAAAACACTTTCCTTAATTCATGAGTTATGAAAAATACATTTTTATAAGCAACAGTAAATGCCACTACATAATTTGTACTCACAATAGCTTTTTTACATAATTTCTCTATATGCAAATAACATTATGTATTAGCCCTTCGATTTTGTCCAGTATTATATTTGCTAATTTATATATAATCAACTGCAAGATGTATATTTTTCATCAGAAACCGACAATAAGAGTATATTTCCCGGGAAATTTTCAAATTTATTGAGAGTTCCTGCTATATTTTGAAAAATTGAGATTATGTGACTTTATAATGACGCAATAAGTCATATTCCAGAATTATTCTATGCAAACTACCCCTACTCTCTAATGTTAGGGTATAATTAAGCTGTTGATTTAACAATAGAAACATATATTTTTCACTAAACAATTTGCATTGAATCCAGGCAAGTATAATGTTTTCTGATGTATATCTTATTTATACATTTGTAAATCTTAGTATAAGGCAACAAATTTGTTTTGTTTTCTATATAATAATGAAACTTTAACAAATCGAATAGCGTCTATATGTTTTATACAAAACATTTTCCATAATTCATATGCCGCGAAAAGTACATGTTTGATAATACAAAATCGGATGCTTCTACTGATTTTGCAAATGATAATCTTTTTCGCAACACATCTAACAACGAGGCAGAAAAAATAAGCTGGGGGTAGTAGATTTGAAACGTATAATCATAAGTATTTTGCTAGTTGCAATAATTATATTTAGCATGCAGTCAAACAGCGTAGTACTAGCTGAAGGATTAAGAGATGAAGTTAAAATAAATGTGAAGGCAGAAGTAGGCTTTGATGGCTATTACAAGTTAGGCAATTATACACCTTTCTATTTTGAAATTGAAAACAAGCTAAAGGATATAAATGGAGAGCTTCAGATTGAGCTGCCGGATGAAATGGATAATTTAACGGTATATGCCATGCAGATTAATCTTCCTAATAATTCAACTAAGAAATTTGTTATGAATGTTCCAATGAATCGTTTTTTATCAAAGCTGCAAGTTAACATTGTAGAAGGCAAGGACAAAGTATTCACCAAGTCTGTAAAGGTGAGCCCTGGTGCAAATGTTGAAACCCTTGGGTTGGGTGTTTTAAGCGATGATTACGAAAGTGTAAAATACATAAATAAAATTCCTACAGGAAACAGTACACAGTATTCGACCAAAACCGTTAGGCTTACTGCTGATATGATTTCAGATAATGTTGATATACTAAAGAACTTTAATGTAATAGTTGTTAATAACTTTGACACATCGAATTTGACACAGGAACAATATGGAGCCATAAAGGCTTGGGTTGCTGATGGAGGCACATTGCTATTAGGTACAGGACCATCTTACAGCAAGACCCTTGCCATATTTAAGGATGACTTTATAAAAGGTGAAATCGGCGATATATCTACGATTTCAACAAATCAGCTTTATGATGTAGCCCAGGGAAGCGCTACTGGGGAAAGCATGAATTTAAGCGCATTAAGTATGAGCTTTAAAGATAGTAGCATAGTGGTGGCAGAAGGATCTACTGCCTTAGTAGTCAAGATGGCAAAAGGCAATGGAAGTGTTTCAGTGGCTGCCTTTGACTTAGGACTAGAGCCTCTGTCGGGCTGGGTAGGAAGAACAAGCTTTTCTGAAAAGCTGTTACAGAAGCTGATGCCTGATTTATATTCTAACCCATACTACAGCAAGGACATTCACATGAATAATAATATGTATGCAGTTGACAACAGCTTGAGGAATATACCGGAGCTTCCTAAAGCGAACACTAGAAATATTCTTATCCTATTGATTGCTTATATTATACTAGTGGCACCACTGAACTATTTAATATTGAAAAAGATAGATAAGAGAGAGTGGATGTGGCTGACGGTTCCTGCGACATCACTGGTCTTTGCTTTTATCATATTTATGACGGGCTTTGGTACTAGAATGAATGAACCCATTGTAAATATAATAAATATTGTAGAGTTTGGCAGCAATGGCAGTGCAACACCCAAAAGCTTTGCAGGGGTATTTACACCAAACAAATCTGACATAAGAGTTGAAGCGGCGGACGGGATGAATATTAAACCTATTGCCCTCAATATGTATGAGCAACGGGGGTCGGCCATAAATACGGATGATAAAAAGGAAAAGCAAATAGTTACAAAGGTTACCGTATCACCTAAGACTATAGTGGAGTTTTATAGGACCTCGGTGTGGAGTATGAAGACCTTGGTATTAAGCAACAATGAAAATCTAAGCGGTAAATTTGATATTAAAATCAACCACACAAAAAACGCATACCAAGGTACAGTAACGAACAAGTCTGGCTTTGATTTGCAGGAAAGCTATGTAGTCACATCAAACGAAGTCATAGAGATAGGCGCAATTAAAATTGGAGAAACCATTGAGGTAAAGGATAAGAGCGGCAAGTACTATTCCTACCCCTACGAGATGATTAATGCAATTTATCAGGATCCATATCAGGGAAGAAAGCCGGGACAAAAGATCACTGCTCAGGAAATAGATGAATTCCGCAATAGCATTCAAAAACGTCAGATTATAGAGTATTACCTGACGGGTGGAGGACAAGCAATTAAAGGCGCAAAGCTAATAGGATGGAGTTCGGATTCAATTGCTAAAGATATTTTAGTAAATGGCAAAATTACAAAGAAATACGAAAAGAATTTAATTGTCTCTGATGCTTCTATTACATTTAAAATAGGGAATAGAATCAGTTACCCGATGGGTTACATTCAACCTGTTGTAACCAAAAACAGCTTGACCAATGGAAACTATGATGAGTATGGCAAGATGTTCTATGGAAGAGGTGATGTTGAAATTAGCTTCCAGCTAGATAATGGCATGGTTCCAGAGTATATTAAGACTCAATACACAGTAAATCAAGGGGGACAGTCTCAAGTAAAGCAGTTTATTTGGAACTACCAAAGTAATACGTGGGAAGAGGGTAACTATAGCGCCTTCAACATAGATAAGGACAGAATTTCAAAATATGTTGACCAAAATAATATGAGGCTTAAATTTGAAATGTATGATGGAAATGTTCAACTTCCTCAAATCTCTGTGGAAGGAAGTGTGAAGTAATGCTGGAAATTAAAGACTTAAATAAGAAGTATGGACGATTTTATGCTGTAAATAATCTCAACCTATCTATTAAAGAAGGCGAGATATTTGGTTTTGTAGGGCCAAATGGTGCCGGAAAATCCACAACTATGAAGATCATATGCGGACTGCTTACTGCAACCTCTGGAGAGGTTATGGTAGATGGAGTGGATGCCCTGCGCCATAATAACAAGATTAAAGAGAAGATAGGATATATGCCTGACTTTTTCGGTGTTTATGATGATTTGAAGGTAGATGAATATTTAGATTTTTATGCCTCCATATATAAAATAAATGGTGCAAATAAACAAAGGACCATATCTGATTTATTGGAACTGGTAGATTTAGGACACAAAAGGGATGCTTATGTGGACAATTTATCAAGGGGGATGAAGCAAAGGCTTTGTTTGGCTCGCAGTCTGATACACAATCCGAAGCTGTTGATATTGGATGAACCGGCTTCAGGCTTAGACCCAAGGGCTAGAGTTGAAATGAAAGCTATACTAAAGAACCTTAAGGACATGGGCAAAACCATACTGATAAGCTCTCATATACTATCAGAGCTGGCAGAAATGTGTACCAGCATCGGCGTAATAGATGACGGTAAAATGGTAATAAGCGGTACTGTATCTGAAATAATGCAGCAAATTTATAGTAAAAAGATTATAAAGATTAAAGTAAATAGCAAACTGGAAGAAGCTGTGCTGATATTGAAGGAGTTTCCATTTATAGATAAGATCACAACAGGAGAAAATTTGATTCAGGCTGGTTTTGATGGTGGCGATGAAGATATGAGCAGAGTATTGAGTACACTAGTAACAAGGAATATCCCTGTTGCAACCTTTACCCAATTAGATGGCAACTTGGAGGATGTATTTATGAAGGTGACAAAGGGAGGCGAGGAAAAATGATGATAAATCCTGTACTTCTTAAGGAAATAAAAGTAAAGATGAGAAGCTGGAAGGCGGTTGGTATTTTAGGTGGATACCTGCTTGTACTTGCAGCAGTTGCACTTTTTATAACCTATGCCAATGCAGCCGATATATACTCAAATACCATAAACTCACAATTTTCAATCGGCGCATATACCGGTATCGCAGTAATACAGTTCATTTTGATATTATTTATAGCGCCGGCCTTGACGGCGGGGGCTGTTGCAGGAGAAAGAGAAAGGCAGACACTGGATCTTTTGCTTTGTACAAATCTGGCACCCCGTTCTATTGTAATTGGCAAGCTGCTGGCTTCTATGAGCCACATTTTGATATTAATCATTGCGTCAGTACCAATGTTTTCAATTGTCTTCTTGTATGGAGGCATATCAATTGTTGAAATTTCTCAGTTGTTCGGCTTTTATATCGTTACAGCTATAATGGCAGGAAGCATAGGTATATTTTTCTCAACCTACGTAAAAAGAACGATTGCAGCCACTGTACTTACTTATGCCTTAGGAATACTCATGTGCTTTGGCACCATTTTTATAGCCGTATTTTACATTAGAATATTCTATAACTTTGATTATCAAAATTACTTCCCGTTATTTTACTTCAATCCCTTGGCAGGTTTTAGCTCATTGTTGACAGAGCAATTCGGGGGACAGTATGGAGGTATATTAAATATGATACCCGGTCTTTATATGGTGAATTCCACTGGTATTAAAGGAATGGCTCCTTGGCTTATTAATACTTATGTTAACATTGGAATAAGCATTATAATGCTATCCTTAGCGGCAATCAAGATAAACCCAGCAAGAAGAGGCATATTTTCCTTCCTCAAGAAAAGGTAGGGGATGCTCCCTATTTGTAGGGGCTGGTCTCTGTGCCAGCCCGAGTTGGATAGTAGCGTTACCTATAATAATAATATGTAGGGGATGACCCATGTGTCATCCCACAGATGCTATGATACATCGGCTGTAAGGTCCCGCAAAATAGAATAATAAGATGGAAGTGATATATATGAGCAAGCTAGACAAAGAGCTGCTTCAGCTTTTTAGAAAGGTCAGAGATCGAATTCACAGCAACTTAATACTAAACTACGCAATAATAGGAGCAGCTGGTGCCTTGGCTTGTTCAGTCTTGGCAGCTTTCCTGTCTAGACTTATACCGATTTACGCAGTATACAGCAAGGCGGCTTTAGGTGTACTAGGTGCTGCAATAATAGCAGTTGTATACGGCGCATTTAAAACTCCTGGAAATAGGCAGGTAGCATTAAAGGTTGACAGTCTGGGTCTGCAGGAAAGAACTCTGACAGCAATGGATTTGATCGGAGAGCAATCAACCTTTGCAACCTTAGAAAAGCAGGATGCACTTAAGCATTTAAAGGCAATAAATTTGAAGAAAGCCATGCCAATCAGGCCAAATCGAAAGTATGTACTTTTATGTGCCTTATTAATAGTAGTTTTGACCGGTTCTGCTTTTGTACCAAATCCCATGGCAGTAAAGGCTAGGGAAATCAACCAGTTGAAACAGACCATAGGTAAGCAGCAGAAAAAGATAACTGAAGTAGAAAAGAAAATTGCAAAGAATGCAAAGCTGACAGAAGAACAAAAGAAAGAGGCAGAGGCGAAACTGCAGGAACTGAAAAAAGAGTTAAAAGCAGCGCAAAGTAAAAAGGATATAGATAAGGCTTTACAGAAATCACAAAAAAAGCTGGAATATTTAAGCGATAAATATACAGACAGCAAGGAAAATCTAGAAAAGCTGATAAATACATTGTCGCAAAATCAAGCAACTAAGCCCCTGGCTGATATGATAAAGAACAGCAGTGAACAGCAGCTTAAGGAAAACCTAAAGCAATTTGCCGAACAACTGAAGAAAATGGATAAAGAACAATTGAAGCAGCTTTCGGACAAACTCACAGAGCTGACAAATCAAATAAAGTCCAATTCGGAGCTAAAGCAAGCATTAGGTGAACTTGCTGAGAAGCTTGACAGTGGTGAGATGGGGGATATATCAGATGCCTTAGACCAGCTTGCTGATAGCATGTCGGAACTAATGTCTGATGGAAACTTTAAGCAGGCCATGGACAACTTAGCTAAGCAGCTGGGCGAGATGCAAGAAGGAAATAAGGATGGAGAAGCATCTGGCAGTGGAAGTAAAGATGGTGATGGGCAGCAAACCGCAGGTCAAGGTAACGGTAATAAACCCGGATCAGGTGAAGGTCAGGGACAAGGGCAAGGACAAGGCAAGGGGCAAGGTGGAGGGGCCGGCAGCGGCACTGATATGGGACAGGAGAATCCTACGACCATAGCACCAGGCAGCGGTATTCAGAAAAAAGACGGCTCTACCAAGAAAACCGATGAGTATGAGAAGATATTTACTTCTAAAACCCTAGGAGGCGACGGTGAACAGTCCAATTTGACGGGGCAGAAAAATAACAGCGGCAGCACAGACCAAGTGACAACGGACAAATCTCAATCAGTCAGAGGAAGCTCTGTACCCTATAATCAAGTAATGGGAGAATATAAGCAGCAGGCCTTGGATAGTATCAATTCCAGTGATATCCCTGCAGGCATGAAGGACTTGATAAAGGACTATTTTAGCTCTTTAGAGGAATAAATCGTAGGGGATGCCGCCCACGGCATCCCTTGTGTTAAGGGTAGCTGTAGCCAGCTACCCCTACTAATGAAGCACATGCAGTGTAACTTATTTTAGGAGGATGACTATGGAACTTAATGAAAAGCAAATACAAGGCTTAGTAGAGACTATTAAAAATATAGAAAATGAAGTAGGCAGGTCAATTATAGGGCAGAAGGAAATAGTGAGGCAAGTTCTTCTTTCTGTACTTGCAGGGGGAAACGTTCTTTTGGAAGGGGTACCGGGGCTTGGTAAAACTCAGCTGGTTAAGACATTGTCCAAGGTTATGGATTTAACCTTCTCTAGAATACAGTTTACACCAGACTTAATGCCTGCTGACGTCGTAGGAACAAACATTATAGTAAAAGGCCAGGGCGGAGAAACTAAATTTGAGTTTCAAAAGGGTCCAATATTTGCAAACCTAGTCTTAGCAGATGAAATAAACAGAGCTACACCTAAAACTCAATCTGCTCTGTTGGAGGCTATGCAAGAGCAGACAGTAACAGTTGGCAAAGCAACCTATAGCTTGTCAAAGCCTTTCCTTGTGTTGGCAACCCAAAACCCTATAGAAATGGAAGGGACATATCCACTGCCGGAAGCACAGATGGACAGATTCTTGTTTAAATTGAATTTACAGTTTCCAAGCTTTTCTGAGCTAAAGGAAATTATTGAAATAACCACTTCAAACCTGAGTGTTGAACTAAATAAAGTAGTAAATGGTGAACAAATATTAGAGATGAGAAAAATAATAAATGAGGTTCCTATTGCAAAAGCAGTACAAGAATATGCATTAAAGCTTGTTATGGCAACTCATCCTGAAATAGAAGGGGCACCTGAAGCCTCTAAGAAATACATTAGATTTGGTGCTAGCCCAAGAGCTGCCCAAGCTATTATCAAAACCTCAAGAGCAAGAGCTCTTATGGAGGGAAGATACAATGTATCCTTCGAGGATGTAAAATACGTTGCATACCCATCACTTAGGCATAGATTCTTCTTGAACTTTGATGCAGTAGCTGATGGCATAACAACTGATGACTTAATTACTGAACTACTTGAAGCGGTTAAAATAGAATAGCAGGTGAATGTATGAATGGCAGGATCTTTGACACAGAATTCCTAAAAAAACTTGATACCATAGCAATCAATGTCAGAATGCTGATGCGTGATGGCGGCGGTGGAAATAGAAAATCTCGAAGTAAGGGCAGCTCAGTAGAATTCTCGGATTTTAGGGAATATTCTATGGGAGATGATTTCAGGCGCATAGACTGGAATGCTTACGGACGTTTTGACAAGCTTTTTATAAAGCTGTTTATGGAAGAACAGGAAGCAATGATTAATATATTTATAGACTCCAGCAAGTCTATGGACTTTGGAAGCCCAAGGAAATCAGAGCTGGCACTAAAGCTGGCAGGGGTATTGTCATTTTTGGCATTGAACAACTTAGATAGAGTTTGCATAAACAGTTTGAGTAAAGACACCTTCAAGCAATCAACTGCTGTCACTGGAAGAAGTATGTTTGATAGATGCATAACCTTTTTAGAGGGAATACACTTCGATGGAGAGACAAATCTAAATACAGGGATTAAGAAAAAGGATCTTAGAAGCAGGGGAATGGCGGTTATTATCTCTGACTTTTTCACTCCGGTCGGCATTGAAGAAGCCATTAAATATCTGCTTTATAAGAAGCAGGATGTATTCCTTATCCAGATTCTTTCATCAGAAGAATTAAATCCGGAACTTGAGGGACAAGTACGCTTGGTAGACTCAGAAACCGGTAATGTCATGGACGTAGCTGTAACACCAGCACTTCTAAAACAGTACCACCACAAGCTAAATGATTTTAACAACAATATCAAAGAATTCTGCAGCAGAATGGGCGCAACCTACTTACAAGTCTCCTCTGCTGATTCCATAGAGAAGATTGTATTTGAACAGTTTACTGGCTCGGGCGTAATAAAATAGAAGTAAATACTATGCTTGATGGATTGTTTTGGGAGGAAGTAATACCTTATAACTTGGCTATATTAAAGAACTGTGGTGATACCCTTTGCCTATTCAAATTCGGGTAAAATGATGTTGAGCAAGTGTAGAATATGGGGAAGTAAAAATTAATTATATTTTCTTTGATTGAGGTATGTATATGGGAAAAGAATTATCAGAAATGACACTGGAAGAATTGTGGGTGTTATTTCCAATTATCTTAAAAGAACATAATACAAATTATAAAAATTGGTATGAAATCGAAAAACAAAAACTTTTAAGTTGTATTGATAGAAAAAATATTATGCGTATTAATCATATAGGAAGTAGTGCGGTTGAAGGTTTAATCGCAAAGCCAACAGTCGATATATTGCTGGAAATAGATAATGAAAGCAATATTGAGCAATTAACAGATAACCTACAGCATAATGGGTGGGGATTGATGTCGTCGGAAAATAAGCCATGCATGAAAATAGCATTTTGTAAGGGATATACAAAAGAAGGATTTTCAGAAAAAGTATATCATTTACATGTTCGCTACTATGATAACTGGAATGAATTGTATTTTAGAGACTACCTTATGGAACATGAAGAAGTTGCTAAAGAATATGGTAAACTTAAATTAGAACTTATAGAAAAATATGAGCATGACAGAGATGGATATACAAGCGCCAAATCTGATTTCATTTTAAAATATACAGAAATGGCAAAAGAAGAATATGCTGACAAATATAACCCAAGAAAATAAGCGTAATCTAAAGTAAATTAAATTCGCAATGTTCATGAAGTGCGAACTGATGAAGCTACAAATGGAATACTAATCAAAATGCGATTTTATTAACTCTATTCTTCAATAGGACCTAAAATTTTTAAGATACTACGCTATTTCTATAATTTACACCAAACACTTTAATTAAGGAATAACTTGCTGAAGTAAAGCTTCATATCCCGTAAGGAATACCCCTAAAGAAACTTGCTTTGCCCAGCTCCAGAGATACAGCCCTCAAAGCAAGGTTTCTGTTGCTATTGAAGCTGTCGAAAGCAAATTCGTTCCTTAAGTAAAGAATATATCTCTAAATCCATAGTTAATCATTTCAAATATAAAGGATGATATTATGAAGCTATTTGCACCATGGGCCCTGTGGTTTTTGGGAGCTATACCTATAATAATAATGATGTATATATTGAAGCAGAAGTTTGAAGAACGGGAAATCTCCAGTGTATACCTTTGGCAGCAAGTGCTTAAGGACATTGAGGTTAATACTCCCTGGCAAAAGCTAAAAAAGAACCTGCTTTTGCTGCTTCAGCTATTAGCTGCTTTTTTACTTGTATTTGCCTTGGCAGACCCCTTTGTAAACTTGCGGGGTTCAGATTATGCAAATTTAATTGTGGTAATCGATAACACAGGAAGCATGAATGCTGCCTATAACCAAAGCACTAGACTAGGAAAAGCAAAGGATTTAGCAGAAGCCTTGGTTAAGAATTCTGCCACAGGCACTCAAATAACATTGATTTCAGCAGGCAGCCATCCAAAGGTAGAGCTTGCTAATACCACAGATAAGCTGGAGGCTTTGAGGAAAATAAAAGCCATAGAAACCTCAAACTCAGGTGGAAATATCAATGATGCCATTTCTATGGTAAAGGCTATGAGCAAGCTGGCCACGACTTATAAGGCAGTTTTCTATACCGACAGGGCAATGAATTTAGAAGGATTAAATGCTGAGGCTATAGCTGTAGCAATGCCTGTGGACAATATCAGCTTGGACATGCTGACACACACCATTAAAGATGGCAAGTTAAAGCTGCTAACTCGCGCCACTAACCATGGAAGTGCAGATGTAATAAGGGAAATAACTGTTTATGGAAATGATAAGGTATTAGATATTAAGAATGTGGAATTAAAGGCAGGGGAAACCATCAACATATTATCTGAAGGGGAAAGCAAAGATATTAGTTATTTATATGCTGAACTTAGTGAAAGTGATGGTTTAATAAACGATAATACTGTGTTTGATGTGGTTAAACCTTCAAAACTTCAAAAGGTATTATTGATTAGTCAGAGCAATCTTTTTATTGAGAAAGCCTTTAAAGTTATAGATAATGTTGAGCTTTATAAATCCAATCCTGGAGACGAAATCCAAGGTGAATATGATTTATATATTTATGATGGGACATTACCCGCAAGTCTCCCTAAAAAGGGCAGCATCATGCTGATAAACCCGCCATCAAACAGCGAGGTTGCAGAAGTTAATGGTGAACTAGAAGGCGGTACAGTAAGAGCAGTGCAGCACAATTTGACTAAATATTTGGAGGGCACCAGCTTCCAGGTATCTAAGCTAAAGAATATTGAGCTGCCTTATTATGCTGATCAGATTTTGGAGATAGATGGGAATACGGTGGCATATGTAGGACAGTTTAAAGAGCGCAGGACTGCGATTATCGCCTTTGATTTGCACAATAGTGATTTTGTACTTACACCAGAATACCCAATATTCATGCATAACATCGCAGGCTATTTGATAAATATTTCTGCTGGAGAAAAGTCTGTGTATCAGAGCGGTGAGGCGGTAACAGTAAACCCTGTGCCAGATGCAAAATCAGCCTACATAGAAAGTAGTGAGGGCAAGCATTATGATGTAGAGCTTAAATACCCAATTCTTCCCTTTGAGGACACTGAGGAAATCGGGGTATATAAGCTGGTGCAAAAGTTGGAAAATGGGGAAGTAGAAGCTATGTTTGCTGTAAACTTTCCTTCAGATACAGAATCAAATACCAGAGAACAACAGACTTCTCAAAATGCAGAAATAGAAAATGGAAAAGCTTTTATAACGGGCAGAAGAATCGCGACATGGTTAATCGCACTTGTGTTGTTGATTGCGGCTGTAGAATGGGTGGTGTATATACGTGGTTATTAACTTTCAGAGGCTTTATATGCTATTGTTTATACCCGCTGTTTTAATATTTATATGGTTTACTTCAAAAAAGCTAGGGAATATGTATAAGCTTAGGAAGCAGTTAATTGTAATATTCAGAAGCTTGTTCCTTACATTGATGATACTTGCTTTGTCTGGGATGAACTTAAGATGGAACGTTGATACAACAACTACCTTGTTTGTAATGGATGCATCTGATAGTATGCAGGGGCAACGTCAATATATAGAAGGCTTTGTTAAGGATGCCATCAAGCTAAAGAGCTCCAAGGATCAGGTAGGAGTCTTATCCTTTGGGGATAATTCTTTGATTGAGAGCTTTGTTTCCAAGGACACTGTATTTAGCAAAATAGAAAGTGAACCAATAGGAATTTACACAGATATTGAGGAGTCACTAAATACGGCAGTTTCTCTGATGCCTCAAAACAGCAAAAAGAGAATTGTACTGATTACTGACGCAGAAGAGAATACAGGGAATAGTGCAAGGCTTGCTGCTACACTTTTGGAACAAAACATAGAACTAAAAATCCTTAAGCTGGAGAGAAACATTGATAAAGAAGCGGCTATAGAAAGCATTACAGTGCCGCAACGATTGAGAATAGGTGAACAGTTTAATATAATTGTTAATATAAATAGCAAGGTTAAAACCGGAGCCAAATTAACCTTGATTAGCGGTAGAAACAAGGTAGCCGAGCAAAGGGTTGAGCTTCAAAAAGGCAGCAATAAGTTTGTGTTCAGGGATACAGCAGACATAGGAGGCTTTAAGGGCTACCGTGCAGTGCTTGAGCCTGACATCGACACTGATACAAGGAATAATGAAGCCTCAACCTTTACCGATGTTTTAGACAAACCAAGAGTTCTTGTATTAGAAGATGTGGCAGGGGAAGCTGCAGAAGTTGAAAAGATACTTAAGGCTTCAAATATTGAGTATGATAAAGTCGAAGCTTTTTATGCACCAGGCACCTTGGAGGAGCTTTCAAAATATAAGTCAGTAATTCTATGCAATGTTTCTTCAGAAAACTTGAATGAGGGCTTTTTAAACTCAATAGAAAGCTATGTTAGGGACTTAGGAGGAGGTATGATTGCCACCGGCGGTGAAAACTCCTTTGCCTTAGGGGGTTATTACAAGACACCTTTAGAAAAGGTGCTTCCAGTCAGCATGGAGCTGAAGGGTAAAAAAGAAATACCTGATATGGCTATAATGCTAATCATAGACAAATCAGGCAGTATGACTGAAGGCCGCGGAGGAATCACTAAACTTGATATTGCCAAGGAAGCTGCCGCACGAAGTCTGGACTCTTTGAGGGAGAAGGATACAATTGGTGTAATTGCCTTTGATGACACTGTGTACTGGGTTGTTGAACCCCAAAAGGCAAGCAATAAGGACGCACTAGAAAATGATATCGGCACAATTAGACCTGGAGGTGGTACCAGCATCATACCTGCTCTACAGGAGGGCTATGAAAAAATCAGCAAATTGGATGCAAAAATTAAACATATAATTTTGCTTACCGATGGACAGGCGGAAAGAAGCGGCTACGAAGAGCTCGTAGAGAAGATGAAGAAGGAAAACATCACAGCTTCCACTGTTGCCGTTGGAGAAGGGGCAGACGTCACACTGCTGGAAAACATAGCTAAGGGTGCCAAGGGAAGATTTTATTATACAGATGCAGGAGATAATATACCAAGAATATTTGCCAAGGAAACCTTTATGGCAGCTAGAGCTTACCTTAACAACAGAGAATTTACTCCTATAATCACTAATCAGCACAATATTATAGCAGATGCAGCATCACAGGGATTACCATCCTTACTCGGATATGTAGCGGCTACTCCTAAAAGCACGGCTCGTATGCTGTTAGCCAGTGATCAGGAAGATCCTATTTTAACCCTATGGCAATATGGTTTAGGCAAGACAGTTGCATGGAATTCCGATATTGCGGGTAAATGGAGTGCTAACTATATAGGCTGGGGCGAGAACATGAAGCTTTGGCAAAACATGATAAACTGGACTATTGAAAAGTATGAAAGCGATAGCTTGACTGCGGAGGTAATACAGCAGGGTGGCAAAGGAGTCATAAATGTAAGGACTGAAGGTGAAGTAGAACAGGTGGAAACAACTGCGGTAGTTGTTTCTCCTGATATGACAAGCCAAGAAGTAGCACTTTACCCAACGGTACCAGGGCAGTATAGTGGTGACTTTGACATAAAAAGTCAGGGAGCTTATTTGATTAAGGTTCTGCAAAAAAAAGCCGGAGAAACTATTGGCGTAGCTAGTACGGGAGTATCAATCCAATATTCGCCAGAGTATAGGCTAGATCAAAAAAGTGACAATGTAGAACGCTTGGCAAAGGAAACAGGTGCAATATATATAGAAAAGCCTGAAGATGTTTATAAGGGTAAGATGGAGGATATCTTTGGCGTTGTTGATATAATGCCATTCCTGCTGATAATGGCGATTATACTATTTTTAATTGATATCGCACTTAGAAGACTAAATTTACCTCTTAATAAGGTGGAGGAAAAGCTTGCACAAATTAAAACGAGATATTTTGTTAAGCGAAAAAAGCTAACAATACATAAAATAAAAGCGAAGGAAGAGGCAAAGCATAAACCTGAGAAAGTCCAGGTTCAGCAGCAAACAGTTGATGAACAGAATGGAAAGGTTAATCCTATTTACAAGGAAAAGACTAAGCCAGAGAATTTGGATACATCTGCCTTGCTTAAGAAAAAGAAAAATCGAGAATGATAAAAACCCTTCTGTTGCTATGTTACGTTTATAGCAGCAGAAGGGTTTTTTATGCATAAATCACAAACTCTTGATTGTTTTAATTTTAAATCCATATGTAGCAATGTTTTGTATCAAATTTCAATTATATTTTATCCTAAAAAGACTATTATAAATGCATAAAATTTACCGAGGTATTCGACATAATTATGCATAATTGATGTAATAGGATATTCAGTGAGATAACCTGCTAAGTTGTTTGTAAACCGACTTATAAGGCATTTTATTGGATTATTTATCAGTTAAATAGGAATGACATAATTCGACATCGGCAGTATAATAAGCTATTGGAGAAATTTATATGGAAAAGATATTGTTTAAAGAAATAGTGAAACTGATATGTATAGTTGTTAGCTCTTTGATAATATTAAGTCTTGTCTTTTGGGATAGACAGCTCGAGTTAGTTATAGCGTATATTTTTGGTGTGCTTTTAGGTGTTTTTCGTTTGAAAGCACTTTTTGGCTATGTTTCCAGTGTTTTGAATGGTGGAAAATTAAAGAGAGATAGGATGCCTATAGTAAAGTATGCTGCATTCTTGGTTTTTACCATCGGTACAATTGGTTTTGCACTTGTAAAATCAGTAACAATTGGACTAGCTGTACTGGTAGGACTAATATCTGTTCCAATATTGGTTACTTGTTATACAGCCTATAAAGGCATATCACTTTATAAGAAGTAGTAATAAATTAATTTTTTGAAGTAGGTGAATCTATGAGTGAAGAAATATTAAAAGCATTAGAAATACGTAAATTCAACTTGAATTTTGGGGGATTTGAGGTTCAAGTAAGTGAATCAATCATTATAATGTGGATAGTTATGGCATTCCTTATAATATCAGCCTTTGTTTTAACTAGAAGCATGAAGGCCGTGCCAGAGGGAAAGCAGAGCATTGCTGAGGTCTACGTTGAATTTGTCAATAACTTTGCACACAATAATATGGGACATCATTACAAGGTCTATGCACCCTATCTAGGGACAGTATTACTGTTTCTAATAATAGCTAATATTATTTCTATTTTCAACGTTTTCCCAAGTTTTGAGCAATTGTCCACTATAACTGGCTATGATTTTTTAGAAAAGCTGCCTTCGTTAAATATGAGACCGCCCACAAAAGACATTAACATAACAGGATGTCTTGCTATTATATCAATATTTCTTGTGTTAGTATCAAGCATTAGAGTGAAAAAAGTGAATGGTTGGCTTAAAACTTTTGCTGAACCAACGCCTGTTATGATTCCATTTAGAATTCTAGATTATTTTGTAAGACCAACAGCATTATGTTTTCGTTTGTTTGGTAATATATTTGGTGGATTTATTATAATGGAGCTTGCATATGCTTCAATGGCGTTTGCTTTTCCTGCAGTGTTAAGCATATATTTCGATATTTTCGATGGTTTATTGCAGGCATATATTTTTGTTTTTTTAACAGCATTGTATATAGCTGAAGCTATAGAGTAAGGGGGTGAGAACGTGGATGTAAACGCAGGTATTGCAATTGGCGCTGGTATCGCTGTATTAGCCGGATGTGGCGCAGGTGTTGGTATTGGTATAGCAACTGGTAAAGCATCAGAGGCTATTGCTAGACAACCAGAATCAGCAAAACAAGTACAGAACATGACACTTTTGGGAGCAGCTCTTTCAGAAGCAACAGCTGTATATGGTTTCGTTATTGCATTAATTTTATTGTTTGTTAAATGGGTCGCATAATCATGATAATCCACTTCGTGTGATAATTTCATACGGAGTGGATATGATCAATCATTAAATTGATTTTAAGAAAGGTAAATTTTCTTATAGTTAATTTACTAAAAAATAAATAATTTAATCACAGTGAGGTGAGCATAAGTGCTTAGTTTTCATTTACCAACATTTATATTTGCATTAATAAATCTTGCAATATTATATTTTATCTTAAAGAAGATTTTGTTTGTTCCTGTGACTAAGTTCATGGAGAACAGAACCAAAAGCATAGAAAGCAATATACAAGCGGCAGTGAATAAAAGAGCTGAGGCTGAATCACTAAAAATAGAATATGAGAGTCAGCTTTTAAATGCTAAAGTGCAAGCTGATATAATATTAAAGGATGCCAGCGAAAGAGCTGCAAGAGAATTTGAAAGCATAATTGCACAGGCTAAAGAAGAAAGCCAAGGGCTGATTGATAGGACTAGAGCGGATATTGAAAATGAAAGACAGCAGATGCTTAAGGAAGTAAGAAATGAAGTAGCTTCTTTAGCACTAGCAGCTGCCAGCAAGATTATTGAAGCAAATATGGATAATGAGAAAAATAGATCTCTTGTAGAAAAGTTTATTAATGAAGAAGGTGCTGCATAATGGCATCTATTGATAAGAGATATGCAGAAGCTCTGGTTGATGTAGCAGAGCTTAATGGGTTATTAGACGCTGCTCAATCAGAATTAGGTACCTTTGTAGAGCTGTATGATAAACAGCCTGAATTCATGAGATTTTTTATTTCGCCTGAAATAGGAAAAGAAGAAAAAAAAGTTACATTGAAGAGTATATTTAATGAATTTGAAAGTACTACTCTCTCATTCATACAACTTCTAATAGATAAGGACAGATTAAAGAATTTGCCTGGTATTTATAAAGAATATGTTGATATGGCAGATAAGCGTAAGAAGGTTTTGAATTTGAAAATCAGGTCATTTGCTTCAATTGATGAAGCGCATCTTGATAAAATAAAAGAAAAGTATATGAAAGAGTATAATGCATCTGACATAAAGACAACTATTAGTATCGAACCTACACTTTTAGGCGGAATTGTAGTTCAGATAGGCGATAGAGTAATAGATGGCAGTATAAAGGGCAGATTAGAAGGATTAAGGGATATAACAACTAAAATGCAACAACTTAAAGCGATATGAGGTGAAACTTATGAATTTAAGACCAGAAGAAATCAGTTCTGTTATTAAGCAGCAGATAGAAAACTATGGATTGGCCAGCAACAACGAAGACGTTGGACATGTTTTGATGGCTGGAGATGGCATAGCTAGAATTTACGGTCTTGATAAGTGCATGTATGGTGAACTCCTTCAATTTGAAAGTGGAGTCTACGGAATGGCTCTAAATCTTGAAGAAGATAACGTGGGCTGTGTACTTCTCGGGGATCAGCATGGGATAAAAGAAGGCGATCTTGTCAAAAGGACAGGGAGATCTGTTGTAGTTCCGGTAGGTACAGAGCTCATAGGTAGAGTAATCAATCCTCTTGGAATGCCTTTGGATGGCAAAGGGGAGCTTGGTACAACAAAAACCAGACCAATAGAGTTTATGGCACCTGGTATTGTTGACAGAAAGTCGGTTAATAAGCCACTGCAGACAGGTATTATTGCAATAGACTCAATGATTCCTATTGGAAGAGGACAAAGAGAACTTATCATAGGTGATAGACAGACTGGTAAGACGGCTATCGCTATTGATACTATAATGAACCAAAAGGGTAAAGATGTTGTATGCATTTATGTAGCAATTGGACAAAAGGCATCGACAGTTGCAGAAATTGTTACAAGACTAAGAGACTTTGGTGCTATGGATTATACCATAGTAGTTACATCTACTGCCAGTGAAATGGCTACTGTGCAGTATATAGCTCCATACGCAGGCTGTGCTATAGCAGAGGAGTTTATGTACGATCAACATAAGGATGTTCTGATAGTATATGATGACCTGTCAAAGCATGCTGTTGCCTATAGAGCAATGTCGCTTCTACTTAAGAGGCCACCGGGACGTGAAGCATATCCGGGTGATGTATTCTACCTACATTCAAGACTTTTGGAAAGAGCTGCAAAGCTAAGCGATGAGCTAGGCGGTGGTTCTATCACAGCACTTCCAATTATTGAGACCCAAGGTGGCGACGTATCAGCCTATATACCAACAAATGTTATTTCGATTACAGACGGTCAGATTTATCTGGAATCAGAACTGTTTAATGCCGGACAAAGACCAGCAGTAAATGTTGGCTTATCAGTGTCTCGTGTTGGAGGCTCAGCACAGACAAAAGCTATGAAGAAGGTTGCAGGACCTCTAAGAGGAAATCTGGCGCAATATAGAGAACTAGCAGTTTTCGCCCAGTTTGGTTCAGATCTTGACAAAGTAACAAGAGATACTCTTACACAAGGAGAGAGACTTACAGAAACAATGAAGCAGGCTCAATACTCACCCTTCTCAGTTGCAGAGCAGGTTATAATCCTTTACGCGGGATCCAACAAGCACCTTATGGATATTAGTAATAAAGATGTAAAAAGATTTAATCGTGAACTGGTTTCTTTTATGGAAGACAGATATCCGCAAGTTGGTCAAGCAATTGTTTCTACCGGTGAATTAAAGGGTGAAACCGAAGAGCTTTTGAAAAAAGGCATCGAGGAATTTAAGCTTTCCTTCATGCACAGCAGGTGATCTAAATGGCAGGAATGCGTGAAATAAAAATGAGAATCAAGGGCATCAAGGATACAAGACAGATTACTAGGGCAATGAAGCTCATATCTGCTGCAAAGCTGAAGAAGGCAAGACAGCAGCTTGAGCAAACTCGACCCTTCTTTGACAGGGTAGAGGATACGATAGCAGATATACTTTCTCATAGTGCAGGCGTTGTAAGTCCATACTTTGATTTAAGGCATGAAAAAGAAGTAAGAAAAAAAGCATACTTAATAATTGCCGGAGATAAATCTTTAGCAGGCGGGTACAATCATAATCTTATAAAGTTTGCTAAAGAGAAAATAAATGGAGACAAGGAAGCTATACTGTATATAGCGGGACAAATTGGCAGAAATTATTTTATAAGAGAAAAATATAATGTTTCCAGGGATTTCCTATACCCAGTACAAAACGTTACGGTATATAGAGCGAGAGAAATTCAAAAGGTACTGCTTGATATCTTTAGAAGCGGGGATATTGATGAGCTGGATTTGATATATACCAAAATGAAATCCTCAATCACCCTTCAACCCACAATCAAAAAGCTTCTTCCTCTTGATATTGAGGAATTAAAGAGCTTAGATAACGATGGGATAATCGGTATTGATCAGAATATTGCATACGAACCGTCTGCAGAAGCAGTTCTTGAGGTGCTTATACCTAAGTATATAAAAGGAATAGTTTACGGCGCTATGGTAGAAGGCTATACAAGTGAACAAAGCGCAAGAATGACAGCTATGGATAATGCGACGTCAAACGCAGATGAAATGCTGCAAAAGCTGAATTTGTTTTATAATAGAGCAAGGCAGGCTATGATTACACAAGAAATCACTGAAATTGTAAGTGGTGCTGAAGCACTTAAATAAATTATTATATTGCAGTTTACAATTAATGCAATAGAGTAGCATATAGCAGTACGTTAGACTGCATATAGAACAAAAAGTTTGATTGGAGTGATACAATATGTCACAACATGTTGGAACCGTAATACAGGTAATCGGACCTGTTGTAGATATCAGATTTGAAAGAGGCGAGCTTCCTGATATTTATAACGCTATTGAAATACAGGGTACTGATGGTTTGATTGTAGCAGAGGTTATTCAGCATCTTGGAAACGAAACTGTAAGATGTGTTTCGATGTCCGCTACAGAAGGCTTGGTTCGTGGTATAAAAGCTATAGATACAGGCGCTGCCGTTAAAGTACCAGTTGGAAAAGAAGTTCTAGGAAGAGTTTTTAATGTATTAGGTAAGCCTGTGGACAACGGTGAAGAAGTTCATGCTACAGATTATTGGCCAATTCATAGACCAGCACCTAGTTTCGAAGATCAAAAGGGTGCTGTTGAAATGTTTGAAACTGGAATTAAGGTAGTTGATCTTTTGGCTCCCTATCCAAAAGGCGGGAAAATAGGTCTTTTTGGTGGAGCAGGTGTTGGAAAGACTGTTCTTATACAAGAGCTTATTAGAAATATTGCTACAGAGCATGGTGGATATTCAGTGTTCGCAGGGGTTGGAGAAAGATCTAGAGAAGGAAATGACCTCTGGAATGAAATGAAAGAATCGGGCGTTATTGAAAAAACTGCATTGGTATTTGGTCAGATGAATGAACCCCCAGGGTCAAGAATGAGAGTAGGTCTTACAGGACTTACTATGGCTGAATACTTTAGAGATGTAATGGGACAGGACGTACTTTTGTTTGTTGATAACATATTTAGATTTATTCAGGCTGGTTCTGAGGTTTCTGCACTTCTTGGACGTATTCCTTCTGCGGTTGGATATCAGCCGACGCTAGCGACAGATGTAGGTGAATTACAAGAGAGAATTACTTCAACACGTAATGGATCAATTACTTCTGTTCAAGCAGTATACGTACCTGCCGATGACCTTACAGACCCAGCTCCGGCTACTACCTTTGCACATTTGGATGCAACTACAGTTTTGTCAAGACAGATTGTTGAGAAGGGAATTTATCCTGCAGTTGATCCACTTGATTCATCATCAAGAATACTTGATCCAAGAATAGTTGGGGAAGAGCACTATAACGTTGCAAGACGTGTTCAGGAGACTCTCCAAAGGTATAAAGAGCTGCAGGATATCATAGCTATCCTAGGCATGGATGAGCTTTCGGAAGAGGATAAGCTAGTTGTATTTAGGGCGAGAAAAATAGAACGTTATCTATCACAGCCATTTAATGTTGCTGAGATATTTACAGGCTATAAGGGCAAATATGTTACTATTAAAGAAACCATTCGTGGATTTAAGGAAATATTGGATGGTAAAATGGACAATATTCCAGAGGCAGCCTTCTTTATGAAGGGAACTATTGACGAGGTTTATGAGGCTGCAAAGGAGATGGTATAATGTCTTCAACTTTTAAGCTTGAGATATGGACGCCAGAAAAAGTCTTTTTCTCTGACAATGTTGAAATGATAGTTGTAAGAACAACCAATGGTGAGATGGGTATACTTGCAGGCCATGTGCCTGTAGTTGCAGCAGTTGCAGTTGGTACTAGCAGAATAAGAAAAGAAAATGGGGAATGGGTTGAAGCTGTTCTAACAGAAGGTTTTATGGAGGTTACACAGGAAGCGGTTATTATTATTGCTGATACCGCAGATTGGCCCCATGAAATTGATGCAAACAGAGCAGAAGCTGCTAGAAAGAGAGCCGAAGAACGTCTTGAAATCAAGCAGTCTGGTGAGGAATATGCTAGAAGTCAGGCAGCTCTAGCCAGAGCGTTGGCAAGACTTAAGGTTACAGGTCAATATAAAGACTTTTAAATAAATACTAAGGTGTGTTTAACATGGAGCATATATAGAGATATATATGCTTTTTTCATTGATTTCAATTGTCTTCAGTGCTATTCTATTGGCACTGGGAATAATTCATGTTTATAGGGGGTATAAGATGTTTCAAAAGGAAAGAACCAATGCAATTTTCAATAAGAGCATGATTTCCATGATCATAATGGTAGTGCTTATCGGCTTGGGAGAAAAGATGGCAGAAAGATTCCTGCCTATATATTTATTGGCTTTAGGAGGATCTATATACACAGTAGGTTCATTGAATGCCATAGATAATTTGCTTAGTGCATTGTACTCCTTCCCGGGAGGTTATTTATCCGACAAGCTGGGATACAAAAAAGCCCTTATGACATTTAACATCATATCTCTTTTAGGGTATGCAATCGTTATATTGATACCTACCTGGCAAGCAGTTTTTGCAGGTTCAATACTTTTTATATCTTGGACAGCAATATCCCTACCTGCTATTATGAGCATGGTATCGAAATCCATAAGCAAGGATAAGAGGACTATGGGGGTTTCTATACACTCTTTGGTGAGAAGAATACCAATGGCCCTAGGGCCATTGCTAGGCGGGCTCTTGATATACTTATATGGCGAGGCCGCGGGTATTAGAGCGGCATTTATCGCTGCTTTTGTATTAGGTATCGCTGCATTATTCTTTGTATACTTTTATATGGAAGATGAGAAAAAAGAAGAGTGCAAACCAGCATCTGCATGCAGTTTTAAAGAATATTTTAGCCCATCCCTTAGGAACTTGCTGGCTTCAGATATACTAATAAGATTTGCTGAGCAAATACCATACGCCTTTGTGGTTATCTGGGTAATAAAATACAATGGAATCACTCCATGGCAATTTGGGATATTGACATCTATAGAAATGGTAACAGCATTGCTTATTTATATCCCTGTGGCTTATTTTGCAGACAAATACACTAAAAAGCCTTTTGTAGTTGCTACATTTGGTTTCTTTACCTTATTCCCCTTGATTCTATTTTATTCCCACAGCTTTTGGGGATTTGCTTTAGCCTTTGTTATTAGGGGTCTAAAAGAGTTCGGAGAACCAACGAGAAAGTCTTTGATCATGGACTTAGCACCTGAGAATGCAAAAGCAAGGACCTTTGGTACATATTACTTGATAAGAGATGTTGTAGTTGCAGCTGCTGCCTTTAGCAGCGCATATTTATGGGATATTTCACCTCAAGCGAACTTTATGACAGCCTTTGGCTTTGGCTTGGCAGGTATGATTTTGTTTGCAATCTTTGGTAAGGACTTAAAAGGGCTGCAGCAAAATTAAGTGGAGATACTATATCTACCCATAAAAAAACCGGCATAAGCCGGTTTTTATTTATCATGCACAGGAGTTGCAGACATCTTTATCTAATCTTTCCAATATCATTTGGCTAAGTTTGAAGATATCCCCAGCACCCATTGAGAACACGATGTCACCAGGTTCAGCTTCTCTAGCAATCAAATCAGCGATTTCTTCAAAATCCTTCATATAAACTGTATTGTTGCTATTCTTATTTGCTTCATTAACCAAATCTTTAGAATGGATATCTCCATTGTCTCTTTCTCTTGAAGCACTATATATATCAGCAATTATAACTTTGTCTGCATTATAAAATGCCTTGGCGAAATCAGCGAAAAGTGTTCTTGTTCTGCTATAAGTATGGGGTTGGAATACACACCATACCTTCTTATGCGGAAATTGCTTAGCAGCTTCCAAGGTTGCTTTTATTTCTGTTGGATGATGTGCATAATCATCTATAACTGTGATGTTATTCTGAATGCCTTTAATATCAAATCTTCTATGGGTTCCAACAAACTCTAGGAGACTTGTTTTTATAATTTCGATATCAATGCCAGCATTAATTGCAATTGCAATGGAGGCAAGGGAATTTAGTATATTATGAATGCCATATACATTTAGTGAAAACTCCCCAACTTTATTGTTTCTAAAATAAACATCAAAGCTAGGATGACCAAATTGATTAAAAACAATATTTGTTGCAGTATAGTCCGCTTTATTTTCGATACCATAAGTTAATATATTGCACTTTGCTGTTTTGGCAACCTTCATTGCGTTTTCGTTGTCAGCACACACTACTAAGGCGCCATCCTTAGGTATTAGCTCTACAAACTTGTAGAAAGCAGACATTATATGATCTAGATCCCTAAAGTAGTCCAAGTGGTCTTCCTCAACGTTTAAAATGGCACCAATATATGGATAGAATTTCAAGAAGCTTTCATAATATTCACAGGCTTCTGTAATAAAATAATCACTTTTCCCAACTAAGACATTACCATTAATAGCTTCTAACTCACCACCTAAAAGTATGGTGGGGTCCAAATTTGCATTTTTGAAAATAAGTGAAACTATAGAGGTAGTAGTCGTTTTACCATGACAGCCTGATATTGCGATTCCGTAATTATGATTTTTCATAATTATGCCCAAGAACTCGGCTCTATCCATAATCGGAATGGATAATTCTCCAGCTCTAACCAGTTCAGGATTATCTTTTTTAACTGCTGCGGTATAAACAATAAGTTCGCTTCCCTCTACATTCTTAGAATCATGGGGAATGCTAATTTTTGCACCTTTAACTGATAAACGGTCTATTATTTTACTGCTATTTAAATCCGAGCCTGTAACGTTATAACCAGCAGTCAGCATTATTTCCGCTAAACCGCTCATGCTAATACCGCCAATGCCTACAAAATGGATATTTTTAATATTCTCTAGTGAAGCCATCAAGGTACACTCCTTTAAATTCATCATATTTTACTTCATATTAATAATACTACTTAGCTTATAACAAGACTTTGACTTAAAGACTTTTTTGCTCTTTTGCAAAAAAATCTACCCGAGCGTGTAAGCGGAGCAGGTGATATATGTCCACCGTCTATTGCTGAAATCGAAACTCGCCACTTATAGAAGTGTGAGATATCATTTTGCCTCGTTATAAATCTATTTTACCTAATGTTTCAGAAAACTGCAATTGCAGGTCTTTTTGCATATTTTGTCAACTTTAAATATTACAGATTTAATGCCTTATTGTCAATGGTAATAATTAAATGCTACCTATGTGCAAATCAATACTTTACTTAGGCATAAGAATATCAAGGCCATGAAAAGCTATATTATACATAGTATTATTATATCCATAAAAAGGTTACTGTATAAAATGAAACAAATATTTATGATACAATCATTAAATAAAAGAAATTTAGCTAAAAGCAGGAATTTAAAATCTTATATAGAAAAATAAAATTATGAATATTAAATGCGAAGATAATAAAAACATTCGGATTTCGGGGGAATTGAAAATGGAAAAATTCAAGAAAAATGAAAGAGTTGTAGCTCTAATTAAAATATTAAGTGATAATCCTAATGAAGTAATCACGCTAAATCGTTTTAGCGAGCTGTTAAATGCCGCTAAATCAACTATCAGTGAGGATATTAGTGCAGCTAGAAAGATAATAGAGTGTTTATCACTTGGTGAGATTGAGACCATACCTGGAGCTCTAGGCGGTGTTAAGTATAAGCCAATACTTACTACAGAGCAAAGCATTGACTTCTTAAAGAAGCTTTGTATAAAGCTTCAAGAGCCCAGCAGAATAATTCCGGGCAGTTTTATTTATATGTCAGATATACTGGGAGACGCAGATGAAGTTGCTACAATTGGTAGAATTTTTGCTAGCTGCTTTAAGGAAAAGAATGCTGATTATATTGTAACAATTGAAACAAAGGGAATAACGCCGGCGATTATGACCGCTCGAGCAATGAATATACCTTTGGTAATAGCTAGAACGGACAATAGAGTGACTGAAGGTTCAACGATTAGTGTAAACTATGTTTCTGGTTCAAAAAAAATTCAAACCATGTCTGTATCTAAGCGTTCTATCAAAGAAGGCTCCAAAGTAATAATAATCGACGATTTTATGAAGGCTGGAAGCACAATCAAAGGCTTAAACGATCTGATGCAGGAATTCAAGGCAGAAGTAGTAGGAACTGGAGTAATAATGAGTACAGCAGAACCGGATCATAAGGTTATTGAAGATTATGTATCACTTCTAATATTAAATGGGGTTGATGATGCCACTAGAGTAATAGATATTGTACCTGGAATAAAATAATTGAGACAAGTCAAATAAACCTTGCATATTAATTGGTAAATAGTGAGATATTAAAAAAGAATATATTTCTAAGAGAAATTGTAATAAATTTTCAGAAAATTTATGGACGAAGAAGGAAAATATTATAAAGTAGAGAATAATTATACAAACGACAAGATGATATGACGGAAGGTGGTGAGCTAATATGCAAATAACAGACGTAAGAGTGAGAAGGGTGAATGTAGAAGGCAAGATGAAGGCCGTTGTTTCAGTAACCTTTGACAATGAGTTCGTTGTTCATGATATAAAGGTTATAGAAGGCCAAGAGGGATTATTCATCGCTATGCCAAGCAGAAAGACTCCAGATGGAGAGTTCAAGGATATTGCACATCCAATCAACTCTACAACAAGAGAAAGGCTCCAAGTCGCTATCTTAGAAGGATATGAAAAAGCAAAGAGCGAGAGCGAAACAGAACAGGAATAGTTTATAGTAAGATCATTGACAGAGCCATTGATTTTCGGATATAAACAATCTAGAGAGCAATATTTATTGCTCTCTTTTTATGTATAAATTTACATAGGTGATAAGATTTAAATTAACAATATAGGTACTTTTTAATATATACGGGATGAATAATTAATCATAGCTGCATTTTAGCAAGTTAATTTTACACTGCAAGTAATAATAGGCATGTATGACTTATATACATTTAATATATTATCTATATATATTGCTTATTTTTTCTGTAAAGTTAATATAAGGAGGTAAAGCTATGTCGGATAGAAAGCGTAATCATGAGAAAAAAGAAAAACAGGTAGAGATGGAAGAAGTAGATAAGGAATACATGGAAATGCCTATTCAAAATATGCAAAATCACAACCATATGCAGCATAATTGTCCTATGATGTATCAATGTCCTATGGCGCACCAATGCCCAATGATGTCTCAGCCTAGCATGCGAATGCCTTATATGCAGGGAGAAGATATGAGGATTAACAATTGGTTTGAGGAGTGGGATGAATTCAGCGAGGACAGCAGCCTTGAATTTGATTCCGATGATTTTTACTCACCTGAAAAATATTATAAAAAACTTCATGAAAAGCAGCATCATAAACATAATAATCATCATCAATTCCCATATTTCTGGCCCCCATATTTTCCGAACTATAAAAAATAATAGATAAGGGACTTTAGAACGGGCACTTATGAGTTATGGACTCTAAAATAATGCCTATACAGATTCTCTAACAAGTATGTTTAGTAAAATTAATAAACTTTACATACAGTTAGAAGGATTTAAGTATAGGCTTTTATTTTGTTCATATCAGAAGAAAAAAGTGGGCACTATAATTCATATAGACTTTAAAAGTTGTTAATTATTTGTCTAAAAGGCTGTTGCTTTAATGTTGAAAAAGCATGAAATAAGTGTTATATTCAGTATTAATATGTTTCGCACTAAACTTGTTACATTAAATCAGAATGTGCAAAAAAAATTATTAAATGAATGTTGGTTAGAGCAGAAATTTGCTTTTACATAAGATAAATTATAAAAGGTAGGGTAAAAATGGAGCAAAAACAATTAATAGAAGAAATAATCAAACTAAAAAAAGAAAGAGATGCAATTATACTAGCGCACAATTATCAAGTGCCAGAGGTACAGGATATTGCTGATATTGTTGGTGACAGCTTAGCTCTTAGCAAGCATGCTGCAAATACAAGCCACAAAGTTATTGTTTTTTGCGGGGTGCACTTTATGGCAGAGAGTGCTAAGATACTATCACCAGATAAAACGGTATTGCTTCCAGCACGAGATGCAGGATGCCCTATGGCAGAAATGGTAACGGCAGATCGTCTAAGAGAGATGAAAGCGAAATATCCCGAAGCTGCAGTGGTGTGCTACGTAAACTCTTCTGCTGAGGTCAAGGCTGAAGCAGATATTTGTTGTACTTCCTCAAATGCAGTGAAGGTTGTTGAAAGCATAAAGAACAAACAAATTATATTCGCTCCTGATCAAAATCTGGGCAGTTATGTAGCAAAGAAGGTTAAGGATAAAGAAATCATATTATGGAAGGGCTTCTGCATTACACATAAAAGAGTGAAAGTGGATGAAGTCAAAAAGATCAAAGAATTATTTCCTGATGCAAAGATTTTAGCACATCCAGAGTGTGAGCCTGAGATTCAAGCCTTGGCAGATTTTCTAGGCAGTACTTCTGAGATAATCAAAGAAGCTAGAGAAATACCTGAGAAGGATATTATTATAGGAACTGAGGAAGGCGTACTACATATACTTAGGAAAGAAAACCCGGATAAAAACTTCTATTTACTATCACCGGGCCTTATTTGTCAGAATATGAAGAAGACAAGACTGGAAGACGTTTACCTTTCACTTCTTAATATGCAGTATGAAATTACTTTAGATGAGGATATTAGGCTGAAAGCTTTAAAAACCTTAGATAAGATGCTTGAAATCAGCTAGGTAATGAAAATATATAATATTAGAGAAGATACGAAAATGTTTTGTATGCTTTAATTTAATGTAAGAGGTTATTTGCAAAACATAATGACATACTTAAGGAGGAAAATAATATGCCTCTTAGATATTTAACAGACTTTGATACTAAAAATATAGAAAAAGAAATATGTGATGTAATCATAGTAGGAAGCGGAGTTGCAGGTTTGTACTCCGCTATTAATCTTGATAGAAGTAAAAAGATTTTAATCATCAGTAAGGAATCCATGGACGAGAATAATTCCTATCTAGCTCAGGGTGGAATAGCTGCAGCTGTGGGTGAAGGTGATCTTCCTGAATATCACTTTGAAGATACGATTAAAGCAGGGGCTGGAGAATGTGACAATGAAGCGGTTACTGTATTGGTGGAGGAAGCTCCCCGGGATGTAGAAGTGCTATGCAATATTGGCACCAATTTTGACAGAAATATTGACGGCACCTTAACTACTACTAGAGAAGGCGGGCACAGAAGGTTTCGTATCATTCATGCACTGGGGGATGCTACGGGCAGAGAAGTCGTTGATTCTTTACTTCGAGAATGTAGAACGAGAGAAAATATAACTATTGTAGAAAATTGTTTTGCAGTTGATATCATAACTGCAGATGAACATTTTACTGGGCTCTTGGTTAAGCATGAGAATAAATACAAATATCTTATAAGTAAAGCTATAATTTTAGCTAGCGGTGGTATTGGACAGGTTTACAAAAACACAACCAACGCAACTGTAATAACAGGAGATGGAATTGCAATGGCTTATCGTGCTGGAGCAGAGCTTACGGATATGGAATTTGTACAGTTTCACCCAACCGCCATGTACAGTGAAAATGTAGATGAAAATAAATTCTTAATTTCCGAAGCTGTTAGAGGAGAAGGCGGAATTCTCCGAAATACTGATGGTAGAAGGTTTATGCCTGAATATCACGAAATGGCAGAGGTTGCTCCACGGGATATAGTAGCAAGAGCTATATTTGCAGAAATGAAGAAAACAAATAGTGATTTTGTTTATTTAGATGTCACACATAAGGAACCAGATCAAATCAAAAAGAGATTCCCAAATATCTACAAACATTGTTTTGATAGAGGCATAGATATGACAAAGCAGTTTATTCCTGTTTGTCCTGTACAGCATTACTTTATGGGTGGAATAAAAACTGATTTATGGGGTAGAACCAATATTCAAGGAATATATGCTTGCGGAGAAGCTGCAAACACAGGAGTTCATGGTGCCAACAGATTGGCTAGCAATTCATTGCTGGAGGGTCTGGTTTTTGGAAGAAGATGTTCTGAACAAATAAATTCCACTATAGACAGCATGAAAATTATAGGGACTGACATAGTAAACAGAAGACAACTTACGACTATAGTAGATGCAGAGGCAGTAAATATTAGTATAAAGAGTTTGATGAACGAGTATGCCGGTATTGAGAGAAATGAAAAAGATATGAGTATGGCGCTTTGTCGAATTAATGAATATATGGAACAACTGGAAAACAGCAGCTTGGAAAGTACAAAGGAAATGGAAACTATGAATATAGCTAATATTGCTTCACTTATACTTAAGGCTGCTATTAGAAGAAAAGAAAGTGTAGGAAGCCACTACAGAATAGATTGATAATAGACTGGAGGCTAGGTTAATATGTTAGAAATGTTCACTGTTGATAGAATTATTAAAAGTGCTTTAGAAGAAGATTTAGGCTGGGGAGATGTCACTACAGATTCAACAATTCCTATGGATGCTGCAATAAAGGGAAATTTCATTGCCAAAGAGCAAGGTATTGTATGTGGAATAGATGTTTGCAAAAGAGTTTTTGAGATTATGGATAGCTCCATTACTTTTGAAATACTCATTACAGATGGATTAATGGTTCAAAAGGGTGACATTATAGCTAAAATAAGCGGTCCTGCTAGAAGTATACTTAAAGGTGAAAGAGTTTCACTTAATTTGCTTCAAAGAATGTCTGGCATAGCAACTGCTGCAAATAAGTATGCAGAAGCTGTACAAGGCACGGGAGCTAGGGTAGTAGATACACGAAAAACTATGCCGGGTCTTAGAATTCTGGACAAGTATTCAGTACTTGCCGGAGGATGTCATAATCATAGGTTTAATCTATCAGATTTAGTACTGATAAAGGATAACCATATTAAGGCTGCTGGAGGTATAACCCCTGCTGTTAAACGGGCTAAAGAAAAGCTCTCCCACACTTTAAAAATAGAAGTTGAGGTTGAATCTTTGGGGCAGCTAAAAGAAGCATTAGAAGCAGGAGCAGATATAATTATGCTGGATAATATGTCACTTGAAATGATGAGAGATGCAGTTGAGCTGGCAAGTGGAAAAGCAATTTTGGAAGCATCTGGAAATGTAGCTTTAGAAGGATCCAGAAGCGTTAAAGCCATCGCAGAGACCGGTGTGGATATCATTTCAGTTGGTGCACTTACACATTCTGTCCTAGCTATGGACATCAGCTTAAGGTTTGAATAATGAGTTTAATGATAAGCGGTTTTGCTTATCATTAAACTTTTTTCATTTTAGCAAGTGGTAAATAAAATAGATTTGCTCTAATACTGCATATATATTAAAATATAAGTGGTTTGCAGATAATTTGACAGTATTATATACAGAAGTACTTAAAAACTATATAATAGAGGTGATAACTTGAATAATGTATACAAGATTACCGCAGTGATACTAGCTGCTGGTGAAGGTAAAAGAATGTATTCAAAGCTTCCAAAGGTCCTGCACAAGCTATGTGGTCTTACTATGGTTGAGCATGTAATAAACTGTGCTAAGGAAATAGGATGCAAGGAGCCTGTGGTTGTTATAGGCCATGGGGCCGATCAAGTAAGAGAGACAATCAAGGACGTTAAACTTGTTATGCAAGAGCCGCAATTAGGCACTGGACATGCAGTTATGCAGGCAGGTGAGTATATTGGTAATAATGACATATTATTGCTGTATGGAGATACGCCCTTGGTTTCATCAGAGAAGATTAGTGAGATGTATCAATTTCATAAAGCAGGAAACTATGGAGCTACAGTTCTTACAGCAGATTTAGACAACCCTTCAGGCTATGGCAGAATCATTAGAAATCCTATGGGTTTAATAGAATCCATTGTGGAAGACAAGGATGCAAATTCGGAAGTTAAGAAGGTTAAGGAAATCAATTCTGGCATGTACTTTTTCAAGGGCACAGAGCTTAAGGAAGCATTAAAGAAGTTGACAAACAATAATGCTCAAGGAGAGTATTATCTTACAGATGCTTTGCAAATATTAAAAGCAGAAGGTTATGAAATAGCGGCTTTTAAGACCAATGATCCTACTGAGATTATGGGGGTCAATAATAAGCTCCAACTTTTTGAAGCTACAAAGATCATGCAAAGAAGAATATTAGAATCTCATATGTTGTCAGGAGTTACGATAATTGATGCACATAACACCTATATTGATAAAACAGTGAAAATAGGCAGGGATGTTACAATATATCCTGGGTGCATACTTGAAGGCAGCACAATTATTGATGAGGACTGTATTATTGGGCCAAATACAACAATAATAAACAGTATATTAAATAAAGGTGTTACTGCAAAAAACTCTGTAATTTTAGATAACGAAATTGGAGAGTCAACAACCATAGGACCATTTGCATACCTTAGACCTGGTAATGTAATAGGCAAGAATGTAAAAATAGGCGATTTCGTGGAGATGAAAAATTCCAACTTTGGAGACAATTCAAAGGCATCTCATCTGACCTATGTTGGGGATGCTGATGTAGGCGACAATGTTAACCTTGGCTGTGGTGTAGTGTTTGTAAACTATGACGGCAAGAAAAAAAATAGGTCAATAGTTGAGGACAACTGCTTCGTAGGCTGTAACGTGAATTTAGTTGCACCTGTTACTGTTAAACACGGTAGCTATATAGCTGCGGGCACGACATTAACAAAGGATGTGCCTGAGGACAGCTTATCAATAGGAAGAGCAAGACAAGAAAACAAAGAAGGTTGGATGAAAAAAGATAAATAACTAATTTCAAAAGAATAACATTTGGGAGGTTTCTATTAAATGAATGTACACGGAAAGAGCATAAAAATCCTCAACTGCAACGCAAACAAGGAATTGAGTAGGGATATTGCTTTAAACTTAGGAATATCTGTTGGGGATGCTCAGGTAAGTACTTTTAGCAATGGAGAAATAGGAGTAAGCATTTATGAATCAATAAGAGGCGCGGATGTGTTTGTAATACAATCCACCAGCGCACCTGCTAACGATAATCTTATGGAGCTTTTGATTATGATTGACGCACTTAAAAGGGCATCAGCAGGCAGAATAAATGCAGTTATACCATACTATGGCTATGCAAGACAGGATAGGAAGGCAAAGTCTAGAGATCCAATCTCAGCAAAGCTAGTTGCAAACTTGATAACAGCTGCAGGAGCTGACAGGGTAATAACCATGGACTTGCATGCGGCTCAAATTCAGGGGTTCTTCGATATTCCTGTAGATCATTTATATGCAGCACCTTTAATAACAAATTACTTCAGAAACAAAAAGTTGGATGACATCGTTGTTGTATCTCCTGATGTTGGTGGAGTAACAAGAGCTAGAGTTGTTGCAGGCAAGCTGGATGCTCCAATTGCAATAATAGACAAAAGAAGACCTAAGCCAAATGTATCAGAGATTATGAACATTATTGGTGATGTAGCGGGTAAAAATTGCATAATAATTGATGATATGATTGATACAGCAGGGTCAGTAGTAAATGCAGCTAAGGCTCTAAAGGGTATGGGGGCAAAGGACGTATACGTAGCATGCACTCATGCGGTAATGTCAGGTCCTGCTTTTGAAAGAATAGCAGATCCAGTAATAAAGGAATTGATTGTAACGAATACTATTCCAATACCACCAGAGATGATGACAGACAAAATAAAGGTGCTTTCAGTTGCGCCACTATTGGCAGAAGCAATCAAGAGAATTTATGAAGGCTTATCTATAAGCAAACTATTTGATTAATATATAATTTAAACGTGAATAATGAAATGTAATCATATGCCGGGGAGACTTTCCCCGGCTATAAGCATTACTTAGTTTCAATGGAGTGATAAGCATGTATGTAATAGTAGGCCTGGGAAATCCCGGAGATAGATATGCTCAGACCAAGCATAATATTGGTTTTATTACTATTGATTATTTGGCAGAGCAAAACAATATAAAAATGAATAAGACAAAGCACAAAGCCATCATAGGTGAGGGGTCCATAGGCGGAGAAAAAGTATTACTGGTAAAACCGCAAACCTTCATGAATTTGAGTGGTCAGAGTGTTATGGACATAGTTGGTTTTTATAAGGTACCACCACAAAACCTTATAGTTATATATGATGATATTGATTTGCCCGTAGGTAAAGTTAGAATAAGGCCTAGTGGCAGCTCAGGCACCCATAATGGGATGCGAAATATTATTTATTTGATTAATAACCAGGAGTTCCCGAGAATAAGAATTGGTGTGGGTAAGCAACCTGACTATATGGATTTGGCAGATTATGTAATGACGAAATTCACTGGTGAAGAAAAGTCGCTAATGGAAGAGGCGGTAAAGAAGTCTGCGGCAGCCGCGCTGGAAATTGTTAAGAGCGGCATAAACATTGCCATGAATAAATATAATAAGTAATGTGCAAATTAGCTTGCTCATTTGAGGTGGGGTATTAATTATCCGACCTCTATGTTGTTTTGAAATAACGAAAAAAGCTTGGAAAGCCAAGGAATGATTTGAAAATAATGAGAAAACACAGCAAAGTTAACTTGATGTGTTCTTAAGAGGTGAAATTATGAGTTATAGAAATGTTCTAAGGCCCCTAGAAAATATGCAAGAATACAAGCTGTTGATTGAGCATGTTAAGGGCAGTAGTAAAAATATAGAGGCCTATGGGATATCGGACACTCAAAAGTCCCTCATTGCCTCAGGGGTATGCGAAAATACTCATAAGAGCTGTTTAATAATCACTCATAATGAAATTGTAGCAAGGAAAATATATGAGGACATAGGGTTTTTGCACCCCTCCACAGGATTACTTTTATCCTCAGGAGAAGTAATATTTCGTAAAATAGATGCTAGAAGCAGTGAAATCAAACAGCAAAGGCTTCAAACAATAGATGAGCTGTTAACTGGGGAAATCAAAATAGTGTGCACCTCAGTGGAAGCGTTGCTCCATAAAATGATACCACCTTCTAGATTTAAGGATATAAAGAGAGATATCTCACTTGGTGACATTGTTGATGTTGATGAGCTGCTTACTCTTTTTTATGTGGCAGGATATGAAAGAGTTGACATGGTTGAGGGTAAGGGACAATTCTCCATTAGAGGAGGTATTATCGACTTTTACCCCTTGACAGCAAAAAATCCTGTAAGAATAGAGTTATTTGATGATGAAGTTGACTCTATCAGGTACTTTGACGAAATGACGCAAAGATCCATAGAAAAGATTAAAACCATTGAAATAAATGCAGCCAGAGAGCTGTTGTTGTATGATAATGAGCTTAAGTCAGCGGCACAGGCGCTAAATCATGCTTTAGAAAAAAGAGTAAAAACCCTAAACCATTCAGGAAAGAAAAAGGATGCAGAGAAGCTCTCAGAAGTTATAAAAGAAGACATTGACAAGCTAAATCAAGGGGTTTATTTTGAAGGCTTAGAAAGGTACCTAGGCTTTTTCAAGCTTGAATTTAATAGCATACTTGATTATCTAAAGGATTTTATTATTATTATTGATGAGCCAAATCGTGTCAGACAAAGATATGACAACATTGAATTAGAGTTTCAGGAGCAATTCAAGGGGCTTTTGGCTTCAAGTGAGGTGCTTCCGGAGCAATACGACACGTTTTTCACCTATGATCAGCTTTTGACTAAGTTCAAGAATTCTAAATGTATAAGCTTTAACACCTTGTTAAAAAGCAGTGCTGACTTTAAACCAGATGCCATAATAAGCTTTATATCCAGGTCAATGCATCCTTTCCATGGCAAGCTGGATTTGCTTATGGACGAGTTGCAGCTTTGGAAAAGCAAGAAGTACAAGGTAATAATCCTTTCTGGTACAGAGGAGAAAGGACGCAGATTGGTGCAAAGCCTGATAGATCAAAATATCGAAGCAATTTACAAAAACAGCTTGGATATTGAACTGCAGGATGGACATATTGTGGTTTTACCGGGAACTTTAAGCAATGGCTTTGAATTTCCGTCTATTCGGTATGCTGTAATTAGTGACAGAGAGGTTTTTACTGCACCTAAAAAGGAAGGACCTAAGAAAAAGGGAAGGCTTATAAAGGCTTTTACTGATTTAAAGGTTGGGGATTTTGTAGTTCATGAAAATCACGGTATTGGTCAATATGTCGGCATCGAAAAGCTTACTGTAGGTGGTCTGACAAGGGATTACCTAAACATTAAATATGGTGGCAACGATAAGCTTTATATACCTACAGATCAACTGGACATGATACAAAAGTACATTGGTGGAGAGGACAAGATGCCAAAGCTTAACAAGCTTGGCAGTGCAGAATGGGGCAAGATAAAGAGTAAAGCACAACACTCTATACAAGCCTTGGCCATCGACCTACTGAAGCTTTATGCTGAAAGACAGCAAAAAATAGGTTTCTCTTTCTCCCAGGATACAAGATGGCAGAAGGAATTTGAGGATATGTTTCCTTATGAGGAGACTGAAGATCAACTACGCTGCATAGAAGAAATTAAAAAGGATATGGAAGATCAAAGGGTTATGGATAGGCTGTTATGCGGGGATGTTGGCTACGGAAAGACGGAGGTAGCGCTTAGAGCTGCATTTAAATGCGTAATGGATGGGAAACAGGCTGCTATTTTAGCGCCTACAACTATTTTGGCGCAGCAGCATTACAATACATGCATACAACGATTTGGCAATTTTCCTATTAAGATAGATGTATTATCTAGATTTAAAAGTGCTTCTGAATTAAAAAAGGCGGTACAAGATCTAAAAAGCGGAAATTTAGATATCATTATTGGTACCCACAAGCTGCTGCAAGATAGTATTAAGTATAAGGATTTGGGATTACTTGTTATTGATGAAGAACAAAAATTTGGGGTTGGACATAAAGAGAAGATCAAAAGTCTAAAAACAAATTTAGATGTGCTTACTTTGTCCGCAACTCCTATACCTAGAACCTTGCATATGTCTATGATAGGCATAAGAGATATTAGTCTTATTGAAGAGCCTCCGGAAGAAAGATACCCTGTACAAACCTATGTTATGGAACACAATGAGGATGTTATAAGGGATGCCATATTCAAAGAAATCGCAAGAGGGGGTCAGGTTTACTACCTCCATAACCGTGTAAGGAGTATTGCCAAAACTGCTGCACATATAAAGGAACTGGTACCAGAGGCCAGGGTTGCATATGTTCATGGGCAGATGGAAGAAAAGCTGCTAGAAGATACTATGCTGGATTTCTACAATGGTGAATATGACGTATTGGTTTGCACGACAATTATTGAGGCTGGCTTGGATATACCTAATGTAAACACAATAATAATAACAGATGCTGATAAAATGGGGCTTTCTCAGCTTTATCAATTAAGAGGAAGAGTTGGACGCTCCAACAGATTAGCATATGCATATTTCACTTATCAAAAAGATAAGGTATTAAGCGAAGTAGCTGAAAAAAGGCTCCAGGCAATCAAGGAATTTACCGAATTTGGTTCAGGTTTTAAAATTGCCATGAGAGATCTTGAGATAAGAGGTACTGGTAATTTGCTTGGAAAAGAGCAGCATGGACATATGGAAGCCATTGGATATGATCTATTTATAAAGATGCTTGAGGAAACCTTACAGGAGTTAAAAGGTGAAACAACTGTGAAGCGAGTAGAAACAAGTATTGAATTACAAATAAATGCATATATACCTGAAACCTATATTTCAGATGAAAACCAGAAAATTGAAATGTATAAGAAAATCGCTTCAATAAGCAGTCAGCAGGACTTATTCGATATTGAAGAGGAAATTGAAGACAGATTTGGAGATATACCGACTACGGTCAGAAACCTTTTATCCATTGCTTACGTCAAACAATTGGCTCAAGTGTGTGGAATAAGCAATATAAGTCAGAGGAACAACAACATAACAATTAAATTTAAGACTGATAAGTTTATAAAAGCCCAAACTGCAATGCAGATTGCCTCTGACTATAAAGGTAGGATACTGTTTACAGCAAGTGAGCAGCCATATTTTACGCTAAAGAGCACAGATGAAAAGCCGGAGGAGCTCCTAAAAGATATAAGAAATATCATAGAAAAAATTAGCAGTTTCCATACAGCTGGAAATGATATATAATATTATATTAGATTGTACCAATGGAGGAGCCTCAATATACCAAATAAAATTAGGGGAGAGATGTAGAATTGATTAGAGTTAAGAAGACAGTTATTTTGCTTGCGGTGATGGTAATAACCATATCTTTGGTATTTAGTGGCTGCAGCTTTGTAAAGAAAACCCCTCAGGCAGATAATCAAACTGCTGTTGCCGTTGTTGGCGGAGAGCAGATTATGAAGACTGAGTTCAACCAGATGTTTGATATGCTTAAAGTACAATACGAGCAGCAATATGGCGCTAAGATTTGGGATCAAGACGTAGATGGAAGAAAGTACATTGACGTTATGAAGGAAAAAGTGCTTGATATGCTTGTGGATATAAAGGTCCAAGAAAAGGAAGCTCTAAAATCAGGTATTACTGCAACAGACGAAGAAATAGCAGCTGAGGTAGAAAAAGCAAGGGCTTACTTTGATTCAGAAGAAAAGTTCAATGAATTCCTGACTTCACAAAAGATGACTATGGAATATTTAAGAGATACAGTAAGAAAAGATATTTTGGTAAATAAGCTTCAAGAAAAATTGACAGCAGGAATTACTGCAACTGATGAAGAGGTTGCCGCTTATTATGGAGCAAATCAGGATCAGTTTATCAGCATCAAGGTTAGTCATATATTACTTGAAAATGAAGATGAAGCAAAAAAAATGTTGGAGAGAGTTAAGGCAGGAGAAAACATCAATGAGTTAGCTCTTCAATACTCAGCAGACCCAACAGCGAAGGAAAACAAGGGTGTTATAGACTATTTTAGAAAAGGACAAATGGTTGAAACCTTTGAAACAGCAGCATTTGCTCTAAAACCAGGTGAAATAAGTGAATTGGTAAAAACAGATTATGGCTTTCATATCATCAAGCTGGAAGATAAGAAGTTCGACAAGCTAGAAGATATCGCAGCTGAACTTAAAATATCGATGATTAAAGACAATAAAGATAAGGCTTACCAAGGCTTACTGGAAGAAATGAGAACAAAGGCTGATATAAAGAAATACCCTAAGAACTTGTAAAATGAAACTTTACACGAATACTGCTTGAATTTAAAATCAAGCAGTATTTTTTTCTTTAGGTAATATAACGAGGCAAAGAGATGTCCCACACTTCTATTAATGGCAGATTTTGATTTCTGCAACAGGCAGTGGGGATATATCACCTGCCTCGTTGAAACGCTCGGGTAGTTTTTTTGCAAAAATCGCAAAAAACCTTTCAGTAAAATCTTGTTATAAATCTTTAATTAGCAAAATTGTGTATAAAATTATTAAGTTGGTAAAATAATAGTCTCATAGGTGATTATGTAAATAAATAATAAAGGAGGATATATAGGTGAAAGCAACAGGTATTGTAAGAAGAATTGATGATCTTGGAAGAGTTGTTATACCTAAGGAAATAAGAAGAACATTGAGAATTCGTGAAGGAGACCCACTTGAAATATTCACAGACCGAGAAGGAGAAGTAATTCTCAAGAAATATTCTCCCATTGGTGAACTTAGTGAATTTGCTAAGGAATATGTTGAATCACTACATAGTTCGATGGAGCATGTAACCTGCATAGCTGATAGGGATTCTATCATTGCAGTTGCAGGCGCACCAAAGAAGGAACTTTTAGAGAAGAGGGTAAGTTCTGCATTAGAAAAGATAATGGAAGAAAAAGCAGCAGTCATGTTAACCCCAACTAGTGATAGTAAAATGATTAACATAACTGCAGATGAAGAAGGAACCCCTAAATATACTTCTGGAGTGATAGCTCCCATAGTATCTCAAGGTGACCCAATCGGAGCAATTTTATTACTTTCTAAAGAACCTAATGTTCAAATGGGCGAAATAGAAAAGAAACTTGCAGAAACAGCGGCTAGTTTCTTAGGAAAACAAATGGAACAATAATAATACATTTAAAAGCAGCTATGGCTGCTTTTATTGTTTTTTGATATTTGATGAGAAAACAATTATAATAACAATTATATCGCTCATGTGTAGAAAAATGGAAAAAAACAAAAATAGAATTTAGGTCTTTATATTGGGGGTGGTTATTATAACAAGTTGGATTATAGAGTTTATCGAAAAGTTTGGTTATTTTAGCATTTTTGCATTGATAGCCGTGGAGAATATTTTTCCACCAATACCCTCCGAAATAATTTTAACTTTTAGTGGATTTATGACTACCCATACTAAGTTAACAGTACCGGGAGTGGTCTTAACTGCTACAGCTGGTTCTGTATTTGGAGCAGCAATATTATATAAGATAGGAAGCCTATTGAATGCAAAAAGACTGGATTCGGTTATAGATAATTATGGTGCTGTTCTAGGACTTAAAGCAAAAGATGTACACAAGGCTTTCTCTTTGTTTAGACGTTTCAAATACTGGGCTGTATTTTTATGTAGAATGGTACCAATTGTTAGAAGTTTGATTTCTATCCCCGCAGGAATGACAAAAATGAAGTTCGGCATATTTATTTTGTTAACTACGGCAGGAACACTGCTATGGAACTTGTTGCTTGTCAGTGTTGGAGCCGTACTAGGAGAAGCATGGGAAGATGTATTGGTATTCATTAACATCTATCACGAAATAACGTACATATTTTTTATCCTAGCTGCTGTCGCTTACTTCATATATAGGATTATTAATAAAAACAAGCAACTATAAGCTATATATATATTGAAACTGAACTGGCAATACAAAATCAGCAGAGACATCTGCCTTTGTGTTTCAAAGATGTATAGTGCAAAATATATAATTCAGATATCATTTTCTCCAATTAAGTTCATATACAGTTCTATAATTATCTATCATTGTATATTTTAGCAATAAGATGTGCTAAAATATATAATGTTTGTCAACTATAAGCTGTGCAATTGCTTATGTTGCTAAGCTTCAGTTTCAAGGAGGTCAAGGATGGAAATAAAAAAACAATCATTTATAAAAGGTGCAGCTATATTAGCTGTGGCTGGGTTGATTACTAAGATTTTAGGGGGAATCTATAGAATACCATTAGGGCGCATTGTAGGCTCAGAAGTAATGGGATATTCTCAGACTGGATATGAAGTGTATGTATGGGCATTAACAATATCTGCATATGCAATTCCGATAGCTATATCAAAACTTGTATCAGAAAAAATAGAGATTGGCCGAAAAGAGGAAGCACATAGAATCTTCAAGGTTGCATTGCTATTCACATCTTCTATAGGCTTAATGCTATCATTGATTCTATTTAGATATGCGGACGTAGTGGCAAACTTGTTTAGAAATCCAGGTGCATACTTAGCGATAGTATGTATTGTACCCTCTATATTTATATTTTCTATTACTGGGACCTTAAGGGGTTATTTTCAGGGAATGCAAAATATGATACCAAGTGCCGTATCACAAATTACTGAGCAATCGGGCAGAGTTATATTCGGATTTGCTTTAGCGCTTATGTTTATACCCTATGGGAATCAAGAAACTGCGGGAGGGGCTAACGCAGGAACCGCAATAGGTGGAGTTATAAGCATTATTACGCTTTTTTATTTTTATAATAAGAATAAATATATATTTACAGGTACTAACACCACATTAAAAAGAGAAAGAGAATCAACCTTTAGTATATTGAAGAAAATACTAATAATCTCTATTCCTATTACAATTGGCGGAAGTATAATGCCTATTATGAACTTATTAGATACATTTATAGTTATGGATAGACTATTAGAAGCTGGATATAGCCGTGAGACTGCAGTAAGCATGTATGGACAGTTAAAGGCTATGGCAGGCTCTTTTGTAAATCTACCACAGGTACTTACTATATCCTTGGCAGCGAGTTTGGTACCGGCTATTGCTGAGTCCATGGCAAAGAAAGATCATATATCCGTTGCTAAGAAGACTGAGCTATCGATTAGAATAAGCTTAATTATAGGATTGCCAGCTGCTATGGGGCTATTTATACTTGCAGATCCAATTATGACTATGATGTATCCAGAAGAATCAAAAACTCTTGGAGTAGCCATGGCATATCTTGCGCCTGCAATTATATTTTTGACATTAGTACAGACACTAACTGCAGTTCTTCAAGGAATGGGTAAGGAGAGAATACCTGTAGTTAACTTATTGATTGGCGCTATTATTAAGGTAATAGTAAGTTATTCCTTAACGTCGATCCCTTATATAAATGTACGAGGAGCGGCAATTGGAACTGTAGCAGGTTATAGCGTTGCAGCAATACTGAATATGATTTATATCATTAAGTATCAAGGCCATGCCTTAAATTATGTAAAAGCATTCTTCAAACCGGCGGTTGCAACTTTAGCTATGATGATTGTCGCTTATGTAGTATATAATTCTTCTGTCGTAATCTTATCTAGCAATACATTAGCAACACTTTTAAGTATAATTCTTGCAGGCTTGGTTTATGGAGTTACGCTTATATTGATTAAGGGGATTACAACTGAAGAATTGCAAATGGCACCTGGCGGCCGCAGGCTGTCAAGTGTATTAAAGAAAAAGGGGCTATTAAAATAAACCCTTATCCCGAACAAAGGAGAAATACAAATGAAAAATCTTAAAATAATTGGCTTGGGTTCCGGTGATTACAAGCAACTGACTCTTTCGGCAGTAGAGCAGCTTAAGACTGCAGATATACTAATTTTGAGGACAGAAAAGCACCCGACTGTAGATTATATCAGGTCACTGGGCATCAGCTTTACGACTTGTGATGACATATATGATTCAGCAGAAACCTTTGAAGCAACCTATCGTCAAATTAGTCAGCGTGTGATTAATAGCTGTGAGGAAGGAAAGGTACTGGTTTATGCTGTACCGGGACATCCTCTGGTAGCAGAGAAAAGTGTTGAACTGACACTTGATATGGCAAAGAACAGCATAGATGTAGAAATCGTACCTGCTGTAAGTTTTATTGATTCAATATTTACAGCTCTCCAGATAGATCCAGCCTACGGCCTCAAGATAATTGACGGGCTAAGTTTAGACATTCAAAAGCCGGACTTTCATTGTGGGAACATCATAACGCAGGTCTATAGTAGACTAGTAGCATCTGAGATAAAGCTAAAACTCATGGAGTTGTATAAAGATGACACTGAAATTTATATTATCAAGGCAGCCGGTGTAAAGGACTTGGAAAGAATAGAGAAGCTGCCCTTATATGAATTGGACAGAATTGATTGGATAGATTATTTGACCAGCGTATACATACCCCCTGTAAAGGAAGAGGCCAAATTTAAGACAATGGATGAACTGATAGCACTTATGGGAACGCTTCGCGAAGAAGGCGGTTGCCCTTGGGATAGAGAGCAGACTAGAGAAAGTTTAAAGCCATATCTGCTGGAGGAGACCTATGAAGTCTTGGATGCTATTGAGAAAGATGATATAGACTTATTGGTTGAAGAGCTGGGAGATTTGTTGCTTCAGGTAGTTTTTCATGCACAGATAGCCAAGGAAGATGGAGAGTTTGACATCAATGATATTATAACTGGCATTGTAAACAAGCTGGTACAGCGCCATCCTCATGTTTTTGGTGATGCAATAGCTACCTCGGAAAGTGGTGCCTTAAAGAGCTGGGAGGCCTCCAAACGCGAATTAAAGGGTATAACAACCTATACACAAACACTAAAAGATATACCTGAAATTTTGCCTAATCTTATGAGGAGTTATAAGGTACAGCAGAAAGCTGCCTTGGTTGGTTTTGATTGGGATGATGTAAAGTATGCATTTGCAAAGGTTGAAGAAGAATTAGATGAGGTCAAAGAGGTATATAATACAGGAAATAAACAAATAATAGAAGAAGAAATTGGAGATTTGTTGTTTTCAGTGGTAAATGTAGCAAGATTCCTGAAGATACAACCTGAAATCGCGCTTCGCGGAACAATAGACAAGTTTATCAGCAGATTCCAATTTATTGAGGAAACAGCCTTGCAAAACGGTCAAAATATTGATAAAATGACTTTGCAGGAAATGGATAATCTATGGAATTTAGCAAAAAAGATAAAAATGTTACAAAAATAAACAAATTTTGCGTTTGCAAAGAAGGATTTCTGGCATATATATAGAATATGCTAATAGGAATTCATCATAAAAAATGGAGGGAAAACAAAAATGAATAAAGCAGAACTTATTACAAGCATGGCAGAAAAGACAGAATTGACTAAGAAGGATACAGAAAAGGCTCTAAAGGCATTTATGGAAAGCGTACAAGAATCACTTGCTAAGGGTGACAAGGTTCAATTAGTTGGCTTTGGTACATTCGAAGTTAAGGCAAGAGCAGCAAGAGTAGGAAGAAACCCAAGAACAAGAGAAGAAATACAAATTCCTGCTTCAAAAGCTCCAATATTCAAGGCTGGTAAAGACTTGAAGGATTTAGTAAACCAATAATAAATACATATTTAGAGTAAAATCAGGTGAATAACCTGATTTTTGCTTTATGTAGAAGAGTTTATAAAAAACGCATCCAAACTAAGTTTATGGATTTGTCGATTTATGGTACTAAAATCTGTGCAGCAGACATAAACTTAACTTTGAAATGAAAGAAGTGAAAACACAGCAAACCTAACTTTACGTAAATGCTTCTCCACGGACACTAAAGGTCCTAGAAGCAAACGTAAACTAAGCTTTGATGTGTTTCTAAAGGAGTTGGTAAAATGAGACTGGATAAATTTTTAAAAATCTCTCGTTTGATCAAAAGGCGTACGGTTGCCAAGGACGCTTGTGAGGGTGAGAAGGTATATGTTAATGGAAAGCAGGCTAAACCCAGCACTACGGTTAAAATAGGCGATACAATAGAGATTGTATTTGGAGAAAGATCTACAAAGGCAGAAGTACTTTACATTACAGAGACAACAAGAAAAGAAGCTGCAAAAGAAATGTATAGAATAATTGAATAATATTAAAAACCCCCCGCATATATATAGTTATAGACAATCAGCTGAGTTTAATGCTGATACTAATCGGTTAACTATATAGTAGGGGGTTTTTTTTATGGAAGATAGAAAACTCATCAAGACAAAACCTCACAATTTATTTATTGAAGGAAGAGAAAAACTCAATATCACAGGTGTAAAAGAAGTAATAAGTTTTGACGAGAACACAATAGTATTAAATACAGAAATGGGTGGCTTAGTGCTAAAAGGTACAGATTTACATATTAATAAACTGAATGTTGAAGAGGGCAATTTGAATATCGAGGGTTATTTAATTGCATGCAACTATACAGAAAAAACAGATAGCAAAAAAACAGGCGGATTTTTCAGCAATATATTTAAATAAAAAGTAGAGGCTGTTTTCTGTTCTCAGAACTCTTGTAGCTGCACATAAACAAAAGCATATAAAAGTCTTTACGAAAAGCAATTTGTTATTATGTCAAAGGGCTCTGCTTCTTTGTTCATAAGCAACAAATTGCTTTAATAATATACAGTTAGCATAATGCAAAATTAGTGAGAAGCGCTTATTATTTTCAAATCTTGTTTGAATCCTTCACAATAATTGAATTTAGAAAAAAGTTTAACACATTCTGATTAAATGTAAGAGGTTTAGTGCAAAACATATAGTATAGTCGTTATACTTCATATCGAAATAAGGGGGCGAGTTTATGGAGACTGTAGAATTTCAAAGCTTTGTCTTTATGTTTACTGTATACGGCGGAATAATAATTGGATTATTATATGACATTTACAGAGTCCTTAAAGGCTCCAAACGCGGGGATAGATTTATCACTTCGATTTGGGACATGTTATTTCTAGTTGCTGCAATGCTCGTGGTATTATGGGCGCTTTTTTCAAGTAATTATGGAAATATAAGAGCCTATGTATTTATTGGCTTTATAGTTGGCTTTTTTCTCTATGACAAAATATTAAGCAGAATTGCTTTAGCAGTATTTTTATTTATTAAGCACAATGTAGTATTCTTTTTCAAAACAACAAACAATCTACTGATTTTACCGTTTAAACTTGTATTTAATCTGTTATGGCATCCATTGTCGAGATTTTGGCAGTACACAACACGCAAAAGACTTAGGATATCGAAGCTTAAAAAACTACCTGGGGTTGTTATGAAAGACAGTAAAAGATATTATAAGCTGATTATTAAAAAAAATAGCAATAAGCAATAAAGGAATTTTATTGGCAATGTCGAAATAAAAACAACTGTAAAGATATGTTATGAAAAAGAACTATAATGTAAAAATGAATTTTTCACAACATATATACAGAGAAAAATGCTTTGCACTATGTGAATTTAATATATGATGCAAAGTGAAAAGCAGATAGAAGATACATATTTTTTTATTAGAATTTAATCGCAAAAACCATACTTGAGCATATAATGGAATGATTAGAAGCAAAGGATGAATTCTGAATACGGAGTGATTATATGAAAGCCGCTAAAATTAATATAAAAAGAATACTGATGACAGGCTTTGTAATATATACTGTTGTTACATTAGCTAACCAGCAGGTGGCTATTGGAAAACTTGCCGCAATCCAAAAAGAAAAAACTCAGATGGTAGAAAGCATAAAGCTTGAAAATCAAAAGCTTGAAGTGATGATTAAAAATGCTGGTACAGATGAGAATATTGAAAGAATGGCAAGGGAACAGTTAGGATTAGTCAAATCAGGGGAAAAGGTTTATATAAATCAAACAGAACCAGAGCCTGATTTGCAAGGAGGAGATAATTAGGTATAATATTGACACCACACTATGACATGATATATTATATCCATATTGGCTTTATTGCAAATTAAAGGAGGAGTTTTTTTAGTATGCCTATAGAGGAAGGGAAGGTAGTTGAAGGAGTAGTTGCGAGCATAACAAGCTTTGGCGCCTTTGTACAATTACCTGAGGGGAAAACCGGTCTTGTTCATATATCTGAAATTGCTGATACGTATGTGAAGGATATTAAGAACTACATTAACGAAAAAGATAAGGTGAAAGTAAAAATACTATCAGTTGATAATGCTGGTAAAATAAATTTATCAATTAAGCAAGCTCAAGAACGCAAGAAAAATACAAGACCATTAGAAATAGATTGGAATAATGAGTCTAAGAAAAATCAAGTAGACTCCTTTGAGGATAGAATGGCAAAGTTTTTAAAAGACAGTGATGAAAAGCTTCAACAGCTTAAGAAAAGCACTGATTCAAAAAGAAGCGGCGGTTATAGAAAAAGTGACGGCTCTTCTAAATTTTAATCTTTGAATTTGGAATAATATATAAGATATCACAATACTGTCGGGAAACTGACAGTATTGTTTTTATTATATAGGAAAGTTATACTTTCCTATATAATAAAAACTTGATTTAACTGCTCGTGCCTGAATCTCCTAATTACATTCGGAAAAGGCACATGGGCTTCAAATGCGGAAAACCGCCTTTGTTTTAAGGAGGGAATTATGAAAAAGATAGCAGCTATAGACATTGGTACCAATTCCATGAGACTTCTATTATGTGAATTTGAAAATGGGCATTTCAAGAACAAAGAAAAGCATTTGATTATTACAAGAATGGGACAAGGATTATCAGCAACAGGTGTTATATCACAAGAGGCAATAGATAGAAATATAAATGCTCTAAAGATTTTCAAGGAAAAAGCAGATCGGTATGGTGCACAAGGGATTATTGCAATAGCTACAAGCGCCGTGAGAGATGCCAATAATCGTGAAGAATTTCTAAATAAAGCAAAGCAATATACAGGTATAGATATAATGGTTATAACAGGAGAAATAGAAGCAAACCTAGGAATAACCGGCGTAGCAAGCGAATTAAGTCAAGATACAGAAGAGATATTGGTTATAGATATCGGTGGCGGCAGCACAGAGCTTGTTTTGGGAAACGCCGAGGGCATAAGCTACTCAATTAGTGTAAATGCAGGAACAGTGAGAATGACTGAAAAATTCATAACTGCACATCCTATGCAAGAAAATGAAATTGAAAATTTAAAAAATGATTTAGAGCAGTTATTTGAAGAGCCAATTAGATGGCTAAAATCCATGGGTATAAAAAGAACTATAGCAATTGGTGGCACAGCTACAACGATTGCGGCTATTTACCATAGTATGTGTATATATGATCCTGTGATGGTGCATAATACTGTTATAGCTTTTGACTATTTACAAGATTTGCTTGCGCAGTTAAAAGCTATGTCAATAGAAGAACGTTATGAAGTAAAAGGACTGCAAAAAGAAAGAGCAGATGTAATACCTGCAGGAATGATTATTATGCTGCATATCATGAAAAACATAGGTATTGCAAGCTTTATAGCCAGTGAGAATGATAACCTTGAAGGTGCTGTAATTAAGCTTATACAATAGGCGGAAAATGAAGTATGAGGCTGATAAGTTAACATAATCTGATGTAATCAATAAAAATCATTAAAATAAGTGTTGACGTATTGCCGCAAAGGTTATATAATAATAAATGTCGCTAAGAGATTAGCAAGACAATTAGTGCCGTAGTGGCGGAACTGGCAGACGCACAGGACTTAAAATCCTGCGGTCCTTACCGACCGTACCGGTTCGATTCCGGTCTTCGGCACCACTAATTTTCGCGGGGTAGAGCAGCCAGGTAGCTCGTCGGGCTCATAACCCGGAGGTCACAGGTTCAAGTCCTGTCCCCGCAACCAATTAAACTTAGCCTACGCTACATAGTAGAGTAATAGGCACTATATATTTGGCGGTGTAGCTCAGCTGGCTAGAGTACTCGGTTCATACCCGATTGGTCGAGAGTTCGAATCTCCCCACCGCTACCAATGTAAATGATACTCAGGTAAATTACCTGGGTTTTTTTATTTTTTGTTATCGACAAATTTTTTCGCATTTCAATGCATAAATTGTTGCTTCTCCCTCTGCGACATAGCGATATTGCTCAATCACAAAAACAATTGTCAAATCCTAACCCAACTTGTCTAAAAATTCTTAAATTCCCACAACCAAAGCTGACAAATATTTCAGAAGCCTTGTGTTAAACTCGTTATACGCAATAATACAAGTACTATTCTTCGCCCTAGTTGAATAACATGTTAGGTGGTGGGTTAATTGGTAGACAGGTCTGAAGTTTTTCCTTATACACATATTAAAGGTACATATGCCAATGAAACGGTAACAAGCAAAATAAACAAGCTTAAAGATATTAAAACCATTCTGATGAACAACCATATTAAACTAAATGCTTGCTTTGGAATAATTGGATTTCTTTTGGGACGGGCAGTCATATTAGATTTTTTGAGTCCTTTTGGACTAGCCTTTATAGCTGTATTTGCTCTTCAGGAAATAGGAATGGGATATGTCCTTGCAGGAACCTTGATAGGTGTATACACCCTAGGACAACAAGAAATATTTTTGAAATACTTTGCTTCAGCCATTATTTTTGTGATTTTTCATCTCCTAAGCAGCAGGTGGAGAATTAACAAAAAAGCAGTTGCAGCAGTTACTGCAGCCGTTGCAAATTTTACAGCAGGATACTTCATATTTTATATTGAAAATTATTATTTATATGATCTTATAATGATAATTATCGAATCATTATTGATCTCACTTTTAGTATACGTATATGATGGCGCCATTCCTATACTTAAGAACTTTAAGGCTAGAAAGGTCATGTCTAGTGAGGAAGTGGTATCTCTATCCATATTGATGGCCTTTTGCTTCGTCGGTGCGGATTTCACACTTTATGGATTGTCCATAAAGAATATAAGTATGATACTGCTAATAATGCTTTTCTCATTCTATGGAAGTGCTGGCACAGGAGCGGCTATCGGGATAATACTAGGTGTAATTCAAGCTTTGTCAGGCTCTATATTGCCAGGGGCGATTGGCGTATACGGTCTATGCGGGCTACTTTGCGGCGTGCTGAAAAATATTGGGAAAATCGGCTGCGCTTTGGCCTTTATATTAGGTAATGCTTTAATGACCTTCTATATTAATGGCTCCACGGAGGTACTAATAAAGTTTTATGAGATCTTTGCTGCTGTAGTTTTATTTATGATAATACCTAAAAGCTTTATGGAGAAAGCTCTAAGCAGCAAAAAGATATTTGCATCTGATTTATTAAAGGACAAAACCTATAATAAAAGATTTAAAGAGTATACCACTGATAAACTAAACGAGGTAGCATCGGTATTTGATGAATTGGCGGCAACCTTAAAAGACAGCGCCAGCGGTACAGAATTCTTTTCCCAAATAGACGCAGCTCAAATTCTAGACCAAGTAGTAAACAGGAGTTGTTTAAGTTGCGGTATGTCTGGAAACTGCTGGAAAAGAGACTTTTATAAGAGCTATCAATACTTGTTTAATTTTCTTACACAGATTGAAAACGAAGGAAGCATTAAGCTTGAGCATATACCTAAAGCTTTTGCGGAAAGGTGCATAAAGCCAGAAGAGATGGTAAGCAGTATAAGATACTACTATGACTTATATAGGAATAATTTAGTATGGCGAAATAAAGTCAATGAAAGTAGAATGATTGTCTGCGATCAACTCCGAGAGGTGTCCACAGTTGTGTCGGATTTAGCGTTGCAGATTGATGTTGATATTAACTTCAACCGCAATTTAGAGGAACTTATAATAGTGGCCTTGGATACTCAGGGCATAAACGTGCAGGATGTCGTAGTAGCTGAAGGGGAAAATGGGATTTCGATTGATATTAAGGTACCTGCCTGCGGAGGAAAGCGTGATTGTATAAAAAACATTATACCTGTTGTTAATAAGGTAACTAACAAGAAGTTTGTCAAAAAAGATATGATGTGTTTGGTTAAAAACCATGATTTATGCAATATAAGGCTTAAAGAGGCTGAAAAGTACCAAGTAGCAACTGGGATTGCCAAAAAAACTAAAAGCGGCGCTGTATCCGGGGACAATTATTCTTTTATAGAGCTAAAGGACGGGAAGACGATGCTTGCCCTAAGTGATGGCATGGGCACAGGCTATAAGGCTTCTGTCGAAAGCGGCACCACTATCAGGCTTCTTGAGAAATTTCTATATGCAGGCTTTGACAAAGCTTTGGCAGTAAAAAGTATAAACTCATTGCTGCTTATGAAATCTAATGAAGAAACCTATGCTACTATAGATATTTCCGTTGTGAATCAGTATAGCGGAGAGGTTGAATTTGTTAAAGTAGGAGCAGTGTCAACCTTTATAAAATATGAAGATCATGTAGATGTTATAAAAGTAGGCTCCCTGCCGGTTGGAATACTTAAAAATGTTGAGATGGAGTTTGTAAGAAAGAAACTTAAGGACGGGGATTTTGTCATTATGGTTACTGATGGAATACTAGACTCCAATCAAAATGAAATCAACAAGGAGAGATGGTTAGCAGAGTTGATTAAAAATATTAATACCAAAAATCCTCAAAAGATTGCGGAGGAAATTCTTGAATCCTGTTTAGAAGTAAACGGTGGAATTGCCTGCGATGATATGACGGTTATGGTAGCAAAAATATGGGAACCTATGTAAAAAAGAGCTTGTATAACAATCTCCTTGACTGGCAATAATTACAAAAGTAATAGTCAGACAGGGAGGTTTTTTTATGTTTAGGGAAGATGAAAATATTGGAGAGATCAGACAAATTATTATTATAACTGACGGCAAATCAAACATAGGGATTAGCCCTATTGAAGCAGCTAGACAAGCAAATAAATTTGGTATAGTTGTTAGTACAATAGGTATTATTGGTCAAGATGGTAATGGAAGTGAAAGTGATATTGAAGAAGTAGAAGGTATAGCTAAGGCAGGCGGCGGCCTTTGTGAATACACTCACTTAGAAAACTTAGGTATGACAGTGCAGGTAATGACTCAAAAGACAGCACAGAAAACCATAGAGCAAATTGTAACCCGTCAGCTTAAATCCATTATAGGTGTAGATATTAATAACCTTGAACCAAAATCCCGTTTTAAAATTGTAGATTTTATAGAGAATTTTGGTGACAGCATCAACCTAAAATGTGCAGTGATTCTTGATACAAGCGGAAGTATGGGAAGTAAACTAGATACTGCTAAGAGCAGCTTGATAGACCTGCTGCAGAGCCTGAGCTCGAGACGGGGGGAAGGCAAAATAGCTGTCATAAAATACCCTGGTTACAATGATGAAGCAGCAAGTGTAGTTTGTAGTTTTACTGACTCCTCAGAGCTGCTGCAAAACAGACTTAGCTCTATGAGAGCCGGAGGCGGCACCCCTACAGGACCTGCTATAGAAAAGGCGTGTCAGTTAATTATGGAAAGCAATAAATATAAGCAGGAGGAAGACAACAACAAAGCTCAGATGAAAGAATTAAGCCAAGGCAATGAAATCATAGAAAACTATTATGTATAGCAATAAATACGATAAAATTATTGGAAAGTGGACAGGCAAGACCTATACCTTGATCAAGAAGCTAGGTGCAGGAGGTGTAGGCGAAATATACCTTGTGCAAGATTGTTATGGTGAAATATTAGCGCTAAAGCTAAGTGATGATATTATAAGCATTACAAAGGAATATAAGTTTCTTTGCAGGTTTAAAGACAAGGATTTCGTACCAAAGGTTTATGACCTGGATGATTTCACAAAGCGGGATAAAGTCTATCACTATTTCACTATGGAATATATTAGCGGCTACAATCTCAAGGCAGCAATAAAAAGCAGCACCATGGATATCAAGACGAAGATGAACCTCATGTGTGTTGTAATACAAATATTAAAACAAATAAATGAAGAAGGATATATTTATACAGATTTGAAGCATGAAAACATTATGGTGGATGGTAAAAACAGTCGTATTAGGCTTATAGATCTTGGAAGTGTGGTAGAGGTAGGCAACAGCGTAAAGGAGTTTACTCCAATGTACGACAGACTCTGCTGGGGTAAGGGGAGCCGGATTGCGGACCTGCGCTACCAGACTTTTGCAATAGCGATACTGTTTATCACTTTAATACTTGGTAAAAGCCTAGATCCAAATAAGGATAAACTTGAATTAGCAATTAGCGGGCTTAAGAAAAAGAAGGTGCCGCCTAAGCTATTTGAAGCTGTTACTGGCTGTGTCAATGGACAGATGTGGGATTATAACAGCTTATATACTCAAATTAGCTGTGCTGCAGAGTTACAAAAGCATCCTGACAAACTTAAGACAATACTTAATTTATTCATAGCAATATTGGCATTATTAATAGTAGCGGTTTTTGCTTTCATGCTTTAGCAAAAATCGTTTTTCTTTTATTTGCATTGACATTGTGAATGGGTAATTATAAAATTCTATTTATATTATATGTTTTGCACTAAACTTCTTACATTAAATCAGAGTGTGCAAAACATTTTCCTCTGTTCATAGGTTGCGAAAAATACCGTTTTGATTGCACAAAATCAGATGCTTCTACTGATTTTGTTGATGATACATTTTTTCGCAAAATATATTATTTTAGGGTGGGTTGTAAATGGGTAGTTTTGTTGACAATGTATTGGCAACTATTGATAAGAATAGGATGATAGAAAGCGGAGATACAGTAATTGTGGGTGTATCTGGCGGAGCAGATTCCCTATGTCTTCTGCATGTATTAAACACCCTGAAAAATGAACTAAATATAAAGGTGTTTGCGGCGCATTTAAATCACCAATTTCGAGGAATTGAAGCAGACCTGGATGCTGAGTTTGTAGAACAAATATGCACTGCCTGGGGCATACCCCATGTAATCAGGAGCTTTGATGTATCTGCCTATGCTAAGGAAAAGGGTCTCTCTTCTGAGGAAGCCGGCAGAGAAATACGCTATAAACTTTTTGACGAAGTAAAAGAAATAGTAAAAGGGAATAAAATTGCAGTAGCTCAAAATTTAAACGACAATGTTGAAACAATACTTATGCGTCTAATTAGAGGCACTGGTTTAGAAGGGTTAAAGGGGATAGATGCAGTTAGAGACGATATCATAAGGCCCTTGCTTGATCAGGACAGACAAAGTATAGAAGAGTATTGCAGACAGAATAATTTAGAGCCAAGAATAGACAAGACAAATCTGCAGCCTATTTATTTAAGAAATAAAATAAGGCTGGAGCTTATACCTTATCTAAAGCAAAGATTTAATCCAAACATAAATGACGCCGTAATTAGACTAGGACAAGTGGTTAGGGAAGAGAACAACTATTTGGAACAGCAGACATTAGAATTGTTAAAAGACTTAGGAGAAATCAGAGAAGATGGTATAGCTATCAAAACAGAAAGCCTAAAGCAGCTGCATCCCGCCATGCAAAAAAGACTTCTTCGCAAAGCCGTCGAAAGTGTGGCAAATACCTTAAATGGCTTTGAATATAAACATTTTCAAGGAATTATTGACCTTCTAGATAAAAGCACCAGAGCAACGATTGAGCTGCCAAAAGATCTAAAGGCATATATTTCATATGAAAATTTAATTATCTGCAAAAAGATTGAGAACACTGATAAAAAGTGTTATTATAAGTTAAAATATGATTATGATAACTTTATTGTTGAAATAAATGAAATGCTCAGTGTGAAGTTAATAAGCAGTGAAGAATTAACCTCGGTTCCTAAGAGTTTTAATACAATATATATAGATGCTGATAAAATTAAGCATGATTTAGTAATTAGAAACAGGGAACAAGGTGATGTTTTTTCGCCTATTGGCATGAAGGGAAGCAAAAAGCTGAAGGATTATTTTATCGATAAAAAGATTCCTAGGGAAAAGCGGGATCAAGTGCTGCTGCTAGCAGATGGCAATGAGATCGTTTGGATTCTAGGGAGTATAATTAGTGAAAAATACAAAATCACACCGAAAACTCAAAATGTGATAGTACTTAGCTGTAATAATTACGGCTTTTTACATAATAATATTAAATAGAGCAAAGGAGGAACAACATGCAAAATGACATCAAAGAAATACTAATAACTGAAGAACAAATTAAAGCAAAAACAAAAGAATTAGGAGCAATTATTACAGAGTATTATAAAGGCAAGGATTTAGTCGTAATAGGAATACTTAAAGGCTGTGTAATATTTTTATCAGATTTGGTGAGAGAAATTAATTTGCCCCTTACAATGGATTTTATGGTGGTATCAAGCTATGGACATTCAACTAAGTCCTCAGGGGTAGTAAGAATAATTAAGGATCTAGAAAGGGATATTCAAGGCAAGGATGTATTAATTGTTGAGGATATTGTAGATTCAGGTCTGACTCTAAGTTATTTGATGGAGTACTTAAAATCAAGAAACGCAAACAGTGTTAAGGTATGCAGCTTACTTGATAAGCCGGATAAAAGAAAATCAGAGGTAGAAATAGCATTTAAGGGCTTCCAGATACCAGATGAATTTGTTATAGGCTACGGCTTAGACTATGCAGAGGTTTATAGGAATCTTCCATTTGTATGTGTTCTAAAACCAGAAGTATATACAAAATAAAACAAGCAATAAAAGGTACATAGTTACCTATAATCCTTTAATAATTATAGATAAGTTGCGAAGAAGAGCTATTAAAACAAGCGAAGTAGAAACATCTGTTTTGTTCGTCGTAAATGTATTCTTCGCAATAAATGAATCAAGGAAAATGTTTTGCACTGTTTAATTAAGTATTAGATGTTTAGTGAAACATATAGATTGATTGTTTGTGAAATTTACATGGCATTATTAAGTTGAGTTTTAAAAATGCCTGTGATAAAATATTTATAATTGCAGATTTATCCAGCGCGCCACGATTGCTGGAAAGTCTAAGGAGCATGCGCTAAAGGAGGGCTATTTTGAAAAAATTCGTACGAGGAATTAGTTTCTATTTATTGATATTTATCATCATTATAATGTTTATTAATTTTGTACAGAGCATTGAAGCCAATAAGGACAGACTTAATTACTCAAGCTTAATAAACATGATACAAAACGGTGAAATAAACAAGATTAAAGTATCTGAGCAAAGCACATTGTCTTCTGCGGTTTCAGGCAATACAGTGAAAGGCACACGCTTTGAGGGTATTGTTTTTACAGCATTTTTAACAGGCAGCAATGTAAATGATCTTGTATCACAAGGAAAGTTGACCATAGAGATTGAACCTAAAAGTCAGTCTGCTACGTGGCTTTCTATTATACCTACAGTTGGTTTGATAATACTACTAGTTGTATTTTTCTTCATATTAACACAGCAATCTCAAGGCGGGGGAAATAGAGTTATGTCCTTCGGCAAGAGCAAGGCAAAGCTGCATACAGATGATAAGAGAAAGATAACCTTTGCTGATGTAGCCGGTGCAGATGAAGAAAAAGAAGAACTTGGTGAAATAGTTGATTTCTTAAAAGCACCTAGAAGATTTATAGAACTTGGAGCAAGAATACCAAAGGGCGTACTTTTGGTAGGACCTCCTGGAACAGGTAAAACTTATTTAGCTAAGGCTGTGGCAGGAGAGGCAGAAGTGCCATTCTTCTCCATAAGCGGTTCCGACTTCGTGGAAATGTTTGTTGGGGTAGGTGCTTCAAGAGTTAGAGATTTATTTGAGCAAGCAAAGAAAAGCTCTCCATGTATTATATTTATTGATGAAATTGATGCGGTTGGTCGCCAAAGAGGTGCTGGTCTTGGTGGTGGGCACGATGAAAGAGAGCAGACATTGAACCAATTGCTGGTTGAAATGGATGGTTTCAGTGTAAACGAAGGCGTAATCATTATTGCGGCAACCAACAGACCTGACATACTAGATCCTGCACTATTAAGACCAGGGCGTTTTGATAGACAAATCATGATTGGTATACCAGATGTAAAGGCAAGAGAGCAAATTTTAAAGATACATGCAAAGAACAAGCCTCTTGCAGTTGGAGTAGAATTAGATATACTTGCAAAATCAACACCAGGCTTTACACCAGCTGACCTTGAAAACGTTATGAATGAATCAGCACTATTAGCTGCAAGAAAGAATAAGAAAAAAATAGAGCTTCACGATATTGAAGAAGCTGTTATAAGAGTTATAGCTGGACCAGAAAAGAAAAGCAAGGTTGTTAGCGAACAAGATAGAAAGCTTACAGCTTATCACGAAGCAGGGCATGCAGTTATACAAAAGCTGTTGCCAAATGCAGATCCAGTGCATCAGATATCAATAATACCAAGAGGCAGAGCGGGAGGATATACACTATCTCTTCCAAAACAAGATAAATTCTATATGTCAAAATCAGAGTTGGAACAAGAAATTGTCAGTTTGCTTGGCGGTAGAGTTGCAGAAAAACTTGTACTTAATGATATAAGTACAGGAGCAAAGAATGATATAGAAAGATCTACAAACATAGCAAGAAAGATGGTTATGGAATATGGTATGAGTGATTTGTTTGGGCCAATCACTTTTGGTACAGATCATGACGAAGTATTCATAGGAAGAGATTTAGCGCGCAGCAGAAACTATAGTGAGGAAGTTGCTGCACTAATCGATAAAGAAATTAGAGCCCTAATTGACAAGGGGTATAATCATGCTGAACAGCTTCTAAAGGATAACCTAGGTAAGCTGCATGCAGTTGCTCAAGCACTTCTTGAAAGAGAAAAGCTTGACGAAAAGGATTTCGAAGAGATATTTGCACAAGAATAAGCAGGGAAGAAGACCGCAAGGTCTTCTTTTTTTGTCTACTATGCTTTCATAAGCAAAGAAGCGTCTAAAGCAACTGAGACTCATGACCAAGCCAGGCACCTGATTTTGTATTATCAAAGATGTAGTTTTCACAACATAGGAGCAGAGGGAAATGTTTTGCACAAAACATATGATGTCTTTATTATTTTATTGCAACTATTTGATATAATAATACTAGGCTATTATAAGCAAATGATGAGGAGTGATACAATGGGTTATAATTTAGAAATTGGAATGAAAGCGGAAATTGAGCAGGTAGTTCTGCAGGAGCATACGGCTATGGCCTTTGGCAGCGGAGGAGTCAAGGTGCTTGCTACTCCTATGATGATAGGACTGATGGAGAAGGCAGCACTGACCGCCGTAGATGAGACCTTAGGAGAGGGAATATCTACAGTTGGTACAATTGTTAATATTAAGCATATGGCAGCAACACCAGTGGGGATGCAAGTAAGGGCGGTAGCTGTACTAACAAATATAGAAGGCAGAAAACTAACATTTGATATTGAAGCTTATGATGAGAAGGAAAAGATAGGTGAAGGTACCCATGAAAGGTACATAATAGAAGTAGCTAAATTCCTTAAACGAGTAGAAGGAAAAACTACTAAATAATGTATAAAACTGCAAGTTGTTAAAAAATAAACAATCTCGGATAATACTATATTATTATGATATATGGTAATATATTATTGATAAAGACGGAAAACTTGCAATAATATGCAGGTGATGAAAGTTATAATTCATAACCTGCATCATCGGGAGAATATACTAATATTGCAAGGAATTACGATCAATAAGAATAAATTAGTGTCAGTATAAGGAGGGTAAATATGTTTGATAAGCAAAAAGCTGTAGAAATTAAAGCGGCAGCAGAAAAATGGGATAATAATGTAAAGTCAAAGCTTGAAAAACAACCAGAGAGAAGAGTGGTGTTTAAAACATCCTCAGGTATGGAAATAAAAAGATTGTACACACCTGCTGATATTGAGAATATGGACTATGCCAATGAACTTTCAAATCCTGCACAATATCCATATACAAGAGGTGTGCAGCCAACAATGTACAGAGGTAGATTCTGGACAATGAGACAGTATGCAGGCTTCGCAACCGCAGAAGAGTCCAATAATAGATATAAATACTTGTTGGCACAGGGACAAACTGGCTTAAGTGTAGCTTTTGACCTGCCAACTCAAATCGGTTATGATTCTGATCATGACTTGTCAGAGGGCGAAGTAGGAAAAGTAGGCGTTGCCATAGACTCACTAAAGGATATGGAAAACTTATTTGACGGAATTCCATTGGACAAAGTAACTACATCAATGACTATAAATGCACCTGCTGCTGTACTATTAGCAATGTATATTGCGGTTGCAGAAAAGCAAGGGGTTGCCGCAGATCAATTATCTGGAACAATACAAAACGATATACTTAAGGAATACATAGCTAGAGGCACATATATATTCCCTGTAGTACCATCTATGAGATTAATCACAAATATATTTGAATACTGCTCAAAGAATGTTCCAAAGTGGAATACAATCTCCATAAGCGGTTATCACATAAGAGAAGCTGGTTCAAATGCGGCTCAAGAGGTAGCATTTACATTGGCTGACGGAATTGCCTATGTAGAAGCAGCAATCAAGGCAGGTCTTGATGTAGATGATTTTGGTCCAAGATTATCTTTCTTCTTCAATGCACACAATGACCTATTAGAAGAGGTTGCAAAGTATAGAGCAGCAAGAAGATTATGGGCAAAGATTATGAAGGAAAGATTTGGTGCAAAAGATCCAAAGTCCATGATGCTAAGATTCCATACACAAACAGGGGGATCAACGCTAACAGCTCAGCAGCCTGACAACAATATTATCAGAGTAACGATTCAAACTTTAGCTGCTGTTTTAGGAGGAACTCAATCCTTGCATACAAATTCTAAGGATGAAGCCTTGGCTCTTCCGACTGAGGATGCAGTAAGAGTTGCTCTTAGAACTCAACAAATAGTTGCTTATGAAAGTGGCGTGGCAGAAACAGTTGATCCACTTGCTGGTTCCTACTATATTGAGGCAATGACAAATGATATAGAGACGAAGGCTATAGAATATATAAAGAAAATTGATGATATCGGTGGCGCAGTAAAGGCTATCGAAAGAGGATATATACAACAAGAAATACAAGATAGTGCATACAAATATCAAATGGAAATTGAGTCAAACGAGAGAATTATTGTCGGCATGAACAAGTTCCAAATCAAAGAAGGTTCACCAAAAGGCTTGTTAAGGGTTGATCCTGTTGTTGGAGAACACCAAAAACAGAAGCTTGTAACCTTGAGACAAGAGAGAGATAACAATAACGTAAACACAACTTTAGAAGCCTTGAGAAAGGCAGCGCAAACAGATGAAAACCTTATGCCTTTCATTATTGATGCAGTAAGAACCTATGCAACTTTAGGGGAAATTTGCGGAGTCTTAAGAGAAGTGTTTGGCGAATACCAGCAATCAGTAATACTTTAAAATGAAAATTGATTATTCAAGGAGGAAATTAAAGTGGATAGACCAATTAGAGTTGTTGTAGCGAAACCAGGCCTTGACGGACATGATAGAGGGGCAAAAGTAGTAGCTAGATCTCTTAGAGATGCGGGAATGGAAGTAATTTATACAGGCTTAAGACAAACACCTGAACAAATAGTAGAAGCAGTTATACAAGAAGATGCTGACTGTCTTGCAATGAGCATATTATCAGGTGCACATAATCATCTTTTTCCAAAGGTAGTGAATATGCTTAAGGAAAGAGGCGTGGACGATGTTCTTGTTGTTGGCGGAGGAGTTATACCTGAAGATGATATTCCAGGATTAATAGATGCAGGAATCGCTGCAATTTTCACACCTGGAACACCTACTTCTTTAACAATAGATTTTATAACGCAAAATATTAAAAGAAAATAATAGGTGGGAATATGGATATTAGGGCAGGCTTATTAAAAGGCGATAAAAGAGCTGCCGCAAGACTTATTACCCTGGCTGAAAACGGAGATGAAGATGCAGTAAAAATCATCAGTGAATACTATCATCTCACTGGAAAAGCCAGGATAATAGGAATCACAGGACCTCCTGGCGCGGGAAAAAGTACTGTTACGGATAAGCTGGCTAAGCTTTTACGCCAGCAAAATAAGACCGTGGGAATTATAGCGGTAGATCCTACCAGTCCTTTTACCGGAGGAGCCATATTAGGAGATAGAGTTAGGATGAACGACCTAAGCACTGATCAAGGAGTATTCATCCGCAGTATGGCTACTAGAGGTGCTTTAGGGGGTTTATCCAAGGCAGTTCATGACACTGTGCGAATAATGGATATATACGGAATGGACTATATATTCATTGAAACCGTCGGGGTTGGTCAATCTGAAGTTGATATTGTTAAGCTGGCGGATACAGTAATCATGGTAATGGTACCGGGTCTGGGTGATGATATTCAGGCTATAAAGGCTGGAATAATGGAAATCGGAGATATCTTTGCGGTTAATAAATCTGACAGGGAAGGTGCAGAAAGAACAGCTACGGAAATTGAAGTAATGCTGGATTTCAACAGGACCACCGATTTTCGCCCTAAGGTAATAAATATAGTTGCAAGAGATAATGATAGAGTTGACAAGCTGTTAGAGGCGATTGAAGAACATTGGCATTACCTTTGCAAAGATAGCAATTATCAAATCCGCAAGAAAAACAATATAGAAACAGAAATTATCAGTCTTATAAATCAGTATGTAGTAAAATCAATACAAAATAATAATCAATCAAATCTTGTTCATACTATGGTAGAAAAGGTTTTTGATAAAAAAATAGATCCTTATAGCGCTGCTATTGATATACTGCAAAAGGTTTCTTTAGGTAAATAGCGGCTATAAGACAAGATAGACAATTGTAATAATAAGATGTAAAATTTAATTTGCTGGGGAACTTTTCGAAAATTTCTATTTAAGGAAGTTTCTACTAGAATAATAGGAGGTAACAGCGTGGTTAATAAGGTTGATCATATCGGCATTGCAGTAAACAATCTGGAAGAATCCATAAAATTTTATGTAGATGTTCTAGGTCTTGAGCTACATGGCACTGAAACCGTTGAAGAGCAAAAGGTTAAGGTTGCTTTTCTTCCTGTAGGGGATACTGAAATAGAGCTTCTAGAAGCAACAACACCAGATAGCCCCATAGCAAAATTTATTGAAGCAAAGGGTCAAGGGGTGCAACATATAGCTTTCAAGGTGGACAACATCGAAGAAGCCTTAGAAGAGATGAGAGCTAAGGGCGTTAGACTTATAGACGAAAAGCCAAGATATGGTGCAGGAGGGGCAAGAATAGCATTTTTGCATCCAAAGAGCACCAATGGCGTTTTGATAGAACTCTGTGAAAAGAAATAAGGAGGTTTAAGCTATGTCAATTGATAAAATAAATGATTTGCACTCTAGACTTGAGATAATTAGGGCCGGCGGCGGAGAAAAAAGAATAGAAAAGCAGCACAAGTCTGGAAAAATGACTGCAAGAGAAAGAATTAATATGCTTATGGATGAAAGCAGCTTTGTTGAAATAGATGCTTTCATGAAGCATAGATGTACAGAATTCGGTATGGAGAAGGAAGAAACTCCAGCAGAAGGTGTAGTAACTGGCTATGGTAATGTAGATGGCAGATTGGTGTATGTATATGCTCAGGACTTTACAGTAAATGGAGGTTCCTTGGGTGAAATGCATGCAAAGAAGATTTGCAAGGTACTTGACCTAGCGCTTAAAATGGGTGCACCAGTAGTAGGAATAAACGATTCAGGCGGAGCTAGAATACAAGAAGGCGTTGACGCTCTATCAGGCTATGGCCAGATTTTTTATAAGAACACAATGGCTTCAGGCGTAATCCCACAAATATCAGTTATCATGGGCCCATGCGCAGGTGGAGCAGTTTATTCACCAGCACTTACAGATTTTATATTTATGGTAGATAAGACAAGTCAAATGTTTATAACAGGACCTCAAGTTATAAAGGCAGTTACAGGGGAAGAAGTTACCGCAGAAGCCTTAGGCGGAGGCATGACTCACAATAGTACAAGTGGGGTTGCACACTTCCTTAGCCAAAATGAAGAAGCTTGTATAGCTGAAATAAAGCAGTTATTGAGTTACCTGCCATCAAACAATATGGAAACAGCTCCTACATTTGAATGTCAAGATGATATGAATAGATTGGTAGAAGATTTAAATTCTATTATACCTGAAAGCTCAAATAAGGCGTATGATATGAAGGACATTATCAAAAACCTAGTAGATTACGGCAATTTCTTTGAAGTTCAGCCATATTATGCGCAAAATATTATAACTGGCTTTGCAAGATTAAATGGTGCAAGCATAGGAATAATAGCAAATCAGCCAAAGGTTTTGGCAGGCTGCTTAGATATAAATGCTTCTGATAAAGCGGGAAGGTTTATAAGAACATGCGATGCTTTCAATATACCAATACTTAACTTAATCGACGTACCTGGTTTCCTTCCAGGAACAACTCAAGAGTACGGCGGTATCATAAGACACGGTGCAAAAATGCTTTATGCATACTCTGAAGCAACTGTGCCTATAGTAAATGTAATCACTAGAAAAGCATATGGCGGAGCTTATTTGGCAATGTGCAGCAAGGATTTAGGCGCAGATATGGTATTTGCATGGCCTCAAGCAGAAATTGCTGTTATGGGACCAGATGGTGCCGCAAACATCATTTTCAAGAGAGACATTGAAAATGCAGAAAATCCTGCAGCAGCTCGTGCAGAAAAGATTCAAGATTATAAGGACAGATTTGCAACACCTTATATAGCAGCGAGCAGAGGTTATGTTGATGATGTAATTGAACCTTCAACAACAAGACAAAGACTTATAAGCGCTTTTGATATGCTATCTAGTAAGAGAGAAACAAGACCTTCAAAAAAACATGGGAACTTGCCAGTATAAATCAAGGAGTGATTAAATGAACCCATTTTTGTACGGGTTATTAGTTACATTATTTGGAGTGACCATAGTATTTCTAGTATTAATTGGACTTTGGAGGATTTTATCGATGATGAAACGATTTTTCGGCGGAAAGAAAACGCAAGAAACACAAGTTGCAACTGAAAGTAACTTAAACATCACGGCACCAGAATTCGCTGCAACAAAAGTTCAACCAGAAGAAATGGATTCAGATGAGCTATTAGCAGTTATTACAGCGGCTATAAGCGCATGTATGGGTGGACAGAATAATTTATTTGTAAGAAAAATTACCAGAGTTGGCGATCACACTCCAATTTGGGGTCAAATCAGCAGACATGAGCAAACGCTCAACAGATTGTAAGGAGGATTTAATAATGAGAAAGTTTATAATAAATGTAAATGGTAAGTCCTATGATGTTGATGTTGAAGAGGTAAAAGGCGGAGTGACCTCCACACATTCAGCACCTGTTGTTCAAGCAGCAGCACCAGCTCCTAAGGCAGCTGCAGCTCCTGCAGCTGCACCTAAAGCAGCAGCACCAGCTTCAGTTCCTGCAGGAGCAACAACTATCCAATCACCAATGCCTGGAACAATATTAAGTGTAAAGGTACAGGCAGGAGATACAGTTAAAAAGGGTCAAGTGCTTTGCATTCTTGAAGCAATGAAGATGGAGAATGAAATAATGACTGGTACAGATGGTGTAATCTCTTCAGTAGCAGTAAGCACAGGAGACTCTGTAAATACAGGACAGGTATTGTTTGTAATAGGCTAGGTTCGAGTTGATCGATATCTATGTATATCGCTTATATGCTATTAAAATTCTATTATAAAAACCTGTAGGGGCTGCTGCCTGCAGCAGCCTTATTCAGATGTATTAGAAGCAGATGGTTAGGTTTTACTGTTTATGCAGGTTAAAACCGAACCATCTGCTTTTTTGTTTCAATATATGCTGTGCACTATCTGAGTTCAATGAAAAATGTTTAGTGCAAACATATATTATACAATTTAAGTTTGAAATTTCTACGAAAAGTATTATTATATAGTAGTGGACAATTAGATATTTATATATTGTGAGAAGATTTATCATATACAATATCAGTAGAATCATTCGATTTTTATTATCAAAGATGTATTTTTGCAACATATTGTAAAAGGCATCAATAAGGGGATAATACCATGAAAGAAAAAGTATTACAGGAATTGAAAAATCATGAAGGGCATTACATATCGGGAGAAGAAATTAGTGTCAACCTTCAGGTTTCAAGAACGGCGATATGGAAGTGCATTAATCAATTAAAGGATATGGGATATATCATAGAGTCTCAAACAAAGAAGGGCTATAGACTTCTTGAGAGTCCGGATAGTTTGCAGCCGCAGGAAATGAAGGGCAATATTAATACAGAGGTTATTGGACGGAGTATTAAGTTTTTTGATCAGGTGGACTCGACAAACCTATATGCAAAGCGAATTGCTGAAGGTGGTTTTTTAGATGGTTCAGTAATAATCGCTGATGAACAACTTAATGGCAGGGGCAGAATGGGCAGAAATTGGGTGTCCCCAAAAGGCAAGGGAATATGGATGACTATAATGCTAAAACCCAAGATAAATCCGGCAGATGCATCAAAAGTAACTTTACTGACAGCTTGTGCAGTATGTAAGGCTATAGAGGAAGTAAGCGGATTAAGTACAAAGATAAAATGGCCCAATGATATTGTACTGAATGGTAAAAAACTTTGCGGCATACTTACTGAAATGAGTGCTGAGATTGATGAAATAAATTATCTTATAATTGGTATTGGAGTCAATGTTAATATTGATTTGGAGGACTTCCCTCAGGAACTGCGAGACTTCGCTACGTCTATGAAGATAGAAAAAGGCGATGGTGTGGTGAGGAAGGAGCTAGCAGCAGCTATTATAAATAACTTTGAAAGATACTATAATGGTTTTATAAAGACTGGAAGTATCAGAGACTATATAAGTGAGTATAAAGAAAGGTCCGCTATTTTAGGCAAGGAAGTAAAAGTGGCAAGCAGCACCTTTGAACTTCAGGGGACCGTTGTTGATATATCAGAGGAAGGACAGCTTCAGTTGGAACTTCAGGATGGCAGTATGAAGGAGATCATATCAGGAGAAGTATCCGTGAGAGGATTGACAGGATATATAAGTTAAGGAAGGATGATAAAGATGATTTTAGTTTTTGATGTTGGAAATACAAATATAGTGCTTGGTGTATACAAAGGTGATAAACTCATGGATTTTTGGAGAGTGGCGACAGACACCCAAAAGACTGCTGACGAGTATGGGATAATAATTAAGCAAATGTTTATTCATCAAGGCTATAACATTGATGATGTTAAGGCAGTGATAATTTCCTCCGTAGTACCACCAATGATGTATACCTTAGAGCATATGTCAAGAAAGTACTTTAAAAAAGAGCCACTAGTTGTTGGCCCTGGCATAAAGACAGGCATGAATATTAAAATTGACAATCCTAAGGAAGTTGGTGCAGATAGAATAGTAAATGCAGTTGCAGGCTATGAAATGTACGGTGGACCCCTTATCATAGTTGACTTTGGAACAGCGACTACTTATTGCGCCATTGCTAAGAATGGAGACTATTTAGGCGGGGCAATATCACCGGGAGTTAGAATATCAATGGACGCGTTATATCAACGTACGGCCAAACTTCCCAGGGTAGAGCTTATAAAGCCTGACACCGTAATTTGCAAAAATACTATTAGCAGTATACAATCTGGCGTTATATTTGGATACGTAGGGCAAGTAGACTATATAATACGCAGAATGAAAAAGGAACTAGGGGATGAAAATACTAAGGTCATAGCTACAGGGGGTCTATCAAAGCTGATTGCCTCTGAATCTGAAACCATTGATGTAGTAAACGGACTCTTAACCCTAGAAGGTCTAAGAATAATATACGAAAGAAACAAGTAGTATATAAAATTACGATAAGGTGCAAACACTTTAGGTAAGGAATGACTTACTGGAATTGTTGGGAATGAATTTGAGGCGTAGAAGTTAAAAATATTATAATTTTGTTGATAACTAAAAAACTTTTCACTTTGTTAGAATGATTAGAATTTAAGGCATAGCAGTATAAAGAACAAAATAAAATACTCTCAACACTTTACATAAGGAATAACTTTCTGAAGTAAAGCTTCATGACCCTATAGAATAATACTTAATAAGTATTATTCCTTGAATACCCCTGAAGAACCTTGCTTTGCCCAGCTCCAGAGCTACAGCCCTCAAAGCAAGGTTTCTGATGCTGCTGAAGCCGTCGGAGGAAAATTCGTTCCTTATAGTAAAGGATATATTACTATCTAATAACAAATAAATTAATAATCACATACAGAGGTTATAAGAATGAAAATCGGAAATGTTGAACTTGCAAACAATGTATTCCTTGCTCCCATGGCTGGAATTACAGACATGGCATATAGAGCCATATGCAAGGGATTTGGCTGCGGGCTGACCTATACAGAAATGGTTAGCGCCAAAGGCCTATACTATAAAAGTGAAAATACAAAGGACCTAATGGCCTTAGCACCGGAAGAAAAGCCTGCTGCTATTCAGATATTTGGCAGCGACCCAGATATTCTGGCAAGCATGGCAGCGGAGGTGCAGAGGGCAGGAGCAGATATAATAGACATCAATATGGGCTGCCCTACTCCTAAAATTGTTAAAAATGGTGATGGCAGCGCCCTAATGCAAAAGCCGGAGCTGGTAGCAGAAATAGTTAAGAAGGTTACTAATGCCGTTACTGTGCCTGTTACGATTAAAATTCGCAAGGGCTGGGATGAGAATAGTGTTAACGCTGTAGAAATTGCTATGGCGGCAGAGGAGAATGGAGCCAAGGCAGTTACAGTTCATGGTAGAACCAGAGAACAGTTTTACACAGGGCAAGCAGATTGGGAGATAATCAAAAATGTTAAGGATGCCCTTAGGATTCCTGTAATCGGAAATGGAGATGTTGTTTCACCAGCGTCAGCAAAAAGAATGTTGGATGAGACTGGCTGCGATGCAGTTATGATAGCTAGAGGCGCTGAAGGAAACCCGTGGATTTTTAGAAGTGTTATAGAGTATCTGCGAAGCGGTATCCTGCTTTCTGAGCCAAGCTATGAAGAGAAGATTCAGATGGCTTTATATCATTTAGAGCAAATCATCTTACTTAAGGGTGAAGTTACAGGACTTAAGGAAATGCGTAAGCATATAGCATGGTATATAAAAGGGCTGCCCGGATCAGCTGTTATAAAGTCTGAGGTCTTTAAACTAGATAAAGTGGAGGATGTAAAAAAAATGTTACATTCTTATTTAATAGAACTAAAATAGTAAAATTCATTGTTAGCCCGCAAAATGGCTTAGTTTTTATAGTACGACGACTTTATATTGGTTGTTGTACTATATTCAATTTAGCATTAGAATATAGGTGAGTACATATATATGTTACGAAAAAGATATATCATATACAAAATCAGTAGAAGCATCCAATTTTGTATTATCAAAGATGTATTTTTCAGAGCATATGAACAGCGGAAAATGTTTTGCACATTCGGGTTAAATGTAAGATGTATAGTGCAAAACACATATAATGCACAATTAGCTACTAAAATATAGTGTAGGGGTAGGAGTGCAAAATGGATTTTATAAGAATTGGTGATAAGGTAATAAGCCGAACCAAGGTAAATAAAAAGATTGATGAAATAATCAAGCTGCGCTCCATGGGTTTATCTCAATCCGATGTAGGAGAGAAAATGGGAATAGAGAGAACCTTTATTTCCAGACTCGAGGGATTGGGGGAGGTCAGAAAAGGGCAGAGCATTGGAGCTGTAGGGTTCCCCATTAAGAATAAACAAGAAGTAGAAAAGATTCTTAAGGAGTATGGAGTAGAGTATAGCTTATTAATGTCAGAGGAAGAAAGAAATGATTTTGTAAATCAGAGGAATGGGCAACAATTTGTCAATTACATGATGGAGTTAATAAACAAATTCAGAGACTTTGACACCGTAATTGTTATGGCCTCTGATAATAGAAATAAAATAATAAAGGGTATGTTGGATAATCAAATTATAGAAATAGATATAGGCAAGTCGCCTTTAAAAGAAGATGTAAATGTAAACCTTGATTTATTAATTGAAATTTTGAATATATTAAAGGGGTGATTTAATGAAACACATTGTAAGCGTAAGCATTGGTTCCTCCAAACGAGACCACAAGACCGAAGTAGAGATAATGGGAGAAACCTATGTTGTAGAGAGAAGGGGTACTGACGGCGATATAAAGAAAGCTATAGCCCTTATATCAGAACTCGACGGCAAGGTTGATGCCTTTGGAATGGGGGGCATCGATGTATACCTCAATGCAGGGAAAAACAGGTACAAGTTAAGAGATGCTATTCCAATAAGAGCAGCTGCACAGAAAACTCCCATGGTGGATGGTTCGGGTCTTAAGATATCTCTTGAAAAGCAAGTAGCCCATTATATTAATGATAATATCGAAAGCTTGAAGAATAAAAAGGTATTTGTATTGCCTGCAATTGATCGTTATGCAATGGCAGAAGGCTTTGAAGAAGTAGGTTGTACTTTGACATTAGGAGACTTGATGGTTGTTCTGGGGATTGGAATACCTTTAAAGTCCTTGCGTTCCCTAGATAGGCTGGCAAAGGTAATAGCACCTATAGCTTGTAGATTGCCTTTTGAAATGCTGTATCCTACGGGTAAAGAGCAAAATAAGGATACAACAAAGGCAGGTAAGTTCGATAAGTTTTTTGAGGACAATGATATAATAGCTGGGGATTTTCATTATATTAAACAATATATGCCGCAAATAATGGATGACAAGATAATTGTTACAAACACTGTTACAAAGGAAGATGTTGAATGGTTGAGAGATAGCGGTGTCAGATTACTGGTCACTTCAACACCAGAGTTTGAAGGCCGATCCTTTGGCACTAATGTCATAGAGGCTTTATTGGTTGCTTTTATAGGCAAACCTGTGGATGATATCAGCAGCCAAGACTACATAGATGCCTTGGAAAAGATTAATTTCAGACCTCGGGTAGAATACTTGCAAGAAATTAACATTAAGGAAGTTATAAATAAATAAGTAATATAAAACCGCTCTAAATAATATTAATAATTTAAGACTACATGCCTTAATTAATTATTTGGAGTGTTTTTTTATGCAATCAAATCACAATGCAGGTATTATTACTTATAGAGAAACAAGAGTGCCACAGCTTTTTTCTGCGCTTGCACAGCCAAAGCTTACGGACCGCATTATCATACCTGATGGAATAAAGGATATAAATATAACTCTGCTTGATTGTCCAGTGATTGGAGATAAGCTAGATAAAAGGGGGTATAGGCTGCTAAGAGAGCTAGTTGATAAAAATCAGATCAAGTTTTTGGTAGAGCGCTTTAATACAAAGGTACAAAGTAACGTTTCGCCCAGGAAGGATGAAATTCATTATTCAAAGATAATTCAGGAGATACAAGCAATCAAGCAATTATCAGCACTTATTAAAATAAGCCAGGAGCGGCAGGAAAGGCTTTTGACGGGAAATATCGGTTTTATAGTGAGCAGTATTGATAATGTACTAATTGACTTACTGTCAGAAGAATCTTCAAATGTTTATTACTATGAAGGAACTGCTTTAACAGAACAGCAAAGAATAAAGCTGCATAATCACTATATGGAGAAAAAAGGAGTTTCTATCGTCTTTTCAAAAAATATAACAGATATAATTGCAAACTCAACAATACTGGTAATAGATGAAGCAACAGTTCTCGATGAATATAAAGAGCTGTTAAATAATAAGATAGTAATCGGAAAGAACAAAACAGGTGCAATAAAATCTATAAATAATATAATTCTGTGGAGAGAGGAAATAAATAGCAATAAACCAGATTGCTTTGAGATCTATTATAATGATGAAATTTTAGCTATAATGAGGTATTATAATATGAATCTGGATATAATAGATTTTATCAAAAAGTTTCCTTATATCTATTTTGATTATGAATAGCATAGTGGAACTATTTAACAATTTTATATACTCTTGACATTGACTTATTACTATTTTATAATTAACGAATAGCAAAACATATGCACGCACTGGATTAGTGTACAGTTGCCTGTTTGTTTTAAAAATACTTAACAACATGAATTCTATGGAAATATATCCCCGAATAAAAAAGGTAATAGCACATATATTATCAGTAACAATTGCACAGATGAATACATAATTTATTGCTTGCTGATAATGTCTTAACAAATGCATAATATTGGTTTTGTATAATAGTATTATAAAGCAGTAATAGTGTTTAAAAGTATAATTATATAAGCAACAAATATGCAAAAACAAAACTATTAGGAGGCGTGCAACAGTGAGTAAGCAAAACATATTAACATTAGAGGGTCTAACAAAATTAGAAGATGAACTAAATTCCTTAAAAAATAAAAGGATAGATGTTGCTGATAGAATAAAGCAAGCTCTTGCTTTTGGAGATATCTCAGAGAATGCTGAGTATGATGAAGCCAAAAAAGAACAAGCATTTGTAGAAGGTAGAATACTGCAAATTGAGAATATACTTAGAACAGCAAAGGTTATCGATGAGGACGATATACACACTGATGTGGTAAGCGTTGGTTCAAAGGTATTGCTTCAGGATATCGAATTTGGGGACGAAGTAGAGTATACCATAGTAGGTTCAGCAGAAGCGGATCCTATGAATCTCAAGATATCAAATGAATCTCCAGTTGGCAAGGCTCTAGTGGGCAAAGCACCTGGAGATGCTGTACAAATTATTGTGCCAGATGGAATTATTGAGTATAAAATACTTCAGATAAATAAATAGGGGGAAAAAAGCGTGACAAATGAGGAGTTAAATCTTAGTGAACAGCAGAGAATTAGAAGGGAAAAATTAGAGCATCTTAAGAGCATAGACAAAAACCCTTTTGAAATACTTAAGTTTGATGTTACTCATCATTCTGATGAGATTTTAAATAACTTTGAAGAATTAGAAGGAAAGGATGTTGTAATTGCCGGAAGAATAATGTCTTTCAGAGACATGGGCAAGGCATCTTTTTGTCATATTCAAGATAGAAACGGCAAAATCCAAATCTATGTTAGAGCCGATGAATTAGGGGAAGAAGCATATAAAATGTTTACAACCTATGATTTAGGAGACATAGTTGGTATAAAGGGCTTGGCATTTAGAACAAAGAAAGGTGAAATATCCGTTCACGTAAACGAGATTTATCTTCTTTGTAAATCACTTCAGCCATTGCCTGAAAAGTGGCATGGGTTAAAGGATACTGAATTAAGATATAGACAGAGATATTTAGATCTTATAGTTAACCCTGAGGTTAAAGATACATTTATTAAAAGAACAAAAATTATCAAGGCAATAAGAAGATTTTTAGATGATAGAAACTTCTTAGAAGTTGAGACACCAATGCTTGCGACCATTGCCAGCGGTGCGGCTGCAAGACCTTTCGGAACACACAGCAACGCTTTAGATATCGATTTGTTCCTTAGAATTGCTACAGAGCTGCCACTTAAAAAACTAATCGTTGGTGGATTTGAAAGAGTTTATGATATGGGTAAGAACTTCAGAAATGAAGGTATAGATATCAGACATAATCCTGAATTTACAATGATAGAGCTATATCAAGCATATACAGACTATCATGGTATGATGGAGCTTTTAGAAAGCCTATGTGAATATGTATGTATGGAAATTCACGGCACTACTAAGATTACATATCAGGGTACCGAATTAGAATTCAAAGCTCCTTGGAGAAGACTTACAATGAATGATGCAGTGAAGGAATACGGCGGAGTGGATTTCAGTCAAGTTAAGACCGTAGAAGAAGCTAGAGAGCTTGCTAAGACTCTTCACGTAGTAGATGAATTAAAGAAAGACCTTAAAGACTGTACAAAGGGTGATATATTAAATGCAGCCTTTGAAAAGTTTGCAGAAGAGCATTTGATTCAGCCTACATTTATAATGGATTATCCAGTTGAAATTTCTCCTTTAACAAAGAAGAAAAATGATGATCCAACAATGACAGAAAGATTCGAAGCTTTTATATATGGTAGAGAAGTAGGAAACGCATACTCTGAGCTTAACGATCCAATAGATCAAAGAGAGCGTTTCGATCAGCAAGCTAAGGAAAGAGAATTAGGTGATGATGAAGCCTATGCATTAGATGAAGACTTCATGAATGCCTTAGAAGTAGGAATGCCTCCAACAGGAGGTCTAGGAATAGGTATTGACCGTCTTATCATGTTCTTGACGGATGCTTACTCCATTAGAGACGTAATACTGTTCCCAACGATGAAGCCAATAATAGAATAAATAAAAAAGTAAGCCAGTTGCTATAATTTTAATTATAGCAACTGGCTTTTTAAATGCCTGATAATTGAACTCTAATATTGGTTTCATAGAGAAATATATGGAGATGAAATTGCAACCCCGGATATATGGTAAAAGGTAAATGATATATTGCTTAATTATATTAAATGCATATCCTTATCTTGTGCCATTTAACCTCAAATAGAAATACCAACATGAATATGCTCCCGGTATAGCAACCCATGCGATTATACAGTACATGATAATTGCAGAAGAATTTCCTACTATACTTCCAAAAACCAAAATGGTTACTATTGGAAAGGTAATGTATCCTAATAACTTATGCGCAACTTTCCAAGTATCTTCATCTCTTACGGTCCATGGCAATCTCAAGCCCATATATCTGTTAAAGGGAATCTTTGGTGCTGTATTACCAAATATAGCCATAACTACGGCTACAATTGCTGTAACACCCATCCCCTCTGGCTTAGCTAAAAGATCTTTTATTTCAGGCAGCCAGCTGATAACACTAATACATATAACAGTCAAAATCATAAAAAGACGATTTAATTTTCTCATAGTTTTTACTTTGGGATTATCGTCAGATAAATTTGTAATTTGAGGCATATATACATCTAATAGAATGAATGCAATAAATGTTAATAAACCTATTATTACTACTGTATCATTTGCATCCGTCAAAAGAAAGCCTGATATCAATATCAAAATAGAAATAATACAAAAGGTATATTGAACTGCTTTGTATTTATTCTTCATAAACCTTACTCCTTTTCAAACAGCGATAAAAAATTACTTAGAGCTTCCTGCAATACAGTAACATTAATTGAGTATATGACATACTGTCCTTTTTTTTCAGAACTAACCAATTCGGCTTCCCTTAATATATCCAAGTGTTTTGTAATAGCCGGTTTTGACATATCAAATTGGCTTGCAATTTCACTGGCATTCAAATCTTTTTTATCTAGCAATTTTAGTATTTCTCTGCGTGTTGGGTCGCCTAAAGCCTTAAACACTCCTGTCACAAGTACACCACCTACTTAACAATATAATTAACTAATTAGTTAATTATATTGTACCCCAAGCAATATGGAATAGTCAATATCTTATGCCATAGTTTTAATAGAGAATCAGTAATAAATATAGCAATTAAAATTTATCATTAATTCATAGTAGGTTTTTTATTTTAAATAATAACAATGGTTGAAAATGTCATTGTTAAAAGGTAAACTCTATATAATATATCAATGTAGAAATGATATAAACAGGAGGCGTGCTATGAAGGAAATAATCATGTCAATGATAGATGTAGCTATGGGCAGAGTAAAGGCCCAGCTAGTTTTTAAAAATATTAATGTAATCAATGTGTTTACAGAAGAAATATATAAGGCAGATGTAGCAATACATGATGGATATATAGCTGGCATAGGGGAATATAGCGGAGCTGTCGAATTAGACATGGAGGGAAAATATATCTGTCCTGGCTTTATCGATGGACATGTACACATAGAATCCTCCATGGTGACACCTGGGGAATTCGCAAGAGCTGTTATGCCTAGAGGAACAACGACTATAATCGCAGACCCTCATGAAATAGCCAATGTGAAAGGTATAGCTGGAATTAAATATATTATTGAAGGATCTGAAAACATCCCTCTTGATATTTTTATAATGCTTCCATCATGTGTACCCTCTACACCCTTTGAAAATTCAGGAAGCGTTCTTAAGGCAGAGGATTTGTTAGAGATTATTAATCACCCTAAAGTATTAGGCTTAGGTGAGCTTATGGATTTTCCAAGTGTAATAACCTGTGAAAAGAACATCATCAATAAAGTCGTATTGGCTAAGAATGCCCATAAGATGATGGATGGTCACGCGCCTGGTATAAGCGGCAAAGAATTAAATGCATATATATTGCCGGGTGTTAGGACAGAGCATGAATGCAGCACTGCTGAGGAAGCTATTGAAAGATTGCGCCTTGGGATGTTTATTATGCTTAGGGAAGGCTCTGCAGCTCGAAATGTATTGAATTTACTGCCTGCAGTTACTGATGCAACCCTAAGTAGATGCTTGTTTTGCACAGATGACAGACATCCTGAGGATATATTAAATCATGGACATATAGATAACAATATTAGACTAGCTGTACAAAACGGTTTTGATCCTGTAAAAGCTATACAAATGGCGACCATAAATGCTGCCAGATGCTATAATCTACAGAATATTGGAGCCATTGCACCGGGGTATAAGGCTAATATGGTTATATTAAACAGCCTTATGGATATGGACATTTATCAGGTTTATAAAAAGGGCAGACTGGTTGCAGAAAACGGAAAGGCATTATTTGATATTAGAAGTATCAATGATTCTAGAATGAGAAACTCCGTTAATATAAAGAAATTAGAGCAAAACAGCTTTGATATTGGACACATAGAAGGATTGGCAAATGTAATAGGTCTAATGCCGCACTCCCTGGTAACAAATAAGTTAACCTTAAAGGTTATAAGCATTGAAGAGAAATATTTTGATGAGGATGAAAATAGTTTATTAAAGATTGCAGTAGTCGAAAGGCATCATCAAACTGGCAATATTGGTTTGGGATTAGTAAAGGGCATGGGTTTACAAAATGGAGCAATCGCCTCTAGTGTAGCTCATGACTCACACAATATAGTAGTTATAGGAGACAACGATACAGACATGTTGGCGGCAGTCAACCACCTGCAAAGTATAGGCGGTGGAATTTGTATCGCTTCCGAGGGAGAAATAATACATTCTCTTTCACTGCCCATAGCCGGGCTGATGAGCGATTTGACCTTAGAAGTAGTGGATGAAAGACTAAGGGAGATGCTTAAAAAGGCATATTCAATGGGTGTATCAAGGGAATATGATCCTTTTATGACCCTTGCCTTCCTTGCATTACCAGTAATTCCGGAGCTGAAGATTACAGACTTAGGTTTATTTGATACAACAGAGTACAAATTTTGCTCCTTAAAAGTTTAATTATAGGGGAGAAGCTATGTTAGATAAAATAGAAATATTGCAGAAATTAAAAGAGTTAAATTTTAAGAAGGATCAATACTGTGTGATGACTGGTGCTGCTTTAGTATTGCATGGAGTAAAGGAATATACCAGAGATATTGATATTAGCTGCTCAGAGGAGTTGTTTCAAAGCTTGCTGCAGCAGGGATATGAGCTACAGCAATTGAAAAGCTTTGAAGGTATAATAATTGACGATTGCATAGAGGTTTTTAGGAACTGGCAGGCAGAAAAAATAGTCTATATAGAGGATACACCAATAGCCGATATATACAGTATAAGAAAATATAAGAGTGACCTAGGCAGGGAAAAGGACTTGAAGGATATTGAGCTTATAGATATATATTTAGCAAAAATGTAGAAATAGAATTGGAGAGTTGATGCAAATGAAGAAATTTATGATATTAACACTTGTTTTAGTAGTTGCAGTTACGGCTTCCTCGTGCAAGGCAGAAACTGCTTTAGGCTTAGATATCAAACTAGGAGCACCGGAGCCGGCACAAACAGCAACACAGAATAAGCCTGAAGAAAAAGTAATACAGGGCAAATTGGAACCTGTATATGAAGGTAAAATTGATAACCTAGAGTTTAGCATAGGGGACAGCCTTGAAAAAGTTATTGCAGAATTAGGTGAGCCATTGGAATTAGCCTATTTCGAAGGTTCATCATATATAAGATACGAGAATCTGAGCTTTATGTTAGATAAGGTGATTGAGAAAACTAGTGACGAAGCTGCTGTATCTGGAATAATTATATCTGAAGGTTCAGAACTATATGGGGTTAAGGTTGGTATGACTCCTAATGAAATCAAAAATATATTGGGAGCAGCCAGTCAGGAGTATAAAGATGGTGAAGGCGATGAAGAAATGTGGAAGCTCGAATACCAATGTGGGGATTATAGCCTTACATTCTTTTTCAATGATAGCAGTTCACCAAGTACCTCTGCTTATTTAAATAAGCTGCAGCTATGAAAAGAAAAGATAATAGGATTAATATAGCAGGATTTACTGCATTGTTAGCATATGTGATTTTCATCTCCTGGAGACTTTTCTTTTATGCTTATAGTGATAATTACCGCGAACAAGTAACGGATATTAACTATAACCTAGTACCTTTTAAAACAATAATGAACTATTTGCAAAATATTGGTCATATAAGGTTTGATGTATGGATATATAATTTGGCTGGGAATATAGTTGCATTTATGCCCTTAGGTTTTTTACTACCCTTGGCTTTTAAACGATTTAAGGCGATGAAAACCTGTGCAGCAGCTTTTATCTTTATTTTAACTGCTGAAGTTTTGCAGCTTGTCAGTCGAAGGGGAGTTTTCGATGTTGATGATATACTGTTGAATATACTCGGAAGCATCATCGGTTATGGAATATACAAAATCTTATTTATAATATTCAAGGCTGGAGGTAAAACCATTTGATAATTGAAGTTTACAAACTTAACGCATTTACCCAAAGTATAGAGGGTGGGAACCCTGCGGGGGTGGTGCTGGGCGCAGACGAATTAAGTGAAACACAAATGCAGGAATTAGCAGGTATTATAGGCTTTTCTGAAACGGCATTTGTAAGTGCTTCTCATAAGGCGGATTATAAAGTCAGATTTTTCACGCCTAGTGCAGAGGTGGATTTATGCGGTCATGCTACAATTGCAGTCTTTAGCCTCTTACTTCAAAAGGGAATGTTGCCCGGATTAGAGTTTACTCAGGAAACGAAGGCAGGGGTACTTAAGCTTAGAGTTGATGATAATTCAATATACATGCAACAGGCAATGCCTCAGTACTTTGAGATTATTGATAAAGAAGAAATATTAGGCTGTTTTGGTATAGATAAATGTGATTTAGAAGATAGACTTCCAATTCAGGTTGTATCTACAGGTCTCAAGGATATTTTTCTACCGCTAAAAAGTGTGAAGTCCCTTCAAACACTAAAGCCAGATATGGATAAAATAGAAGCGGCAAGCAAGAAATTCGATGCAGTAGGTTTCCATGTATTTGCCATTACAGATGATATTGATATAACTGCTGTTTGTAGAAACTTTGCACCATTGTATGGCATACCTGAGGAATCAGCCACTGGAACCTCTAATGGAGCTTTGGCTTGTTATCTTTATAAGTATGGAGTGTTAGCAGAAGGTAAAGAGGAAGCTATATTCCAGCAAGGCATTTATATGAGTAAACCATCAGAAATTAGGGCGAAGCTTGTTATAAGTGATGATAAACTTGAAGAAATATGGGTTGGCGGAGAAGCTGTTTTTATAGAAAAGAGCATGCATAATATATAAATTTGTGAGGTTAAAATGAAAAGAAAGTTTGCGGATAAACCTAATTGGAAACGAGTTTTGTCAAGAAAAATGATTATGGATAAGTTTGACGAAAGTAATTTTAAAGGTCATGCTGTGCTAATACATATTGACAAGGCAAGAGAGGCTCTATGGGTGGATGTTGGTGGCAAATCTCAGTGCGTTGTCAATGATGGCTACAGCTGGCTGACTCTTTTTCCGCAAAACCAGAGCTATGTAGTAACTGCCATGTTTAATGATAAGGATGAAATAGTGCAATGGTATATTGATATTTGTAAGGATATTGGATTTACAGACAAAGGCATACCCTGGTATGACGATTTGTATTTGGATATAATCATTTCGTCAGATTTTCATATTTCTTTGATTGATGAGGATGATTTGGCTTTAGCACTAAAGCAGAATATAATAAAGCAAGAGGATTTTGATTTTGCATATCAAGAAGCCAATAAGCTGCTGGGGCAATTAAAGCTAAATGATTTAATACTATTAGAATACTCAAAAGAGATATTTAGTGTTTTAAAGAAACAGTTGGAGATTAAAAAATAGCAAAGGATGGTAGTATATGAGTGGAATTAAAAAAGAACTGGTGGAGTGGATTATAACCATTGCGGCTGCGGGTGCCCTGGCTTTTATTATACATATATTCGGTGGAATTGCTGTAGTGGAAGGACCTTCAATGATGCCCACACTACAAGATAAAGATATATTGATAAGAGCCAGTTACCTGACAAGGGAACCAAAACGTGGAGATATCATTGCATTTAAGACTGATATGACACATCCCTTTAAGATATACAGAATGCTGGGCGTTAAGAAGGCTTTGGTTAAGAGAATAATTGGATTACCCGGAGACCATGTTGTTGTAAAAGAAGGCTTGGTATACGTAAACAATATTCAGCTTCAGGAAAATCAAATTTTGGATGGGACTACTAGCGGAGATGTAGATGTTGTAGTCAGCAAGGGTCACTTATTTGTAATGGGTGACAACCGACAAAACAGCAATGACAGCAGAGGTACAATTGGTTTAGTTAGTATGGAATCAATTATTGGAAGAATTGCATTTAGAATCTTCCCCTTTAATACTATGCAGAAATTTTAACAGCTTTTTTCATACATTTTTTATACATTTCAACCAAATTTCTTCCGCATAGTGTTGATATAATTGTGGACAAGTATAACAAATAATATATTTTAGGAGCTTATGAAGATGAATTTTATAAAACACATTTTTGTTGTGGATGATGAAAAAAGTATCAGAGATTTGATTAAGCTTTATTTAGAAAAAGAAAATTACAGAGTGACCTTATTTGACAGTGGAAGAGACGTAATAGAGCAGTTTAAAAATCAAAAGCCTGACCTATTGGTGCTGGATATCATGCTGCCGGAGTATGATGGTCTGGAGTTATGTAGAGAAATAAGAAAAACCAGTGATGTGCCAATTGTCTTTGTTTCAGCGCGAGATGAAGAATTTGATAGGATATTAGGATTAGAGCTGGGTGGAGATGATTACTTATCCAAACCCTTCAGTCCAAGAGAATTAATGGTTCGCATAAAAAATATATTCAAAAGATTAGAAAAGAAAGATCATGCCAAAGAAGACTTTATTTCCATAAAAGATATCACATTATATTATGAAAGACGTTGTGCTATGATGCTAGGCGTAGAACTGAAGCTTACGACAAAGGAATATGAGCTTTTTGAATTCTTAATTAAGAATAAAGGAATTCCATTTAATAGAGACCAGCTAGTAGAAAAAATTTGGGGTTATGATTATATTGGAGAGTCGAGAATAATAGACGATTTAGTAAAACGTATACGGAAGAAGCTTGAGTTGGTAGAGTCAGAGCTTGAGATTATAACAGTATGGGGATATGGGTATAAAATAGATGATTAAAAGAATAGGAATAAAGCTCCTCATATCATATTTAGTATTATTAATAGTTGCTTTTTCCGTAAGCGGCATCACTTATAATTTTCTGTCTCAAAGATATGCAATAAATGAAACGAGAAAGCAGTTAAATAGCGAAGGACAAGCAATTGCAAAGCTTCTGACCAATATACCCATAAACAGCAATTCGATTAAAAATAAATTGGCAGGTAAGACTGCAATTAGAGCTGCAGAAAGGTTTATAGAAGCAGATTTAATTATTCTAAATAATGAAAGAGAAATTATTTATAGAAGCTTAGAAAATCTAGATAAAAAAACTATGCTTAAGCTAATAAGGATAGGAAGCACGGCACCAAAAGGATTTATTGTAGAAAGAACTGTAATAAAAGATAAGAGTGGAGTAGCAAGCGGGCACGTAATATTATTCGCTAAGTTAGATAATATTTATGAGCTGAATAGACTCATGGGCGGCACTCAGCTGATAAGCATGCTTGTTGCCGGCTTGGTTGCACTTCTGATTTCTTTATTTTTTGGAAAAAGTCTTGTAGGTCCTATTATAGCTTTGACAAAGAAGATAGATAAGTATTCTGTCACAAAAAAACTTGATATAAATGAAATAAAAACCGGAGACGAAATACAACAGCTGGATGAATGCTTTATCGCAATGACAAAATCTATTAGTCAATATGATAACGCTCAGCAAAAGTTTTTGCAAAATACATCTCATGAGTTAAAAACCCCATTGATGTCTATCCAAGGTTATGCCGAAGCCATAAAAGATAGAGTGATTGAAGGACCGGCGATGGACGAGGGTTTGGATATTATAATTGAGCAAAGTCAAAGGCTGAAAGGAATAGTTGAGGAATTAATTTATCTTACTCGTATAGAGAATTCTGAGGAGAATCTGATTTTAAGTCTCACAAATCTAAATGAGTTGGTATACAGTGTCTGTCAAAGCATCAAATTGATGGCTGAAGAAAAACATATCAATATTGAAATAGAAATAAACCCAGAGTTGAATATTATTTGTGATAGGGAAAAGCTTCATAGAGCACTGCTGAATTTACTTAGCAATGGCATCAGATATGCAGATGCGAATATTCGTATAGGCGCAATTATAGAAAACAATATAATAAAGCTTTTCATACAAGATGACGGCTGTGGTTTCAAAGATAATGAGGAAATAAAAATATTTGATAGATTCTACAAAGGTGAAAGAGGAAGCACCGGTCTTGGACTTTCGATTGTGAAGGCAATTGTTGAAGCTCATGGCGGTAAGATTAAAGCACATAATGCTGGTGGAAAAGGAGCTGTATTTGAGCTGCAGCTGCCTATTGAATAGAAAGAAGCACCCTATGCACGAAGAAATATGCATAGGGTGCTTCTTTGCTTTACATCTACAAATCTGATTTAAAATAATTGTCTATTATAGCTTCTGCAGTTCTCTTGCATGCTTGGGCTTGGGAAGAAAGCATTAATACTGTGAGTAGCATTTTAACATCTTCATTTTCCTTGGCTTTATTGTTATCAGTTGCACCTTCAATCAATGACGACATTTCTTCAAGCATTTTACTGACGCTTTTTGCGCTATCTTTCTTGAAATTAAGGAAACTGCTATAAACATCATTTATGAGATCATCATTTTTACTATCATTTTCAAAAAGCGGCATAAATAAGTCATGAATATCACTTATAGATAATACCTGCTTTAAATAATATATCAATACAAGCTGAATCATCTGCTGCTTATTATATTTTTTGTTTTTTGAGGGTGTTAAGATTTTCGCTTTCGAGTAGTTATTGATCATCGTTTTAGTCAAAAGCTTATCCTTTTTATCTCTTTTCTCATTGCCAAGTTTGTTTTCTATAAAAGTAGTAACTTGATCCATATATAAATCTATATCGGGAATGTCGCTAACCTTTATTTCAGATGTATTGGACAACTGCTCAATTATAGAGTCCATATTTTTTAAATCCATTTAATCACCCCATCTATATGCTGTGATAAACCTGCCTTTGATGATACAAAAGCAGGTGCTTCTATTGATTTTGTATTTATAGATATTTTCACAACTTATCTATATTATATAATAATAAAAAACTGGTAACAATAAATATAAAATAATCATTTTTATACTTGCGCATATTTATTTCCTAGTGTAATATAATATTATTACAAGATGTAGCTTTTGATACTATGTGTTGAGGCAAACAAAAATATGAGATGTAGAGGTGTAATTATGAAAGCTAGAATGCGTGAACCTGTAAGCGGTCTGACACATTTAATTGGAGCAGTACTTTCGGCTGTGGGACTAATATTAATGATATACTATGCAGTAGAAGTAGGAACGGTATGGCATATAGTGTCCTTCTCTATATTTGGAGGAAGTTTAATACTTTTGTACACAGCCAGTACTCTATATCATTTATTGAACATATCTGAAAAAGGTGTAAGGGTTCTACGTAAAATCGATCATATGATGATTTATGTACTTATTGCAGGTACATATACGCCAATTTGCTTAATACCCTTAAGAGGTGGCTGGGGTTACAGTCTGCTAATAACTATTTGGGGAATTGCAATAACGGGGATTATAATGAAGCTTCTGTGGTTTGATGCACCAAGATGGTTATATACAATATTCTATTTAGCAATGGGATGGCTGGTTGTCATTGCATTATGGCCAATGGCAAAAACTATACCAACTGCCGGCGTTTTGTGGCTTATTGCTGGAGGTTTACTGTACACTATAGGCGCGGTTATATATGGAACTAAGTGGCCGCCACTTAAATCAAAGATCTTTGGATTTCATGAAATATTTCACTTATTCGTACTTTATGGGAGCTTCTGTCACTTCTGGCTGATGTTCAGATACTTATTATATATAAGATAAGGTAAATCGGTCGTGAAAACGGCCGATTTTTCTGATTAAAAGTAATTAAGTATGAATCAAATTCTTACATTGTGAATGGATAATGCACGTAGAAGTTAATCTAGCAAAGTTCTTTACATAGTATATAATCCTATTTGACACTATATTAATAAGATTAAACTTATCCTTTCTTTATAAATAGAAAAGAAATTATAAAAAAAGTGTATAAATTTATTTTATCTTGCATATAAATAACATTGGACTTGTTCACTAGCTTGTATAAGTAAAAGGTCGCATAATGGATTTGCTTTTAGTAGAATTCAAAATATAAGAAAAGATGATAGCTATTTGAACTTTACTCACTTATTACTCCATGATATATTATATAAGCGCCGTAAGAACGGCCTAAACAGTAGAAACAATTTCCATGAAATTAGCTGTTGACATAATGACACTATCCATGATAAGATATGATTCCGGTCAAGCGACAAGCCAACCGGAAAAACAGACGAGATAGTGAAGACAGTATCATCTATAATTTAAAAAGCATGAAAAT